>Ga0164290_1000525_pt1 | contig 117353 bp, 105 predicted proteins | sample Micstemetagenome_FD_108782 | JGI IMG/M metagenome (GOLD analysis project Ga0164290, IMG submission 108782) | Contaminated culture microbial community from soil near Moab, Utah, USA - Microcoleus steenstrupii SON62 (Illumina Assembly) | ecosystem: Environmental > Terrestrial > Soil > Soil crust...
AAGCTGGCATGAGGCGGAGTCTGTCCGAAATCCGCCAACTGGGCGACTGGCCGATCGAACAGCGGGGCAAAATGCCTCGCAACCGGCGAAGGCGCGGCTCGATTGCCATTCAAAAAACGCCCAAGCCCCACTCGCGCTTAATGCCGGCTTCCGTGCAAAGCCCTCCCACAAGGGGGGAGATTGGACGGCCGCTATGATTTCGCCAACCTGCAGCGTTGGCGATTGGCGAAAGTCGCGATGACAGCCAATCTCCCCCCTCGTGGGGGAGATGTCCGGCAGGACAGAGGGGGGCGCCTCGCGCCAACCGATTCCAGCGGTCTGCAACGCGTTTTAGGCATTGTCGGTTTTTTTGATTTCGCGCAGGCGTACCAGCGCGTCCGGCGGCGCGTCGGCCGGGGCGGCAGCGGTAGGCGAAAGGTCCTCGTACAGCGTTCGCGCCTCCTCCGCCGGCCCGCGCCGCGTCCCGGCTGCGAGCACGCGATAGACGAGGATGCGCCGTTCAACCGTGATCGTCAGCACGTCACCGGGCTTTACCTGGGCGGCGGCGTGATCGGTCTTGTTGCCGTTGATGCGCACGCGCCCGGCTTCGACCACCTTTGCCGCAAGCGAGCGCGACTTCAGCACGCGCGCGAAGAACAGCCATTTGTCGAGCCGCTGGCGCGCCTCGTCGGCCATTTACTTCTTGAGCTGGTCGCGCAGCGCCGCCAGCTTGGCGAAGGGGGAATCCGGATCGAACGGTTTTGCCCGGTCCTCGCGCGGCGGCTTGGCCTGGAAGGACTGCCGATCCCGCGGCGGTCCCTTGCGCTGATCGCCGTCGCGGCGGTCCGGCCGCTCCTGCCGGTCCGGGCGCTCGCCATTGCGGCCGCGCTCGCCGCGCTGCGGACGCTCGCCGCGCTCCTTGCCTTCGAAGCGCTTGCCCTGCTTGCCGTCGCCGGATTTCTCGCGCCGCCAGCGAGGAGCGCCTTCGCCGTCGCGCCGTCCTTCGGCGGGGGCGGCATTTGCCGTCGCCTCCGCCGGCGCGGCCTGGCCGCGCTGGCGGTCGAAGCGCGGGCGCCGCTCGCGCTGGCCGTGACGCTGCCGGTTCTCGAACCGCCCGGTGCGCCAGATGAGGATCGGTTTCGGCTCTTCGGCAGGCCCGGCTTCGACCGGAGTGGCCTCGGCGGGTGATTCCGCCGACGCGGCGGCCGGCTCCTCGATGGTGCCTGCTGACGCGATCGCCTCTGCATCGCCTGCGGCAACGGGAAGGTCCGCAGCCGCGGCCTCGGTGGCCTCGACCGGGGCGGCTTCCGCCGTCTCAATGTGCGCCTCGGGAGGTTCCGCGGCTTCCGCCGAAGCCTCTGCGACGGCCGCCGGTTCCGGTGCATCGCCGGCCGGCTCGGTCGTCTCGACCGCCGCCTCTGCGGCGCCTTCGACAGGCTCGGAAGCGACGGCATCGGCCGCAGCGGCGTCCGCCTGGGCCTGCGCCTCGGCCGCGGCCTTTTCGGCGGCAGCCTTGGCCGCGGCCTCTTCCTGCGCGCGCATCACGGCGGCATCGAGCTCCGCCAGGCGGCCCTTAACCTCGGCGGCCGGTTTCGGCTCGCCGCGATAGCCGAGCCCCTTCAGGATTTCCTCCATGTCGTCGGCGGTGGCGCCGAGGATCGACATCATCGGCGGCGTCACCACGAAGGCGCCGCCATAGGCACCGTCCGGTCGCGCGGCGAGGCCGGGGTTCCAGGCAAGGGCTGGCCGGATCAGGTCGGCGAGGCGTTCCAGTATGTCGACGCGCACCGCACGGCGCCCGAGCACCCGGTAGCCCGCCAGCTTGTAGAACTCCTTGTCGAAGGCCGGATCGACCACCACCGAGGTGCGGCCCGACGCGAGCGCCTGCACCACGTCGCCGAAACCCGGCCTCTCCTTGCCGTCGTTCTTCAGCGCCCAGAGCAGGGTCACCAGGCCGGCCGGCGCCGGCTTGAGCAGCGTCGGAACGAAAAGGTGGTAGGCGCCGAAACGCACGCCCAGCCGGCGCAGCGCCGCGCGCCCCTCCTGGTCGAGCGAGCGCACCTCTTCCGTGATGTCGCGCCGGTTGATCAGGCCGAAATTCTCGACCAGCCGGAAGGCGATGCCCTTGCCGATGCCGGAGATCTGCTCGGCATTCTTGAGATCGACCAGGGGCTTCAGCACCGACTCGATCTGGAAATTGACGAAACGCTCGGCGCGCGCCGCCACCTTGTCGCGGGCCGGCCCGGTGAGCTGCTCGTCGGCGAGCAGGATCACCCGCGGCTTCAGCGCATCTTCGCCGGCCGCGAGCGTGGCGACCGGCGCGCCGATCCAGCGCAGCATGCCGTCCGAGGCCAGCGCCAGGTCGCCATTCGCCGCGATGGCGAAGCGGTCGGCGCGCGTCTCGAACTCGGCGGCGAGGGCCTTTTGCGCGGCGGTCTTGACGGCGCGTGCGTCCTCGCCGCCGGCGCTCTGGTCGGCGGTGAAGCGAAAGCCCTGCAATTCGCCGACATGGTGCCCTTCGACGAGCACGGCGCCGGTTGGGCTGATTTCTGCTTCGGGCATCGAATTCTCTCGCAGTCGCCGCATGAGAACGGATGTCCTGCGGTCTACGAAGCGTTTCGTCAATCGCTCATGCAGCGCGTCGGAGAGCTTGTCTTCGATCTCGCGCGTTTTTTCCTGCCAGTGTGCCGGATCGGCCAGCCAGCCCGGCCGGTTCGACACGAAAGTCCAGGTGCGGATCTGGGCGATGCGCGCCGAAAGCGTGTCGATGTCGCCCTCGGTCGAATCGGCGCGGCGCACCTGCTCGGCCATGTAGGTCTCGTCCACATGGCCTCGGCGCACGAGGTCCACATACATGGACGCGATCAGATCGGCATGCTGGGCGGGCGCGATCTTGCGGTAGTCCGGAACGGCGCAGGCCTCCCACAGCAGCGCGACGCGCTCGCGGGTGGTGGCGAGGTCGCGCAGCTCCGGGTCCTGCGACAGCCGCTCGAGCGCCTGCGCATCGACCGCCGGCAACGCCCTGGTCAGGCCTTCGACCGGCGCCGGCGTCTCGATCGAGCGCTTCAGCGCATCGAGCGAGGAGAAGTCGAAATGCGCGGTGCGCCATTGCAGCACGCGCACCGGCTCGAAATCATGCCCTTCGATCTTCTGCACCAGGTCGTCCGCGAACGGATCGACTTGGCCGGTCACGCCGAAGGTGCCGTCGCGCACGTGGCGGCCGGCGCGGCCGGCGATCTGCCCGAGCTCGGCCGCACTGAGCTCGCGATATTGGTAGCCGTCGAACTTGCGGTTCTGCGCGAAGGCGACGTGATCGACGTCGAGGTTCAAGCCCATGCCGATCGCGTCGGTCGCGACCAGGTAGTCGACATCGCCGTTCTGGTAGATCTCCACCTGCGCATTGCGCGTGCGCGGGCTGAGCGCGCCGAGCACGACGGCGGCGCCGCCGCGCTGGCGCCGGATCAGCTCGGCGATGGCGTAGACCTCGTCGGCCGAGAAGGCGACGATCGCGGTGCGGTGCGGCAGCCGCGTGATCTTCTTCGAGCCGGCATAGGCAAGATGCGACAGCCGCGGCCGCGTGACGACGGCGATGCCTTTCAGCAGCCTTTCGAGGATGCCGCGCATCGTCGCCGCGCCGAGCAGCAGCGTCTCGTGCCTGCCGCGCAGGTGCAGGATCCGGTCGGTGAAGGTATGGCCGCGCTCGAGATCGTTGGCGAGCTGCACCTCGTCGATCGCCGCGAAGGCGAGGTCCGTCTCGCGCGGCATGGCTTCGACCGTGCAGACGAAATAGCGTGCGCCGGCGGGCACGATCTTCTCCTCGCCGGTGATGAGGGCGGTCTTGGCCGCACCGACGCGGTCGCAGACGCGCGCATAGACTTCGCGCGCCAGCAGCCGAAGCGGCAGGCCGATGACGCCGCTCTCATGCGCGACCATGCGCTCGATGGCGAGGTGGGTCTTGCCGGTGTTGGTGGGGCCGAGCACGGCGGTGACGTCGCGCCCGGAGAGCACGAGCGGCTCGATCTGGCTCTGGTGCAGATTCATGCGTTCGACGGGATTTCCTGGTCTGCGTGCGCTGCCGCCCGCGAGCCTCGCTAGAGCAAATCCAGGAAAAGTGGAAACCGCTTCCGTCCGGATTTGCGACGAAACAGAGCGTTGCAGCACGTGCGCGACACCCTCGTCGCGACAGTGCTCCAACGCCGCTCATATAGGAAGAGAAGGGAGGCGGAACAGAGGAAAAATGCCGCCGCGCTTAACGTTCGGAACGAGTCTCGAACGAATCAGCGACGAATCACTGATTCCGTTTTTGTTCACCGCAATGTCTTGGTCTTCATCCGAAAACCTGCACCATATGTTGAATCTGCGAGGCTTGAAGGCGGATGCCGGGGCGACGTTGCGTTAACCTTTGTCAAGCGGATTCGCGTTTCACCCTCGCCGATTCGTGCAAGCTTCTGGAATCCCTTGCCGATTCATTAAACGCCGGGATTGCCCCGGCAGTTTATTTCGGCCCTTCCGTTAACCTTCGGAGCAAAGCCGGAACGAATCGGCGACGAATCATCGACCGGCCCCGCTTCCCGATTTGTTCCATACAAGATTTCGTATGCGCTCGCGCGCCGGAGCCCAGATGCTGACCCCCGAAACCGGCGGCGAGGCGAACCGTCACGGGCAAGCGTTAATTTCAGACGTCAAGGCGGCCGCAGGCGGCTGATTTGCCGGCAAACATGCTCCGGCGACGCGATCCCGAGGCGGGGCACGCGCGGCGGCAAATCCGGTCACGCTGGATGCGACCTTCCTAATGGAACAACAGCGGCAGCGACCCCGTTCTGATGCGTCGTCTCACCGGAGTTATTGCCATGCACGGAATTATCTATCTCGTCGGCCTGATCGTCATCGTCATGGCCATCCTGTCCTTCGTCGGCCTCAGCTGAACGGCGGGGGAGGAACGAAAATGGCTGTCTCGAAAACCATTCCCGACGCGGTGCCCGTCGCTGTAGCGGCCACCGCATCCGAACCGGCCTCCTATGTCGATTGGGCGGCGGTTTTTGCGGGCGCCGTGCTGGCGGCCGCGATCGCGACCGTGCTGCTCGCCTTCGGCTCCGCGCTCGGCCTTTCCTTCGCAGATTTCGACGAGAACCGCGGCATGTCGATCGGCTGGTTCGCGATCGTCGCGGCCCTGTGGCTGGTCTGGGTGCAGGTGTCCAGCTATTTCGCCGGCGGCTATCTCGCCGGCAGGCTGCGCCGCCGTGTCGGCGATGCCACCGAATACGAGTCCGACATCCGCGACGGCTCGCACGGGCTGCTTGTCTGGGCGGTCGGTGTGCTGTTCACCGCGCTGGTGACGCTCACCGGCATCGGCAGCATCGCCTCCACGACCGCCACGACGGCGAGCAACATCGTCGCGGGCGCGGCGTCCAACGAAGACGTCGACCGGGGCTACGACCTTGTCGTCGATCGTTTCCTGCGCGGCACCGGCGCGGCTGAGCCGGCCCTGCCGGCCTCGACGCGTGACGAGGTCGGCCGCATCCTCGCCGCGTCGCTCGATGCCGGGACGCTGAACGAGGCAGACCGCACCTACCTGACCGCGACGATCCAGGCCGGAACCGGCCTCGACCAGGCCGCGGCGCAGCAGCGTGTCGACCTCCTCTGGTCGGAAGCCCAGCAAGCCAGGCAAGCGGCACTCGACGCCGCCGAGCGGGCGCGGCAGATCGCGCTGATCGGCGCGTTCCTGACCGCCGCGACGCTGTTCATCGCCGGCGCCGCCGCCTATTTCGCTGCGACGCTGGGCGGCAACCACCGCGACCGGCAGACGGTCGTCGTCGGCTGGTATCAGCCCTGGCAGCGCTGAGGCGCTTCTCAATCCGGCCGCCGGACCTTCGCGGTCGGAAAAGAATGCGAGACGGAGCGCCGGCGCTCCGTCTTGCGTCGCCGGTTGCTCCTCCGGCGATCGGCTCGCCTGCGTCGGCGTGAGCCTCGCCGCCGGCCTGCCGGAGGGCGTTACGGTTACAGGCGCAACGCCTGTATGAACCCCCGACGCGATCACCTAGCTTCGGCTCTACCGGCTCGGTTTCCGGGTTTCCGCCAGCCGGCGGCCATGCGCTTCGAGCAGGCCGCATAATGCCGGCCACGGAGTTGAAGCAGCGTGAGAACGGGCGATCGGCTCGAGCAGCACCGCGGGCGGGTTGCCGCCGCCTCGGACCAGCCGTTCGAGTTCACGCCTCCGGACGGGCTGCGACGGCGGCTCGGGCTGGCCGGCTGGAGCAAGGCAAGGGTGAACCGTCATGCGCTGCTCTATGTGGCGTTCGGCTGGCTTCCGCTGCTGCTGCTCGCGGCGGCGCAGGATGCGTGGTCCGGCACCAATGACCTGGCCTCGCTTGTCGGCCAGCTGGGCGTGCATGCGCGCTATCTGGTCGCCGTGCCCATGCTTGTGCTCGCAGAAGCCATCTGCGCGCCCCAGTTGGCGGCGATCGTGCGCCACCTCACCGCCGCCGGCATCGTCGGAAAGCCCAGCCGCCACCGGCTGGACGCCGCCGTCGCTTCCACCTTGCGGCTGCTCCAGTCCTGGCTGGCCGAAGCCGTCTTGATCGGGCTCGCCGGTGCGCTCGTGATCGCGGCGATCGCTTCGCGTCCGACCGGCGACATGCCGGCCTGGGCCATTTCGCACGGCATCACACCGCTCTATGCTCCGGCGGGCTGGTGGCACATGCTGGTCAGCCTGCCCCTGCTGCTCACGCTGTTGCTCGGCTGGCTGTTCCGCCTGGCGCTCTGGGCGCGCCTTTTGTGGTCGATCGCACGCCTCGACCTGCAGCTGGTGCCGCCGCATCCGGACCGTTGTGCCGGCCTGGCATTCCTCGGCCAGTCCGTGCGGGCCTTCGCCATAGTGGCGATGGCGATTGCGGTCATCGTCGCGGGGCGATCGGCGCAGATTGCGCTGGCGGGCGGCGACCTGCCGACGCCCCACCTCCATCTCAACATCGGCCTCATGCTGGCGACGGTGGCGCTGTTCGTCGCGCCGCTGGTCGTCTTCGCGCCGGCGCTCGCGCGGGAACGGAGGCGCGGCATGTTCGCATACGGCGCGCTGGCGGGACGTGTCGGCAGGCTGTTCGAGCAAAGCTGGCTCGGCGACCGGCACAAGGGCGAGGCTCCGCTGCAACAGCCGGACTTTTCGGCCGCAGCCGATCTTTATCAGGTGGTGTCGAATGTCGCCGCCATCCGTTTCGTGCCCGTCGGCCTCGGGGACATCGCAACGCTTGTCCTCGCCATGCTGCTGCCCTTCGTGCCGGTGCTGCTGCTTGCAGTTCCCGTCGACGTGATCTGGGCCCACCTGTCGAGCCTGCTGTTCTGAGAGACGACGAGCAGCCGGACCGGACGACGTCGGGGGATGGTCGGCCGAAGCCTTCAGCCCGGATTTCTGGCGTGCAGCGGCATGTCGCCGGGAAACTCGAGCCAGGCGTGCTTCGTCTGCGCCCAGACCGAGCGCGCCGGGCGTGGAAATTGCGGGTCGCCGAATGCGCCGACGGCGACGCAGACGCGCTCCGGTATGCGTGAGTTCTCCCAATAGACGTTGGACCCGCAGGTCGGGCAGAAATGAAAGGTCAGTTCGGCGCCGCTCTCAGCCGCGCGCGCGAACGTGCGCTCGTCGCCTTGCCTGGCGGACACCTGCTCGCGGGTGAAGAACGCGCTGGCCCCGAACAGCGCGCCGGTGCGTCGCTGGCAGGCGATGCAGTGACAGGAGGACACCAGCACCGGCTCGCCATCGAGGCGGATACGCAGTTGCCCGCAATGGCACGCGGCTTCATGCTGTCTGGGCATCGACGTCCCGGCTCCCTGTCGCCGCGCGACAATGAGCCTCCGCGTGCTCGAATTCAATGGTTCGGCCTACAGCATGTCTCCCGAAAGTGTCCGCGGTTTCGGGATAAAGACATGCGCAAATCGACGGCCTGAAGCGTGTCGCGTGAATCCTGTTACAGGCGACACGCTTCAAGAGGCGGCGGCGCTGCCCATGGTCGCGCGCTCGATCAGCGGAATGACTTTTGCGCCAAACCGCTCCAGCGACTTGCGGGCGCGGGCCCCGTCCATCAAGCCGATCTGGATGAAGCAGCATATCTCCGTCGGACTCACCGCCTTGATCTCGTCGACCAGCCGCTCGGCGCACAGATGCGCATCGCCGATGATGCAATTGTCGAGGATCTCGTCGAGCGACGGCTCGCCCTCGAACGGAATCTCGCGCAGCATCGGCCCGTCGAGCTGCTGCCGGTTGGTGCGCATGCTGGTCGCCAGCCGGTTGATGTAGAGGACCTGCGCCGCCGCGTCGCGCGCATCGGCCTTGTCGTCCGTCACGTAGACATAACGCTGCACGGCGAAGGGCCAGTTCGGCTTGCCGTTGCCGAAGATCGGCTCGAGCTCGCGCCGGCGCTGGATGAGCGCGTCCTTGCCCTTGTAGCCGACGCCGACCAGCGGCGCATAACCGAGCTCCGCCGATTTCTTCAGCAGCGCCGGATGGGCGCCGGCGACATAGACCTCGGGCCTGCGTCCGCCCACGGTGCGGGCGCAGATCGGCATGCCGTCGGCAGAATAGTGCTTGCCGCGATAGTTCAATTCGCCGCTCGACAGCCCCATCTCGATCAGGTCGATCAATTCGATGCTGCGTTCGACCTTCTCGCTGAACGGCGAGGCGAACTTTTCGAATTCGTACTGCTGGTATCCGGTTCCGACACCCAGCACCAGCCGGCCGTCGCTGATGGAATCGACCAGCCCGATTTCCTCGATCAGCCGGATCGGATTGTAGAGCGGCAGCACCACGACGCCGGTGCCGAGCTTGATCCGCTGCGTCGCTCCGGCGAACCGCGCAGCCATCAGCAGCGGCGAGGCGCACATGCTGTAGTTGGAGAAATGGTGCTCGGCGAACCAGGCCGTCTCGAACCCGATATCCTCCGCCAGCCTGACGATGCGTTGCGTATCGTCGAAGATGGTCTTGGTGCCGTCCGCCGAGCGCTGGGTCATCAGCGAGAACAAGCTGAACTTCACGCTTCTCTCCCGAAATCTCAGCCGCAGGCGGAACCGGGTGATGGCTGCCCGCGGCCTTCTCGGGTTCGAGACTGATCATCTGCGCAAAACCGCCGCAAACTCGAAATTCTACTGTTGAGATAAGCCTGCCGGGCGGCACTGGGGTGAATTAGCAGAACTTATCCTTGCTTGCGAATTTGTCGCTCGCCGCCGGCACGCGGCGGCTGCTACCCATTTCACGATGGGGAAGATCAGCCTCGGCCTTTTCAACCTGATGGGGCTTCACGACGTGAACGCCTCGGCGGTCGCCGTCGCCCGCACCACGGTCGATGCGGTGAAGATGGCCGAGGATTTCGGCTTCGAGACCGCCTGGTTCGCCGAGCATCACTTCACCAACCATTCGATCTGCCCCTCCGCGCTCCTGATGATCGCCCACACCGCGGCAGCGACCTCGCGCATCCGTCTCGGCACCGCCGTGCTCGCCCTGCCCTTTCACGACCCGCTGCTGCTGGTCGAGGAGATCACCTTCGTCGACCTGCTGACCAAAGGCCGGCTCGTGCTCGCCCTCGGCTGCGGCTACCAGCCCTATGAGATGGCGCGCTTCGGTGTCGAGCCCGCCAACAAGCACCGCGTCATGCTGGAGATATGGGACATCCTGGAAAAGGGCATGCGCTCCGGCCGGATCGGGCACCAGGGCGAGTTCTTCAGCATTCCGCCGACGGAGCTGGCGATGCGCCCCTTCAGCATCGGCGGACCGGAGATCTTTGTCGTCAGCAGCCACCCTGATATCGTCGCGCGGGCCGCACGCGGCGGGCACACGCCGTTCATGAGCTTCGGCCATCGCGGCCTGAAGGAGGCCGTCGCGTTTCGCGACAGGATCGCGGCGCGCTGGGAAGCGGCGGCCGGGTCGGCTGCCGACATGCCGCTGGCCGTGCAGCGATATATCTACGTCACCGACGACAAGGCCGATGCCGAGCATGCGGCGCGCTGCGTGCGCGACCTGGCGCGCGCCGACCGGGCATTCAGCATCGCGTCGGCGGAAGATGACGGCTCTTTCCCGCGCCTGATGCCGCTGAACGACGAGGCGCCGCTCGACGATTTCCTGGAGCGCGCCGTGATCGGCCCGGCAGACTATTGCGCGGCGAAGCTCAGGCGCGAGCTCGAGGCGCTTGAGCCCACGCACCTGTCCTGCTTCATGGGTTTTGCCGGCATCGGCCGGCGCGAGACGCTGGCCTCGCTCGAGCGCTTCGGTTGCGAAGTCATCCCCCAACTGTCAGATTTGCTCAAGCTGGACACCGAGGTGGAGAGGGAAGTCGCATAGGTGGGTGACGGCAAGGTGCAAAGGCTCGATCATGCGCGCGCGGCGAGAACGGCCGACGCAACGCCGCAACAGGAGCAGCCTACCGTGGACACGAGTCGCGCCCGGCGCTTCAAGCGGCTGCCGCCGCTCAACCTCTTCCGCGTCTTCGACGCGGCGGCCCGCCACGGCAGCTTCACGCTCGCCGGCGACGAGCTCTGCGTCACGCCCTCGGCGGTCAGCCAGCAGATCCGTCAGCTCGAGGAATTCCTCGAGTTCCGCCTCTTCCGCCGCTTGCCGCGGCGCGTGGAACTGACGCGCGAAGGCACGGCACTCGCCGCGGTCGTGCAGGAATCGCTGGTGATGCTGACGACCATCTGCGAGAAGCTGAGCGACCCGGCCGGCCCGACCGTGATCTGCGTCAACGCCGCGCCGTCGCTGGCGTCGAAATGGCTGGTGCCGCGCCTAAAGCGCTTCATGGATTCGCACCCGACCATCAAGGTCACGCTGATCGCCTCCAACGACGCGGTCGATTTCGACAGGCAGGACATCGACATCGCGTTGCGCTGGGGCAATCCGGCGGAATGGCAGGGCGTGCAGGTCGACCCGCTCGGTGCCACCGCGCTGTTTCCCGTGATCAGCCCCGAAATGCTCGACGGCAGCCGTCCGCTCACCACGGCCGCGGCCTTCGAGGATCACACGCTGCTGCAGCTCGTCAACGGAACCCCGTGGTCGAGCTGGGCGGAGAGCGCGGGCCTCTCCGGCGCGCGCTTCAGGGACACGCTCTATTTCGGCGAGGCGGATCACATGCTGGAGGCTGCCGCGCAGGGACAGGGCATCTGCCTCACCACCGACATCCTGGCGAGCGGCGAGATCGCCCGCGGCCGCCTCGTCGCAGCTCACCCGCGACGGGTGACCATCGACGAGGGTTTTCACATCCTCACCAGCGCCATCTACGGCGCCAAACCGGCGCTCGCGCAGTTCCGCACCTGGCTGCAGCGGGAAGTCGCCGAGGCGCCTGCCGGCAATACCCCGTAGCGAGCGAAACCCAGGCCATGAACTTTGAAGACGAGCAGGCGTGCCGGCGGCTTTGCGTCGATTATGTGCATTTCATCGACGCCTGCCGGTTCAAGGAATTCAGCGAGCTGTTCACCGCGGACGGGCTGCTCGAGCTGCCGGCGCGGCGCATGCAGGGGCAGGCGGAGATCTTCGGCATCCTGTCGCAGCGACCGGCCGGCGTCGTGACGCAGCACTTCTGCACCTCGACACGGATCGAGGCGGCCGGCGCGGGCGCGGCGCGCGGCTCGACCTATGCCATGATCTTCCGCCGCGAGGGTGGTGCCGAGCCTGCGGTGCTTCCGGTGCCGATGATGGAGCCGCTGTCCACCGGCATCTACGACGACGAGTTCGTGCGCACCGGATCGGGTTGGCGCTTCCGCTCGCGGCGCATGCGCGCCTTCTTCCGCCGCCAGTAGGCGGCAAGCATTAGACCTGCTTACGCTGAAATCCGCGCAGCTTGGCGTCGTGCAAGAATTGATCGTTTGAAGCGCCGGGGCGCGCGTGGTTGACGATAGATGCCGGACGTTTGGTCCGGCGGGATCGAGCCATGCACCAGCAGCTTTGCTTCAGGGACGGACGCGCCATCGGCGAGGCCGACCCGGCCGCATTCCGTTCCGCGATGCGCAACTTCGCAGCCGGGGTCGCCATCATCGCCACCGGCACCTGCGACGCCCGCCGCGGCATGACCGCGACCTCGGCATGCTCGCTTTCGGACAGCCCGCCTTCGGTGCTGGTTTCCATCCTGAAAACGGCCGAAACGCATGACGCTCTGCTGACCAACCGGGCGTTCTCGCTCAACATAACAGCGCTCGAGCACCAGGACCTCGCCAACCGCTTTGCCGGCCGGCACGCGGCAACCGGCGCCGCCAAGTTCGATCAGGGCGATTGGGGTGTCGGGCTCACCGGCTCGCCCATCCTGCTCGATGCCGTCGCCACCCTCGACTGCGAGCTCGATCGCGCACTCGACGGCGGCACGCACACCATCGCCATCGGTTTCGTGCGCGAGATTTTCACGAACAGCCCGCGGCAGCCCCTGGTCTACCATGCCGGCGCGTTCGGCACCGTGCTGCGGGCGGGGAGCTGAACGCGTGCTGCTTTCTGACTAACGCAGCGATCCTTCGCGCGACCGCTTGCGGTTGTCACCAGCGTCCGCTCAAGCCGCGCTGGCGAGCTTGCCGGTCATGAACAGATCGCCGAGATCGGAATGGCTGATCGAGCGGGTCGGTCCTGACCAGACGATGCGGCCGAGCCTCAGCACGATCGCGCGCGAGGCGGCTTCCATCGCCTTGCGCGTGTTCTGCTCGACCAGCAGGATGGTCAGGCCCGTCTCGTTCAGCCGCTTAAGCTCGTTGAAGACGCTGCCGATCGCCACCGGCGCCAGCCCGATGGAGGGCTCGTCGATCAGCAGCATCTTCGGGTGATGCACCATCGCCATCGCCAGCTCGAGCATCTGCTGCTCGCCGCCCGAGAGATTGCCGGCCATGGATTTCCGCCGCTTCGCAATTGCCGGAAAAAAGTCCAGCGCACGCTCCCGTTCGAGCCTGGCCGCGCTCGCCGTCAGGCCGTGAATGGCAACGTCGAGATTCTCCTCGACCGTCATCAGCGGAAAATTGCAGCGGCCCTGCGGCACATAGGCGATCCCCGCATCGAGCAGTTGGCGTTGGGTCTTGCCGCGCAGCTCCAGCTCGCCGAACCGGGCGGTCCCGGACATCCAGGTCGTCAGGCCGAACAATGTCTTCAAAATGCTCGATTTGCCGGCGCCGTTCGGGCCGAGCAGGCAGACGAACTCGCCCTGCTCGGCGGAGAAATCGATGCCGTGGATGATTTCGAGCTTGCCGTAGCCCGCCGTCAGGCCGGAGGCGGCCAGCACAGGTTTGTCAGCCGCCAAGATAAGCCTCCACCACATCCGCCGAGCGCAAAACCTCGGCAGGAGAGCCTTCGCGCATCAGCCGGCCCTGGTGCAGCACCATGATGCGCGGGCAGAGCTCGGCGAGCGCGTCGACATTGTGCTCGATGATGAGGAACGCCGTGCCCGCCTCGCGGTTGGTCAGCCTGATCATCTCCGCCATGCGCGCCATCAGCACCGGATTGACGCCTGCGAACGGCTCGTCGAGCAGCACGATCCTCGGGCGGGGCAGCACGGTCGACACGAATTGCAGCAGCTTCTGCTGCCCGTATGAAAGCTCGCTCGCCGGCACGTCGCGCATGCGCTCGAGGTCGACGAGCCGCAGATATTCGCTGGCGCGCCGCTCGATCTCGTCCAGCCGGGCACGCGTGCGCCCGCCCGTGAAGAAGGTGCTGCCGACCGAGGGAAGCATGCGAAGCTGCGCCGCCGCGATCACATTCTCCTCCACCGTCATCGAGCCGAAGACGGATGTCCGCTGGAAGCTGCGCGCCATGCGCGCCTCGCGCGCGATGCGGTCCATCCGCCAGCGCGTCGTGTCCTGCCCGCCGATCGTGATGCTGCCGGCGTCGGGCACGATCTGGCCGGAGCAGCAGTCGAACAGCGTGGATTTGCCCGAGCCGTTCGGCCCGATCAGGCCAAGCATCTCGCCCGCGCCGAGCGAGACGCTCACATCGTCGACGGCGACGATCGCGCCGTAGGCCTTGCGTATGCCGCGGGCCTGGAGCAGCGGAGAGGAATGCATGGTCATCTCGCCGCCCACCGCGCCCGCAGCCTGGCGCCCGCCTTCACCAGCGCCGGCCCGAAACCGCCGGGCATGAAGAAGACGAGGAAGACCAGGATGATGCCCATCAGCAATTGCTGCGACTGCGGGTTGATGCTCAGCACCTGCATGATGAAGACGAAGGCCACGGTCGCGACCGGCACCGCCCAGAACGAGCCCCGCCCGCCGGCGAGCACGATCACCAGGAACGCGTTCGTGTAATACATCTCGAAGGAGCTCGGGCTGGCGATGGTGATGTAGTGCACCTCGAGCGCGCCGCCTATCGCCGCAAAGCCGGCGCTGGCGGCAAAGGCGATCGTCTTGTAGCGGTTGACCGGAACGCCGTAGGCCGCCGCCAGCAACTCGTCGTCGCGGATGGCGCGCAGCGCGCGCCCGGCCGGCGAGGTCACGATCCAGTAGCAGGCGATCAGGCCGATCACCGAGAGGCCGAGCGCGACATAGAAATACCCCCGCAACGAGCGCAGCGGAATGGCGTCCTCGCCGAAGCCGAGATAGGGCGGCGGCAGATTGGTGATGCCGGAATGGCCCTGCGTCAGCGATATCCAGTTGCCGGCGACCGCATGCGCGATCAGCACCAGGCCGAGCGTCACCATGACGAAGGACAGCTTGCTGAGCTTGAGCGCCGGGATGGCGACCACCCAGGCGACGGCGGCTGCGACCGGGACGGCGAGCGTCACCGTGACCCAGAAGGGCAGGCCGAGCCGCGTCGCCAGGATCGCCGAGGTGTAGGCTCCGATGCCGAAGAAGGCCCCTTGCGCGAAGGACAGCATCCCGGTGTAGCCGAAGATGACATTGAGGCCGAGCGACGGCAGCAGGTAGACGGCCGTCAGGATGGCGGCGGCGAGGATGTAGTTGCCGACGAAGAAGGGCAGCGCCGCGAGCAGGCCGACTCCGAGGATCGCCGCCGCCACGGAGAGCAGCCCTTCGCGCGAGCGCGTCATGCTCGCCGCGGGCACGGCGCTGGCGACCGGCATCTCCATGGTCAGCCTCTCACGGTCCGGCCGAACAGGCCATGCGGGCGCAGGATGAGCACGGCGACCAGCACGATGAAGACGAAGGCGTCGCGGTAGCCGAGACCGATGAAGCCGGCGACCATGCTCTCGCCGATGCCGAGGATCAGCGCGCCGAGGAAGGCGCCCATCATGTTGCCGAGCCCGCCGATGGCGATGATCGCGAAGGCGCGCAGCGTGAAGGAGAGGCCCATCTGCGGGTAGATGCTGACGACGATCGGCGCCATCAGCGCGCCGGCGAACACCGCCAGCGCGATGCCGACGACGAAGGTGTAGCGCACGACCCGCTTCACATCGATGCCGACCACCAGGCTCGCCTCGTGGTTCTGCGACACCGCCCGCATCATCTTGCCGGGGCGCGAATAGCGCACCAAAAGCTCGAGCGCGATGAAGATCGCGATCATGAAACCCATGATGGCGAGGCGTTGCACCGTCATCGGCATGCCGAAGATATCGACCTGCTCGGACCAGCCGCCGCCGAAATATTTGAAGCTGCTGCCGAAGCCCATCTGCGTGCCGTTCTGATAGATCATCGACAGGCCCATCGTGGCGAGCACGCCGATCTCGAACGGCCGGCCGACAAGTCTCTCCGTGATCAGGTACGAGATCGCGATCGCGAGGCAGATCGAGCAGGCGATCGCGAAGAGAATGGACAGCTCGTAGGGCAGGTCGAGAAAGCTCATCGCCGCCCAGGTGGCGAAGGCCCCCAGCATGAAATATTCGCCGTGGGCGAAGTTCACCAGGTGCAGCACGCCATAGATCAGCGTGAGCCCGACGGCGATCATGCCGTAGATCGAGCCGATGAGGAGTCCGTTGAGCAGCTGGCTGGCGATTTCGGGCAACGGCGCCTTCCTCGGTTGCGTGGAACGGGGCGAGGGCCGCCCTGCAGGCGGCCCTCGATCGGCTACTGCCTATTCGTAGGTGATCTTGGCGCGGAACAGGCCCTTCTGCACGCGCTCCTTGCCCTTCACCTCGAGCAGGATCATCGGGATGTCCGACTGGTGGTGGTCGTCGAAGCTGATGTCGCCGAGCGGCGAGGGGAAGCTGCCTTCCTCCAGCGCCTTGATCACGGCGCGATTGTCGGTGCTGCCGGCAAGCTTCATGGCGTCGCGCAGGATGAAGAGCGTGCTCCAATTGTCATAGGCTGTCGCGTCAGGCGTCTCGCCGTTGAAGCGCGCACGGTACTCCGCGACGAATTTCTGGTTATCGGCGCTGTCGAGCGAGTCGAGCCAGGATACCGCCTCGACGGTGCCGTCGAGCGAGGTCTCCGGGCATTGCTCGAGCGTGCTCGGAATGACGTTCACCGAGCCGACCAGCGGCGACTTGTCGGCGCCCATGCCGAGCTCGTGCATCTGCGTGCACAGGATCGGCGTCGTCCCGACCACGCCGAAATAGATGATGCCGTCGGCGCCGCGTGCCTGGATGTTGGTCAGCACCGGCCGGAAGTCGGTTTCGGCGAGCGCATAATAGTCTTCCGTGACCAGCTCCACGCCCGGATGCTCGGCCATGTACTTCTTCACGTATTTGATCGCGTCGCGACCGAAATCATTGTCGACCGCGATGGCGCCGAACTTCTTGCGGCCTTTTTCCTTCACCGCATATTCGAGCGTGACTCTGGCGCGCGTCTCGTCGCTGCCGAGGTTGCGGAACGTCCAGATGTTGCCGCCGACGCCGGCCTGGTAGGTGATCTTCGGATTGGACGACGTGGCGTTGACGAGCAGCACCTCGTTCTGTTCGGCAAGCGGCATCAGGGCCAGCGTGACGGAGCTGCAGACGGCGCCCAGCAGGATCTGCACCTCGTCCACATTGATCATGCGCTGAGCGACGGTCACGCCGGTCGCCGGCACGCAGGCGTCGTCGCCCTGGGTAAGCTCGATCTGCCGCCCGTTGAGGCCGCCCTGCGCGTTGATCTGCTCGGCGGCCAGCACCGTTCCCTGCCAGGCCGGCGCGCCATACGCGGCAGCCGAGCCGGTGAACGGCGCGATCACGCCGATCTTGATCGGGCCGCTGTCCTCGGCATGGGCGGTTGCGATCCAGGGAGCCATGACCGTGCAGGCGATGGCGATGGTTCTCAGGCTTTTGTATCGGGCATTCACGTTCATGCGCAGCATAGTCATACCCTTCCCTGTTTGAAGCTTACCGTGCGAGATCGAGCTGGATGAGGTGCGGGCCGGGAGTTTTGAGCGCCGCGCCGAAGGCGGCGGCGAACTCCGCAACGGTCGCCACGCGCCTGCCGGGCACGCCGAAGCCGGCGGCGAGCGAGACCCAGTCGAGCTCCGGACGCGCAAGCTCGGTGAGATCGCGCGCCACCTGGGCGTCGAGATCCGCCCCGGCTTTCGACAGCTCCTGCTTCAGCACCGCGTAGCTGCGGTTGCTGCAGATGAGCGTGGTCACGTTCAGTTGCTCGCGCGCCTGCGTCCACAGCGCCTGCAGCGTGAACACGCCGCTGCCGTCGGCCTGGAAGGTGACGACCGGCCGATCCGGACAAGCGATCGCGGCGCCGACCGAGCAGGGCATGCCTTGCCCGATCGCACCGCCGCGGTTTCCCAGATAGGTGTGCGCCGGCGCGCCGGCGGCGGCGTCGAAATAGGGACGGCTGGTGGTGACGCCTTCATCGACCAGAATGGTGCCTTCCGGCTGCAGCGCCGCGAGCGCCGCCGCGAGCGCTGCCGGCGTCAGCGGCCCGTCTGCCGGCATGGCAGGCTGAGGATGCGAAGGTGCCGCGACAGGCGGTGCCCCGAGTGCCTGCGCCAGCGCGACAAGCGCGCCTTCGACATCCTCGCCGGGGCCGGCAAGGCTGAACAGGGTGGCCGCTGCCGGGATGGGCCGGGTCTCGTCCTGGCCGCCCCAGGCGAAGAAGGTGACCGGCTCCTTGCCGCCGGCGAGCACGACCGCATCGGCGCCGGCAAATTGCGGCATGAGCTGGTCCGGAAAATAATTGAGCCGCTCGGGCGACGGCAGGTGGCCGCCACGCTCGCACCAGCCCGGCTGCCGTTCGGCGAGCAGCTTGCAGCCGGTCCCGGCGGCGATCCGCACCGCCGCCTCCAGGCCTTTCGCCGACAGGGCGCGGCCGCCGATGAGCAGGATCGCGCCGGGCTTCAGCAGCTCCGCCGCCTTCTTCACCGCGCCTGCCCGATGGTCGGCGAAGCGAAGCGGCCGGCGCAGCCGCGGCGGGTTGAGGCAAAGCGCCTTCTGGACGTCGGCCGGCACGATCAGCGTCGCCACGCCGGCATTGGCGATGGCGGCATCGGTGGCAAGCGCCAGAAGCTCCGGCAGCTCCTCGACCGTATAGGCGGTCCGCACCCAGACCGAGACCGCGCCGGCGATCGCCGCTATGTCCGATTGCAGCGGCGCCTCGTTCTTGTAGTGCCAGACCGGGTGGTCGCCGACGATGTTGACCACGGGCGTGAACGCCCGCTTGGCGTCGTGCAGATAGGCGAGGCCGTTGGCGAGCCCGGGCCCGAGATGCAGGAGCGTCAGCGCCGGCTTGCCGGCCATGCGCGCATAACCGTCCGCCGCGCCGGTGCAGACACCCTCGAACAGGCCGAGCACGGAGCGGATCGCGCTCTGGCGCGCCAGCGCCGAGACGATGTCGAGCTCGGTCGTGCCCGGATTGGCGAAGCAGATTTCGTAGCCGAGGCGGGCGGCCGTCGCGAGCAGCAGGTCGGCGCCGGTCGGCGCGGGCGCGGCGCTCATGCCGGAACCGAAGTTCGGCTGACCGGGGCTGCCACGATCGGATAGCGCTCGCCGTAGGTCTCGATCATCGTCGCGATGTTCTCGACCGCCACTTTCGTGCCGGCTTCCACCGGAGACATGCCGTCGCGCTGCATCAGGTCGAGGATGCGGCCGATATTGTCGCGCATCACAGTCTTCACCTTGGCAAAGCTGTCCGGGCCGTTCAGCCCGACCTCTCCGAAGGCCACCCAGGTGAACCAGGCCGAGGTGCTCGAATTCGCCGCGAAGTCGGGAATGACCACCACGCCGCGCTCATGCAGCTTGCGCCGCGCCGGCGGCGTGGTCGCGAGGTTGGCCGCCTCGACCACCAGCTTCGCCTGCAGGCTGTCGCAATTGCCCTCGTGGATGGCGCCGCCAAGTGCCGCCGGGATCAGGATGTCGGCCGCGCAGCGCATCCATTCGTCGCGCGGCAGCTGCCTGTCCGCCGGCCGCAGCTTGCTCCGGTCGATCTCGCCGGCATCGCTGCGGGCCCAGAACATCGCCTCGATGTCCAGCCCCTCGTCGTTGCGCACGAACCCTTCCGCATCGGCGGCGCCGATCACCTTGACCCCCATGCGGGTCAGGTAGCGGGCGGCCGCCCCGCCCATCGAGCCGAAGCCCTGCACCACGCAGGTCAGCCCGGCGAGCTTCCAGCCGAGCTTGTCGGCCGACGCCGCCACGGCCTCCGCCACGCCGTAGCCGCCGATATTCGTCGCCAGGTCGGCTCCGTCCGCCTTGAGGTTGCGGATCGACGCCATGCGCTGCAGCGATTTCTCGCGATCCGGCACTCGGTTGAGCGTCGCCTGGTTCGGGTAGCCGAGGCCGAGCTCTTCAAAAATGTCCTCGAGCACGTCCTGCCGCACGCCCATGTCCTCGCCGGTCGACCAGCAGCGGGAAAAGATCGGGCTGAGCGACTTGATGAAGTTCTTCAGCACCTGGCGTGCGCGCGGATCGCGCGGGTCGCAGTCGATGCCGCCTTTCGAGCCGCCGCCGACGGCCTTCATCAGGCCCTTCTTGATCGACATGGTGCGCGCCAGCCCCTCGACCTCCTGCATGGTGACGCCGGGGCGCATCCTGAGGCCGCCACCGGAAATGCCGTGCACGAGCTGGTCGACGACCGCATAACCTCTCACGCCGGTTTCGGGGTCGCACCATTCGATGCGCAGGAAAGGCACGTGCTCTGTCATGTCGTCCTTCTTCCAATAGTGCCGACCGTCAGACGACGGTCAGGTCCCGGCTGAGCGTGATGAGGTTTTCGGCGCCGCGTTCGGTGATCAGCACCATGTCTTCGATGGAGACGCCGCCAATGCCGTAGCCGTAGTAGGGAGTCTCCAGGCACAGCACCATGCCGGCCTCGATGACGGTGTCTTCCTTCGGCCCGACCACCGGCGGCTCCTCGACGCGGATGTCGAGGCCGATGCTGTGCCCCAGATGCCCGCGGCTGTAACGCTCGAGGCCCGATCTCAGCACCGCGTCCGTCGCGCCCTGGTAGACGACGCGCATCGGAACGCCAGGCCTGGCGGCTGCGAGCAGATGGTCGTGCCCGGCGCGCAGCGCGCCGTAGATACGGGTCAGGATCGGCGGCGGCTCGCCGATCACGAAGGTGCGGGCGATGTCGGACGTGTAGCCGAGCACCTGCGTGCCGACATCGATCTCGATGATGGCTCCATCGCCCGCCCCCTCGTTGCGCGGCAAATGCGTGGGCGCAAATGTCGGGCCGATCAGCATCTGCGCGTGGCCGACCCTGTCGCAGACGGGATTTGCATCGACCGCAAGCCGGAACGAACGGACGAGGTCGGCCTCGGTCGCGCCGATCCTGATGTCCTTGGCGGCCGCCGCCAGCCCTTGCTCCGCCGAGGTCGCCGCAAGCCGCAGGCAGGCGATCTCCCACGGCGTCTTGATCAGGCGCAGCTCGAACATTTCCTTCGTCAGGTCGACGAATTCGAAGCCGGGATTGGCCTTGTGCAGCGCCTGCCAGCCCGCCACCGAGATCAGCGCCGCATCGATGCCGACCTTGCCGGACCTCAGCCCGCCCGCCTGCAGCACGGCGTTGAGCGTGGCGAAGGCGGACGACATCTGGAATTCCGACGGGCGATCGGTCACGCGCGCGCCCTGCATCAGGCCGAACGGATCGTCGATGTCCATCCAGGTCGCGAAGCTGGCGACGCCGATCTTCAGCTCCGCCGGCACGGACGGCGCTTCGAAATCGCTGAGAATGCAGGTCGATTGCGGGCTGCCGCCGGGCACGAAGGCGCCGAGCGCCCGCCCCGCCAGCGGATAGCGATAGAGCGCGCGGCTTGGATAACCCGAGACGAAATACACGTTCTCCGGCCCGGCCGCCGCCAGCGCGACAAGCCCCTTGGCCTCGACGAAGCGGGCCATGCGCGCCTCGACAGCCTGGCGATGGGCATGCCATGCGGCATCGCCAAGAGCCGGCAAAGCTTGTCTGTCTGGTCTTGACCCAGGCCGCGCTACCAACTTGCCCCTCGATCGAACGATTGTCGTTCTTGTCGTTGCAGGCCGAGCATCAGCCTGATCGCACGATCTTCCCCGGGCGGAATGCGAGCCGCAAACTCGAATTCCTACTCTTGAGTTTAACGCCGATCACATCGGCAAAACCGATAAGGAGGGCTAATCCGAAGCTCATGAAATCTCGCTCGAACAGGCCGGCAAGCGAAACTACGATCATGATCGGGCCTGATCCCGCGTGACTGCACGCGTCGTCCCCTGGAGCCTTCATGACGGTACGAGCATGTGATGTCCTGATCATCGGCGGCGGCATCGCCGGCATATCGGTCGCGAGCGAGCTCGCCGGCGCGGGAGTCGACGTCGTGCTGGTCGACGGCCTCTCGCTGGGCGAGGGCTCGAGCGGCAAGAATGCCGGCGGCGTGCGCCAGCAGTTCAGCGAGGAGACGAACATCCGCGCCGGCATCGATTCGCTGAAGCGCATCGACGGCTTCCGGCAGGAGACGGGAATCGACATCGCGTTCCGCAAGGTCGGCTACCTTTTCCTGGCGGCGACGCCGGAGCAGGGAGCGATACTGGAGCGCGCCGTCCGCCTGCAGAACCGGTTCGGCATCCGCACGCGCATGGTGGCGCCGGGCGAGATGGATGCGATCGTGCCTGGCATGCGCACCGACGATGTGCTGATCGGCAGTTTCGGGCCGGATGACGGCTACATCGATCCGAAGAAGCTCATCCACGCGTTCGCCCGGCTGGCGCGCGAGAAAGGCGCCGAGATCGTCGAGCGCTGCCCGGTCACCTCGATCCGGATCGCCGGCAACCGGATCGTCGAGGTCGTTGCCGGGGCCCGGCGCTTCGCACCTGCCGCCGTGGTCAATGCGGCGGGCGTGTGGGCGCCGCGCATCGCCCGCATGATCGGTGCGGACCTGCCGATCACCTCGCGCCGGAGCAATTTGTGGGTGGCGCGGCCGGCCGACATCAATCCCGGCGAATGGATCCCGCAGGTGATCGACGTGGAGACGCGCGTTTTCTTCCACTCCGAGATCGGCGGCGACGGATCGCTGGTGTTCGGCGTCGGTGGAGCCGAGCTGGTGCCCGACGACCCCAACATTCCGTGCAACTGGGACAAGCTGCCGGATGGGCTGAAGCGGCTGGGCAACCGCATGCCGCGTTTCGCCGGGGCCGAGATCACCCGCGGCTGGGCCGGCCTGGTGGAGGCGACGCCCGACGACAATCCGATCGTCGGCTGGACCTTCCTCGACAATTTCTACACCAATGCCGGCTTCAGCGGCCACGGCATGGGCGTAGCACCCGGCCTCGCGGTCCAGGTCGCGAAGGAGCTGCGCGGCATCGCAACGGATTATTCGCTTGAGGCCTTCCGGTTCGAGCGGCTGGAGAAGGATCTGGTGAAAGGCGAGGACCTGTTCGGCGTCAGCGTCAACGCCAAGGCGGCCGGCATTTGAATGCGCGGTCGCCTTCCGTCAGGAAAGCCCCGGCTCGTGTCGCAGCACAAGCTCGAGCGGCTTGCGCCGTGAGACCGGCACGCGGAAATCGTCGCGCATGTGGCCGAAGCCGATCAGCGTGATGACGATCTCGTTGTCGGGGATCCCGACGCAGGCGCGCAACCCCTTGTCCTGGACCCGGTCCGCGCTCCAGTTCAGCATGCAGGCGCCGAGTCCCTCGGCATGCAGGCCGAGCGCCAGCGTCATGGCGAACATGCCGCCGTCCACCCAGCCCTGGTTGCGCTCGCCGACCGTGTTCCAGTGCGACAGGTCCACCGCCACGACGAAAACCCCGCCGAGCTGGTCGCCGAAGCCGCGATTGCCGTTGTGGTGGGCGAGAACCTTCGCGATCGAATCCCTCTCGGTGAAGCAGTAGACCTTGCATGTCTGCCGATTGCAGCTCGACGGCGACTGCTGCGCGGCGCGCACGGCGCGGTGCACCGAGCGCATGTCGACCGGCCTGCGATCGTACTGCCGCACGCTGTGGCGCGCTTCCATGAAGGCGACGAAATCCATCGTCGCCTGCTGCCGGATTGCGGCCGCCGTGACCGGCTCGCTGCCGGCCGGCACTTCGCTCACCTCCGGGTTCGAGCGGCGCAGGGCTGCGGCCAGCGCAGCCGCCTCCGCCGACTCGCCGCCGCGGTCGGCGTTGAATTGCGCATAGGCTTCGAGGACTGAGATCGCCATCTCGGTCGTTGCGTCATTGCCATGCTCGGCAAGATAGCGGCCCGTCTCCGCGGCGAGCAGCCTCACCTTGTCCATGCCGAAGCCGAGCCGCGGATCGGAAAGCGACATGCCGTATTCGAGCATGTGGGCGAGGATGTGGATCTCGGCGCGGCGGTTCTCCCGGTCCTGCGGGCCGTCGAGGAAACTGGCCTTGCGGAAGCGCCGGAAGTCATAGGCGAAGTTGCGCAGCAACTCCCATGTCGAGGCAAGCCAGCGCACCGGGCTCGCAGTCCGCACCGAGGCACGCGCCGACGACATCCGGCAAAATCTCCTGACCAGCCCCAAGGGAGCGATGTGCGCCCTCTCCGGCCGCTCGTCGCATGGCAGAAGATTTCCGGTCCTTCCGCCACAAGTCAAACGTCCGAACCGCCCCGAGGATAGGGTTCGAAAGCGCGTTGCTGCACTGCAGCACCAGAGTCGAAGCTTTACATTTCAACTCGTTACGGCAGGAGACCCTATCCTTTCGGGTAGGTATCGGCGAGCCGGGGCCGGCTGCGCCCCACCCGAATCAGTTGACCACCTATTCAACGCCCTTGCTTCTCGCACCCGCTCGGCTGCGGCAGGCTGACCGCATCGACCGCCCCGCCGGATTTTCCACCGGCGGATTGCTTGATGGGAGTGAGCGATGCAGGGCAATACCGTCAATGTGCGTGTGGTGTCACCGATCATCACGAAGGGCTTTCGCAGCCTCGCCGATCTGAAAGCGCTCGAAACGCCCGGCGTGACCGTCAGCCATGCCGAGATCGATACGGGGCCGGCCTCCATCGAGAGCGAGTTCGAGCTCGCGGTCTCCGCACCCGGCACCATCGCCAAGGTGATCGAGGCCGAGCGCGCCGGCGTCGATGCCGTCGTGATCGACTGCATGGGCGACCCCGCTTTGCGCTCGTCGCGCGAGGTCGTCACCATCCCGGTCCTCGGCCCGGCGCAGACCGGCATGCATGTCGCCTCGATGCTGGGACACAAATTCTCGGTCATCACCGTCCTGCGCCGCTTGCGCGCCTCCTTCGAGAACACCGCGACGATCGCCGGCCTCGGGACCAAGCTGGCCTCCGTGCGCAGCGTCGACATTCCGGTGCTCGAGCTCGAGCGCGATCTCGACCGCACAAAGGCCGCGCTGATCGAGGAGGCCGTGATCGCGGTTGAAAGGGACGGCGCCGAGGCCCTGATCTTCGGCTGCACGGGCCTGATGGGATGCGCCGGCGCAGTGCGCGACGGGCTGCTCAAGCGCGGCATCGACGTGCCCGTCGTCGACCCGATCCCGACTGCGATCTCGATTGCCGCAGCACTTGTGCGGTCCGGCCTGTCGCACAGCAAGCTCACCTTCCCGGCGCCGCCGGCCAAGGAACTGCTCGGCTACGCCGACATCCGGCTCGAGCCGCGCCTGGCGGCGGAATAGCAGGGCGGCGGGACAGAATTGCGAAAGGGGAGCGGATGGCGATTGCAGAAACCAGGCCGCTTCCCCGCACAGCGCCGATGACTTCGATCGCGCAGGCGTTCGGCGGCTTCCGCCTCTGGTGGCTGGTCCTGCCGGCTTTCCTCGTCTTCCTCGTCTTCTTCGTCATCCCGCTGGCCGTGCTTTTTGCGCTGTCGCTCGACAAATCCACGGCCGGGGTGCTGAGCTTCGCGGGCGATCTGACGCTCGACAATTTCGTGCGCATCTTCACGCGCTCGATCTATTACGAGTCGATCATCCGTTCGATCGGCATCGCGGCGATCGTCTCGGCGGTCTGCCTGTTCTTCGGCTACCCGCTCGCCTACCTGATCGCCAAGACCGAGCATCCGGGACGCAACACCTTCCTGATGATCCTGGTGCTGTCGTCCATGCAGCTCGACATGGTCATCCGCATGTACGGCCTGATGGTGCTGTTCGGCGACAACGGCCTGATCAACGGGTTCCTGATCTCGACCGGCCTGATCGCCGACCCGCTGCCGCTGATGTACAACACCTTCGGCGTCGTCGTCGGCCTCGTCCAGGTGACGCTGCCTTTCATGGTGCTGTCTCTGATCGGCATCATCCGGGCGATCCATCCGGCGCTGGAGGAAGCCGCCCGCAGCCTCGGCGCGACGCGCTGGCAGGCGTTCCGGCGCGTGGTGCTGCCGCTCTCCATGCCAGGCATCCTTGCCGGCAGCCTGCTCGTCTTTGCGCTCTCGATCAGCTCCTACGTCGTGCCGGCGCTGATGGGCGGCTGGAAGGTGATGGTCCTGCCCATCCACATCTACCAGCAGATCGGCGAGAGCGGGCGCTGGCAGTTCGGCGCGGCGGTGGCTGTCGTGCTGTTCGTCACCAGCATGCTGGCCGTCGCCATCTACCAGCGCGCCGCCGTGCGCAGCTCCGGGGGACGCACCTGATGACGTCCGAATCTTCCATCCCGCTCACCTTCAGGATCCTGTCCGGCCTGGCTTTTGTCATCCTGCTCGTGCCGGTGCTGATCGTCATCCTCGCCGGTCTCAACGCCGGCGACTACCTGACCTTTCCGCCGCAGGGCCTGTCGCTGCGCTGGGTCGAGGCTTTCCTCACCTCGCCGACCTTTGTCCCTGCCTACATCTTCTCCTTCGTGCTGGCGCTCTGCGCGACCCTCGTCTCGACCGTCATCGGAACGGCCGCCGCGCTCTACCTGACCCGCACCGAAAGCCGGCTGGCGTCCGCCTTGCGCGGCTTCTTCATGCTGCCGATCGTGCTGCCCGGCGTTGTCATCGGGCTGGCGCTCTACGTCTTCTACAGCTGGACCGAGATGGGCCTGGCGCGCAGCTTCCCGGGCCTGCTGGCCGGCCACGTGCTGGTCACCTGCCCGTTCGTCATCGCCACCGTGACGGCCTCGCTGGTCGGCTTCGACCGGTCGATGGAGGAAGCGGCGCGCAGCCTCGGCGCCACGCCCTGGCAGGCCTTCTCAAAGGTGACCTTGCGCATCATCGGACCGGGCATCGGCGCCGGCGCGCTGTTCGCCTTCATCATCTCGTTCGGTCAGTTCGAGGTGACGCTGTTCCTGGCAGTTGCCGATTACCAGCCGCTGCCGCTCGCGATGTACATCTCGCTGCGTTACGCCTTCGAGCCGATCGCCGCCGCCGCCGGCATCTTTGCGATCGCGCTGGTCGTGGTCTCCACCGTGCTTTCCTCGCGCCTGGTCAATCTCAGACGGATCTTCCGCGCCTGACACCTTTCTGCACGCATAAGCCTCAACCAAAAAAGGGGAACTCAAATGACAGACAAACGGACTTTCAGACCCTCGCTGCTGTCACGTCGCGACATTCTAAAATCGGCCGCCGGCGCGGCCGTCGCCGCCGGCGGCGTCAATCTCTTCAACATCAACCACGCCTGGTCGCAGGACGTCGTCTATGACGGCAAGGTGTTCGATGCGGGCGGCGCCACGCTCACCGTCGCCGAATGGGGCGGCTTCTGGGAAGAGATCATCCGCAAGAACCTGCTCGACCAGTTCGAGAAGGATTTCAACTGCAGGATCGTCTACGAATCGGCCTGGCCGTGGTTCCCGAAATTCGTCGCCAGCGGGCCGCAGAAGCCGCCCTTCGCGATCACCAACAGGAACTATCCGGAGATGTTCAAGACGGCGGCAGCCGGCGACTTCTTCATGCCGATCGACGAGATGGTGGCCAATATTCCGAATGCGGGCGGCCTCTGGCCCTTCGCCACGGCCAACGGCGCCGGCATCACCTGGAGCTATACGCGCTACTGCTACGGCTACCGCACCGACCTCGTCGACCCGGCGCCGAAAACGTTCAAGGAATTCTGGGAAGAGCGCTTCGCCGGCAAGCGCGGCACCTACATCACCTCCAACACGCTGCAGATGGACTTCTTCCTCGTCGCCTGCTCGCTCTTCGGCAAGGATCAGTTCGATTACGAAGCCGGTTACGAGGCGATGCGCACGGCCATGCCGGCGAAGGTCAGCGACTTCACCGGCAACATGCAGACGCTGATCGAGCGCGGCGAGGTCACGCTCTGCGTACAGCACGACGCCGAGATCTACCAGCAGATGGACAAGGGCATCGCGGTCGCGCCGATGCTCTGGGAGGAGGTGAAGCCCATCCTCACCCAGACCAAGACGATCAGCCGCTATCTCGAGCCGCTGCAGAAGAAGCTCGCTCTGGCGCTGCTCGACCGCACGCTCGATCCCACGTTCCTGACGTCGATCGGCACCAATTTCTACCAGCGGCCGACGCACAAGGACGCCAAGATCACAGAAAATCTGGCGAGCAAGGGCGTCACCAACACCGCCGAATCCGTCGACGGCTACTGGACGCCGGACTGGAAGACCTACCTGGAGAACGAAGAGGACATCGTCGAGACGGTCAACGGCATCTTCAGCGGCTAGTGCGACGCGCCGCAGCGGCGCTCGCGGGAACCCGTGCATCCACGAGGAAGGTCGACATGTCCGACATCAGCCTGAAGAAGCTCACCAAGCATTACGGAGACAGCCCCGCCGTCTCCGGCATCGACCTTCACATCCAGGAGGGGGAGTTCTTCTCCCTCCTGGGACCGTCAGGCTGCGGCAAGTCGACGACGCTGCGCATGGTCGCAGGCTTCATCAAGCCGACGAGCGGCCAGATCATGATCGGCAAGGACGACGTCACCGCCGTCCCCCCCGAGCGCCGCGACATTGGCATCGTCTTCCAGAGCTACGCCATCTTTCCGCACATGAACGTGGCCGACAACATCGCCTTCGGGCTTAGGCTCAGGAAACGGCCGAAGGATGAAATACGGACCCGCGTGACGGAGGCCTTGCGGCAGGTCGGCCTCGCCGGCTTCGAGGACCGTTTCCAGAAACAGCTTTCCGGCGGCGAGCAGCAGCGCGTCGCACTGGCGCGCGTGCTGGTCACCGAGCCGCGCATTCTGCTGCTCGACGAGCCGCTGTCGGCGCTCGACAAGGGCCTGCGCGAAGAGATGAAATACTGGATCAAGGATCTGCAGCGGAAGCTGAAGATCACCACGATCTACGTCACCCACGACCAGGACGAAGCGCTCACCATGTCCGACCGGATCGGGGTGATGCAGAAGTCGCGCATCGTCCAGGTCGGCACACCCGAGGAAATCTACGAGCGGCCGCAGACGCTGTTCGTGACCACCTTCATCGGCCATTCCAACGTGCTGGATGTGACGGTCGCCGGCAGGGACGCGCGCGGCGTCACCGTCACGCTTGCCGGCCAGCCCATGCCGACACGCGGCTCGGAGGCGCTCGCGGCCGGCCAGAAGGTCAAGCTGATCGTGCGGCCGGAGAACGTCGTCATCGGCCCGTCGCCGCTGGCCGGCGCGAGCGGCCTGCCCGCAACCGTCGTCGGCGAGACCTATCAGGGCGCGATCGTGCGCTATCGCATCGACATCGGCGGCCAGGAACTGGTGGCCGAGCGCCAGAACCGCTCGAACGTCGAGCGCTTCGCACCCGGCACCGCGGTGACCGTGAGCTGGGATCCGGAACGATCCGAAGCGCTGGCCGCCTGATCAGGATTTCCAAAAACCTCCAGCCAACAGGAAAAAGCATGCGTATCGGGATCGATGTCGGCGGCACCAACACGGATGCCGTGCTGATGGACGGCAACGCCGTGCGCGGCGCCTGCAAGTCGCCGACCACTGCCGATGTGAGCAGCGGCATCGCGACCGTACTCAAGGATCTCCTCAGGCAGACCGGCATTCCGGTTTCTGAGGTCAGGGCGGTGATGATCGGGACGACGCATTTCACCAATGCCGTCGTCGAGCGCAAACGCCTGCTGCAGGTGGCCGCCGTCAGGCTTGGCCTGCCCGCCACCAAGGCCCTGCCGCCGATGACGGACTGGCCGGCCGATCTCGCGGCGACGCTCGGCAAGCATGCCTTCATGGTGCGCGGCGGCAACGAGTTCGACGGGCGCATCATTGCTCCACTCGACGAGCCCGAACTCGCCCGCATCGCCAGGGAGATCAAGGCGCGCGGCCTGACGACGGCGGCGATCACCTCGGTCTTCTCGCCGGTTACGCCTGAGATGGAGCTGCGCGCCGCCGACATCCTGAAGAACGAGATCCCCGACCTGACCCTGTCGCTCAGCCACGAGATCGGGCGCGTCGGCTTCCTCGAGCGCGAGAACGCCTCGATCATGAATGCCTGTCTGGCAGACCTGTCGCGGAAGGTCGTGAATTCCTTCCGCAGCGCGCTGAAAGGCCTGTCGATCGAGGCACCCTTCTTCATCAGCCAGAACGATGGAACGCTGATGACGCCGGACTACGTCGAGCGCTATCCGGTGCTGACCTTCGCGTCGGGTCCGACCAACTCCATGCGTGGCGCCGCCATGCTTGCCGGCGAGAAGGAGGCCATGGTCGTCGACATCGGCGGCACCACCTCCGACGTCGGCATGCTGATGCAGGGCTTTCCGCGTGAATCGGCGGTGGCCGTCGACATCGGCGGCGTACGCACGAACTTCCGCATGCCGGACGTGCTTGCCATCGGGCTCGGCGGCGGCTCGCTGGTGCGCGACGACGGCGCCCGCATCGGTCCGGATTCGGTCGGCTACGAGATCACCACGAAGGCGCTGGTCTTCGGCGGCGACGTGCTGACGACCACGGACATCGTGGTTGCAGCGGGACTCGAGGACATCGGCGATCGCTCGCGCGTGAAACACGTCAACGCGAAGGTGATCGACACCGCGCTCGACACCATTCACCGCATGGTCGACGAAGCCGTCGACCGCATGAAGACCTCGGCTGAGCCCTTGCCTGTCGTGCTGGTCGGCGGCGGTTCCATCCTCGTGTCGCGCGAGCTCAGCTCCGGCTCCAAGGTGATCCGGCCCGAGCACGCTTCGGTTGCCAACGCCATCGGCGCCGCAATCGCGCAGGTGGGCGGCGAGATCGATCGCGTCTTCTCGCTGGAAGGCACCTCGCGTGACATCGTCCTCGGCGGCGCCAAGCAGGAAGCGATCGACAAGGCGGTGAAGGCCGGCGCGATCGACGGTTCGGTCAAGATCATGGACATCGAGGAGGTGCCGCTCGCCTACCTCCCCGGCAATGCGACGCGCATCCGCGTCAAGGCCGTCGGCGATCTGGTGGTGCAATAATGACGCGCAAGCTCGACAGCCAGAATCTGCGCGACCTCGCGGTCGGCGCCGCGTTTCTCGGAACCGGCGGCGGCGGCGATCCCTATGTCGGGCGGCTGATGGTGCAGACCTGCCTCGACGAGGGCCTGACGGTGGAGCTCATCGACCCGCAGAAGCTCGGCGACGACGATCTGGTCATCCCGACGGCCATGATGGGCGCCCCGACCGTGCTGGTCGAGAAGCTGCCCAACGGCGAGGAGGCCGTCTTCTCGCTGCGCAAGCTCGAGGCTGTTCTCGGCCGCAAGGCAAGTGCCACCATGCCGATCGAGATCGGCGGCATCAACTCGACCATCCCGCTGGTGGTCGGCGCCCGCGCCGGCCTGCCGATCGTCGACGCCGACGGCATGGGCCGCGCCTTCCCCTTGCTCGAGATGGAGACTTTTGGCGTCTACGGCATTCCGGGCAGCCCCATGGTGGTCAGCGACTGTTATGGCGACAGCGCGCTGATTCGTGCCGTGGACAACCGTCAGATGGAGTGGCTGGCGCGCGGCGTCACCATCCGCATGGGCGGCTGCGCCTACATCGCCGAATACAATATGAGCGGCGCCGACGTGAAACGTACCGCCGTGCCGAACACGCTGAGCCTTGCGATCCGCATCGGCGAGGTGATGCGGGAAGCGAAGTCGAGGCACGAGCATCCGATCGACGCCCTGCTCGGTTTCCTGCCCTCGACGCTCTACCGCTATGGCCGCGTGATCTTCCAGGGCAAGGTGGCCGACATCGCGCGCGAGACGAAGGCCGGCTTCTCGATGGGCCGCGTGCGCATCGACGGCCTCGCCGGCTTCTCCGGCCGCATGGAGATCGAGATCCAGAACGAGAATTTGATCGCTCGCGTGGACGGCAAGGTGGCGGCCATCGTGCCCGACCTCATTTGCATCATGAACACCGAGACGGCCGAGCCGATCACGACCGAGAATCTGCGCTACGGGCAGCGTGTCACCGTCGTCGCTGTCTCCGTGCCCGAGATCATGCGCACGCCCGAGGCGCTCGCCGTCTTCGGGCCGGCCTGCTTCGGTCTCTCCGAACCCTTCATCCCCATAGAGAGCCTCGCCTGAGCATGCGCAAGATCATTACGACACAGGACCTCGAAGACCTCGCCGTCGGCGCTGCGATCCTCGGTACGGGCGGCGGTGGCGACCCTTATATCGGCAAGCTGATGGCGATGAGCGCCATCGAGAAATACGGTCCGGTCGAGCTCGTCTCGGTGGACGAGCTCGACGGCGATGTGGAGGTCGTGGCGGCCGGGGTGATGGGCGCGCCGTCGATCATCATCGAGAAGATCGCCAGCGGCGACGAGCTGAGCTTCTCGCTCGATGCGTGGGAGGCGTTTACCGGCAAGCGCGCCGGCGCCATCATTCCGATCGAAGCGGGCGGGCTGAACTCCATGTGCCCCATCGCGCTTGCCGCAGCGCGCCGCCTGCCGGTCATCGACGGCGACGGAATGGGCCGTGCCTTTCCGCAGCTCGAGATGGAAACCTTCAACGTCTATGGCGTACCCGTCTGCCCGGTGACCGTGGCCGACGAGCACGGAAACATGGTCATCGTCGAGACGCCGTCGGCGGCGAAGGCCGAATGGCTGGCGCGCGGCGTCACCATCCGCATGGGCGGGCAATCGTATCTGTGCCAGTACGGCATGACTGCGCGCAGGGCGGCGGAGGTTTCGGTGCTTGGCACCATGTCGCTCGGCATCGGCATCGGGCAGACATTGCGCGAAGCGCGCGAGACCCATCGCGATGGGCTGGCGGAGCTCATCCACTACCTGGCAGGGACCCATTACGAAGTGGCCCGCATCATCGGTTCGGGCAAGGTGGTGGACGTGAACCGGCGGGTGGCGAACGGGTGGTCGGTCGGCACCGTCCTGATCGAGCCGTTCGACCGTGCGGAAAAGCCGATGTCGATCACCATCCAGAACGAGAATTTGATCGCCGAGACCGATGAAGGCGTGCTCGCCATCGTCCCCGACCTTATCACCGTGCTCGACCTCGACACCGCCGAAGCCATCACCACCGAACGCCTGCGCTATGGGCAGCGCGTCAACGTGCTGGCGGTGCGCGTGCCGGAGATCATGCGCACGCCGGAGGCGCTCGCCGTCTTCGGCCCGGCGGCTTTCGGCCTGACCCATTCCTATGCGCCGCTGTCTTAGCGGCTTGTGGACGGCTGGAAACGGTCCGCGAAGGCCCCTCACCCTTACCCTCTCCCCGCAATGCGGGAGGTCTGAACGGTGGCACCAAGGCTGACGACCCCCTCTCCCCGTTTTTCACGGGGAGAGGGTAAGGGTGAGGGGCGGCGCCTGCGTCAAACCCGAAGCGCAGTGCGCTCCAGCTGCACATGTCTCCCGAAACCGCGTAGCGGTTGCGGCAGCGCCGATATCGGCTAAGCTTGAAGTTCTGACCGGGACAGACGTGATGCCGCATGTCGACCAGCTCCTTCAGACCAGGCCCCGCCTCGCCACGCGCTGAGGGCGTGGCGTGCGGCAATCCGCGGCTTCGGCCGCCGCGGTCGCTGGTCGACCTGCTCGAGCGCCGTTTCCTTGTTTCGATGCTGCTGGACGGTCTCGAACGGCAGGCTGTTGTCGTTCGCGCCGCAGCAGGTTTCGGCAAGACCGAGTTGCTCGCCGCCGGATTTCGCCAGCTGTCCGGCGCCTCTGCGGACGCCCATATCGGCTGGCTGACGCTCGCGCCGATCCACGCCGATCCCGCGCGGTTCCGGTCTGAGCTCGCTGAGGCGCTGGGCGCGGCGCCGTTCGCCGGCATAGATGATCTGATCGAGGAATTGGCCGCCCGTCCGGGCCGCACTGTGCTGTTCATCGACGACCTCGAGAACGCCCCTTCGCCGGAGGTGCTCGACTGCCTCGGCAAGCTGCTGCTCGGGGCGCCCGAAAGCCTTCGCATCGCAATCGCAACCTCGGGCAAGGCGGTGCTGCCGCTGGCGCGGCTCAGGCTGCGCGGCCTGCTGACCGAGATCGGGCCGCGCCACCTCTCCTTCACGCATGCCGAGATGCGCCGTCTGCTCGGCAGGTCGGTATCGACGGCCGACATTGCCGCGATCGAGCGGGTCACCGGCGGCTGGCCGGCGCTGCTGCGCCTCGCCGGCGGCTTTGGCCAGCTCGATCAGGCAAGCCGCGAAACCATGCTCGCCGGCCGCTCGCCAGAGTTCCTCGACTATGTCAACGAGGTGGTGCTGAGTGACATGAGCGCGCCGACCGCCGCCGCGTTGCGCTGCTGTGCAATCCTCGAGGAATTTCCCGCCGAACTGTTGTCGGAGCTTGCACCGGAAACCGCCGGCATGGTCGACGTCAGGTCGCTCGACCAGCTGTCGCCCGCGGTCGAGGCTGGCATAAGCAAGCCCGGATGGTACCGGCTGCATCCGGTCGTGCGTGCGTCTTTCCTGGCAAGCATGGCGATCGAGAACGACCAGCTGGCCAGCGACCTCCACCGGCGCACGGCCGTCTGGTTTGCTGGGCGGGGCTTTCTCGAAAAGGCAGTCGGCCATGCCGTGGCAGGTCGCGACTTCCAGTTCGCCACCGAAACGATCAAGCGGGCCGGCGGTGTCGATATCTTCATCCGCGCCGGCCACACCGTGCTGGAAGCGTTGATCGACGGGCTGCCGCGCGACGTCGTCTACGCCTCGCCGGGCTTGAGCCTCTGCTACAGCCTGATCCTCGCCAAGCGCGGCCGTGTGGCCGAAGCCCGGCACCTCCTCGACCAGCTGATGCATGACGACACGCCGCATGGCGAGTTCGACCGGCGGGTGGGCGGCGCTCTCGATCACATCGACAGCATGATCGACATCTACCAGGACAAGCGGCTCGACCCGGCGCTGATCGCCCGGCTGGAAGGCGCCGTCGCCGCGTTCGGCCCGCAACGGACCGAGGAGCGCGGCTGGATCTACAACCACCTCTGCCTCGTCTACACGCGCCTCGGCGACTTGGAGCCGGCGCGCCTGAGCGCCCTTGCGGCCCTCGCCTGCTATCGCGAGGAGCGTGCTGTCTACGCCCAGATTTTCATGCTGATGCATCTCGGCCTGGTCAGCACGCTGAGCGGGAATTTTGCCGCCTCGCTGAGCTTCAGCCGCGAAGCGCAGGATCTGATTCAGAGCGCCCAGTGGAGCGATGCCAACCTTGCAGCGATCGTCAGGCTGGTCTCCTGCGAGGTGCATTATCTGCAAGGCGACGTCGCGCTGGCCAGCGCCGGCCTGTCCGAATGCCTCGCGCCGATGACCTATGGCGAGGCGTGGGTCGAGCTCTATTCGAGGCTGTTCCAGACGCTCGCCCGCTGCCGCCTGCGCGAGGACGGCCTCGATGCCGCCGTCGCCATCGTCGACAAGGCCGAGGAGGTCGCTTCGAATCGCGGGCTTCCCAGGCTGCGCATTGCAGCCCGCATCCTGCGCATGGACCTCTTTGTCAGCGCCGGCCTGCTGGAATCCGCACGACATATCGCGGAGGAGCTGGCCGGCAGCCTGACCGCCGGCCGCGATACCGACACGGTCACCTGGCGCGAGGAGAACGATTTGTCGCTTGCCTTGGCGCGCCTCAGGATCGCCAGCGGCGCAGCATACGAAGCGCTGGTCGAGATCGGACGCGTGCAGGCGCGGTCGAAGAAGAACGGCAGCGGTTTTCACCTGCTGTTCGCCACCATCCTGTCCTGCCACGCAAACTGGCTGTGCGGGCGTGAGGAACGCGCGCTGCAGGCCCTCCAGTCGGCGATAGCGCTGGCACGTGCACATGAAGCGGTGCAGCCCTTTATCGATGAGGGCGCAGCCTTCGCCTCGACCGTGCGCGCCATCATCCGGCGCTTCGGCCTGGGCTCCTTCAGCAGCGATGCCGTCGACTTCATCAGCCGGATCGTCGGTGAGGCCGTCCGCAAACGCCGCACCGCACCGCAAGGCACCGTCGAGGAGACCGACCGCGACGCGCTCTTCACGCTGCGCGAGCACGAGGTGCTGATCCACCTGTCCGACGGCAAGAGCAACAAGGAGATCGCGCGCGCCCTCAACATGTCCGAGGCGACCGTCAAATTCCATCTGAAGAACGTCTTCGCCAAGCTCGGCGTCAGCCGCCGCGCCATGGCACTGGCCGTCGCGCGAAGGCTTAATATTCACTAGATCCTGCGGCCCTTCCGGCGCGCGTCCCCTCCACCATGCTTCGCATGGTCCCCCTCCCCCGCTTCGCAGGGGAAGATCCAGCACAGTGGCCGGCCGCGACCTTGATCCTCTCCTGTTTACGGGGGGACCGCCGAAGGCGGTGGAGGGGCGCTCTTCGCTGTCAGATTTCCGCTAGCTATCGCTGGCCCAGCCATCTGGGCAGTCGGAAGCGACCGTTGGCGTAAGGCTGGGGCGAGACGATCCTCTGCTCGCCGTTCTGGATCTGGAAGATCAGATGTGCCTGGCTGATGGACGGGTCCTGCGTATCGTCGGGAAACGCGAGCCCGACCTGCCCTTCCGATCCGAAATAGTAGGATCCGTTGACGCCCCGATGGATCGTGGTGCGCAGATCCTCCACGACCTTGCCGAACAGCCGCGCGGATCCGACGCGAGCCCAGACCCCGGCGAGGATGTTGACCCTGTCATAGGCGATGCTTGCGTGCGACTGCCCGGGATCGCAGCCGAAACGCTGGCGGTATTGCTGGCTGAACTGGTTGCCGATGCGATCGGAATAGAGGCCGGTCGTGGTCGCCCAGACGACGCCGTCGGCGAGCGGGCCGAGCTCGTCGCGGTAGCGTGGTATCGAGGGGCTGTAGAGCTTGTAGAGCAGCGAGGCGATGGGTCTTGCCGCAAACGCCTTCTGCAGCGCGATGCCGTCCTCGACGAAGTAGGAGGCCAGCACCACGACGCTGGGATCGAGGCGGTGCAGGCGATCCATCACCGGGTCCCAGCTGTTGTTGCCGGTCGGGATCTCGGTGACGATCTCGATCTGCCAGCCCTTGCCGCCGAGACCCCTGTCGACCTGGTCGAGACCGATGTTGAGGCCCGGCCAGAACGGCTGCAGGACGACGATCCTGCGGTTGCGCGGAACCCAGTTTCCCGATGCTTCGAGATCGTTGAGGAAGCGGGTGAGCCCGAGGCCGTAATTGATGTCGCTGGCGCAGACCTGGAAGATGTTGCCCAGCCGCGAGAAATCGTCCCTCACGCAGCGCACCACGCAATCCATCGTGGCGGCGTGCAGATAGGGCCCGCGGAACTCGCCGACCAGCCGCTGGATGGCCGGCTCGGCGCAGGAATACCCGGCCGTGATCGCGTCGACCTCGGCATCGACCAGTCTCTCATAGGCGCTGAGCAGCGACCCGGCATCGCTGATGTCGGCATAGGCGGTGGCGAGCTGGAGCTCCCGCCCATTGACGCCGCCGCGCCCGTTGATGTGCTCGACGGCGAGCACCGCGCCGTTCAGCATCTCGGAAGCATCGGCGCTGCCGCGGCCATCGAGCGCGAGCGGCATTCCGATCAGGATCGGCCGCCTCACCATCCTGCGCTGCGGCCGCGGCGAACGGCCGTCAGGTTCCTGCGTCAGCCGTTCGATCTCGCCGGTCCCGAGCGGATAGCCGTCGCAACCGCCGGGCGTCGGCAATCGCAGCAGGCCGCGGTCCGTCGCCATGCTGGCGATGCCGGCACGTGTCCATATCTTGGTCTTTGCAAAAATGTTCTCGACATGCTTGGCGACGGTCCGTGCGCTGACGGCGAGCCGCGCCGCCACCGTTTCGTTGCCGAAGCCGGCCGCGACAAGCGTGAGCACGTCGAGCTCGCGCGAGGTGAGCGAGAATGCCGGCTCGATCGCCTCCACCTGCAGCCGCACCCGCGGGCTGGCCTCGCCTTCGACATGCAGCGACACCGCAAGCCACTGGCCGTCCGGATCGATCCAGACGAAGCGCAGCTCGTTGCGATCCGTGCGCAACAGGGCAACCGCATAGCGGATCAGCGTTTCGCGCTGCCTGAGCTCGAACGGATCATGGCGCCGTGAGCTGTCGTCCATGGCGCCGGCGTCGTCGACATGGATGCAGGCCGTGCCAGTTTTTGGTTCCGGCACGGCATTCAGTCCGAGCAATGATCTGGCGAGAAGCGGGGTCGCGGGAGGCCCGGTCAGGTGATGGACAACTGAAACTGCCATTCCGGAGAATCCCTGCCAAGGGCATTCGCAGATAGGCGCGCCTATTTCTCTCCCAGGAAAAATCGTTTCATAGTCCTCAATGGATTGCAAGGGTGGGCCAGAGCCTAGCTGCGGCGCGAGCGAGCGAACACGTCGAACGCGACCGCGGCCACGACGATCAGCCCCTTGATCACCAGCTGGTAGCTGGTGCTGACGGCGAGCGAGTCGAACACGTTGGTCAGGATGGCGAGGATGGCAAGCCCGATGGCCGTGCGCCACATCGTGCCTTCACCGCCGAGCAGCGAGGTGCCGCCGATGACCACCACGGCGATGGCATCGAGCGAGACGGTGCCGCCCATGTCGGCCTGGCCGACCGCCAGCCGCGACGACAGGATCATTCCGCCGAGGCCGGCGCAGGCGGCACTCAGCACATAGGTGCTGCCGTTGATCAGCGACACCGGCAGGCCGGAGAGGCGCGAGGCTTCCTTGTTGCCGCCGATCGCATAGACGGCCTGGCCGTAGACCGTACGCGCCAGCACGAAACCGCCGACGAGGAAGATGAGAACCATGATCCACGCCGCGATCGGCCAGCCCAGCCACCGGCCGATGCCGAGATAGTCGTAGTTGAAGTCCATCGGGCTTTGCGGCGCGTTGTTGGAAACGATGTAGGCCAGCCCGCCGAAGATCGAGCCGGTGCCGAGCGTCGCAACGAAGGGGCTCACCTTCAGCGCGTTGACGACGAAACCGTTGACCAGCCCGGCCCCGAGGCTGGCGAGCAGCACGATGCCCGCCGCCCCCCACAGGCCCGCCGCATCGGCAGTCATGGCGTAGAGCACCGCGGCAAGCGCGAAGATCGCGCCGACCGAGAAGTCGAGCCCGCCGGCAATGATGACGAAGGTCATTCCCACAGCGACAATGCCGACGGGCGCGCTCTGCCCGAAGATGTTCTGCACGTTGGCGAGCGAGAAGATGCCCGGATAGGCGATGACGGCGATGACGATCACCGCCGCCAGCGCCCACACCATTCCATAGTCGAGAAAAAAATTCCCGACGCGCTTCGAAACCAGCACCGCCGGGTCAGCGGTGAGTGTGCTGCTTGTGTTCGGCATGCTGTTCCCCATTGATCTTGAAAGCCGCATTGAGGATTGCCTGGACGGTGATCTCGTTGCGCTCTGCGGTGAGCCGGGCGACGGATCGCCCGCCCGACAGCACGAGCACGTTGTCGCTGACGCTCACCACCTCCTCGAGCTCGGAGGAGACGACGACGATGCCGAGGCCCCGGTCGGCCATGCGGCGCAGCGTCGTCATGATCTCTTCCTTGGCGCCGACGTCGATGCCGCGCGTCGGCTCGTCGACCAGCAGGATCTTCGGCTGGTGAAAGAACCATTTGCCGAGCAGCATCTTCTGCTGGTTGCCGCCGGAGAGGTTGCGCATCAGGTCGTTGATGCGCTTTTCGGCGAAGCCGAATTCGCGCGCCACCTCACGTGTCCGCTGCTGCATGGCCCGGCGCTGCAGCACGCCGAACTTCGCCACCTTGGCGAATTTGGTCATGACGATGTTGTCGACGGAGGTCCGGCCGAGCACCAGTCCTTGCGTCTTGCGGTCCTCGGGAACGAGCGCGATGCCGTGGCGCAGCGATTCGCGCGTGTTCGCCGGCCACGGCACGGTCTCGCCGCCGATGCTCAGCTCGCCGCTGCTGTTGGGTTCCAGGCCGGCCAGCGCGCGCAGCAGGGTGGAGCGGCCGGAGCCCACGAGCCCGCCGATGCCGACGATCTCGCCGCCGTGAACATCGATGTCCACGCCCTCGATGGCGCCCTCCACGCTGACATTGCGAGCCGAGAGCAGCGGCGCGATGTTGGCGCGCGGCAGGCGTGCGATGCGCGGCGATACGGGCTGGAGGTCGTGGCCGATCATCGCCCGCACGAGGCTGGCCTTGCTCCAGTGTGCGACCGGCTCGGAGGCAACCACCTCGCCATCGCGAAACACGGTGACCGTGTCCGAAATGTCGAGTACCTCCTCGAGATTGTGGCTGACCAGGAACATGGTCGAGCCCCGCGTCCGCAACTGCCGCATCACCGCGAACAGCGCCTGTCGTTCGGGCGGCGCGAGCGAGGCGGTCGGCTCGTCGAACATCAGGATGCGCGCCTTCGATTGCAGCCCGCGCATGATCTCCAGCATCTGCTGGTCGGCGACGGAGAGGCGGCCTGCCCGGGCACCCGGATCAATCCGCACGTTGAGCTGGCGGCAGAGTTCCTTGAACCCGGCCACCATGGTCCGTTCGGCGATCAGCCCGGCGCGGGCGGGTGTCTGCCCGAGATGGACGTTGGCCAGCGCCGACATCGCCGGCACGATGGTGAGCTCCTGGTAGATGGCGCTGATGCCGCGCGCCTTGGCTTCGCGCGGCGAGCCGAACGCATAGGGCTCGCCGAAGATCCGGACCTCGCCGCGGGAGGGCGCGATCCGCCCTGCGACGATGCCGAGGAAGGTCGATTTGCCCGCCCCGTTCTCGCCGACCAGGGCGTGGATCTTGCCGGCCTCGGCTTTGAAGGAAATGCCCTTCAGCGCCAGCGTGCCGCCGAAGCGCATTTCGATGCCGCCGGCATCGACGGCGAGCGTGGACCCGCCGTCTCGCAGGTCTTCCGACATGGGAGCGCCTTCCATTCCGACCAGGGAGCTGCCGGATCAGTATTCAGGCTTGATCTGGTCGACGTTCTCCTTGGTCACCAGATCGCTCTTCAGCTCGATGTAGCGGGAGACCGGCTCGCCCTTCCACGCATCGGCAAGCGATTTCACGCCGAGATACATTTCGGTGTAGGGCGTGAAAGTGCGCGTGCTCTCGATCTGCCCGGCCTTGATCGCCTCGAATGCCCAGGCGCTGCCGCCGCTTTCGAAGACCTTGATCGTGCCTTCCTTGCCGGCCTGGCGGATCGCCTGCACCGCGCCGCGCGTCATGTCGGAATAGTTGCTGACGATCATCGTCAGATCGGGATTGGCCAGCAGCACCGGCAGGGTCTTCTGGTTGGCCTGCGGCACCGAATAGTCGGTGCGGATGTAGGCCACCACCTTGAAGTCCGGGTACTTCGCCTCGACGTCCTTCACCGCCAGGTCGGTGTTGACGGTGTTGGAGATGAGGTCGGGACCGGTGATGAGCGCGATCTTCTGCGGGCCGGGATTCTGCTCGGCCACCCACATCATCCAGTTGCGGTAGGCCTCGCGGCCTTGCGAGCCGCCGACATAGGCCAGCGTGCCGGCCGTCCAGAGCTCCTCGCCTTCCTGGATGTCCTTGCCGCAGAGCGGGTTGTTGGCGACGGTGACCAGCACGCCCTGCTTGGGAGCTTCTTCGGAGAGGATCGAGCAGGTCTGCTTGCCGTCGGCCATCTCGGCGAGAATGGCGTTGTATTTGCCGCTCGAGAGAATGTTCTGGATCTGGTTGAACTGCGTCGCCGGTGTCCAGCCGCCGTCGAACACGTCGATGGTCGCGCCGAACTCCTTGGCGGCGTCCTCGGCAGCCTTGATGCCGGACTGCAGGTACTGGTTGTTGGTGCCCATGGTGAGGAAGGCGATGCTGAGCGGCTCGCAGCCGGCCTCGATCGACTTGCCTTCGCCGAGATCGACCGCGTGCGGCTTGCAGTCCTGCGCGAAGGCCGAAGCCGGCAGGGCTGCCGCGACGGCCGCGGCGGAGAGCAGAATTTTGACGTGCTTCTTGATCTGACCCGAATTCATTTGTCGTTCCCCATTTTGATTTTGTGTGCGGTGGCGCCGCGTCGAAGCGCGGCGGCGACGGCGGCTCGGGGCCGCCGTCGCCTGCCGGGTCACTTGCCCGGCCAGTTGTAGTCGGCCGGCATCTTCTCGACGCCGCGCGCATCCGGCAGCGCCATCAGGCGACGATCTTCCGCATCGTCCTCCCAGGCCTTGGCGATCTCCTCGCAGGTGGCGAACCAGACGCCGTCATGGCCCTTGATGTGCTCGATCAGCCGCTCGAGCATCATCATGTGATGCGCCTGGCCGATGATCTGCGGATGCAGCGCCATGGCGTAGACGCCGTTCTCCTGGTTCTTGTAGGCGTAGTCGAAAATGTCCCGCCAGCGGCGGAAGACGGCATCCGTGTCGGACATGCCTTCCTGGTTGCCGGTATAGGCAAGGGCGGGGAAGTCATCGAGGTACCAGCTGACCGGAATTTCCAGCACCTTGCTCGCCGGGCCGGCGACGTTGCCCTTCTCCCAGCGCACCTGCCAGCGCTGCGGCCGGTAGGGCACGAGATCGCGCGCCATCAGGCTGGAATCGTAGAGGAAGCCGGCTTCCTCGACGAGGTCGAGGGTGGAGTCGCTGTAGTCCCAGTAGGGCGAGCGATAGCCGGTCGGGCGAATGCCGAACTGGTTCTTGTAGGTGGCGAAGGCGAGATCCATCAGCCGCCGCTCGGTGTCGCGCGAAATGAGCGTCGGATTCTCGTGGTAATAGCCGTGATGGCCGATCTCGTGCCCGGCCTCGAACACCTTCTTGCTGATTGCGGGGAAGGTGTCGACCGTATGGGCCGGCGTGAAGAAGGTCGTGACCACGTCGTGCTTCTTGAACAGGCTGAGCAGCCGCGGCGTGCCCACCTCCGCGCCGAACTCGCCGCGCGACATGAAGGACGGGCTCGGCCGGTTGAAGCCGCCCAGCCACAGCGACTGCGCATCGAAATCGACGCCGATGTTGACGGCGATCTTCTTGCCTTTCGGCATTTTGACTTTACCCATGAATTCTCTCCGTGAATTGACCTGCAACCGCTGACGCGCGCCCGGGCGGGCCGGTTCAGGCGCTGCGTTTGGCGAGGGGGGCCCGCGAGCGGTTGCCGCTCAGGTGCGACGGCCAGGCCTCGTAGAGATGCGCCAGCCGCCGGCGATCCTTGAAGGTCGTCGCCGCGCCCGACTTGCGGTTCTCGTAGAGCTTGTCGATGTCGACCGTGCCGGTGACCACCATCTCGCGATTGGCCTCGGCCTCGGCGACGATGCCGGCGGCATTATCCCAGATCAGGTCGCAGGGGCTGAGGATCGAGCTGCGCGCCCAGCCGTTCGGCAGCGGCGCGCCCGGCTTGCCGCCAAGGCAGCAATGCACGAAATAGACCTGGTTCTCGATACAGCGCGACTGGGCGCAGTGGCGCACGCGCCAGAAGCCCTGCTCGGTGAAGGTGGCCGAAGGGCAGAGGATGATCTCGGCGCCCTGCTCGGTGAGCGAGGCCGAGCATTCCGGGATCTCCGCCTCGTAGCAGATGTTGAAGCCGACCTTGGCGAAAGGCAGCTGCACCGTTTCCATCAGCTCGCCTTCGGAGGTCGACCAGTTGGCCTCGGCCGGGAAGATGTGGGTCTTGGAATGCCGGAACAGTGAGCCGTCCGGCCCGAACAGATGCCCGATATTCTCAAAGCGGGAGCCCACCTTCATCAGGTGCGAGCCGCCGACGATGTATTGCCCGCGCTTGCGTGCCTCGTCGGCGAAGAGGTCGAGATAGTCGCCGGTGAATTCGTCGATGCGCACGAGCTCGGCGATCGGCAGTTTCTGCCAGTCCCTGTAGGTGGTGAAGAGCTCGATCGTGAACAGCTCCGGGAAGAGCACGATGTCGGAGCCCTTGGCCTGGTCGAGCAGGCTGAGCACGCGTGACTGGAATTCCTCGAAACCCGAGATCGGCCGCACGAGATACTGACAGGCTGAGATGGTGACGTTGCGTGCCAATTTTTCCTCCGCTGGCTGACATCGAAACCGTGACGGTCAGCGTCTGCGGGAGGAGGCATCGTCTCAATACGCAAAAATGCGTAGGAGGGTGCCCCTTCGAGAGGGGAGATTGGCTGCGATCGCGACTTTCGCAAATCGCGGACGTTGCAGGTTGGCGAAATCGTAGCGGCCGTCCGATCTCCCCCTTGAGGGCCCTCAAGGGGGAGATGTCCGGCAGGTCAGAGGGGGGCAACGGAGAGCGCCGCGTTTGCCAGAAAGCAGAACGCTCTCGCCGGTCTAGCCAACCAGGCGGACTGCCGCGAGCGAGGCAGCCCTGCTGATCGCCGCCACCGTCGCTTCAGGATCGGCGCGCTGGCGCGTGACGCGGTTCGATCCGACCGCGCAGATGCTGCCGGTGCGAAAACCCAGCACCGAGCCTAGCACGAACAGCGTCGCCGCCTCCATCTCGAACGTCGCCACCTTCCTGGCCGTCAGGTAATCGACGATGCCGCCGGCCGGGAACGGCGCGCCGCCCGGAACCGGGTTCTCCTGGCCGGCATAGAAGGAATCGACGCTCGCCGTTATCCCGACATGCGCCTTCAGCCCCAATTCGGCGCAGGCCTCGATCAGCGCCTGCGTCACCGCCACGTCGGCGACGGCGGGATAGTCGCGGGCGGCCCATGCTTCGGCCGTGCCGCCGCGCACCGCGGCGTGCTGGATCACCACGTCGCCGCAGGCGATGTGCTCCTGCAGGGAGGCGCAGGTGCCGACGCGGATGAAGGTGTCGGCGCCTGCTTCCTTGAGTTCCAGGGCGGCGATTTCCGTCGAGGGACCGCCGATGCCGGTCGAGCACGCCGCGATGTCCACCCCGCGGAACGTGCCGCGGGCGACGCGGAATTCCCGCTGGAACGAGACGTCGTCATAGCTGTCCCATTCGCGCCCGATGATCGGCACCCTTGCGGGGTCGCCCGGCACCAGCACGCAGCGCGGCATTCCCTGCGGGCCGGCATCCAGGTGGCGCTTGCCCCTCGGAGCCGGCTTGTCGTTCGCGGTCATCGCCGTCCCTGCCCTGTCATTTCGGCAGGAAGTCGTTGGTGAACATCACGGACGTGTCCACCTCCGCCTGCAGCCCGCCATAGGTCTTCATGATCTCGTAGGTCTCGGCAAGGTTGTCGCCCGCGATGCGGCACGGTCCCTCGGCCTTTGCCTTCTCCGTGAAGATCAGCTCGCCCTGCAGGCTGAACTGGATTTTTTCTGCCTCGGGCTTGAGCGTCGGGTTGGCGGCGAGCACGGCCGCAACCGCCTCGTCCGGATGCGCATAGGCATATTCCAGCCCGCGTATGTTGGCGGCGATGAAGCGGCGGATGAGGTCGGGATTGTCCTTCACCGTCGCTTCGGTGGTGAAGATCACGTCGGCATAGGCGGGCACGCCGTAGTCGGCGGCGCGCAGCGTCGTCGTCTCCTTGCCGGCGAGCTTGAGCGCCACCGGGCCGTTGATCACGAAGCCGGTGCGCGCATCGACGGTGCCGTTCATCAGGATCTCGTTGCCGCTGGCGTTGACCAGATTGATGTCGGCGACGTTGACGCCGGCTTTCGCGAGCATCGCCTGCACCAGTGTCCAGGGACCGCCGATATCGTAGGCGAGCGTCTTGCCGACCAGATCCTTCGGCTCCTTGATGCCCTTCTCCTTGAGCGCATAGAGCCCGCCCGGATGCTTCTGCCAGCAGGCCGAGACCGCCACCAGCGGCATGCCCTGCGCCCGGCTGTTGATGAGGTTGGGGGCATCGTTCATGCCGAACGTCGCCTGCCCCGTCGCCACCAGCGGATTGGGGTTGATCTGCACCCCGCCCGGCCGGATTTCCACATCCAGCCCCGCTTCGGCGTAAAAACCCTTGTCGCGGGCGATCACGTAGTGGGAGTGCTGGACGTTGAGTATCCAGGGCAGCTGCAGCGAGATCTTGTCCTGGGCGGATGCCGGCCCGGCGGCGAGGAAACCGCCGACGCCGAGCGCCGCGGCCATGCGAAGAATTGATTTCATGTCATGTTCCCTTTCTCTGGAGTTCCCCGGAGTTTCATCCCGCGGTTGTTTGTGCGTCGGGCCAGTAGAGCGTGACCCGCTCCAGCACGACGATCAGGTAGTAGAAGATGATGGTGGCGATGCAGGAGACGAGGATCGCCGAGAACAGCATCGGCGCGTCCTGCTGGTAGCCGGCCGACACGATCAGCGTGCCGATGCCGCGGTTTGCCCCGGTGAACTCGGCGACGATCGCCGCCAGCACCGCGGCGCCCGAGCTGATCTTCAGCGCGGCGAAGGCGAAAGGCAGTGCCGCGAACAGGCGGACCTTGAACAGCGCCTGCGCCCGGCTGGCGTCAAGCACCTCGAGCAGCTCGCCCACCTCGCGGCTGATCGAGGCGAGGCCGCGATGGAAGTTGATCAGGATCGGGAAGAAGGCGGCGACCGCGGCCAGCGCGATCTTCGGCGCCAGCCCAAAACCCAGCCAGATGGTGAGCAGCGGCGCGATCGCCAGCGCCGGAATGGTGCGGATGATGATGGTCCAAGGCAGGAGCGCGCGCTCCGCCGCCGACGAATAGATGAACAGCGTGCCGAGCAGGAACGCTATGACGGTGCCGAGCAGGAAACCCAGCACGGCCGACAGCATCGTGGTCGACAGGCTTTCGAGCAGCATCGCGCGCGTCGCCCACACCCTTTCCAGGATCGTCGCCGGGTCGGGCAGCAGGAAGGTCGGGATCGAGAAGGCGGCGGTCGCCACCTGCCACACGAAAAGCACGGCGACGAAGAAGAGCGCGGCGGGGAGATAGTCCTTCGCGGCCTGCCTGATCATGACGCATGCTCCGTCCGGCGCTGGTCCACGCCCGCGAGCGCGGCCTCCAGCAATTCCAGCTGGTCGAGAAACGCTGCCTGCCGGCGCAGGGCAGGCGTGCGCGGCCGCGGCAGCTCGACGCGATGCACGAGCGTGATGCGGCCGGGATTGGGAGCCATCACGACGACGCGGTCGGACAGGTAGAGCGCCTCCGACAGCGAGTGGGTGACGAAGAGCGTGGTCCTGCCGGTGCCGGCCCAGAGCCGCAGCAGCTCGTCATTGAGCTCGCCGCGCGTGATCTCGTCGAGCGCCCCGAACGGCTCGTCCATGAGCAGGATGGCCGGGTCGTAGGCAAGCGCCCGCGCGATCGACACGCGCTGGCGCATGCCGCCCGAGAGCTGGCCGGGATAGGACTGCGCCGCTGCCGAGAGCCGCACGCGCTCCAGCTCGGCCAGCGCGCGCTGGCGCCGCGCCGCGGCATCGCCGACATGCAGGATCTCGAGCGGCAGCATCACATTGCCGAGCGCTGTGCGCCAGGCAAGCAGCGTGGCGTCCTGGAAGACGAAGCCGATGTGGTTCTTCCGCCGGAATTCCTGCGGCGGCAGGCCGCCGAGGCTCACCGCGCCTGCCGTCGGCGGCAGCAGGCCGGCCACCAGCCTGAGCAGCGTCGACTTTCCGCAGCCGCTGGCGCCGACGATCGAGACGAATTCACCCTCCTCGACCGAAAGCTCGACGCCGTCGAGCGTGTTCGGACGATCCGGGCCGCCGAACCGCATCGAGACCTCGGCGATGTCGATGATTGCCCGGCTTCTCACGCCGATCGGTCCTGCATCCATGCGCGTCATCCCAGGCTCGCGGCGAACCGCTCGATGCCGTCGTCGGCCCCGGCCTCGTCGCCTTCGATGCCGAGCGCCGAGATCAGATCCGAGACGCCGGAGCCGAGCAGCTGGACATGCGAGCGCATGGCGAGATCGGCCGCCTGCGGGTCCATCTTGGCGATGGCCGCGAGCACGCGCTCATGCTCCATGACCGTGGCTCGCATCCGGCCCGGCTGGTAGGTGACCTGCCGCCGGTACGGCGAGAGCCGGTTGCGCAGCGAGACCGTCTGCTCGCGCAGGAATTCGTTGCCGGCCGCCTGGTAGATCGCCTCGTGAAACCGGTTGTTCGCCGCATAGAAGGCCTGCACGTCGCCGCTCTCTATGGTCGTGGCGCAATCCGCATTGGCGGCGCGCGCGGCGGCGAGCTGCTCGCCGGTGATGCGGCCGCAGGCGAGCCGGGCGCATGCGCCTTCGAGCTCGGCCATCACCTCGAACATCTCGATCATGCGCGGAATGGTCAGGCGCGCGACGATCGCCGACTGGCGCGGCCGGAAATCGACGAGCGACTCGGCCGCGAGATGGCGTAGCGCATCCCGGATCGGCGTGCGCGAGACGGCGAAACGCTTGGCCAGCTCCGCCTCGTCCAGCCGGGCTCCAGGCCGCAGCACCCCGCCGAGGATTTCCTCCTCGAGGGTCCGGATGATCTCGTCGGTCCGCGTCGTGCTCTGCATGGCCACCTTCCATCGCCGCGAGCATTAGAACCTCCAATCCGGCTTGAATGCAAGAAGAAAGATTTTGCATATTGATCGGCGGAGACAATCAGAGCAGAACATGAAAGCTGCATACGCAAACGAGGGTTCAGCATATGGATTTGCGACTGAATGGACAGAAGGTGCTGGTGACGGGTGCCTCCCAGGGCATTGGGCGGGCGACCGCGATCGCGTTCGCGGAGGCCGGATGCCGGCTGCACCTGACCGCCCGCGACGCCGCCTCGCTGGCGGAGTTGAAGGCCGAGTGCGAGGCGATCCGTCCCGGCAGCGTCACGCTGCATCCGATGGATCTCACCGACGCCGGCGCGGTCGACACGCTCGTCTCGCGCTGCGCCGACATCGACATCCTGGTGAACAATGCCGGCGTGATCCCGTCCGGCCCGCTCGACAGCATCGACGAGGCCGCCTGGCGGGCCGGCTGGGAGCTCAAGGTTTTCGGCTACATCAACATGACGCGTGCCTTCCTGCCGCTGATGAAAGCGCGCGGCAGCGGGGTCATCGTCAACGACATCGGCAATTCCGGCCAGCATTTTGACCACAATTACGTCGCCGGCAGCTCGGGCAATGCCAGCCTGATGGCCTTCACCCGTGCGCTCGGCGGGCGCAGCCTCGATCACGGCGTGCGGGTGCTCGCGGTCAATCCCGGCCCGGTCGCCACCCAGCGGATGATCAAGATCATGAAGCGGCGCGCCGTCGACCTCTATGGCGACGACAGCCGCTGGCAGGAATTCTATGCGAGCTATCCGGCCGGCCGCCCGGCCACGCCGGAGGAAGTCGCCGATCTCATCGTCTTCCTCGCCTCTCCGCGCGCCGCCTACGTCACCGGCACGGTCGTCACCATCGACGGCGGGATATCGTCGCGCGATTCGATCATCTGATGCAGGCTGCAACCGTCGAAGACGGCGTTCGGCGCATCGGGCTTATCCTCCCGTCGTCGAACGTGGTGATGGAAGACCTGCTGCAGGGGGCGGGCGCGGGAGAACCGTTCCGCAGCGCGCGCTTCCACGTATCCCGGCTGCCGGTCGAGCCCGTCAACCTGGAGGCGGGCTCGGCGGCGCAGTTCGACGTCGATGCGCTGCTGCGCGCGGCGCGGCCGCTCGCCGACGCCAGGGTCGATGCGATCATGTGGGCCGGCACGGCCGGGCTCTGGCTCGGCCTCGACCACGACAGGCGGCTGGCAGACGCGCTGGCCGCGGCGACCCGCGTGCCCGTGTCGACCACCGGCCTCGCCATGCTGGCGGCCTGCCGCAGGCGGGCGGCGACGCGGATCGCGCTCATCACTCCTTTCCTCGCGGACGTACAGCAGGCGATCGTCGGCGTGCTCGCGCGCGAAGGCATAGAGGTCGGCGCCGAGCACCATTTCGGCATCGGCTCCAGCCGGGCGATGGCCGATCTGGCGGAGAGCGAGGTAGCGCAGGCAGCAAGCCGCCTTGCCCTGGCCGAGGTTGCGGCATTGTGCTGCGTGTGCACCAACATGCGCGTGCCGGCGAGTCTCGTTACAGGCGTGCTCGGGGTTCCGGTGATCGATTCGGCTCGGGAAAGCCTCGACTCGATGCACGCGGCCATCTAGCGGAGCACCATGCGCCTCATCATCCGTCACGCCGACCTGCTCTACACATGCAACGACCGCGACGAGGTCTTTCGCGACGGTTATCTGTGCATCGAGGACGGAACGATCGCGGCGGTCGGCGGCGGCGAGGCACCCTGGCAGGACGCCGACCTCGTCTACGACATGCAGGGCTCGATCGTGCTGCCCGGCCTGGTCAACTGCCACCATCATTTCTTCCAGTCGATCACCCGCGCCGTTCCTCTCGTCCACCGCACGCTTTCGCTCGACTGGATGTTCGGCCTCTACCCGCTCTGGGCGGAGTATGAGCTCGAGGATCTCGCCGCCGCGACGCTCGTTTCCGCCGTCGAGCAGCTCCTGACCGGCGCCACCACGAGCGTCGACCATTCCAATCTGCATCTTTCCGGCGCGACCGACACGGTCGACGTGCAGGTCGATGCAGCCCGCGAGGCCGGCATCCGCTACCACCTCGTGCGCGGCAGCCTCGCCACCATGGAGGCGGGCATCGAGGCGCGGCTTCGACCGCTGCTCGGCGACCGGGTCGACCGCCTGCTCGGCAAGGGCATCGCGCTTGTTCCATTGATCGAGCGGACGCTGAAAAAACACCAGTCGCGCGCTCGCGGGACGATGGTGGACATGTCTGTCGGCCCCGGCGGCGTGACCTATGCGCTGCCGGGCCTGATGCAGGACCATGCGCGTCTTGCGCGCGATTTCGATTGCGGCCTGCACACCCACTATCATCCGCGCGATGTCGAGCGCGACATGTCGGTGCGGCTGACCGGGCTCAAGCCGATCGATTTCCTCGACCGTTCCGGCTGGCTGGGGCCGCAGACCTGGCTCGCCCACTGCACCGAACTCGACGGTGAGGAGATCGCCCGGCTGGCCGATCGCGGCTGCGGCGTCTCGCACTCCCCGCGCACCGTGATCCGGCTGGGCTACCGCCTGCCGCCGATCGCGCGGCTGCGCGGCGCCGGCGTGCGCGTCGGCATCGGGGTCGACGGCGCCGCCAGCAATGACAGCGGCAGCATGATGGGCGATCTGCGGCTCGCCCAGCTTCTGCACCGGGCCGCAGCAGCCGACGACACGGATGCCGAGAACGACTGGCTGACGCCTTACGACCTGCTCCTCATGGCCACACGCGACGGCGCTGCGATGCTGCGCCGCCAGGACATCGGCCAGCTTGCACCCGGCATGTGCGCCGACGTCGCCGCCTTCAGCCTGGCCGGCGCCACCTATGCCGGCGCCGTCGGCGATCCGCTGGGCGCACTGTTCATGTCCGGCGTCGACACCCGCGCCGAGCTGACGATCGTCAACGGCCGGCCGCGCGTCCACAAGGGCGGGCTGGTCGATCTCGACGAAGCGGCGATCGCTCGCCGAGCCGACCAGGCCGCGCGCCGCATCATGGCGAAGGCGAGCGACCGCGCGAAGCTCGACTTCGCGGCCTATCCGGGCGGCGGCAGGCGGCCGCAGCTGATGGGGTAGACACCGCCAAGCCGGGCACGTGAGCAGCCAGCTTCTCTAGTGGCGCGGTGCGGCCGGGCCACAAGGCGCTTTGCGACCTCCTCCTCAGCCTCCGCCGATTCTCCGGGCCTGTCCGCCTCATTGATACGTTCTACCCTATGAATGGGGGAGCATAATGTATTGGACGCTGGCTTAGTATTCGCCTTCAATCCGAATGCATAAGCCGCGTTTTGCCGATTTCGGCGGAGGCCGGGTGGGTCCCTCTTTCCCAGTTCCCTACGGCAGGCGGGCCAGCGTTTCCTCCCACGGGGCGGATGGATTCCGGAGCATTTGATGACCGAAAGACGCTACCGCCTCGGCTTCGACATCGGAGGCACTTTCACGGACTTCGCGCTGCACGACGGCAAGACCGGCGCGCTGCGTATCCACAAGACGCTGACCACCGCCGACGACCCCTCGCGCGGCGCCATCGATGGCATCATGGCCTTGGTCGCCGGCGCCGGGCTTTCGCTGGCCGATGTCAGCGAGATCGTCCACGGCACGACGCTGGTCACCAACGCGCTGATCGAGGCGAAGGGCGCGCCGACCGGGCTGCTCACCACACGCGGTTTTCGCGATGTGCTCGAGATCGGATACGAGCAGCGCTACGACGTCTACGACCTGTTCCTGAAGTTTCCCACCCCGCTGGTGCCGCGAAAATTCCGGCGCGAGATCGCAGAGCGTCTGTCGAGCGACGGCGACGTGCTGACGCCGCTCGACAAGGATGCGGTGCGCAGCCAAGCCGAGTTCCTGCTGCAGGCCGGCGTCAGGGCTGTCGCCGTCTCGTTCCTCCATTCATACCGCAATCCGGATCACGAGCTCGCCGTGGGCAGGCTGCTGGCGGAAAGCTTCCCCGAATTGGCCGTCTCGCTTTCCTGCGAGGTCGCTCCGGAGGTGCGCGAGTACGAGCGCGTCTGCACCACCGTGGCGAACGCCTTCGTGCAGCCGCTGATGAGCCGCTATCTGGCGACGCTGCAGGACCGGCTCGCCGGCAACGGTTTTGCCGGCCGGCTGTCGCTGATGCTGTCCTCCGGCGGCTTGGCGACGCCGGACGTGGCGCGGCGCTTCCCCATCCGTTTCCTGGAATCCGGCCCGGCCGGCGGCGCGCTCGCCACGACGCTGATCGGCAGGACGCTCGGCCGCCCCGATCTGATCAGCTTCGACATGGGCGGCACGACCGCCAAGGCGGCACTCGTGCAGGACGGCAAGGCGGCGGTTGCGCCGGCGATGGAAGTGGCGCGCGTGCATCGTTTCAAGAAGGGCAGCGGCTTTCCCGTGCGCTCGCCCGTAGTCGAGATGATCGAGATCGGCGCCGGCGGCGGTTCGATCGCCTATGTCGACGAGGTCGGTCTCATCAAGGTCGGCCCGCACAGCGCCGGCGCCGAGCCCGGTCCTGCCTGCTATGGCCTCGGCGGGACCGCTCCGACCGTCACCGACGCCAATCTTGTGCTCGGCTATCTCGATCCCGGCTTCTTCCTCGGCGGCCGCATGAAGCTCGACAAGGGCCTGGCCGAGCGCGCGCTCGAAAAGCTCGGCAAGGCGATGAGCCTCGACGTCGCGGCGACGGCCTGGGGCGTGCACACCATCGTCAGCGAGAACATGGCGGCGGCGGCGCGCGCCCACATCGTCGAGCGCGGCCGCGACCCGCGCGGCTTTGCGATGGCTGCGTTCGGCGGCGCCGGACCGGCGCATGCAGCCAAGGTCGCGCGCATCATCGGCGTGCGCGAAGTGCTGATCCCGCCTGCCTCCGGCGCGGCTTCGGCCGTGGGTTTCCTGATCGCGCCGGCGAGTGCGGAGACCGTGCGCTCGGCGGTCATGAACCTCGATGCCGACACCGACGTGGCCGCGCTCGACGCGATGCTGCGCGAGGTCGAGGCCGAGGCGCGAATGCTGCTGTCGGACGCCGGGGTCGAGCGCGGCGCCGAACGCATCGAGCGCCGCGCCGACATGCGCCTGCATGGCCAGATGCACGAGATCTCCGTCCCGCTCCCGCAAGGCCGTCTCGGCCCCGACGCGGTCGCCGAGATCCGCGCCGCCTTCATCCGCACCTACGAGGCCCTCTATCGCAACGTGCCGCCCGATGCGGCCATCGAGGTTTTGAGCTGGCGCGTCAGGATCATCGGCCCGGAGCCCGCGGTCGAGATGCTGCCGCGGCAGGACGGCGCAACCGCCGGCGCGTTGAAAGGCAAGCGGCAGGCTTTCTTCGGCGACGGTTTCGTCGCCACCGAAATCTACGATCGTCATGCCTTGCGCCCCGGCGACAGCATCGCCGGGCCCGCCATCATCGAGGAGCGCGAGGCGACCACCGTCATACCTCCGGGCGACCGGGTCGAGATCGATCAGGCGCTCAACCTCAAGATCACCGTCGGCGTGAGCGCGGCAAGGGCCCCCGCCGCGGACGAGCGGCTCAGCCTCAAGGAATCCATCGCGCGCATCGAAAACGATCCGATCGGGCTCGAGATCATGTGGGCGCGGCTCGGCAACATCACCGACGAATGCTGGGACGCCGTCTGCCGCACCGCCTTCTCGCTCATCATCTCGGACGCCCAGGATTTCTCCGTCGCGCTGTTCGACCGCGACGGCAAGATCCTGGCGCACAGCCCGCGCGCGCAGCCGGTGTTCAATCTCTGCCTGCCGCGCGCCATCGAGGCGCTGCTCCAGCGGTTCCCCAACGATACGCTGTCGCCCGGCGACGTGCTGGTCACCAACGATCCGTGGCTCACCTCCGGCCACCTGTTCGACCTGGCGATCGTCACCCCGGTTTTCCATGGCGGCAAGGTGATCGGGCATGTCGGAACCGTCGGCCACGTCACCGATATCGGCGGCACCAAGGATCCGGCGATCGCCCAGGAAATCTACGACGAGGGTTTCCAGATCCCGCCGATGAAACTGTTCGTCGCCGGGCAGCGCAACGAGGTGTTGTTCGAGCTGCTGACGGAGAATGTGCGCGACCGAAGCCAGGTCTGGGGCGACATCCACGCGCTGGTCGGCGCGTCGGCGCTCGGCGCCGAGCGCCTCGGTGAGTTCCTGACCGAATACGGCCTCGACGACCTCACCGCGCTCGCCACGATCTTCCAGGACCGCTCCGAGACGGCGATGCGCAACGCCATCCGCGCCATTCCGGACGGCGCCTATGAAAGCGAGATCGAGGGGCAGGTCGGCGACTTCACGGTGCGCCTGCCGGTCAAGGTGCTGGTCAAGGATGACGGCATCACCATCGACTTCACCGGCGCGCCGCCGCAGCTCGGCCGCGGCGGCGTGAACTGCACGCTCAACTATACGAGCTCGCACGCCACCTATCCGTTCAAATGCCTGCTCACGCCGACGGTACGCAGCAATTCCGGCTGCTACCGGCCGTTCACCGTGCGCGCGCCGGAAGGCAGCATCTTGAACTGCCGCAAGCCCGTCTCGGTCAGCCGCCGCCAGCTCACCGGCTGGTTCCTCGGCCCCAACATCTTCTCCGCGCTGGGTGAGGCCATCCCGGGCAAGGTTCGCGCCTTCTCCGGCCTGCCCTTCACGGTCAACACCTTCGGAACCGACGGGCACGGCAAGGCATCCAGCAACCATCTCTTCGGCGGCGGCGGACAGGGCGGCTCGGCGGCCAGCGACGGCAAGTCGGGCCTGCTCTATCCCATCGGCTCGGCCAACATCTCGGCCGAGCTGTTCGAGATCAGGACCGACATGCTGATTGCCGAGAAGCAGCTCGCCCGCGATTCGGGCGGACCAGGCCGCCATCGCGGCGGCCTCGGCCAGTCGATCCGCATCGCGAAACGGCTGGACGGCACGCCGACGCAATTGGTGGCGACCCAATATGGCCGCGGCGTGCGCGTGCGCGCCATGCTCGATGGCTTGCCCGGCGCGCCGGTCGAGGTGATCGCCGAGCCGCAAGGCAGCGACACGCCGCAGGATATGAGCACGTCGCGGCTATGGGCGATGAAGAGCCGCGACAGCGCGGTTCTTGCACAGGTGGCAGGCGGCCATGGCTACGGCGATCCGCTCGAGCGGGCGGTCGAGCTCGTCCAGCAGGATGTCGACAACGACTATGTCAGCCGCGATCGGGCCGAGGCCGACTATGGCTGCGTCTTCGACGCCGGCGGACGCATCGACCCCGGCCTCACTAGGAAGAAGAGGGCGCAGCTTCGGCGCAGCGCGACGGGAATCAGGGCGGAAGGCGAGGTTCCGGCAACCTGAGAACAAGAGAAGGGCAATGGTGCCTCAAGGGGAACGAGCATGATCACGGTTACAAGACGCAAGGTACTCGGCGGCGCTGCCGCCCTGGGCGGCAGCGCCGCGCTGGCCGCGACCGGTTTCGGATTTGGCCCGGCCGCGGCGCAGTCGCGCAAGGTTTTGGTCATCGCCTGCCAGAACGACATCTCGATCTTCGATCCGCATATCGCGCGCGACGATCCGGGCACGCTGATGCTGCGCAACGTCTACGATTCGCTGGTGCGCGTCGTCGGCAGGCCGCCGCAGCCGATTCCGGGGCTGGCCAGGTCCTGGACGGTTTCCGCGGACGGCCTCGAATACGTTTTCGAGCTGAACCCGAACGCAAAATTCCACGACGGCTCTCCCGTTACCGCCGAGGACGTGCGCTATTCCTTCGAGCGCCAGCTTCGGATCGGGCGCGGCAATGCCTGGATGATCGCCGGCATCGTGGACGGCAGTGGCGTGGAGCCTGTCGATACCCACAAGGTGCGCATCAAGCTGACGAAATCCTTCGCGCCGTTCCTGGCCGTCCTGCCATGGATCCGCATCGTCAACTCGAAGCTGGTCGAAGCCAACAAGGGCAGCGACGATGCCGAGACCTTTTTGCGCACCGAGACGGCAGGCTCAGGCCCATACCGCGTGATCCGGGTCGAGCCCGGTAATCTCTACGAGTTCGCCCGCGCCGAGAATGACTGGCACGAGGGCGGCGGCAATCTCGAAGGCGCCATCATCCGGATCGTGCGCGAGAGCTCGCGCCAGCGCCTGATGCTGCAGACCGGCGAGGCGCATGTCGCCATAAACCTGACCGCCGACGATATCGCCCAGCTCGAAGGGCGCGACGGCGTCGTGGCCAAGAACGAGTCGGAATATTACAATTTCGGCTGGAAGCTGAATGTCCGCCACGGCCCCTTCGCCGACATCAATCTGCGCAAGGCGGTGAACCACGCCTTCGACTACCAGGCGATGCTCGGCGTGTCGGGGCCTGCCAGGCTGGCGCACGGGCCGCTCTACGAAGGGCAGCTTGGCTACGATCCGGACCTGCCGGTCTATCGCACCGACATGGCCAAGGCGAAGGAGTATCTGGCGAAGACCCAGTACGCCAATGGCGGCCTCAAGCTGGTGGCCACGCACATCACCGGCCACGAGCAGCAGCGCCGCTGGACCCTGGTGCTGCTCGACAGCCTGCGCAATCTCGGCTTCGATCTCGAAGTGCGGCCCGTCACCTGGCCCGACATGGTGGCGCTGACGCGCTCGCCCGAAACCTGTCCCGACCTGTTCCCCATCTTTTCCGGCGGCAATTATGCGGACCCGGACGGGGCGGCATTCGTCTACCACTCGAAGAACAATGGCAGCTACGAAAACCCCACCTACGCCAATCCGGAGGTCGACCGGCTGATCATGGAAGCCCGCAGCGAGGTCGACGCGACCAAGCGGGCAGCGCTCTACAAGGATTTCCAGAAAATCGTCACCGACGATGCCCTCGAAATCCTCGGCGTCATTCCGGTGCGGCCGCTCGGCATGCGCGCCGAGATCCAGGGGTTCGAATACACGCCGATCCGCGCGGCGACCTTCGACTTCCTGCCGCTGTCCCTGGCCTGACCGGCAGGAAGCTGCATGATGTGCCGGCGCTGAGGCGTCGGCACATCTGTCTCAGGAGGAAGCGACGCGTGCGCATGGCAAGGACCGCTGCATGATCAAGTTCGCATTGCGCCGGATCGTCATCCTCGTCCCGGTTCTGATCGGGCTGTCGATGCTGGTCTTCGCCATCGGACGGCTGCTGCCCGGCGATCCGGTTGGCCTCGCCGCCGGCCCCAACGCCTCGCAGGAGGTGCTCGATTCGCTCGCCCGCGAGTTCGGCCTCGACCGGCCGATACCGGAGCAATACTGGAACTATGCCACCAACCTGCTGCAGGGCGACTGGGGCAGCTCGATCCTGACGCGCCGGCCTGTCGCCGACGACATCGTCACCTATCTGCCGGCGACGCTGGAGCTGGTCATCGCCTCGATGCTGATCGCGATTGCCATCGGCATTCCTGCCGGAATCGTCTCCGCCGTCTGGGCCGATCGCTGGCCCGACTATCTCACCCGCATCTTCTCGCTCGGCGCGATCTCCGTGCCGCCCTTCTTCACCGGCCTGCTGCTGCAGCTCTGCTTCGCCATGCTGTTTTCGTGGCTCCCGCTCGGCGGACGCTTCCCGGTGATCGAGACGCCGCCGCCGCTCGTCACCGGCTTCCTCACCATCGACAGCCTGGTCGCCTGCAACTGGGCGGCGTTCGTCACCGCGCTCGTCCATCTGGCTTTGCCGGCGGCGACGCTCAGCCTGCTGGCGCTCGCCACCACCACGCGCATCACCCGCGCCGCGATGATCGAGGTGCTGCAGCAGGACTACATCGCCACCGAGCGCGCGCTCGGCCTGTCGCAGGCGCGCATCGTGCTCAAATATGCGCTCAAGAACGCGCTCTCCTCCACCACCACAATGCTCGGCCTCTCCTTCGGCTGGATGCTCGGCGGCACGGTGCTGGTGGAGACGATCTTCGACTGGCCGGGCATCGGCCTCTACGCCACCCAGGCGATCGTCACGCAGGATTTCGTGCCGGTGATGGGCGTGACCATGATCATCGGCATCATCTTCGTGCTCATCAACCTTTCCGTCGACCTCATCTACGGCCTCCTCAACCCCAAGGTGCGGTACGAATGAGCACGGTGGTCGTCCTGCCCGAGCGTGCGGCCGCATCGCGAAAGCGGCTCCTCGCCGGCGCCCTGCATCGCTTCCGCAAGAGCAAGCTGTCGGTCGCCGGCCTGCTGATCGTCGTCTTCCTCGTGCTGGTGGCGCTGATCGGGCCGTTTTTCGTGCCCTACCCCGAGCATGTCGCGGGCGGCGTCGATCCGGTCATGCGCTTCATGCCGCCCTCGCTGGCGAATTTCTTCGGCACCAACGAGGTCGGCCAGGACGTCTTCTCGCTGGTCATCGCCGGCGCGAGCATCTCGCTGTTTTGCGGTGCCGCCATCGTCGTGATCGGCGCCATCCTCGGCACCGCGGTCGGGGCCATCGCCGGTTATTTCGGCCGCTGGATCGACGAGCTGCTGATGCGCTTCACCGACCTGGTGCTGACCTTGCCTAGCCTCATCCTGGCGATGGCGATTGCCGCCGCCTTGGGCTCCGGCCTGCTCAACACGGTGATCGCCATCGCGCTCTCCTGGTGGCCCGGCTATGCGCGGCTGGTGCGCGGCGAGGTGCTCGCCAAGCGCGAAGAGATGTTCGTGCAGGCGGCAAAGGTGCTCGGCGCCAGCACACCGCGCATCCTGATCCGCCACATCCTGCCCAACATCCTGTCGCCGATCGCCATCAAGATGTCGCTCGACATGGGGCTCGCCATTCTCGCGGTCGCCTCGCTCGGCTTCATCGGCATCGGCGTGAAACCGCCGACGCCGGAATGGGGCACGCAGCTCTCGGTCGCGCGTGCCTACCTGCCGGACATCTGGTGGACCGCGATCTTTCCCGGCCTCGCCATCTTCCTCGCCGTCTTCGGCTTCAACCTGCTCGGCGACGGCTTGCGTGACGTCCTCGATCCCAAGTCGCGGCGGTAGCGATGGCGTTCCTCGAGATCGACAATCTGCACCTGACCATGAGCACCTTCGACGGCACCGCGCATGTGCTGAACGGCGTCGACCTGTCGGTGGAGCGCGGCGAGATCTGGGGACTGGTCGGAGAGACCGGCTGCGGCAAGTCGCTGACCGGCCTCTCCGTCTCGCGCCTCGTGCCCTCGCCTCCCGGGCGCTACACGGCCGGCAGCATCCGGCTCGGCGGCCGCGATATTCTGGGCGCGAGCGAAAAGGAGATGCGCCGGCTGCGCGGCCGTCACATCGGCATGATCTTCCAGGACCCGACGACCAACCTCAACCCGGCCTTCCGCATCAGCGACCAGATGATCGACGTTGCACTGCATGCCGGCTCGGTCGACCCCGGGATTCTGAAGCTCGCGCCGAATGCCTCGCGCCGCGCCAGGCGGGTGGCGGCGCGCCAGCTCGCCGTCGCCATGCTCGACCGCGTCGGCATCCAGGATGCGGCCTCCCGCATCGACGACTATCCGCACCAGTTCTCCGGCGGCATGCGCCAGCGCGTGCTCATCGCCATGGCCCTGATCGGCCGGCCGGAGCTGCTGATCGCCGACGAGCCGACCACGGCGCTCGACGTCTCGGTGCAGGCGCAGATCCTGCGCCTGATCCACGAGCTGGTGCGGGAGTTCGATCTCGCCGCGCTGCTCATCACCCACAATCTCGGTGTCGTGGCACAGATCTGCAGCCACGTGGCGGTGATGTATGCCGGCAACATCGTGGAGCGCGGCACGGTGCGAGCCGTCTTCAAGAACTCGATCCATCCCTACACGCGCGCCCTGCTCGATGCGGTGCCGCGGGCCGACCGCCGGCGCGGCACGCTGCGCGGCCTGCCGGGCTCCGTGCCGAACCTCTACGCGCCGCCGCCCGGCTGCCGCCTGGCGCCCCGCTGCCCGCAGGTGCGGGAGCGCTGCATGGCGGCCTTCCCGGACGAGGTGGCGGTCGGGCTTGCCCACAGCGTCGCATGCGTGATGGCGCGGCCGGGAGCGGCATTGGCATGACCCTGCTCAGCATCGAAGGCCTGTCGAAATCTTTTGCCGTCAGCGGCCGCGGGCTGTTCTCCGGGCGCTCGACCTTCACGGCCCTGAAGGAGGTGAGCCTGTCGATCGGCAGGGGCGAGAGCTTTGGGCTCGTCGGCGAATCGGGCTCCGGCAAGACCACGCTCACCCGCTGCATCTTGGGGTTGGAGACGATCACGTCGGGGCGCGTGATGTTCGACGGCATCGACCTCGGCCGGCTGTCGGCTGCCGCGATGCGCAGGATGCGCGCCCGCATCCAGATCGTGTTCCAGGACCCTTACGCGTCCTTGAATCCGCGCATGACGGCGCACGACATGATCGCCGAGCCGATGCTGATCCATCGCGAGGCACTGCAGCTCGATGGCCGCCGGCGCACCGACCGGGTCATGGAGCTGCTGGAGCTGGTCGGCCTCGGGCCGCAGCACGCGTTTCGCTATCCGCACGAATTTTCCGGCGGCCAGCGCCAGCGCATCGGCATCGCCCGCGCGCTGGCTGTCGGCCCGGAATTCCTGATCCTCGACGAGCCGACCTCGGCCCTCGACGTCTCGGTGCAGGCGCAGGTCCTCAATCTGCTGCACGATCTGCAGCAGCGGCTAGGGCTCACCTACCTCTTCATCTCGCACGACCTCGGCGTGATCCGCTACATCTGCGACCGCGTGGCCCTGATCTACCGCGGCGAGATCGTCGAGGAGGGCGGGGTGGACGACATCTTCGAGCGGCCGCGCAGCGACTACGCGCGGCTGCTTCTCGCGGCCATGCCGGAGCCCGATCCCGACAAGTCGCCGTTCCGCGATCCGCCCGGGCCCGGAAGCGACGCAGGTCTTACCCTTCTGAGTTTCGACCAGCGGCGGGCTTGAGCCGGTTCGTCAGAGAGTACGCGAGGAAAGCATGGAGAATAGAAGCCCGGCGAGGAAGAACGCGCTGGAAAAGGCGTGGGCAATCCTTGAGAAGGCGCCCCTGATCGACGGGCACAATGATTTGCCCATGGTCATCCGCCACGACCCGGTGGCCGAGGGCGACATCGAAAAATTCCGCCTCGACGAGGAGCACGCAACCGGCGACACCGACATTCCGCGACTGCGCCGGGGCGGCGTGTCCGGCCAGATCTGGGCCGCCTTCGCGCCGAGCGAAAGCACACGGCCGGCAATGCACACGCTCGAGCAGATCGACCTGATCATGCGCATGAACGAGGCCTTCCCCGACGTGTTCCTGCCCGCGCTTTCGCCCGACGACGCGTTGCGGGCAAAGCAGGAAGGCAAGATCGCATCGATCACCGCCGTCGAGGGCGCGATCGGGCTCGAGAACAGCCTGGCGCCGCTGCGTGTCTGGTTCGCTGCCGGCGTGCGGCTGATAACGCTCTGCCACAACGGCACGCTCGACTGGGTCGATTCCGCAACCGACGTGCCGCGCTGCGGTGGCCTCAGCGCCTTCGGCCGCAGCGTCGTGCGCGAGATGAACCGTCTCGGCATCATGGTCGACTGCGCGCATGTTTCCGCCGACGCGATGCGGCAGGTGCTGGACGTCAGCAGCGCGCCGATCGTCTTCTCGCATTCGAATGCCCGCGCGCTCTGCGATCATCCGCGCAACGTGCCGGACGACGTGCTCGCCCGCCTGCCGGAGAATGACGGGATCGTCATGGCGACCTTCGTTCCGCATTTTGTCAGCGAGGCCGTGCGGTTATGGATAACCCCGCTCCGCCGCCTCGCCGGCGCCACGCTGGGGGACAACTGGGGCAAGCAGATCCGGGCCTACGAGCAGGAGCACGGGCCGGCGCCGATCGCCACCGTCGAGCAGGTAGCAGACCATGTCGAATACCTTGCCGCCAGGGTCGGCGCCGGCCGCGTCGGCATCGGTTCCGATTTCTGGGGCGGGCCGGACAGCCCGAAGGGACTCGAGGACGTGAGCTGCTTCCCCAACCTGCTCGCCGAGATGATCGCCCGCGGCTGGTCCGAGGACCATGTCGCCGGCCTTGCCGGAGCGAATTTCCTGCGTGTCTTTCGCGCAGTCGAGCGCGAGGCAGGGAAGCTGCGCGCGGCGGAACGGAAGGGCTGCAGCGCTGCCGGCAGGCGGGTCGACGTGCCGGCCGGCTGAGCTGCGCTGCAGCAGGTGCTGGAGACGGATATGTCGAACGACGCCGCGACGCCGCCGGCCGTTCCGGTCGGGGAGGAGCAGGAGTTCCGGGAAGCGCTCGCGTGGCTCCGCCTCGCAGTCGCGGCTGAAGAATTCGACCTGGCACTGGCCGGGTACGGTCGCGTCATGCTGGAGATCGCGATCGTCCGCCGGCATCTTTCCGGGCTGCAATCCGCCGCAGAAACGGCGCAGCATGCGGCGGACGGAGAAGCGCGTCCATGACCGGCATCGTCGATACGGTTCCGGATCTTCTGAAGCTGCCCATCCGCGAGGCGGGCAAGCTGCTGCGCTCGGGCGCACTGACATCGAAACACCTGACGCGGGTGGCGTTCGACCGCATCCGCTCGCTCGACAACGTCGTCGGCAGTTTTGTCCTCCTCACCGAGGAGCGGGCTTTCGCCGAAGCAGCCGCTGCCGATGCGGACTTCCGCGCCGGCATCGACCGCGGTCCGATGCAGGGCATCCCCTACGCGGTCAAGGACATCTTCGACGTGAAGGGCACCCGAACCATCGCGAACTCGAACCTGTTCCTCGACCAGCCGCCGGCGACCGCCGACAGCGCCGTAGTCGAGCGGCTCGCCGGGGCAGGCGCAGTCCTCATCGGAAAGCTCGCGACCTACGAATGCGCGACCGTCGGCCCGGACCGGGCTTTGCCGTTTGCGCCCGCGCGCAATCCGTGGAACGTCGAGCACGTCACCGGCGGCTCGTCGTCGGGCTCGGGCGCCGCCGTCGCCGCCGGCTTCGTGCGCGTCGCGATCGGCTCCGACACCGCCGGCTCGGTTCGCGGCCCGGCCGGCTATTGCGGCGTCTTCGGCCTGAAGCCGAGCTTCGGCCTGGTATCGCGGCACGGCTCCCTGCCGATGTCTCCGAGCCTCGACCATTGCGGCGCGATCGGAAGGACCCCCGACGACATCGCCGTGACGATGGCGGCAATGGCCGGCCATGACGTACGCGACCGCGGCAGCGTCGCCGTGCCGCGGCTGGGGTTTGGCGGCACAGTGAGGCCGTGGGAGGGAAAACTATGCGTCGGCGTGCCGCGGCACTTCTTTGCGAAATCGGCGGATGCGGAAATCGTGGCGGCGATCGACCGCGCGGTCGAGGCGCTCGCGGATTCGGGAGCGGACGTGCGCGACATCGACCTGCCGCCCTACGAAATCTTCTCCGCCTGCGGGCGCGTCATCATGCTGGCGGAAGCCTTCGCCCTGCACGAGGGCGCCTTCCGGCAAAACCCCGAACGCTTCGGCCCGCACATGCGCGAGTGGCTCCGCCCGGGCGCATTCATCGCCGCCTCCGACTACATCGCCGCCCAGACGCTGCGGGAAAAGCTCACCGATGCGGTGGAGCGGGTCCTGCAGGAGCACGACGTGCTGCTGACCGCGTCGATCATGACCCCGGCCCCGCGTTTCGACGCGTTGCCGCAACGCGGCGTGCCCCTGATCGACATGCAATGCTTCCCGGCCAATCTGACGGGCCATCCCGCAATCGGTGTTCCCAGCGGGCTTGCCGCGAACGGGCTTCCGCTGTCGCTGCAGCTCGTCGGTCGCCGCTTCGACGACGCGCGGCTCCTGAAGATCGCGCTGGCGACAACAATGCTCGCTGCGCCGGAGATGATTTGAACTGCCCCTGTCGATGACGATAATCGGTCGGTGCCAGGCGCCCCCCTCTATCCTGCCGGACATCTCCCCCACGAGGGAGGAGATTGGCTGTCATCACGACTTTCGCCAATCGCCGACATCGCAATTTGGCGAACGTGAAAGCGGCAGTCCGATCTCCCCCCTTGTGGGGGAGATGGCCGGCAGGCCAGAGGGGGGGCGCGAAGGATCGGTGCGTTGGCAATGAGAGCAAACGCCCTACCCCGCCGGATTGTCGCGCAGCCAGCGGCCGACGAGATCGCGAAACGCCTTCTGCGCCGGTGACGGATCGCCGGGCAGCCAGGCCAGCCCCAGATCGACGATCGAGGGAATCTCGGGCAGCGAGGCGTAGGCGATCTTCGGGTTGGAGATCATGTGGCGCACATATTCCGGCACGATGGCGATGCCGAAGCCGGCCGCGACGAAGGCAAGCAGCGACGGTGTGTGCGCCGCCTCATAGGCGACGCGGGGCGTGAAGCCGGCGCGATGGCAATAGCTGATCGCATATTCCTGGAAATCGACGCCGAGAACGGGCGAGAACTGGATGAAATCCTCGCCGGCCAGCTCCTCCAGGCGCAGCGAGCCGCGGGCCGCGAGGGAGTGGCCGATCGGCAGCGCGGCCACGAGCCCTTCCCTTGCCAGCGTGAGCGTGCTGACGCGCCTCGTATGGATCGGCAGGCGCAGGAAGGCGAAATGGATGCGCCCTTCGAGCAGCTTCTGCACCTGGCCGCCGGTGCCGTCATTGGTCAGGCTGATGCCCACATTCGGGTAGAGCCGGCGGAACTCCCGCAGGATGTCGGGCAGCATGCGCAGCGTCGCCGGCTCCAGGAAGCCAATGCTCACATGCCCCTGCTCGCCTTCGGCCGAGCGGCGCGTGGCAACGACCGCATCCTCGATCTGCGCCAGCACGAAACGCGCCCGCTCGAGGAACTGTACGCCCGCATGCGTGAGTTTTACGGACCGCGTCGTCCGGTCGAACAGCTTTGCCCCCACGCGCTCCTCGAGCTGCCTTATGTGCTGGCTGAGATGCGGCTGCGCAATGCGCAGCCGCTCGGCGGCGCGGCGGAAATGCAGCTCTTCGCCGACGGCGAGGAAGAAGCGGAAGTCGCGGACGTCGAGATGATAATTCATATGCCAGTCCGTATGGATAAACGGTCATAATATATTGGACTGGTTTGGATCGGCAATGTTCTGATCCTCGACGCCAACAGCAGCCCGGAACAAGCCGATGCCAGCCGATAGTGCGGCGCCACTCCGCCATCCCCTGATCGACAGGGCAACCGTCTGCGACCTGACGCTGCCGTTCGACCCAGGCTCCACAGGACGGGAAGAGATCCTGGACCGGTATTGCGATGTCGGCATCGGCTTCGTCAGCCTGACGATCGGCAGCGACCTCTCCGGCGGCACGGCCCGCGTGCTCCACAACATCGCCGACGTCATGCACATGATCCGCGAGCGCAGCGACCGCATGGTCTTCGTGCGCAGCGTGGCCGACATCCGTGCGGCGAAGCAGGCCGGCAGGCTGGCTGTGGGATTCCATTTCCAGGGCAGCATCCCGCTCGAAAGCAACCCGCATCTCGTGCCGGTCTTCTACGAGCTCGGCGTCCGTCACATGCTGCTCGTCTACAACCAGATGAACGCTGCGGGCAGCGGCTGCCACGAGCGGGTGGATACAGGCCTGAGCCGTTACGGCTTAAGGCTCGTCGCCGAGATGAACCGCGTCGGCATGCTGATCGACTGCACCCACACGGGCTATCGCGCCACCATGGAGATCATGGAGGCCTCGAGCGCACCGGTGATCTTCAGCCATTCCAACGCGCGCGCGGTCTGGGACCATGAACGCAACATCACCGACGAGCAGGCGCTCGCCTGCGCCCGCACCGGCGGCCTGGTCGGCGTGGTCGGCGTCGGAAAATTCATGTCGGCGCGCGGCACTTCAGAGGTCGGCGACCTGCTGCCGCACATCCGTCATTTCGCCGATCTGATCGGCGCCGACCGCGTCGCCATCGGCATCGACAATGTCTATTATCTCGGAGCGGACTATTATCGCATGTTCGAGCGGCATCCGGACCGCTGGCCGAAAGGCTATCCGCCGCCGCCCTGGCATTATTTCAAGCCCGAGCAGATCCCCGCTCTCGCCGACGCGCTGCTCGACGCCGGCTTCTCCGAGACGCAGGCCCGCGGCATCCTCGGCGAGAATTTCTTGCGGGTGGCCGAGCAGGTCTGGCGGTGATGGGGTGCTGATTGCCGACCGGTCGCTGTTCGCTCAGCCGGCCGAGTGCAGCTTGAAATCGCGCCCGGCTCGCTCGACGAGCTGGCGCAGGTTACCGGGCGCCAAATCCAACCTGTCGCGCACGCTGAAGACCATGCAAAGGTATGGCCTTGTCCGTCTGGAGCGCGGTGAGCGCGGCCGGATCACGCCGAAGGTCGCGCATGACCGGGTGGAACTGGACCTGCCATTGACTTGGTCGAGCGATATCGGCCGGAGGCGCAAGGCGGTCTGAATCGCTTCAATCGGAAAGACCGCGACCTTCGATCGGCCAGATCGCTTCGAGCGTGCCGGCGCGCACGAGATGGATGACATCGTGCAGATTGGCGGTGGGATCGCAATGCGGCACCGTGCATTCGAGCCGGGTGCCGGCCGCCGGCGGCGCGTGTCCGGCATGGGTCTTCAGCCGGCCGAACTCGTCGCCGGCCCAGGCGATGGTGCCGATCTCCACGCCGTCGCGGAAGGCGCGCGGCGGCGGGCCGTCGACGGCAAAACTCTTCGTGCCGCCGTCGGTGATCGCTTCGCCATTGGCGCTGTGGGCGATGACGGTCACCGCGACGAACAGGGCGAAGTCGAACGGCGTCGTGTCCCTGCCGTGCAGATCGACGGGCCGATACGCCTCGTCCATGAACACATAGGATCCGGCCTGCACCTCGGTGAGAACGCGGTCCTCGAAGTCGAGCAGATGGCTGCCCGTGCCGCCGCCGCTGACGATGCCGGGCGCAAGGCCGGCCGCTTCCAGCGCCGAGACGATCGCGCTCAAGCGCTGGTTCGCCGCGCGATTGGCCGCGCGCCGTTCGCCATGCTCGAAGACATGCTGGACATTGCCGGCATAACCCTGGACGCCGGCATAGGAGAGGCCCGGTTCGGCTGCCACGGCGCGCGCCAGCGCAATCGCCGCCTCTGGCGTGGTGACGCCGGTGCGGCCGAGGCCCGTGTCGCAGTCGACCAGCACGGCGATCGTCGTGCCGGCCGCCCGCGCGGCTTGCGCAAACCGCGCCGCGAGCTCGGCCCTGTCCACGACCACGGTGAGATCGCAGCCGGCCGCGGCTGCGCCGGCCAGCCGCTCGATCTTGCGCAGGCTCGCCACCGGCGCCGTGAGCATCAGCGATCCGATTCCCGCGGCGAACAGCGCCAGCAGCTCGCCCGGCTTGGCGCAGGCGATGCCGAGCGCGCCGGCCGTCATCTGCGCCTTGGCTATGGCCGAGCATTTGTGCGTCTTGGCATGCGGGCGCAGGCCGATCCCGGCGTCCCGCGCAAGCGCCGCCAGCCGCGCGACATTCTTCTCGAAGGCAGTGGCGTCGAGGAGCAGCGCCGGTGTCTCCAGCCGGTCGCGGCCTCCCGCGACCCCGATCAGCCCGGCATTGAGTTCCGCCACGCCGCGCATCATTCGGCTGCTCCCTTGAGGATGCCGGCGCGCAAGGCCTGCGTCGCCGGCTCGTCGACCGTCAGCATGGCAGGATCGATCACCACGCCATAATCCCGGGCAGCGCCCGGCACGCTCACCTTCTCCTCGATCACGTCGGCCAGCACACGCTCCGGCGCGCGCGTGAACGGATCGCCGAAACCGCCGCCGCCGGCTCCGGCGAGCCGCAATATGTCGCCGGCGCGCGCGGTGAAGCCGCGCATCGGCATGGCCGGCAGCAGGCGCTCCGATCCGTCCGGCGAGACGAGGATGTGGGCCGACGGCGCGCCGGCGGCTCCGCCGTCGATGCCGAACGGCGGATGGTCGCGGCGGTCGCCGCGCAGGTTGAAGCCGGTTTCCTGCTGGAAGCGGAACTCGCGCACGAAAGCGAGGCCGCCGCGATTGCGGCCGGGTCCGCCCGAATCCGCGATGAAGCCATAGCGCGTGACCTCGACCGGCATCTCGGCCTCGATCATCTCGATCGGCTGGTTCGAGATGTTGGCGGCCGGGTTGGAGATGCCTTCGATGCCGTCGCGGTCGGCACGGGCGCCCCACGTGCCCACCAGCATCTCGTTGAGCACGAACTGCCGCCCCTGCCAGGAGCCGCCGGCCGCCATCAGGAAGGGTCCGCCTTCCGATCCGCCGATGGCGCGCTCGGGCACGACCTTCGCCAGCGCCTGCATGATCGTGTCGAAGACGCGATAACCGACGACCCCGCGTGCACCGCAGGCCGCCGGATAGACCGGGTTGAGCAGGCAACCCTCGGGGGCCGTGACGGTGATCGGCCGCAGATAGCCGTCGCAATTCGGAATGTCGCGCCGCGACAGGCAGCGTATGGCCGTGAAGGCGGCCGATTCCGGCAGCGAGATCGGACAGTTGATGCTCGCTCCGACCTGGTCCGCCGTGCCGGCGAAATCGATCTCGATCGTGTCGTCGCGTACGGTGACGGTCGCGCGGATGCGCAGCGGCGTCGGCCTCTCGCCGAGGCCGTCGAGAAAATCCTCGCCGACATAGACGCCGTTCGGCAGCTCGCGGATGGTCTCGCGCATCATCGCCTCGGCGTGGTCGTGCAGCGCGTCCACATAGGTCGTGAAGTCGGCGCCGTAGCGATCGACCAGGGTGAGCAGGCCCCGTTCCGCCACCGTGCAGGCAGCCATCTGCGCGCGCAGATCGCCGAGCACCTCGATCGGCTGGCGCGTATTGGCCTCGATCAGCGACAGGAGCGAGCGGTTGGGCCGGCCCTGCTCGTAGAGTTTCGTCAGCGGGATGCGCAGGCCCTCCTGCTGGATCTCGGTCGCGTAAATGGCAACGCTGCCGGGCACGAGCCCGCCGAGATCGGTATGGTGCGCCACCGTTGCCGCAAAACCGATCAGGCCGTCGCCGCTGAAAATCGGCTTCAGCACGTAGACATCGGGAAGATGCTGGCCGCCCGATCCATAGGGATCGTTGGTGATGAACACGTCGCCGGGCGCCATGTCCCCGCCGAAACGCTCTTTCAGGAAGCGCATGACGCGCGGGAACGAGCAGAGCTGGATGGGCAGGTTCAGGCCCTGCGCGATGATGCGGCCCTGCGGGTCGCAGAGCCCGGTCGAATAATCCATGATGTCGCGCACCACGGGCGAGTAGGCGCTGCGCATGATGATCAGCGCCATCTCGTCGGCGATGGATGACAGCCCGTTGCGGATGACTTCGAGGGTGATCGGGTCGACGCCTGTCATTGTGGGCTCATCTCGATCTCGACATTGCCGGTCTCATCCAGCAGCGCCGATGCGTTGGGCGGGACGACGCAGGTGCAGTCGTAGTCCTCGATGATGAAGGGGCCGGCGCGCGGCTTCCGATCCAGCGCCTCCCGGCCGATCACCGGCGCCAGCACCGGCTCGCGGCCGAAGGCGACGTGCCGCGAGCGCCGGTCGAAAGCCTTGCCCGGCGCCAGGCCGGCGACCGTCGAGGCCATCGGCACGCGCACGTTCAGCCTGGCATTGACGATCTGCACCGGGTCGCCGCTGGAGCGATGGCCGTAGGTGCGCTCGTGCTCGGCGTGAAAGCCCTCGATCAGCGCCTCGATGCCGCCGGCGCGATCGCCGGCGATGTTGAGCTCATAAGCCTGGCCGAAATAGCGCAGGTCGGCGCTGAAGCGCATCTCGGCCGCTGTCGCGTCGTAGTCGTCGGCGGAGAGCGCCGCGAGCGCGCGCTGGCGCAGCTCCGCCTTGAGGCAGCTCAGCCTTTCCGCCGGCAGGCGCGCTGCGTCCGCCAGCACCGGCTGCACGAATTCCTGCTCGACGTCGGAGCGCAGCAGGCCGAAGCCCGAGAACACGCCGGCGGCGGGGGGCACGATGATGCGGCGAATGCCGAGCGCGGCCGCGATGTCGGCTGCGACCACCGGTCCGTTGCCGCCGAACGCGACGAGGGTGAAATCGCGCGGGTCGCGGCCGCGATAGGTCGACACCGCCTTCACCGCGCGCGTCATGGTGGAGACGGCAAGCGTCAGCACGCCGCGCGCCGTCGTCATCAGGTCCTGGCCGAGCGGATCGGCGATCTGGGTGCGCAGCGCCGAGCGTCCCGCCTCGGCATCGACTTTGATCGAGCCGCCGGCCAGCGTCGAATCGTTGATGTAGCCGAGGGTGACGAAAACGTCGGTCAAGGTGGCGCGGTCGCCCCCGCGCCCGTAGCAGACCGGTCCGGGCACAGCCCCGGCGCTCTCTGGCCCGACCGTCACCCGGCCGAGCCCGTCGAGCGACACCAGGCTGCCGCCGCCGGCGCCGATCTCGGACACGTCGATGAACGGCATCTTGATCGGGTAGCCGCCGCCCTTCACCAGCTTGCTCGACAGATTGATGCCGGCGCCGACCTCGTACTCGTCCGTCCGCGCAGCCTCGCCGTCCTCGATCAGCGCGGCCTTGGCGGTGGTGCCGCCCATGTCGAAGGAAATGACGTTCTTTGCGCGGTCTCTCCCGCGCACCAGCCGTGCGCAGGCGATGACGCCTGCCGCGGGCCCCGATTCCACCAGCGCGGCGGCGCGCGTGACCGAGGCGGCGAGCCGCATGATGCCGCCGCCCGAATGCATCATCTCGATCGGCGCCTCGACCCCGATCGCGGCAAGCCGTCCCGCCAGCGCGTCGGCGTAGCGCCGGATGACCGGGCCGACATAGGCATTGACCACGGCCGTCGAGGTACGCTCGTATTCGCGTATCTCGGGCAATATCGCGGAGCCGCGGCAGATGTAGACGTCGCTGCCCAGCATGTCGCGCAGGATCGCTTCCGTGCGCTTTTCGTGCGCGGCGTTGGCGTAGGCGTGCAGGTAGCTGATGGCGATCGCCTCGACGGCTTGCGCCCGGAAGATCTCGCCGGCCCGCACGACGTCGCGCTCGTCGAGCGGGATGCGGATCTCGCCATTCGGGCCGAGCCGCTCGGCCACTTCGAGGCGAAGCCGGCGCGGCACCAGCGGCTGCGGCTTGTCGTATTGCAGGTCGTAGAGAACGGGGATGCGCAGGCGCCGCAATTCGAGCACGTCGCGAAAGCCGGCGGTGGTGACGAGCCCGGTGCGCGCCCCCTTCAATTCGAGGATGGTGTTGGTGGCGACGGTCGTGGCGTGCACGATGCCGGTGATCGCGCGCGGCTCGATACCGAGATCGGCGATGAGCGCGGCCAGCCCGCTCGCGATGCCGCGGCTGTAATCGTCCGGCGTCGAGGCCGTCTTTCTGATCTCGACGATTCCGCCATCATCGACCAGCGCGATGTCGGTGAAGGTCCCGCCGATGTCGATGCCGATGCGGTAATTTGCGGGCTTCATGCGTTCGGTTCTCGCGATGCGAATGGCGGTTCGGGGCGCGCGCGGGCCGAGGGCGGCAAAAGCATGGCCCGCGTCCAACCCTGCTTGTTCAGTTCAGTGCGGCGGGCAGGAACATCGCGATCCCGGGAAAGGCGATCAGCAGCGCCATCATCACGAGCATCGCCAGCACGAACGGCGCCGAGCCCACGGCGATCTCGCCGATGCGGCCCGTCCGTCGCAGCCCCTGGATGACGAACAGATTGATGCCCACCGGCGGCAGGATCATGCCGGCCTGCATCAGCAGCACCAGCAGGATGCCGAACCAGACGCCGTCGAAGCCGGCGGCGAATACGACCGGCGCGATCACCGGAACGGTCGAGATCATCATCGCCATCTCGTCCATGAAGGCGCCGAGGATGAGGTAGAAGACGATCACCGCCAGCATCAGCCCGAGCGGCGGCAGATCGTATGCGGTGACCAGATTGACGATCGCCGTGGTCAGCCCGACCGCGGTCATGATGAAGTTGAGGAAGAAGGCCGCGATCACGATCAGCATGATCATCGCCGTGGTCTTCATCGTGTGCTCGACCGCGGCGAGAAACATGGCAAGCGAGAAGCGGCCGCGCATCACCGTCAGCGCCAGGGCCGCAGCCACGCCGAGGGCGGCCGATTCCGTCGCCGTCGCCCAGCCGAGATAGATCGAGCCCATGACCACGATGAAGATGAAGACGGGCGGCAGGAACTCGACCAGGAGCACCAGCCGTTCCGCCCAGCCGACCCGTACCGTGCGGCCCGCCAGCCCGGGCCTGATCGTGCAGGCCACCGCCACCACCGCCATGAACATCAGCGCCAGCAGCACGCCCGGAACGATGCCGGCAAGATAGAGCTTTGGGATCGAGGTGTTGGTGATCAGCCCGTAGACGATCAGGTTGATCGAGGGCGGGATGAGGATGCCGAGCGTGCCGCCGGCCGCCAGCGTGCCCAGGAACAGCGGCGGGCTGTAGCCGTATTTGCCCATTTGCGGCATGGCCGTGGTGCCGATCGTGGCCGCCGTCGCGACGCTCGATCCGCACACCGAGCCGAACAGCGCGGAGGAGCCGATATTGGCATGCATCAGTCCGCCCGGCATCCAGGAGAGCCAGGCCGCGACGGCGGCATACATCCGGTCGGCTATGCCGGACCGCAGCAGGATCTCGCCGAGCAGCACGAAGAGCGGGATGCTGACCATCAGGAAGCTCGTGGACGAACCCCAAGCGATCTCGCCCATGGCCCGGGTGAGCGGCAGGGTGCTGTAGAATTCGGAGAGCCCCATGCCGACCAGGCCGAGGCCGATCGCGATGGGCAGGCCGAGCACCAGGAGCAGCGCCAGCGCAGCGACGGCAAAGGCGATCATGACGCAACCTCTTCCGGCTCGTCGCTCCTGCGCTGCCGCGCATCGGCCAGCTCGGCGCTGAGTTCCGTCTCGAGCTCGGGCGCGCCGGCGAGCCGGCCGACCTTGATCCAGTCCCCGCGCAGCATCGCCGCGAGGCAGGCGACCAGGAGCACGATCGCGACCAGCAGGAACCATGCCAGCCCGCCGAGCCAGAGCGCCTGCGGAACGGATTTCGGGATCGCCAGCGAGCTTTGCGACGTCGCGCCGAAATGGATGCTGGTGATCAGCACCTCCGCCGCGAAGTAGACGAGCGTGCCGATGAAAAGCACGGTCGCCGCGAGTCCGACCACGTCGAGCAGACCGCGGCCGGCTCTGGGTAGCTGGCCGTAGAGCGTGTCGATGCGCACATGCCCCTTGTCGAGCAGCACCGCGCCGAAACTCCAGGCGGAGCCGACGGCGAGCGCGAAACCCGCCAGTTCGTCGACCCCGCCAAGCGAGCGCTTGAATATCTGCCGCATCACGATCTCGAGCACGATCAGCGCGCAGGCGGCCACGATCAGAAGCCCGCCCGCGATCAGCATGGTGCGGGAGACGGCGCGCAGCGTCTTGAGCGGCATGGTGTTGGCCCCCCGGCTACGCGCCGTTGTCGTCAGTCGGCCTTGGCCTCGAAGCCGAGCACCTTGCCGACCGTCGCGTTCCAATCGGCGACGCAGGCGGCGCCGCAGCGTTCGGCCCAGCGCGGCAGGATGGTTTCACCCACCATCTTGGCCAGCATCGCCTTGTCGGCATCGGAAACCTCGACCAGCTTCATGTTGGCCTTGATGCCGTTCTTGCACTCGCCGAGGCCCGTATTGCAGTTGACCCCGTCCGTGGCGACGCCCGCAACATGCGTCCACATCTCATCCTCGAGCTTGGCGAAGGCCTCGGTCAGGAATGCCTTGGTCGGCTCGTCGAGCTCGTTCCATGTGTCCAAATTGACCGCGCTGAAATAGGGCGCCCAGCCGAGCACCAGCGGAAACAGATGGTCGGTGACCTCCCACCATTTGGCGCTGTTGCCGGGCCCGGTGCCGGTGACGCCGCAATTCGCCGTGCCGTTCTGCAGCGCCGGCACGACCTCCGCGAAGGACAGGTTGACCGGCGTTCCGCCGACCGCGTCGACGAAATCGGACAGCGTCTGGTTGAAGGTGCGGATCTTCTTGCCGGCGAGATCGGCGACGCCCTTGATCTCGCCCTTGCAGAACAGCACCTGCGGCGGCGACGGCCACACCATCAGGAGATGCGCGTTGAAGTTTTCCTGCATGTTCTTGTCGATCACCGGTCGGTAGGCCGCGACGGCCTTGCGCATCGAATCGATGTCGAGGATGGCGCCCGAGAGATCGAGCCCGTCATAAAGCTTGAAATCGCCGGCGACGAAGCTGACCGGGCCGGTCACGATGTCGGCGATCTTCAGCTTGAGCAGGCGCAGGGTCTCGTCGCCCTTGAGGCCGAGCGTATCGAGGCTGTTGAAATCGGCGGTGATCTTGCCGCCGGAAATTTCCGGCATGGTCTTTTGCCAGAACGGCTGCTCCACGGCGGTGGTCATGGTCACGTTGCTCCAGCCGCCGATGACCTTCAGATGCAGTTCCTGGAGTTCCTGCGCGCCGGCGACGCCTGCGGTCGCGGCGGTCAGCGCAAGGGACAGAAAGGCCGCGGTGAGTTTCTTCATTGTCGTTCCCCTTTTCCTGTTTCCGCCACCTCTGGCAACGGTCGCGACGAAAACTACACAGCCGGAGCGATTGGCTCTAATTGATTCTGCGCCCATTGCTGATAGGCTGGGCCTATCATGCGGATCACGCTCGCGCAGGTCGAGACCTTTTACTGGATTGCCCGGCTGGGCTCCTTCCATGCGGCGGCACGCCAGCTCTGCGTGACGCAGCCATCCGTGTCGGGGCGCATTCGCGAGCTCGAGCTCGAGCTCGGTTGCGTGCTGTTCGACCGCACCGGCGGGAGGGCGCGGCTGACCGAGGCCGGCAAGTCTATCCAACGCCGGGCCGAGCAGATGCTATCGCTCGCGCGCGAGATCCACGACGAGACCAGCACCGGCAAGTTGCGCGGATTGCTGCGCCTCGGCGTGGTGGAGACGGTGGCCCACATCGCGCTTGCCGGCCTCATCCGCGAGCTCAACGCCAGCCGGCCGGAACTGCGCATCGAGCTGGCCGTCGATGTCGGCGCGATGCTGCTGAAGCGGCTGGACGAGCGCCAGCTCGACGTGGCCATAACCACGGACGCCATCGCCTCCGACGGCATCACCGTGCATCCGCTGGGGGAGGTCGACCTTGCCTGGCTCGGCCCGGCGTCGCACCGGCTCGCCGGCCGGACGCTGACGCCGGCCGATCTGGTCGACGAGGCGATCTTCACCCAGCCCGAGATCTCGACCATCGGCAGGACGATCCGGGAGTGGTTCGCCGCCGGCCGCTGCACGCCGAAATCGCTCGCCGGCTGCAACTCGCTCTCGGTGACGAGCGAGCTGGTCGCCGCCGGGCTCGGCTTCGCCGTGATGACGCCGGCCATCGTGCGCGACGACATCGCCGCGCGCATCCGCAGGTTCGAGGCGAGCCCGCCCATCCCGGCGCGCACGCTTTCGGTCGCGGCCCTCAACGAGACCTGGTCGGGCGACGTCGAGTTCATCGCCGGCTTCGTGGCCGACACCTTCCGGTCGCAGGCGGCACTCAGGTGAAGGGGCGCTTGCCCCCAAAAATGGAGAGTGGCCAAGCCGTTCGATGCGTTGATAGGCTTGCGCGGCAGTTGCCGACGCCTGGTGCAACTGGTTTCGAGCGGCCAGCCTGGCTGCATGCATTGAAACAGCAATTGAGGAGCCCCATGAAACGCGCTTTCTTCGCCTTCGCCGCCTTGATCTTCGCCACGGTCGCCGCCTGGGCCGATCCATCGGGAACCTACGCCTTCAAGGGCACCGAGCTCGACGGCACGGAATATCAGGGCACGCTGGAGGTCGCGAAATCCGGTGACGTCTTCGAGCTCACCTACACCTTCGACGACGGCACCGTGCAGAAAGGCGCGGCCGTCGGCGACGACAGTTTCCTGGCCTATGGTTATGGCGACAGCGACGGCGGCGAGCTCGGCGTCGGGCTGATGACCGCCAAGGACGGCAATTGGGAAGGCATCTGGACCCGCGTCGGCGCCGACAAGATGTCGATCGAGAACTGGACGCGCAAGTAGGTCGGACTGGCGGTCGGCGGCCTGCAGACAACGCTCGGCATCTTCCGCGATTTTTCCAATCGCGGAAGCGCTGCGTGGCAAGGTAAGGTTTCGCCGGCGCAGCCGGCTGAGCACTGGCTTCAAAGAAGACCGGCAGAATTTTTTTGTTCGGCGGGGAACAGTCGGGCCTTTGTCAGGTTGAAGTCATCTTCGAATAGCAAACTCGCAAGCACGTCGAAGTGATCGCCGCGGATCGCGAAGTTGGCTGGGCCTGTAGCGGCGCTAGCCGCGGTTAAGCGGCTCAGGTCGCGCGAAAGGGCGGGGACGGCCAGGCCGTGACAGGCGCTGCGCCGTCAATCGTCGACATGATCGTGCCCGCCGATGCGGCCGGCGCGCCAGTAGCCCTCGGAGGATATCTGCTCGCGGCTCAGCCCGCGAGCGATGAGGGCATGGCGCTGCCGCCGCACCGTTCCGGTCTCGCCGGTCAGGATGGCATGTCCTTGTCCGTCCGGCAGGTCGCTCGCCTCAATGGCGGCAAGTGTCGGATCGAGATGGTCTGTTTCCGGCTGCAGCCAGTCGACCTCGACGTTCTCCGGCACTTTCAGCTGCATTTTGTGGGCGGGGTCGGCGATCGAGATCAGAACCCGCCCGCGTGCGTGCGCCGGCATCGTCTCGAGCATGTGAGCAATGGCCGGAATGCCGGTCTCGTCGCCGGTGATGAGATGCCAGGACGCATCGGGTCGAAACCAGGCGCCACCGCGCGGGCCCCGGGCTTCGATCGTGTCGCCGGCCCTGGCATTGAGCGCCCAGCGCACGGAAGGCGAACCGCCATGCTTGAAGAAGTCGACGCTGATCGTGCCGGCGGACGTGTCGGCCGAGCGGATCGTATAGTGGCGGCGACCCGTGCTGCCATCATCCAGCGGCATCGCGAACACGATGGCCTGGCCCGGTCTATAAGAGAACTCGGCGATGTCGGCTCCTGTGAAGACGACACGACGCATCTTGGGCTCGGCGTCGAAGGAGTCCACGACGCGCAGGCTCCACAGCCGCAGGTTCGGCCTTCCCTGTCCAGCGGCCGCAGGCTTGATCTGTTCGTTCATTGGTGACCTCAAAACATTTTTCAGCTGCGATATGGGGTACCGCAAGGCGCTCGTCGAGCGGGCGGCGGCGGGCTGCTTCATTCAGTCCGCCTGGCTGACGGTCCGCAGGCGTCGCCGGGCGATCTCGGCGTGCCAACGCGTTCCAAACAGCAGTCCGTCGTCGTTGAAATCGTAATTTGGGTTGTGAAGCGGCGCGGATTTTTCACCGTTTCCGACGAAGACGAAGCAGCCGGGCACGTGTTCGAGGAAGCGTGCGAAATCCTCAGAGCCGGTCATCGGCTCGGCCGCTGTCGCGATCCGGTGTTCGTCGAACACCTGGCGGGCAGCGGCGAACGCTTCCTCGACCAGATTCGGGTCGTTCAGCAGCGGCACGAACTCGCGCGTGTAGGTGACGTCGGCCGAAACGTTGTAGGCAGCCGCTGTCCCTTCCGCGATGACGCGCAGCTGCCTTTCGATCTCAGCGCTCACCTCCGGCCGGAAGCTGCGGGCATCCCCGAGGATGCGAGCGAGACCGGGAAGCGCGTTACGGGTGCCGTCGGTGACCAGTTCGGTTACTGAGACGACCCCGACGTCGGTCGGGCTGAGGCGACGCGAGACGATGGTCTGCAGGTTCATCACCGTCGCGCAGGCGGCGACCAGCACCTCGTTGCCTGAGTGCGGCCGAGCGGCATGGCCGCCGACACCTCGCAGCACGATCTCGAAATTGTCCTCGGCCGACATGATCGGACCGGCGCGGGTCTCGAACTGTCCGAGAGGGAGACCGGGCATGTTGTGGAGGCCGTAGATTTCCTCGAAGGGGAAGCGTTCCATCAGGCCATCGGCGAGCATCGACAACGCGCCCTTGCCCCACTCTTCGGCAGGCTGAAAGACGAAGCGGATCGTGCCGTCGAAACCGCCTTCGGCGGCAAGCAGCTTGGCTGCGCCAAGCAGCATCGTCGTGTGGCCGTCATGGCCGCAGGCGTGCATCATGCCTTGCGTCCGCGAGCGGTATTCGCGGTCGCCCTGCTCGGCGATCCTGAGCGCGTCCATGTCGGCCCTGAGCGCGATCGATCGATTGCCGGAGCCGCGCTTCAGCGTGCCGACCACGCCGGTTCCGCCGATACCCTCGACAACGTCGTCGAGGCCGAACGCGCGCAGCTTCGCGGCAACGAAGGCGCTCGTGCGTTTCTCCTCGAAGCCGAACTCCGGGTGGGCGTGCAGATTGCGCCGCCACGCGGTCATCTCGGCATGCAGCGCTTCGAACGATATCGGCATCGGTTCCTCCTCACGCGGCGGCGAGTTTGGCCGCGACATCCAGCAGGACGTTGGCACCGGCGACGAGATCCTGATCCGGCGTATGTTCTTTAGGGTTGTGGCTGACACCGCCGATGCTCGGCACGAAGATCATCGCCGACGGCGCGATCCGCGCGATCATCTGGGCATCGTGCCCCGCCCCGGAGGTCATGCGCCGGGAACCGAGGCCGCGCGCGTGGGCGGCCTGCTCGACGAGCTCGACGATCCGGCGATCGAACGCCACCGGTTCAAAGCGTGCCAGCCGCTCGACCCGGATGGAAACCTGCTCGCGAGTTCCAATCTCCTCCAGGGCTGCGGCCAATGCTGCCTCCTCGTCCTGAAGACGCCGCTCGTCCGGATCGCGCAGGTCAATCGTGAACACCGCGCGCGACGGGATCACGTTGATGGCGTTGGGCTCGAAGCGCATCGTGCCGACGGTGGAGACGGTCGGCGTGTTGGACCCGATCGCCCGTTCGCGCAGAAACGTGACGACGCGCGCGGCAGCGTGTCCGGCATCCCTGCGCATCGACATCGGCGTGGTGCCCGCATGGTTCGCGTCGCCATCGATGGTCACGCGCTGCCACGAAATCCCCTGAAGATTTTCGACCGCGCCGATCGGCACGGCCTCGCGTGCAAGGACGGGGCCCTGCTCGATATGCAGTTCGACATAGGCTTGCGGCGTCAGGAACCCCGGCTCTTCGGGCCCGGCGTAACCGATCCGCTGCAACTCCTCGCCAAGCACGGTGCCGTCGGTCCCTACCGCGGCCAGCGCATCGTCTGCAGCGAGCCCCCCCGCACAAACCAGCGAGCCCATCATATCGGGTGCGTATCGGACCCCTTCCTCATTCGTGAAGGCCGCGACCACGATCGGTCGTGCGGGAACGAACCCCGCATGCTTGAGTGACTGGATCACTTCCAGCCCGGACAGCACGCCGTAGCATCCGTCGAAGATCCCGGCATCGATGACGGTGTCGATATGGGAGCCGAGCATCAGCGGCTTCGGCGAATTGCGATCGCCACCCGGCGCCCAGATGCCGAAGATGTTGCCGATGCGGTCGACCGCGACCTCCAGTCCGGCCTCCTTGATCCAGACGACGAGCTGGTCCCGGCCGAGCTTGTCGGCGTCCGAGGCGGCGAGCCTGACGAGCTTGCCGTCAGCGTCGCGCCCGACGTCGCCGAGCACGCGGATGCGGCCGAGCAGGCGGTGGGCGTCGATGCTGCTGTCATTCATGGCCGGCTCCCGTCCTGGATGCAACGGCCGAAGGCGTGGCGCCTACGATCTCCGCGTATTTCGAGGGATCGGTCGCCCCCTCGGTGTTGACGAGAAACACCCGGGAACTGCCGTCGAGACGGAGCGCCGCCTTTGCTGCGGGATCGGCGATCGCCTGCAAAAGCCCGGCGAGACCGACCCCGCCGCTCTCGCCTGCAACGATCGCAGGATCGCGACCGGCCGGGTTGGCCAGGCGCTTCATGACCGAAATCGCGTCGTCCTCATCTACGGTCATGAAGGCATCGGCAACACGCGCCAGCACGCGCCATGCAACCAGCGAAGGCTCGTAGCATTCGAGCATCGCCATCACCGTCGGTTCCGCATGCGCGATCGTAACCCGCCGGCCTGCGCGCGCACTCTCGAACAGGCACGCGGCGCGGGCCGGATCGACGACGACGAAAACAGGACGCTTTTCTCCGAGCTCGATTGCGAGGTGGCCGGCGACCGCTGCGGCTATGCCGCCGACACCGGACTGGATGAAGACATGCGTCGGCGGCTCCGGCATCTGGCGCAGCGCTTCCCGCACCAGGGCGGTGTAGCCCTGCATGACTAGACCGGGAATCCGTTCGTATCCCGGCCACGACGTGTCGGAGACGATGGTCCAGCCCTTCTCATGCGCCACCCGCGCCGCCTCCCTGACGGAATCGTCGTAGGTGCCGGCGACGCGGATCATCTCCGCCCCGAACCGCCCGATCGCCGCGACGCGTTCGGCGCTCACGCCGGCGTGGACGAAGATTGCCGACCGCCCGCCGACGAGTTGGGCACCTTGCGCGACCGAGCGGCCGTGATTGCCGTCGGTGGCACAGGCGACAGTCATCTGTGCAGCGACCGCCCTCACACCCGGCGAATGCAGTTCCGAGAGATCGACCGGACGGCCGAGTTCGGCCTCGGCCTTTTCGAGAAGCAGACGTATGACCGCATAAGCGCCCCCGAGCGCCTTGAAGCTGCCCAGCCCCAGACGCTGGCCTTCGTCCTTCACAAGAATGCCGGCGACGCCGATCTCGCCTGCCAGCGACCGAAGCGAGACGAGCGGTGTCTGCGCATGGCCTTGGCGCGTCCGCAGATAACGCTCGACTTGCGCGGCGGCCGCCACATCCAGAACTGCCGCGTCCGGCGGCTCGAGCGGCTGCCGGTGTTCGGGCGACTCGTTCATCAGCAACATGCCTGCCTCCTTCGAGCCGCCAACAGTTATTGCACCGCGGGCGAAAAAGGCGCTGATATTCTGCCGCTCGCGTGCAAGTTTTTTGCGTTCAGAGGCGGAAAATGGCGTTGGACCCGTTCGATCTGAAGATTCTGGACCTGCTCCAGGGGAACAATCTGGCGCCCCTGCGGGAAATCGGCGAGGCCGTGAACCTGTCGGCTCCAGCGGTCCAGCGACGCATCAGGCGCATGACCGAGGACGGCGTCATCCGCGCCAACGTCGCGATCATCGACCCCGAGGCGGTGGGGCGGTCAATCACCATCTTCGTCGAAGTCGAGGTGATCAGCGAGACAGCCGACCAGATCGATGCTGCCAAGCGCCAGTTCGCGGCCGAGCCGACGATCCAGCAATGTTATTACGTCACCGGCGAAGCCGATTTCATTCTTGTCGTGGTCGTCGCGACGATGGCCGAGTACGAAGCGCTCACCAAGCGGCTGTTCTTCGGCAACAACAACGTCAAACGCTTCCGGACTTTTGTATCGATGGACCGAATCAAGATCGGACTGTCCGTTCACTTATCCGGACAAGGCGTTTGAGGGCGACAGCTTTTCCCGAACCCGGTTTGAAACAGCCTCAACTTCTCCCGCAAGCTCCTCCGTTTCGACGGCAACGTAGGATTTCAGTGTGGCGGGTCGATGCGAAGCGAAACTGCCGTGAGCTGGAAACTGGCGGAGAGGGGGGGATTCGAACCCCCGATACCCTTGCGAGTATGCCGCATTTCGAGTGCGGTGCATTCAACCGCTCTGCCACCTCTCCATATGCCGGGGCTGCGGGCGGCGCACTCCATACCGGGCGGGCGTGCGCCCCGCAAGGCTTAAATGGGGTGAGTGCCCTGCGCCGGCAACATTTGGGCCAATTCCGTTACCGGCAGAAGGCAGCTTCAGATGATGCCGTGCTGCTTCAGCAGCGCCTGCTCGTCGCCCGACACCCAGCCGAAGACCTTCGGTTCTCCGTCCAGCTTCTGGACGAAATAGTGAACCTCGAAGTCGATGGCCACGTCGGGCTGGCCCTTGCGCGCATAGGCGGCCCGCCAGGCGACATGGGCAACGCAGTGATGCTCATCCAGCGCGGAGAGGCGGACATCGCGGATACACATCTCCTTCGTCCCGATCTCCCGGTAGTGCGCATAACCCTGCGCCATCACCTGCCTGAGCTGGGCGTCGTTCCTGCCGGTCATCACCCCGGCAGGCGAGGCGGCTATGAAGTCGGAAGCATAGAGTGCGGCGATCTCATCCGGATCCATGTCTCCGCCAAGCGAGCGGTTGAAAAAGCGCTCATATCGCTCGAACAGCTTCCTGACGCTGGCTTCCATCATCTGCTCTCCGGCCACGGCGGTCGCGCGCAACGAAATAGCGCGGCTGGCGGAAATTCAAACCGGCATGCCGCCAAATCCGCCCCTTTGCCTTGACATTCGGCCTTTCCTTGCGTTAGAGGCACGCGACTCCGGCGTGGACCCGCTCCGCGCCGGTTGTCATTTGAAAACAACGACTGACAAGAAGACGGCCGGCCAGCCCTCGGGGCAGGTCAGGACGGACGAAATCGCGAAAGGCAAAAAAGTGTTCGCAGTCATCAAAACCGGCGGCAAGCAGTATCGCGTCGTCGCCAATGACCTGCTCAAGGTCGAAAGGCTCGCCGGCGAACCCGGCGACATGATCCAGTTCGGCGAGGTCCTCGCCGTCGGCGAAGGCGCCGACGCCACGATCGGCACGCCGCTGGTCGAGGGCGCCATGGTCACCGCCGAGGTGGTGAAGCAGGACCGCGCCCGCACCGTCATCGCTTTCAAGAAGCGGCGCCGGCAGAATTCCCGCCGCGCCCGCGGCAACCGCCAGTACGAGACCTACGTCCGTATCGACGAGATCCTGACGGGCGGCGCCAAGCCTTCGGCAAAGCCGGCCAAGAAGGCCGCGGCGAAGAAGGAAGAGGCGAAGGTCGAAGAGGCCGAGGTGACGTCGGCAGCGGCGGAAGCCGCCGCGCCCGAGGCAACGGAAGCCGCCGAGAAGAAGCCCGCCCGCAAGGCCGCGCCGAAAAAGGCTGCGCCCAAGGCGGAAAACGAGTAAGAGTACGGACGAAGGAGAAAACCGATGGCACACAAGAAAGCTGGCGGTTCGTCGCGCAACGGTCGCGATTCGGCAGGTCGGCGCCTCGGCGTGAAGAAGTTCGGCGGCGAAGCGGTGCTCGCCGGCAACATCCTCGTGCGTCAACGCGGCACCAAGTGGCACGCCGGCGTCAATGTCGGCATGGGCAAGGACCATACGCTTTTTGCGCTCGAATCCGGCGCAGTGGCGTTTGCCAAAAAAGCCAATGGCCGAACCTACGTATCGGTGAACCCGATTACGGAAGCAGCGGAATAGCCGGTACCGCACCACGACACCGGCACCCATCTCGGGGACCGGTGTCCGGGCAGAATCCGGAAAAGGATCAGGGGAGATGGGTCGCCATCTCCCCTTTTTCTTTGGCCCGGAGGGACGCCAATGCAGGTACTGGTCACAAGACGGCTGACGCTCAGGCCTCCGGCCATGCTGGACGCCGAGGACATCGCGCTCTGGCTTTCCAGCTGGAACGTCACGCGCATGCTCTCGCCGGTCCCCTATCCGTATGCGCGGGGCGACGCCGAGGCGTGGATCGCCGGCGTCGCGGCAAAGCCTGAGGAGCTGCATTACACGATCCATCGCGAGCGGCTGATCGGCTGCGTCTCGGTCGGCCTCGACGGCGAGGTTGGCCGGCTCGGCTATTGGCTCGGCGAGCCCTGGCACGGCCGCGGCTTCATGACCGAAGCCGCCCGGGCGCTGATCACACATGCCTTCAAGACGCAAGGCATCAGCCGAATCGACTCATGCGTGTTCGTCGACAATCCGAAATCGCTGCGCACGCAGGAGAAGCTCGGCTTCACCGTCACCGGCACCGGCGAGCTGTTCTCGCTGGCGCGCGGCGAGATGGTGCCCACGATCACGACGCGGCTGAGCGCAGAAGCGTTCGCAGGCGTCACGCAATCGGTCCGCTCCGCGGCGTGACCGGCAATGGATGGAGGAGAGCATGATCAGGGAAAGCGAGAGCAAGGGGGAAAGTCTGCGGATCGACTGCCCGGTGCTCGTCACCGAGCGGCTGGTGCTGCGCGCCCCGCATGATGACGACGTGCCGGAGCTGGCCGAGCTCGCCAACAACCGGCGCATCGCGGAGATGCTGGCGCGGATGCCGCACCCGTATGGCGTCGAGGAAGCCCGCGCCTTCATCGCCAAGAGCCGCGAGCGGCAAAGCGCGGGCTGCGCCTACGCCGTGACGATCGCCGACAGCGGCGCCTTCATCGGCTGCGCCGGGCTGAACATGACCGACCGCGGCCTCGAGCTGGGCTACTGGATCGGCGAGCCCTACTGGAAGCATGGCTATGCGACGGAGGCCGCGCATGCGCTGGTCGATCTCGCCTTCCGCTCGACCGCGATCGAGGACCTGCACGTGTCCTGCCGCGTAATCAACCCGACCTCGCGCCGGGTGATCCACAAATGCGGCTTCCAGTATGCCGGGCAGGGCATGCTCGATTCGCTCGCCGCCGGGCAGGTGCCCGTCGAGCGCTATCGGCTGGACCGGCGGACATGGCTGAGCCTCCGGAGCTGGGGGAAGCTGTGAGCCTGTGGCGGCGGCGTCTCCCCGCCGTCATGGCGGCGGGGACGCCCGCCCTCCGTCAACCAAGCTCGGTCCAGACCGGGCGATGGTCGGACCCCTCAGCCGTTCCGTCGATCCAACTCTTCCTCACATGCGGTGCGAGCCCGGCATAGACGAAGCAATAGTCGAGGCAGCGGTGGGCGACGCCATCCTTCAGCGACGGATCGACGAAGGTGATCCGGTTCTTGTGCTCCGGATCGCCGATCAGCGCCGCGTCGAATGGCAGGTTGGCGCGCCGCGTCAGCCCGTACTCGGCGTCCGGCCTGCCGGTCAGCTCGATATATTCGGGTGAGCCGGGCGTGCAGTTGAAATCGCCGAGCAGGATAAAGTTTTCCGCATCGGGCGGCTCCGGCCAGCCCAGATCGGAGGCGCCGGTCACGGCGCCGCCTTCGCTGCCGTAGCCCAGCGCCCGCGCCATCAGGAATCGCAATTGCTCGATACGCTCCGCCGGGCTCGCATGGTCGAGATGCACCGAATAGAACCGCATCGGCCCGAGCGGCGTGGCGACCAGCGCTTCCAGCGCGCCGCGCTGGAAATTGAGCGTGTCGAAGGTGCGGTTGCGCGGCAAAAGCAGATTGCGGGTGGCAAGGATCGGCATGCGCGACAGGATCATGTTGCCGAACTCGAAATGGCGCACCACGGCCCGGCCGTTCTCGACCGTCGACCCGACATTGCCGCCGAAAGGCGCGCCGAACACGGCAAAATAGTCGGGCAGCAGCGCGCTCAGCTCTTCCACCATGTCGCGCATGGCATTGCTCGGATTGTTGCGGGTGACCTCCTGCAGCGCGATCAGGTCGGCGCCGCGCACGGCATCCGCTATGCGGGCGACGTCATACTTGCCGTCGAGCCCGATTCCATAACGGATGTTGTAAGTCACCAGTTTCATACTAGACCCCTCACGAGCATGACCCCGAACCGATAGGTCCGCGAAGCGAAAAGTTGCAGACTTTTCGGATAAGGATCATGCGGCAGACCTTGAATCAGAACAGGATGAATGATCCTCCTTCATTCATCCTGTTCTGGCCGGGCACCCTCGCACTCGACCCTGCTTTGGGCTAGAGCGTCTTCGCCGGCAAAATCGAAGCACCCAAAAACAGTTCGTCGCCTTTCCATGAAGTTTCTCGACCAGGCCAAGGTTTTCATCCGTTCCGGCGATGGCGGCTCCGGATCGGTGTCGTTCCGCCGTGAGAAATTCATCGAGTTCGGCGGGCCGGACGGCGGCGACGGCGGGCGTGGCGGCGATGTCTGGATCGAGGCGGTCAACGGGCTGAACACGCTGATCGATTACCGCTACCAGCCGCACTACAAGGCGAAAACCGGCGTGCACGGCATGGGCCGCAACCGCACCGGCGCCAGGGGTGAGGATGTCACGCTGAAGGTGCCGGCCGGAACGCAGGTCTATGAGGAAGACAACGAGACGCTGATCTGCGACCTGACCGAGACCGGGCAGCGCTTCCGGCTGGCAGCCGGCGGCAATGGCGGTTTCGGCAACCAGCATTTCAAGACCTCGACCAACCAGGCGCCGCGCCGCGCCAATCCCGGCCTGCCCGGCGAGGAAAAGACCATCTGGCTGCGGCTGAAGCTGATCGCGGATGCCGGGCTGGTCGGCCTGCCCAATGCCGGCAAATCGACCTTCCTGGCGGCCGTCACCGCCGCCCGGCCGAAGATTGCCGCCTATCCGTTCACGACGCTGCATCCGGGTCTCGGCGTCGCCCGCATAGACGGCCACGAATTCGTGCTTGCCGACATTCCGGGCCTGATCGAAGGCGCGCATGAAGGCGTGGGCATCGGCGACCGTTTCCTCGGCCATGTCGAGCGCACGCGGGTGCTGCTTCACCTCGTTTCGGCGCAGGAGGAGAGCCCGGCAAAAGCCTGGCGCACGGTGCGGCGCGAGCTCGAAGCTTATGGTCACGGCATCGCCGATAAGCCGGAAATCCTGGTCTTGAGCCAGGTGGACACGCTCGATGCCGACGCTCGCAAGAAGAAGGCCGCTGCCCTGAAACGCGCCGCCGGCAAGGCACCGCTGCTGCTGTCGGCGGTGTCCGGCGAAGGGGTCGAGGCAGCGCTCAGGGCACTGGCGGCCGAGATCAGGAAAGCCAAGGGCGAGGCGCCCGAATGATCTCGCTCGGCACCTACAAGCGCATCACCGTCAAGGTCGGCTCTGCGCTGCTGGTTGACCGCCAGCGCGGCCTCAAGCGCGAATGGCTGGAATCGCTCGTCGACGACATCGCGGCGCTGGTGAAGCGCGGCACGGATGTGCTTGTCGTATCCTCCGGCGCCATCGCGCTTGGCCGCACCGTTCTGAAGCTCGGCAGCCGCGTGCTGAAGCTCGAGGAAAGCCAGGCGGCCGCGGCCGTCGGCCAGATCGCGCTCGCCGGCGCCTGGTCGGAAGCGCTTGGCAAGCGCGGGCTGGTGTCCGGGCAAATTCTGGTCACGCTCGGCGACACGGAGGAGCGCCGCCGCTACCTCAACGCCCGCGCCACCATCGGCACGCTGCTCAAGATGAAGGCGGTGCCGGTCATCAACGAGAACGACACGGTGGCGACCAGCGAGATCCGCTACGGCGACAATGACCGGCTGGCGGCGCGCGTGGCGACGATGATGGGCGGCGACCTGCTCGTCCTGCTTTCCGATATTGACGGGCTCTATACGGCTCCCCCGGCGCGCGACCCGGACGCCGTCTTCGTGCCCGTCGTCGAGCGCATCACGCCGGAGATCGAGGCCATGGCGGGCGCTGCGGCGTCCGAATTGTCGCGCGGCGGCATGCGCACAAAGCTCGATGCCGGCAAGATCGCCACCACCGCCGGCTCGGCCATGATCATCACCTCGGGCAGCCGGCTCAATCCGCTTTCCGCGATCGAGCGCGGCGAGCGTGCCACCTTCTTCAAGCCGAGCGCCAACCCGGTGCGCGGCTACAAGAGCTGGATCGCAGGGCAGCTCGAGCCGGCCGGGCGGCTCGTCGTCGATGCCGGCGCCATCGGCGCGCTGACTGCCGGCAAGTCGCTGCTGCCCGCCGGCGTGCGTTTCGTGACCGGCGCTTTCATGCGCGGCGATACGGTGGCGATCGTCGACCAGGCCGGCCGCGAGATCGCGCGCGGCCTCGTTGCCTATGATGCGAGCGATGCCGTAAGAATAGCAGGCCTGAAGAGCGGGGATATCGCCGCGGTGCTCGGCTACGAGCCGCGTTCGGCGATGGTCCATCGCGACGATTTGGTCGTTACGGGGAGCGACCGTGTGGTCGCCGTGCACGACCGGGTCGGCACGGGGAGCAGCTTTTAGGGGCGGTCGCTATGCCGGACGGCCAGAACCACGCCATGCCCTTGCCGCGGGCGCGGCTCGGCCGCTGGTCCATCGTGCTCGCGATCGTTGCGCTGCTGCTGCTGGCGGCCGGCGCCGCCGGCCTGGTCATGGCCGGGTTCGACCAGCACGCCGGCGCCCCCACGGTCGCAATGCTGACAAGCGAGGCCGCGCTCTGGCTCTCGCTCGCATTCAATCTCCTCGGCGTCGTGCTGGGGGTGATCGGCCTCGTGCGGCAAGGGCCCGACCGCTATTTCGGCGCTGCCGGGCTCGTCATCAACGTTGCGATGGTCTTTTTCTCCCCCTGGCTCGCCAGCCGGTTCATCCTGCTCTTTGCCGGTTGATCGGCCGGCGCGTTGCGGCGAAGGCCGGGGCGTTGTAAACGCGCAGGCGCAAAAGGACAGGCGCTATGCTCAAGTCGCTGGCACAGGACCGTACGGACATTGTTGCCCTGATGGCCGAGATCGGCAGGCGGGCGAGAGCCGCTGCGCGACCGTTGGCGATCGCTTCCACCGAGGCGAAGAACAGGGCGCTGCGCGCCATGGCCGAGGCCATGCTGCGTTCGGAAGCGACGATCCTGCAGGCGAACGCCATCGACCTGCAGAAGGGCGAAGCTGCGAAGCTGTCCAAATCTTTCATCGACCGCCTGACGCTGACGCCGGCGCGCATCCGCGCCATGGCCGAAGGCGTGGAGTCGATCGCCGCGCTGCCCGATCCGGTGGGCGAGGTGATCGCCGCGTGGCAACGGCCGAACGGGCTGAAGATCGAGCGCGTGCGCACGCCGCTCGGCGTCATCGGCGTGATCTATGAAAGCCGGCCGAACGTGACCGCCGATGCCGGGGCGCTCTGCCTGAAGGCCGGCAATCCGGTGATCCTGCGCGGCGGCTCCGATTCGCTCAATTCGTCCGCGGCCATCCTTGCCTGCCTGGTCGAGGGGCTGAGATCGGCCGGCCTGCCGCAGGACGCGATCCAGCTCGTGCCGAGCACCGACCGCTCCGCCGTCGGCGAGATGCTGCGCGGCCTCGACGGCAATCTCGACGTGATCGTGCCGCGCGGGGGAAAGAGCCTCGTCGGGCGTGTGCAGGACGAAGCGCGCGTGCCCGTCTTCGCCCATCTCGAAGGCATCTGCCACCTCTATATCGACCGCTCCGCGAAGCTCGACATGGCCGTCGAGATCGCCGTGAACGCAAAGATGCGGCGGACCGGCATATGCGGCGCAGCCGAGACGCTGCTCCTCGACCGCGCGGCGGCCGCGACGCATCTGGTGCCCATGCTGGCCGCACTCGATGCCGCCGGCTGCGAGATCCGCGGCACGGACGAGGTCCGGAAGGCCTTTGCCAAGGCAAGACCGGCGACCGAGGCGGACTGGAAGACCGAATATCTCGACGCCATCATCTCGGTGAAGCTGGTCGACGGCGTCGGCGAGGCGATCGAGCACATCGAGACGAATTCGTCGCATCACACCGAAGGCCTCGTTGCCGAGGACGCGGCGGCCGTCGAACGATTCTTCAACGAGATCGACTCCGCCATCCTGCTGCACAATGCCTCGACGCAGTTCGCCGACGGCGGCGAGTTCGGCATGGGCGCCGAGATCGGCATCGCCACCGGCAGGATGCATGCGCGCGGACCGGTCGGCGTCGAGCAACTCACCTCGTTCAAATATCGCGTCCGCGGCTCGGGGCAGATCAGGCCTTGATGCATGCCCCGGCGCCGCCTGCGCACATGGAGGTGGCGACACGCTACCTGCGTATGCCGCATGCCGAGCGCGGCATGGCCGTCGGGCTGTTCGGCGGCTCCTTCAACCCGCCGCATGCCGGACATCGGCTGGTCGCGGAAAAGGCGCTGCGCAGCCTGAAGCTCGACCGGCTCTGGTGGATGGTCACGCCCGGCAACCCGCTCAAGAGCACGCGTGAGCTGGCGCCGCTGGCCGAGCGCATCCGGCTGTCGGAAGAAATGGCGGACGACCCGCGCATCCGGGTGACCGCCTTCGAGGCGCGCCATCATGTGCGCTACACCGCCGACACGCTGGCGCTGGTCAAGAAGCGTTATCCCGGCGTCGACTTCGTCTGGCTGATGGGCGCCGACAGCCTGCGCGATTTTCATCGCTGGCAACGCTGGCGGCAGATCGCGCTCACCTTCCCGATCGCGGTCTTCGACCGGCCGGGCGCGACGCTTTCCTTTCTCTCCTCGGTGATGGCGAAGACCTTCGACTATGCCCGCATCGACGAGAAGGATGCCCCGCTTCTGGCGCGCATGCGTGCGCCGGCATGGACTTTCATCCACGGGCCGCGCTCGACGCTGTCCTCGACCGCCATCCGTCGCGCGGCAAAAGCTTGACCTGCAGCACTCTTGTGCCAGCGCCGCCACACTTGGATGCCAGCACGGCAGCACTGGCCGATGTCGCATTTCCGCCTTTGCGCTGCACCGTCCGGTGGGCACAGTGATTGTATGAACGAGCAGCGCCAGATCACGCAGGATGCCGCCAGGAGCACGCCCGCGCCGCTGATCGCGATCACCAGCGTGATCCTGTCGATGACGCTGGTCGCGGTCGGCAATGGCCTGCTTTTCAGCTTCGTGCCGGTGCGCCTCGGCGCCGAGGGCCTGCCGCCCACCTGGGCCGGGCTGATCCTCACCGGCCTATCGGCCGGCGGCATAGCCGGCTGCCTGCTCACCGGCGGGCTGGTGCGGCGCGTCGGCCATGCCCGCGTCTACATGACCTTCTCCGCGCTCATCATCCTCGGCAACGCGGTGATCAGCGCCGGCACCTACCCGGTGCTCTGGATCGCCGCGCGCGTGCTCTACGGCTTTGCCATTTGCGGTCTCTTCATCGTCGCGCAGAGCTGGCTGAACGATGCGGTGCCGAATTCCATACGCGGCCGCGTCATGGCCGCCTTCTACATCTGCTACATCGTCGGCCTCGGCATCGGCGCGCTGCTCCTGAGCTTCGTCGACATCGACACGCCTGCGGCGCCGATCATCGCCATCGTCTTCACGGCCCTCTCCATCATCCCCGTCGGGCTGACCACGCTTCGCCCCCCGCCCCCGCCTGAATCGGCGTCGATCGCGTTCGCCCGCGCCTGGCGCATCTCGCCGGTCGGCATCGCCGGCATGCTCGCCGTCGGCGGGCTGTCCATGATGGTCGCCGGCTTCGCGCCGATCCACGCCACCGCCAGCGGCTTCAGCAAGAACGAGGTGTCGTTCCTGATGGTGGCGATGGAGTTCGGCACCATCCTGGTGCAGCTCCCGTTCGGCTGGATCTCGGACCGCACCGACCGCCGCTACGTGCTGATCGCGGCCTCGGTGCTGGTGGTCGTGCTCGGGCTCGCCGCCAGCCAGACGATCGGCGCGCCCTTCCTGACCATCGTGCTGATCTTCATGATCTGGAGCGGCTCGACGGAGTCGATCTATTCGATCTCGACCGCGCACGCCAACGACCGCGCCGGCAAGGCCGACCTGGTGGCGCTGTCGAGCACGATGCTCTTTGCCTGGTCGGTTTCGGGTTTTGTCATCCCCGGCATCGCGACGGCCTTGACCGCCGCCTACGGCACCGAGGCCTTCATGTACATCGCCGTGCTGATCGCAGCCGCCTTCGCGGCCTTCGTCGCCTACCGGATCGTCCGCTCGCCGGCAGCAGTGCCCGAGACCGGCTTCGCCCCGATGTCGGCGCAGGCGCCGCTGGCCGCCGACCTGGCTTTCGGCTCGGACGATAAGAAGGCGCCCTGAACCTGGCCGCGAGCATTCTGCTTTCCAAGCTCCGCTTTTTGCGGGAAATGTCCGGCACGAAAGGGGGCGCCTCGCGCCGCCGCTCAACGACACGTCTTGAAACTGTCACCCCTCTTTGCCTATCTTCCCTGTATCACCCGGTGGTTCGGGTGATTTGGTTGTTCTGCAGAAAGGAACGAAACTGAGAACAGCACTGCGGAAGAAGGCCGATATCGCGCCTTCTCAGGCCGGGTTGAGCCGAAACGACGAAGCTACCCGCGCCATCAAGACGGTCCTTGCCAGTCTCGAAGACTCTAAGGCCGAAAACATCGTCTCCATCGACATCCAGAAGAAGTCGAGCCTGGGCGACTACATGGTCGTAGCCTCGGGCCGCTCGCATCGTCATGTCGCGGCCGTCGCCGACCACCTGCTGAAGGCTCTCAAGGACCAGGGGCTTGGGCAGGCGCGGGTCGAAGGCTTGCCCAATGCCGACTGGGTGCTCATCGATGCCGGCGACGTGATCGTGCACGTCTTCCGCCCGGAAATCCGCGAGTTCTACAACATCGAGAAGATGTGGCAGGCTCCGGATCTCGAGGAAGAGACGATTCATTAGAGCAAATCCAGGAAAAGTGGAAACCGGTTTTCCGTCCGGATTTGCGTAAAAAACAAAGGCTCTAGAAGCGCTTTCGCGGAGCGGAAGCGCGCTGGGCGTGGTCGCGGTGATCCGGGCGGAGACCCGGTCGACTTCGCGGCTTTGCATCAAAGCGCTTTTGCGGAGCGAAAAGCGCATTCGAAGGCCTGATGGCCGCGGAGACGGCAGGGAATGCGGATCGCGGTTCACGCGGTCGGCCGCATGAAGGCCGGACCGGAAGCCGAGCTTGCCGATCGGTTTTTCGACCGGTTCGCCAGGAGCGGGCCTGCAGTGGGGCTGTACTTTTCCGGCTTGACCGAAATCCAGGAAAGCCGGGCCCAGAGCGCCGCCGAGCGGCAGCGCGCCGAGTCCGAGAGCCTCGCGAACAGCCTGATGAGCGGCGCCGCGCTGATCCTGCTCGACGAACGCGGCCGCGATCTCGCCTCAGCCGACATCGCCACGCGCATCGCTTCCGAGCGTGATTCGGGCAGGAAATCGCTGGTGATCGCAATCGGCGGCCCCGACGGGCATGACGAAAGCTTGCGCAGAACGGCGACGCTGACGCTTTCTTTCGGCAGGCAGACCTGGCCCCACCAAATGGTGCGGATCATGCTTGCCGAGCAGCTTTACCGTGTCGCCACCATCCTGTCGGGCCATCCTTACCATCGCGCCTGAAGGCCCTGGGTCGACGCGCCGGAATGCGCATGCATCGCGTTTCCGCCGGATTCCTCCTGGAAATGCCTTCGGGATTGCGCAGGCTGAAGCGTATGGTTGATGCTTCCTTAACGAACCTCTCCCTAGTGTCGGCACATCGGGAACACGGCATGACGGGTACGCATCAGGGCATGGTCGGCACGGCGGCGCTGCGCGCTGCGGCGCTTGCCTGTGCCTTGCTCGCCTCCTCGGCGGCCATCGCGCTGGAAAGCACGGCCGCCATCGAGGAGCGGCGCACTGCAAGCCGCGCCGAATACGAAGATGTGACGCGCGCCGTAAAACTGTCGGCCGATCGCCTGAAAGCGCTGGCGAGCGAGATCGACGCCGTGCGCAAGGACCACGCCACGATCACCGCGGCGCTGATCCAGGCGGCGAAGACCGAAAAGAAGCTGGCGCAGGATGTCGAGGACATTACCGACCGGCTCGATGCGCTGAAAGACCAGGAGGACGAGATCCGCCGCTCGCTGGCCGAGCGGCGCGACGTGCTGGCCGAGGTGCTCGGCGCGTTGCAGCGCATGGGCCTCAACCCGCCGCCGGCGCTGCTGGTCAGGCCCGAGGATGCGTTGTCGTCGGTGCGCAGCGCAATCCTGCTCGGCGCGGTGGTTCCCGAGCTGCGCGCCGAGACCGAAATCCTCATCGCCGACCTTGCCGAGCTTTCCCGCGTCACCGCGGCGATTGAGGCGGAGCGGCAGAAGCTGGTGGAGACGGTCGACCAGCAGCTCGCCGAGAAGCAGCGGCTGGCGCTGCTGCTGGAAGAGAAGAAGGACCTGCAGGCGACTTCCGAGGCCGCTTTTGAGACCGAACGCGCCAAGGCCGAGGAGCTCGCCTCCCGCGCCGGCAGCCTGAAAGAGCTGATCGGGTCGCTCGAATCAGAGATCGAAGCGCTGCGCAGCGCCGAAGAAAAGACGCGGCGCGCGGAGGAGGCCAAGATCCGGCGCGAGGCGGCGCTGCGGGCGATGCCTATTCCGGAGGCCAACCGGCTCGATGCGGCAGCACCTTTCGCGGCCCTGCACGGGCAGCTTGCCTTGCCCGTCGCAGGCCGCTTTTCCAGGCGTTTCGGCGGCGATGACGATAACGGCGGCGTGATGCACGGAGACACGCTTGCGACACAATCGGGAGCAATCGTCACCGCGCCATCCGATGGCAGCGTGCTCTTTGCCGGAAGCTTCCGTTCGTATGGTCAACTCTTGATACTCGATGCTGGCGACGGTTATCATGTCGTTCTGGCGGGGATGGGCAGAATCAGTGTGTCGCTGGGCCAGTCCGTCTTGGCGGGCGAGCCGGTAGGCGCGATGGGAGAAGCCAGGGTGGCGAGCACCTCGGCTTTCGAGAATGGAACCGCCGGCCAGGAGCTCTACATAGAGTTCCGCAAGGACGGCAGACCCGTCGATCCGGCCCCGTGGTGGGCGGAACGTCTTTCGGGAAGGACAGGAAATGATACGTAAAGTTTCGCTTCTGGTAGCGGGCGCCCTGATGGGTGCCTCGGCTATGAGCCTGCTCTATGGCTCGCCGGGCACGACCGCCAACGCGGCCGGGTCGGAAACCTACCGGCAGCTCGCCATTTTCGGCGACATCTTCGAGCGCGTGCGCGGCCAGTACGTGACGCCGCCGGACGAGAAGTCGCTGGTCGAGAACGCCATCAACGGCATGCTCACCTCGCTCGATCCGCATTCCTCCTATCTCAATCCCGATGCGGCCAAGGACATGCGTGTCCAGACCAAGGGCGAGTTCGGCGGCCTCGGCATCGAGGTCACCATGGAGAACGAGCTGGTCAAGGTGATCACGCCGATCGACGACACCCCGGCGGCGCGCGCCGGGGTTCGCGCCGGCGACTACATCGCCGAGATCGACGGCACCGAGGTGCGTGGCCTGACGCTGAACGAGGCGGTCGAGAAGATGCGCGGCCTCGTCAACACGCCGATCGACCTGACCATCCTGCGCGAAGGCTCGCAGGATCCGATCAAGATCACGATCATCCGCGACATCATCAAGGTGAAGGCGGTCAAGTTCCGCGTCGAGAACGACGTCGGCTACATGAAGATCACCTCCTTCACCGAGAAGACCTTCGACGACCTCTCGAGCGCGATCGATACGATCAAGAAACAGGTCCCGGCCGACCAGCTCAAGGGCTACGTGCTCGACCTCAGGCTCAACCCGGGCGGCCTGCTCGACCAGGCAGTCAGCGTCTCCGACACCTTCCTCGACCGCGGCGAGATCGTTTCCACCCGCGGCCGCGACCCGAAGGACGTCTCGCGCTTCGATTCCCGCCCCGGCGACATGATCGACGGCAAGCCGCTCATCGTGCTGGTCAATGGCGGCTCGGCTTCGGCTTCGGAAATCGTGGCCGGCGCGCTTCAGGATCACCGCCGCGCGACCGTCGTCGGCACGCAGTCCTTCGGCAAGGGTTCGGTGCAGACCATCATCCCGCTCGCCGAGAACGGCGCGCTGCGGCTGACCACGGCGCTCTATTACACGCCGGCGGGCAAGTCGATCCAGGGCAAGGGCATCACGCCCGACATCAAGGTCGAGCAGCCGCTGCCCGAAGATCTGGCCGGCCGCGACGTGTCGCGCGGCGAATCGGATCTGCGCGGCCACATCAAGGGCGCCGAGGAGAGCGACGAAGGCTCGGGCTCGGCCGCCTACGTGCCGCCGGATCCGAAGGACGACGTCCAGCTTGCCTACGCGCTCGACCTGCTGCGCGGAGCCAAGACCGACCCGTCCTTCCCGCCCAATCCGGACAAGGCCGTCCTCAACCAGTAAGCGTTTTCGCCGGGCCGCCCTTGGGACGGCCCGGTTTTTTGTGAGTGTCCATGTCGCTGCCGGGATCGAACCAATCCCGGCAGTTTCGATTCCGGCGGAGCAGATTCGGGAAGGGGGATCAGGCTTGTCGTCTCTGGAGGCTCTACGCGGAAAAGGCGAGCTCGAGCGGCCGCTCGGCCAAAGGCCTGCAGGCCGGCAGCGCACACGGCGCATGGGCTTCGACCTCGGCGGCGTCGCCCTCGGCTTTACCGCGATCGCGCTTGTGGTCGCATCGTCGGCGATCGCACTGCGCGAAAAGCCCTTCCGCATGCCGGTGACCGTCGCCGCCGTCGAGCCGCCTCCGGCAGCGACTGCGCAGGCCGAGCCTGCGCCTGCGGCGACGCGCTCGCGGCCCGCCGGCCCCGACGGCCCGGCCATCATCAGGGTCAATCCGGACGAGCCCGCCGGCGCTGGACCTATCGTGATCCGCGACCCGTCGGCGTTGCGGCAGGACCTGCGGATTGCACATCTGCCCGACAAGACGCTGATCGAGGAGTCGGAAACCGGACCGCTGCCCGTCCGCGCCGCCGACGGGCGCCGGCCTTTCGACGTCTACGCCCGTCCGTGGTCGGGCGCGCGCGGCGCCCGCATCGCCATCGTCATCGGCGGGCTCGGTGTGTCGCAGACCGGCTCGAAGGAGGCGATCGAGAAGCTGCCGCCGGAGGTGACGCTCGCCTTCGCGTCGGGCGGAAACAGCCTCGGCCGCTGGATGCAGGCGGCGCGGCAGCGCGGGCATGAGATCGTCTTGCAGGTGCCGCTCGAGCCCTTCGACTTTCCGCAGGTGAACCCGGGGCGCAACACGCTGACCGTCGATGCCGGGAGCGAGGAGAACATCGACCGGCTGCATTGGACGCTGTCGCGCATCACCAACTACACGGCGGTGATGAATTACATGGGCGCGCGCTTCACGTCCGATGCGGACGCCATGGGCGCGGTCATGGCCGAGCTCGGCAAACGCGGCATCGCCTATATCGATGACGGCTCGTCGGCGCGCAGCGTCGCCGCCGAGCTCGCCGCCAGGAACGGCGTGCCCTATGCCGAGGGCGACGACGCGATCGATGCGGTGCGCGAGCGCGGCGACATCCTGAAGAAGCTCGACGAGCTTGAGCGCACCGCGCGTGCCAGGGGGTTTGCCGTCGGCACCGGCTCCGCCTTCACCGTGACCGTCGATACGGTGACGTTCTGGGTGGCGGAGGCGAAGAAGCGCGGCATCGAGATCGTGCCGATCTCCGCCGTTGCCGACGACCCCGAGCGACGCTGATGGCAAGGCCGGTCGATCCGGAAAGCCTGCCTTACCGGCCCTGCGTGGGTGTCATGGTGCTGAACCGCGCCGGCTTGGTCTGGGTCGGCCACCGCATCGCCGACAGCGACAGCGAGATGGCCGGCACCGCGCGGCTCTGGCAGATGCCGCAAGGCGGCATCGACAAGGGCGAGGACCCGCTGCCGGCCGCGCGGCGCGAGCTTTATGAGGAGACCGGCATGCAGTCCGTCTCCCTGCTCGCCGAAGCGCCGCAATGGATCAATTACGAGCTGCCGCGCGAGCTCGTCGGCATTGCGCTCAAGGGCAAATACCGCGGCCAGACGCAGAAATGGTTCGCCTTCCGCTTCGAAGGCGACGAAAGCGAGATCGCCATCAACCCACCGCCCGGCGGACACACGGCCGAATTCGACCGCTGGGCCTGGAAGCCGATGGCAGAGCTGCCGGCGTTGATCGTGCCGTTCAAGCGCAAGGTCTACGAAGACGTCGTGGCCGCGTTTCGGCGCCTGGCACCCTGAGCGGAAGGGTCGGGCGCCCGCTCGCGATCTTTGCTGTCGAAAAAAATCGCGGATTCCAGTCACAAAACGCGATCGCCATCGCTCTATTCTTCTCGCAAGGAGAGTGACCGGCCGCGGCGCCGTACGGGCCTGCACGTGACGTGCGGCCGTGCGGCCAGAGCAAATCCAGGAAAAGTGGAAACCGGTTTTCCGTCCGGATACCGGCGGGGGAACCCGCCGTTTTGCGTAAAAACGACGGCCGCCGGCGGTTCCTCTCATGCGTGGGTCAACACGAAAAGCGGCGAACGCCGCATTGGGGAACGTCATGAATACTCACATCGCAACGGCGGCCTCCGTGGTCACCGCCGGGCTTCTCATGGCCACGCCGGCAGCAGCCGGCAATGAAATGGCGGAGAAATTCGCCGCCGACCGCGCTGCCGCCTTCTACAGCGGCAATGTGGCAGCGCTGGTCAGCCAGTACCGGCCGGACGCCATCGTCATTACGCCCGCCGGGGTGCTCAGCGAGCCCGCGCAGATCAAGGCGCTGATCGAAGGCGTCATCGGCGAGTTCGCGCAGCCCGGAACCAAGTTCGAGCTGATCACGCAGGCGGCCATCGGCGACGTCGTGACCTTCGTGTGGAAGGCCGACACGGCAATCAACATCTATGATCTTGGCGCCGAAACCTACGTGCTGAAGGACGGCCTCGTCGCTTACCAGACAATCGCATTCAAGGTGGCCGCCAAGTAGGCGCCCGACGGAGGATGGCATGCGCGTAATGCTCAGGGCACAGATCGGATGCGATGCAGGCAACAGGGCGATCGCGGACGGCTCGATCGGCGCGATCTTCGACAGGGTGTTCGGCATCAGCAGGCCGGAGGCGACCTATTTCCTTACCGACCGGGGCATGCGGACCGTCTACGCAATCTTCGACATGAAGACGCCGGCCGAGATTCCGCAGATCGCCGAACCGCTCTTCCAGGAGCTTGGCGCGAGCGTGGAGTTCATGCCGGTGATGAACCAGGCTGAGCTCGGCAATGGCCTGCAGGCTTGGGCGACGTCGCGCTGACCGCTCTCGCCGGCGACACCGGCGAGATTGCCAAAAGGCGCGATCGGGTGCTTGCTGGAGACGTCGCGGTCCACCGGCTGCGGTCGGTGGACTCCGCTTCAGGGGAGGACGCCATGGCTAAGAACAGGCTGGACGACCTGGCCCGGCAGGCAGTCGCCGGGGACAAGCGAGCTGTCGAAGCGCTCGCCGGCGAGCTCAAGGACGACATTTACGGGCTCGCCATGCGGATGTTGTCTTATCCGGCTGACGCCGAGGATGCGACGCAGGACATCCTGATCAAGATCATAACGCATCTCAGCCAGTTCCGCGGCGAGAGCTCGTTCCGGACCTGGGCGTGGTCGATCGCGACGCGGCACCTGATGAGCATGCGCAAGGGCGCCCGCGAATCCTTCGTCAACTTCGACCTGATCGAACAGATGATCCGGGCCGGAGACAATGCCGGCCCCGACACCTATGACGACGCCGAAGCCGCGATCCTGGCGGAAGAGGTCAAGATCGGCTGCACCGGCGCGATGCTCGTTGCGCTTGATCGGGACCAGCGCATTGCCTGGGTCCTGTCGGAAGTCGTCGGCCTCGAAGGGGCCGAGGCCGCGCGCGTCCTGTCAATCAGCCCGGCCACCTATCGCAAGCGGCTCGAGCGGGCGCGCAAGCGGCTGACCGAATTCATCGGCTCGGTGTGCGGACTTGTGAACCCGAAGGAATCCTGCCGCTGCCGGCGGCAGATCGGCGTCAACATCAAGATGGGAACGGTGAACCCGGCGAATCTTCTCTACATGACGCATCCGACCCGCAAGATTCCGCCGCCGCGCCAGCGCCTGCGCGAGACGCTCGAGCTTGAAAACATCATCGACGTCTACAAATCGCATCCCGACTTCGCCGCGCCCGACCGAGTGATGCACGGCCTTCGCCAGCTCATCTCATCGGGCAAGCACAGGATGTTCAACGACTGAAGCTCGGCGGCGATCAGCGGATGGCTGCCAGGAAATGACAGCGGGATCGCCGCGCCGCCGGCGGCGCGCGGAGAGCGATGGCGGAGCTGCCTCATACTGATCATGCCGCCCGGCCGCGACAATTCGAAAAATCGCTTCGACTTGACGCTGCGTCAAGTAACATGCTGCGGTGCGGCGCATCGACCGGTGCGTGAAGGCGGGGAGCACCCCATGGCAGCAGCGGAACCCGAAACGCCGCGCGTCGTCGAAATCGACATCAGCGGCTTGTCGCAGCCAAATGACGGCGCGGCCTATGCGCGACGGGTGGGGCGGGTCTCTATCGTCTACTTTGTCGGTGGCGCCGCCATCATGGGTTGGCTCGCGATCCTTGTGCTCCTTACGGGCGGCGCAAGCGACGTGGTGCAGGCGTCGGCGTTCTTCCTGCTGTTCGTCGCGCCCCTCCTTTATTTGGGATGGCGAGGCTTGCTGATCCGCGAAAGCTGGGAAAGCGGCGTCTCCGGCTTCCCGGCGAGCGGCGATTTTTCCGCTCGGGAAAACGCCCAGCAGATTCCGTTTCTCAACGTAACGCGGCGGCAGCTGCTCGACGGCCTGCAGGCGTTCCTGGCGACCAGGCGCGGGCCGGGCGTGGTCGTCGACGAAGCGAAGCTTCGGCGGCAGCAGTTGCTGCATGTCGGGGGCGCGCTTGTCGTGTGCGCCCTCGCCATCGCCAGCAACAACCTTTGGATCATCCTGGTCCTGTTGGTCGCTTTGCCGTTCGCATTGCTGAACATCCGGCGCAGAAGCCTGCCGGACCTGGACACCGTGCTTGCCCGGGACAAACGCAATCCGGTTCTCCTGCTGCGCTCCTTCCGCGATGAATATGTGCGCGTGCCCAACTACATCGAGACCCGCTTCGGATCGATCAACCCGACACGCCGGCTCGAGCAGGGCCTGACGATCCTGAATGCGCTCGGTCCCCTCATCGCCGTCGGCAATCCCGGCGAGCCGCTGCCCCATATCGGCGCGGCGCGCGCCTTTCTGTCGAAGGATGCGTGGCAGCCCGCGGTGCTGCGATGGATCGACGAGGCGGTTCTCGTCGTGATGATCGCCGGCCCGACGGATATGATCCGATGGGAGCTGGAGCGTATCGTGGAAAAGGACAGCTTTCACAAGTTTGCCATCGCCCTGCCGCCGGGCGAGCCCTCGGACCGTTGGCGCAATGTGATGAAAGTCCTGTCGACAACGCCCTGGGCCGCGGCCCTGGCGTCGCTCGATCCGAAAAATGCCCTGCTCGTGAAATTGCGGCCGAACGGCACGATCCTGGTCGTCAAGCGAACCGGCCTGCCTTTCCTGCAGGACTACCAGCTCGGGCTGGCGATCCTGCTCTACGATCAGTTGATCCGGGGCGGCGGCCAAGCCAGCGCAACCGCCTGACATGGCCGGCTGCCCCAGCGAGCGGACACGTTCGCGATTCTATGAATCGTGAAAATGTTCTAGGACGGCTGCTGCACCAGCCCGCAGGCGATGCGGTCGCCCGCATCCCCGCCCGGCTGGCTCGAATGGTCGTCCGCGGCGGCGTGAATCATGACCGCCGAGCCGTCGTCGTCCATGAGCGGGTTGTCGCCGTCCGAGATCGACAGCCGGTCGGTAAAGAACTCGGCTTTCAATATGCCGTCCTGGCCGACATTGACGTTGGGCATGTCGCCGGCATGCGGCCCGCCGTCGTGGTCGACGCCATGCTCCTTGCCGCCGGAATAGTGCGCGCCTGCCGTCGCGAACTTGCTTGCCGTGTCGCAGGCGCCCTTCTCATGCACGTGGAACCCGTGCGGGCCGGGCGGAAGGCCGGTCATCTCCACCACCACCCGTAGCTGGCCGGACTTCGTCTCCGCGAAGGTCACGGTGCCCAGCTCCTTGCCGTCGACGCCCTTCATGGCGGCGAAGGCCGTCGCTTCCTGGGCAAATGCCGCGGACGAAACCAGAAGCGCAGCAAAAGCCGCCGTCGGAAGCAGGCAGGCGAATCGTCGTGTCATGGCGGACCTCCACTTTGCTGGAGGCCTAACCCATCATCCCGCCGATCGTTGCATTGTTACGGTCACGAAGCCGGTAGCTTCGTGAAAGCAGGCGTCAGGCTGCCAGTTGCAGGGCGCCTTCCAGCGTGACCAGGTGGTTGAGCTGCTGCTCTGCCTTGGAGCGATGCGCCTCGTCCTTGGCGTCGGCCAAATCTTCGCGCGCATCCTGGATGCGCTGGGCAAGGTCGGCGCGATCGATGTCGTCGACGGAGACCGCCGATTCTGCAAGCAGCGTGCAGCCCGACGGCAGGATGTCGGCGAAGCCGCCGAAAACGACATAGCGCTCTTCCGCGCCCGACACCGGCTTCACGGTGACGACGCCCGGCTTGATGGTGGTCATCACCGGAGCGTGGTTGGCCATCACCGTCATCTCGCCTTCCGCTCCCGGAATGACGACGGCCTCCACCTTCTCGGAGACGAGCAGCCGCTCCGGCGAGACGAGTTCGAACTGGAATTCAGCCATGTAAGCCAACCAAGCGCGTATTGATGATCAGTCGAGAAAGTCTATGGCGACGAAGGACGGGAAGTCGCCCATCACATTGCCGCTGCCGTCGACCTGCTGCCCCATCTCGATCGTCACCTTGACCTTCCGGCCGATCTGATCGTCGGGCATCACGGTTTCGGCGTTCCAGGACTCGCAGGTGGGTGCCGAGCAGAGGCCGGTGAGGTCCTCGCCGCCGGCTTCGGGCGTGATCGTCAGGTAGCAGTTGTCGCCGCAACTGAACTCCTTGATCTTGCCCGTGGCGCTGTCCGCGGCGGACGCCGGAGCCACGAAAAACGCAAAGCCTGAGACGCCGGCGGCGATCAGCAGAGATGCAATTCCGTACTTCGAAGTCCGCTGCATGGTGCCCCTCCCATAAGCAAATCCAGGAAAAGTGGAAACCGGTTTTCCGTCAGGATTTGCGCCAAAAAAAGGCATGGAGTGCGTTCGTGATCGTGAACGTGCTCTATGCGGCCTCCGCCGCCAGACGCTGCGCCTTTTCAACCGCCTCTTCGATCGTGCCGACCATGTAGAAGGCAGCTTCCGGCAGGTGATCGTATTCGCCGGCGACCAGGCCCTTGAAGCCCTTGATCGTGTCGGCGAGGTCGACCAGCTTGCCGGGCGAGCCGGTGAACACTTCGGCCACGAAGAAGGGCTGCGACAGGAAACGCTCGATCTTGCGGGCGCGGGCGACGGCGAGCTTGTCCTCTTCCGACAGCTCGTCCATGCCCAGGATGGCGATGATGTCCTGCAGCGACTTGTAGCGCTGCAGCGTCTGCTGCACCAGGCGCGCCACCTGGTAGTGCTCCTCGCCGACGATCATCGGATCGAGCATGCGCGAGGTGGAGTCGAGCGGATCCACCGCCGGATAGATGCCCTTTTCGGCGATGCCGCGCGACAGCACCGTGGTGGCGTCGAGGTGGGCGAACGAGGTGGCCGGCGCCGGGTCGGTCAGGTCGTCGGCCGGCACATAGATGGCCTGCACCGAGGTGATCGAACCCTTGGTCGTCGTGGTGATGCGCTCCTGCAGCGCGCCCATGTCGGTCGCGAGCGTCGGCTGATAACCAACGGCCGAAGGGATGCGGCCGAGCAGCGCCGACACTTCCGAGCCGGCCTGGGTGAAGCGGAAGATGTTGTCGACGAAGAACAGCACGTCCTGGCCCTGGTCGCGGAAATATTCGGCGACCGTCAGACCGGTGAGGCCGACACGCGCGCGGGCGCCCGGCGGCTCGTTCATCTGGCCGTAGACGAGCGCGGCCTTGGAGCCTTCGCCGCCGCCCTTCTTGTTGACGCCCGATTCGATGAACTCGTGATAGAGGTCGTTGCCTTCGCGGGTGCGCTCGCCGACGCCGGCGAACACCGAGAAGCCGCCATGCGCCTTGGCGACGTTGTTGATCAGCTCCTGGATGAGCACGGTCTTGCCGACGCCGGCGCCGCCGAACAGGCCGATCTTGCCGCCCTTGGCGTAGGGAGCCAGCAGATCGAGCACCTTGATGCCGGTGACCAGGATCTGCGCTTCCGTCGACTGCTCGACATATTCGGGAGCCGGCGCGTGGATCGGGCGCATCTCGGTTGCGGTGACGGGGCCTGCCTCGTCGACCGGCTCGCCGATCACGTTGATGATGCGGCCGAGCATTTGCGGGCCGACCGGCACGGCGATCGGCTGGCCGGTGTCGAGCACCTTCTGCCCGCGCACTAGGCCTTCGGTCGAGTCCATCGCGATGGTGCGCACAGTGTTCTCGCCGAGATGCTGCGCCACTTCGAGCACGAGCCGCTGGCCCCTGTTCTCGGTCTCGAGCGCGTTCAGGATCGCCGGCAGATTGCCGTCGAACTGCACGTCGACGACGGCGCCGATGACCTGCCGCACCTTTCCGGTCGCGCCGTCACCCAGCTTGAATGCCGCCGGCGCGGCGGTCTTGGAGCTCGCTGCTTTCGCCATCTTTTCTAACCCTTCTTCCTTCTCTCGGGCCGTGCCCTGGGGGCCGCCGCGTCAGAGCGCCTCGGCGCCCGAGATGATCTCGATCAGTTCCTTGGTGATGTTCGCCTGGCGCTGACGGTTGTAGGTGATCGTCAGCCGGTTGATCATGTCGCCGGCATTGCGCGTGGCGTTGTCCATCGCCGTCATCTTGGCGCCCATCTCGCCCGCCGCGTTTTCCAGCAGCGCGCGGAAGATCTGCACCGCGATGTTGCGCGGGATGAGGTCGGAGAGGATCTCGCCCGGCTCCGGCTCGTATTCGTAGACCGCGGTCGCGCCGCCTTCATTCGCGGCTGCATCGGTTGCCGCTGCCGGGATGAGCTGCTGCGCCGTCGGGATCTGCGAGATCACCGACTTGAAGCGCGAATAGAACAGCGTGCAGACGTCGAACTGGCCGTCATTGAACAGCGCGATCACCTTGCGGGCGATCTGGTCGGCGTTCGTGAAGCCGAGCTGCTTGACCTCGCGCAGGTCGACCCGGTCGATGATCAGCGGCGCGAAGTCGCGGCGCAGGATGTCGAAACCCTTGCGGCCGACGCAGATGATCTTGACGGTCTTGCCGTCGGCCAGCAGGCGGCGGATGTGGTCGCGCGCCAGGCGCGCGATCTGCGAGTTGAAACCGCCGCACAGGCCACGCTCGGCGGTGCAGACGACGAGCAGATGCAAATTGTCCTTGCCCGTGCCGGTCATCAGTGCCGGAGCGTCACCGCCGCCGCCTACCGCCTGGGTGATGTTGGCGAGCACCGCCCCCATCCGCTCGGAATAAGGACGCGCGGCTTCGGCTGCCTCCTGCGCGCGACGCAGCTTCGCCGCGGCGACCATCTGCATCGCCTTGGTGATCTTCTGCGTCGCCTTGACCGAGGCGATGCGGTTGCGGAGGTCTTTCAGCGAAGGCATGTGGCCTGCTCTTCAATCCTTACGCGAAGGTCTTGACGAAGGCGTCGATCTGCGCCCGCAGCTTGGCGCGGGTATCGTCGCTGATCTGCTTTTCGGAGCGGATCGTGTCGAGCACGGCCTTGCCCTCCGAACGCATATGCGCGAGCAGGCCCGCCTCGAACTTCTGCACCTGCGGCACGGTCAGCTTGTCGAGGTAGCCGTTGACGCCGGCGAAGATCACCGCGACCTGCTCTTCCGTCTTCAGCGGCGAGAATTGCGGCTGCTTGAGCAGCTCGGTCAGGCGCGCGCCGCGGTTGAGCAGGCGCTGCGTCGCGGCGTCGAGGTCGGAGCCGAACTGCGCGAAGGCGGCCATCTCGCGGTACTGCGCGAGCTCGCCCTTGATCGAGCCGGCGACCTGCTTCATCGCCTTGATCTGCGCGGCCGAGCCGACGCGCGACACCGAGATGCCGACGTTCACGGCCGGGCGGATGCCCTGGAAGAACAGATTGGTCTCGAGGAATATCTGGCCGTCGGTGATCGAGATCACGTTGGTCGGGATGTAGGCCGACACGTCGTTGGCCTGCGTCTCGATGACCGGCAGCGCCGTCAGCGAGCCATTGCCATTGTCGTCGTTCAGCTTGGCGGCGCGCTCGAGCAGGCGGGAGTGCAGGTAGAACACGTCGCCCGGATAGGCTTCGCGGCCCGGCGGGCGGCGCAGGAGCAGCGACATCTGGCGGTAGGCCACGGCCTGCTTGGAGAGATCGTCATAGGCGATCAGCGCATGCTTGCCGTTGTCGCGGAAATATTCGCCCATGGCGCAACCGGCGAACGGAGCCAGGAACTGCATCGGCGCCGGGTCGGAAGCGGTGGCTGCGACGATGATCGAATATTCGAGCGCGCCGCGCTCCTCGAGCACCTTCACGAACTGCGCGACCGTCGAGCGCTTCTGGCCGACGGCGACGTAGACGCAGTAGAGCTTCTCGCTCTCCGGGCCGCTCTGGTGCACCGACTTCTGGTTCAGGATGGTGTCGAGGATGACGGCGGTCTTGCCGGTCTGGCGGTCGCCGATGACCAGCTCGCGCTGGCCGCGGCCGATCGGGATCAGGGCGTCGATGGCCTTCAGTCCGGTCGACATCGGCTCATGCACCGATTTGCGCGGGATGATGCCGGGCGCCTTGACGTCGACGCGGCGGCGCTCGTCGGACTTGATCGGGCCCTTGCCGTCGATCGGGTTGCCAAGCGCATCGACCACGCGACCGAGCAGCGCCGGGCCGACCGGCACGTCCACGATGGCGCCGGTGCGCTTGACGGTGTCGCCTTCCTTGATGTCGCGGTCATTGCCGAAAATGACGATACCGACATTGTCGGTCTCGAGGTTCAGCGCCATGCCGCGGATGCCGCCGGGGAACTCGACCATCTCGCCGGCCTGCACGTTGTCGAGGCCGTAGACGCGGGCGATGCCGTCGCCGACGGAGAGCACCTGGCCGACTTCGGAGACTTCCGCCTCCTTGCCGAAATTCTTGATCTGATCCTTGAGGATCGCGGAGATTTCTGCGGCGCGGATGTCCATCAGCCGACCTCTTTCAGTACGAGCTTGAGCGAATCGAGTTTGGTTTTGAGCGAGGTGTCGATCTGGCGCGACCCCATCTTCACGACGAGGCCGCCGAGGATCGAAGGATCGACGGTGAGCGCAATCGACACGTCCTTGCCGGCAACGCTCTTCAGCGCCGCCTTGAGTTCGGTCTGCTGCGCGTCGGTCAGGGCGTGCGCGGTGGTGACCTCCGCGGTCGTCTCGCCGCGATGCTCGGCGGCAATGAGACGGAAAGCCCTGATCATCGCAGGCACGGCGAACAGGCGGCGGTTCTGCGCCACGACCCGCAGGAAGTTGCCGGTCAGGCCGGAAATGCCGGCCTTGTCGGCGATCGCCGAGATCGCCTTCAACTGATCCTCGGCCGAGAAGACGGGGCTGTTGATCAGCCGCTTGAGGTCGTCGCTGTCGCCGAGCAGCGCCTCGAACCGGTCGAGGCTTGCTTCGACATCCTTGAGACTGTTCGACTGGAGAGCGAGATCGAACAGCGAGCCCGCATAACGCTCGGCGATACCGGAGATGGGCGACGCGGATTTGGCCACGAACCGTATCTTCTCTCGTCTGACAGGCGGCGAGATTGCGGCTTGAGTCGCAGACTCTGGCTAAATCGCTGACCTGATTGAATTTTTTGACGCCGGGAAAAACAGGAGCGGCCTCCCCCGGCCAAAAGTCGCCTGCCGTCTAGCATACGCTTGTTAGCATCGCAACACGCTGTCCGGCCGCCTGTCGCGACAGTTTTGTCGCACGTGCCGCGGGCGCGTCGCCGCAAGCTCAGGACGCCGGGAAAAGCTGGAAGAACGCGGCCAGCGGTATGAGGCCGAGCGTCAGTTCGATCAGCAGTGCGATCCAGTTGTAAAAGGTGCCGCCGCGATCGGAGAGAATGGACACGAACCGCCCGAACGCGGTGAACAGCCACGAGAAGCCAAGGGCCATGTAGATGAAGGGCTGGGCGAACAGGATCGCGCTCAGGCCCGTGCCGAGATAGAAACCGGCCAGGGTCGCCCTGGACTCGCCGATCGCCTCGGGGTGGTCGGGGTGGGTCTGCAGGCGCCTGATCCTGAGCATGACCCCGGGCAGGAACAGCTGCATCACACCGAGGAAGATCGTGATGCCGGCGCACACGAACGAGAGCTGGTCGCCAAGCGCGGTCGGCCATTCCGGCCACTCGAACGTAAATTCCATCGGAAGCCCCCCGTTCCCTCAACGCGGCGCATCGTAGTTTATTGGGATGTTGGGCAACAAGGAGCACGACGGTGAAAACTGTGCAGGTCCAGGAAGCAAAGGCCCAACTTTCCGTGCTCATCAAGGCAGCAGAGAGCGGCCAACCGACGCTTGTCACGAAGCGCGGCAAGCCGGTGGCGATGCTTGTTCCGATGAGCGAAGCGCGGAAGCTCCATCGGCAGAGGCGGACGACGCAGAAGAATTTTGCCGATTTCCTTCTGACCTATCCGGGTGGGATCGAGCTTGAGCGGAACGAAGCGCCGTCACGCGAAGTCGAATTCTGAGGCCGGCCGGCTAGCGCGTCCGGCTTCTGATTAGACGCCGCAATCCTTCGCGCCGGCGATTCCAATCGTCGGCAAGATGCGCTGACAGCTCACAAGAAGCTCTGCGGATCGATGTCGACCTGCACCCGCACCGACCCCCGCTGTTTCGGCCCGGCCGCGAGCAAAGCCCGCACGAAACCCTGGATGTCGGCGCGGCGGCTGCCATGCACCAGCAGCCGGTAGCGATGGCGGCCGGCGATCAGCGCCAATGGCGCCTCGGCCGGTCCCAGCACATGGATGTCGTTTGACTCGGGTGCCGACCGCCGCAGGCCGCGCGCATGCGCTTCGGCCTCGGCCTTCGTCTGGGCACTGACCACGATCCCCGCGAGACGCCCGAAGGGCGGAAGCTGCGCCCGCTCGCGCTCCGCCGTCTCGCGTGCATAAAACGACTCGGCGTCGCCTGAGACGATGGCCCGCATGACCGGGTGGTCCGGCTGGTAGGTCTGCAGCAGGCCGACGCTGTCCTTGCCCGTGCGCCCGGCCCGGCCTGTCACCTGCGACAGAAGCTGGAAGGTGCGCTCCGCCGCACGCGGATCGCCATTGGCGAGGCCAAGGTCGGCATCGATGACGCCGACCAGCGTGATGCCGGGGAAATTGTGGCCCTTGGCGACGAGCTGGGTGCCGATGACGATATCGGCCTCGCCCTTGGCGATCGCCTCGAGCTCCAGCCGCAGCCGCTTCACGCCGCCGAGCATGTCGGAGGAGAGCACGATGGTGCGCGCATCCGGAAATTTCTGCACCACCTCCTCGGCGATGCGTTCCACGCCCGGGCCGCAGGCGACGAGATGGTCGAGCGTGCCGCATTCCGGGCAGGCCTCGGGCCGCTTCTCATTGTGCCCGCAATGGTGGCAGACGAGCTGGCCGCGAAAGCGGTGCTCGACCAGCCAGCTCGAGCAGTCGGGGCATTCGAAGCGGTGGCCGCAGACGCGGCAGAGCGTGAGCGGCGCGTAACCGCGGCGGTTGAGGAAAAGCAGCGCCTGCTCGCCGCGCGCCACGGTGTCTTCGACGGCCGAGATCAGCACCGGGGACAGGAACGAACCGCGCGCCGGCGGTGAGCGCCGCATGTCGATCGCCTTGAGCGACGGCAGCGCCGCTTGCGCATAGCGGCTGGTCAGGCGGATGCGGCGATAACGTCCCTGCTCGGCATTCACCCGGCTTTCGATCGATGGCGTGGCCGAGGCAAGCACGACCGGGAACTTGCCGATCGAGGCGCGCACGACGGCCATGTCGCGGGCGCTGTAGAAAACGCGGTCCTCCTGCTTGAAGGCGGGATCGTGCTCTTCGTCGATGACGATCAGCCCAAGCTCCTTGAACGGCAGGAACAGCGCCGAACGCGCGCCGGCCACCACGCGCACGCCGCCTTCGGCCACCTGCCGCCAGACGCGCTCGCGCATGCGCGGCGGCAGGTCCGAATGCCACTCGGCCGGCTTTGCCCCGAAGCGGTCGTGAAACCGCTCGAGGAAGGCCTGCGTCAGCGCGATCTCGGGCAGCAGGATCAGCACCTGCCGGCCGGCCCGGACTGCTTCGGCCACGGCCTCGAAATAGACTTCGGTCTTGCCGGAGCCGGTCACGCCGTCGAGCAGCGTGACCGAGAAACCGCCATCTTGCATCTGCCGGCGCAGTTCCCCGGCTGCGGCGGCCTGGTCCGGCGTCAGCTCCGGCTCGGCATAGGCCGGATCGGGCGCCACGACGACCGGGCGGCGCGGGATCATCGCCGGCTCGAAGACGCCCTGCTGGCTCAGCCCATCGATCACGCTCGAAGAAACGCCGGCCGCATGGGCGAGCCCGCTGCGCGTCCACGCCATGCCGTCGCCGGCAAGCTCCAGCACGCGCGCCCTGGCCGCCGTCATCCGGTCCGGCGCAGCGCCGCTCCACGCCAGCCCTTCGACCGGCGGCTCCGGGTCGAAGGCTTCCGGCGCGCGCAGGAGCATGCGCGCCACCAGGCCCGGCGGCGACAGCGTGTAGGCGGCGACCCAGTCGACGAAGCGGCGGATGTCGCGGCTGATCGGCGGACAGTCGAAGGCTTCCGAGATCGGCCTCAGCTTGCCCGGATCGACGGCGTCGGCGCCGTTGTCCCACACGACACCCGCCACCTCGCGCGGCCCGAGCGGCACGCGCACGATCGAGCCCGGCACGACGCGCATGCCTTCGGGCACGGCATAGCTGTAGGCACGCTCCGCCGGCATCGGCAGCAGCACCGGCACGGCTTTCGCGGCGGTCGAATCGGGACTCATGCCCCGTGACCTAATCCGCAACTTGGTCTAGAGCAAAGGCCGACCCGTAAACACGAAGCGGCGTCGCCGCAGCAGCCTCGAGGAGCGCCCCTGATGAAATTTTTTGTCGACACTGCGGACATCAAGGAGATCCGCGAGCTCAACGATCTCGGTCTGGTCGACGGGGTGACCACCAACCCGTCGCTGATCCTGAAATCCGGCGGCAACATCGCCGAAGTCACGAAACAGATCTGCGACATCGTCGCCGGTCCGGTTTCGGCCGAGGTGGTCGCCACCGAGCACAAGGAAATGATGCGCGAGGCGGCGGTGCTCGCAAAGATCGCCAGGAATGTCTGCATCAAGGTGCCGCTCACACCGGACGGCCTGAAGACCTGCAAGGCGCTCCGCTCCGAGGGCCGCGAGGTGAACGTGACGCTCTGCTTCTCTGCCACCCAGGCGCTGCTTGCCGCCAAGGCCGGCGCCACCTTCATATCGCCTTTCGTCGGCCGCATCGACGACACCGGCTGGGAAGGCATGGAGGTCATCGAGGAGATCAAGCAGATTTACGACAATTACGACTTCAAGACGGAGATCCTGACGGCCTCGGTGCGTACCGTGAACCATGTCAAGCAGGCCGCGCTCATCGGCGCGCACGTGGTCACCGCGCCGCCGGCGACGCTGCGCGCCCTGTTCAGCCATCCGCTCACCGACAAGGGCCTGGCGGCTTTCCTCGCCGACTGGGCCAAGACCGGCCAGAAGATCGGCTAGAACGCTTTCGCGATTGGTACAATCGTGAAAACGTCCTAGGCTGTTGTTTGGAGGAAAACCGGGCGGAAAACCGGTGGCCACTTTTTCATGGGTTTGCTCTGATGCGACCGGAAGCGATCGCAGCCGAAACGCTGGCCGCGCTCGACCAGGCACGGCAGATGGAGCCGTACTCGCGACGGCTTCCGGGACTTTCGGCCGAGGAAGCCTACGCGGTGACAGCCGAATTGCGGCGGCTGCGCACCGCGCGCGGCGAGAAGCAGGTCGGCCGCAAGATCGGCTTCACCAACCGCAACATCTGGCCCGAATACGGCGTCTACGCGCCGATCTGGGGCGACATGTACGACACGACGGTGCGTGATGTGGTTTCAGGCGCCGCCTGCCGCATCTCGCATCTGCCGGAACCGCGCATCGAGCCGGAAATCATGCTCGGCCTCGAGGGCGAACCACGGCCGGGCATGAGTCTCGAGCAGATTTTCGCGACCGTCGGCTGGATCGCGCATGGCTTCGAGATCGTCCAGTCGGTGTTTCCGGGATGGCGCTTCGCCTGGACCGACTGCGTCATCGACAACGGCCTGCACGGCGCGCTGTTGATCGGCCCGCGACGTCAGATCGAGACCGGCGAGCGCGCGAAGCTGCTGGAAGCGCTGGCAAGCTTCCGCATCACGCTCAGCCGCAACGGCGAGCCTGTCGATCGGGGCGTTGGCGCCAATGTGCTCGATGGACCCATTCAGGCGCTCAGCCACCTGGTGGATGTGCTTGGTGCCGACAGGCTCAATCCGCCGCTGCGTGCAGGTGAAATCCTGACGACAGGCACGCTGACCCGCGCGCTTCAGGTCTCGCCGGGCGAAACCTGGTCGACGATGATCGAAGGGATCGACTTACCCGGCCTTCGCGTCAGCCTTGGCTGAAGGCTTGTCCGGTTCTTTGGCCTTCCACGTTTTCGCCAGTTCCTGCGCGATCACCAGCCGCAACAGTTCTGCCAGCTCGCGCGCCGCGCGGTTTTCGGCGTCGCGGCGGGCGCGCAGTGCGGCAAATTCCTGCTGCGGCACGTCGTAGGACGACATGATCCGCTGGCTGCCCTGGCCGATCGTCTCGCCCTGCATGTTGGTCAGCGTGAAGCTGCCGATCACGGTGACGGTGGCGGCCGTCGGCTGATTTTCCGTCGCCACCTGGATCGTGGCCGCCGATTCCTGCACCACCGAAACCGTGAGGTCGAGCGAGTAAAGCGGCTCGGCCGGCTCGCCCTTGCCGCCCGAGAGCAGGAAGATCAGGTGGTTGCGCACCTCCTGCCCGTAGCGGGTGAGCGCCGGCTTGACCGCGATGGAGGAAAGATCGACGGCAGCCGGCAGGCCGCTCGTCGCCAGCGGCGCGCTCGAATAGAGCGGGCGAACGGTGCAGCCGGGCAAGGCGATCGCTGCCGCCGCCAGGCCGGCCAGAAGCCGTCGCCGGACGGCTTTCGCGCGCAGTTCAGACGACGACATTGACGATCCTCTGCGGCACGACGATCACCTTCCGCGGCGATTTCCCCTCAAGCGCCTTCTGGGCGAAATCAAGCGCCAGCGCAGCTTCGCGGACAGTAGCTTCATCTGCGTCGCGGGCAATTGTCAATTCGCCCCGCTTCTTGCCGTTGATCTGCACCGGATAGACGCATTCATCGTCCACGGTGAGCGCGGCGTCGAATTGCGGCCATGGACGCTCGGCCGCAAACCCCTTGCCGCCGAGTGCGGCCCAGCATTCCTCCGCCAAATGCGGGGTCATCGGGCTGATCATCGAGATCAGGAATTCGACTGCCTCGCGCAGCGCGCCGGCCGTCTTGGCATCGGATTTGCCGGCAGCGAACGCCACGGACGGGCCCTGGATCGTATTGACCAGCTCGTAGAGCCGCGCGACCGCCTTGTTGAAGGCAAGCTTGGCGATGTCTTCGCCAACCGCCTTGAGCGTCTTGTGCGCCGCCTTGGAGATGGCGACCGCATCGCCGGCCCCGGCCGTTGCCGGCGCGACATCCGCCAGGCGGGGTGCGGCTTCCGAGACGACGCGCCAGACCCGCTGCACGAAGCGATGCGCGCCTTCGACACCGGCCTCGGTCCAGATCACATCGCGGTCGGGCGGCGAGTCCGACAGCATGAACCAGCGCGCAGTGTCGGCGCCGTAGCCGGCGATGATGTCGTCCGGGTCGACGACATTCTTCCGCGACTTCGACATCTTCTCGATCGGGCCGATCTCGACCGGCGAGCCGTCGGAGATGAGCGTCGCGCGGCGCGTGCCGTCGGCGTCCTCGACCCTCACCTCGGCCGGCATCAGCCAGCCGGACGGACCCTTGTAGGTCTCGTGCACGACCATGCCTTGCGTGAACATGCCGGCGAACGGCTCGGCGACCTCGTTCAGGTGCCCGGTGATCTTCATGGCGCGGGCAAAGAAGCGCGAATAGAGCAGGTGCAGGATCGCATGCTCGACCCCGCCGATATACTGGTTGACCGGCAGCCAGCCATTCTTGCCGTCGACATATTCGAGCGTCGTCGGCGCCGCCGTGTTCCACGGGTCGGTGAAGCGCGCAAAATACCAGGACGAGTCGACGAACGTGTCCATCGTGTCGGTGTCGCGCCGCGCCGGCTTGCCGCATTTCGGGCAGTTGGCGTGCTTCCAGCTCGGATGGTGGTCAAGCGGATTGCCCGGCCGGTCGAACGTCACGTCGTCCGGCAGCAGGACCGGCAGGTCGGCATCCGGCACGGGCTGGACGCCGCATTCCTCGCAATGGATCGCCGGGATCGGGCAGCCCCAGTAGCGCTGGCGCGAGATCAGCCAGTCGCGCAGACGGAACTGCACCTTGCGCTCGGCCTGCGGCCGGCCGTCGAGCGTCACCCCCGCCAGCCGCGTCGCCACCTCGTCGAAAGCCTGTTGCGGCGTCATGCCGTCGAGGAAGCGCGAATTGATCATCACGCCGTCGTCGACATAGGCCTCTTCCAGGATCTGGAAGGTTTTTGCGTCGCCGCCTTCCGGCATCACCACGGGAATGACCGGCAGGCCGTATTTGTTGGCGAAGTCGAGGTCGCGCTGGTCGCCCGACGGGCAGCCGAAGATCGCCCCCGTGCCGTATTCCATCAGCACGAAGTTCGCGACGTAGACCGGCAGCGTCCAGGCGGCATCGAAGGGATGCACGACGCGAATGCCGGTGTCGAAACCCTTCTTCTCGGCCGTCTCCAGCTCGGCGGCCGAGGTGCCGCGATGCCGCACCTCGTCGATGAAGGCCGCGAGCCCGGCATTCCCTGCCGCAGCACTTTTCGCCAGCGGATGGTCGGGCGCGATGGCCATGAAGGACGAGCCGAAGATGGTGTCCGGCCGCGTCGTGTAGACCTCGAGCTCGGTCTCGCCGGCCGGCGCGGTGCCTGGCGCGATCGCCCAGCGCAGCATCAGGCCCTCCGAGCGGCCGATCCAGTTCTCCTGCATCAGCCTGACCTTCTCGGGCCAGCGGTCGAGCGTTGCGAGGCTGTCGAGCAGCTCCTCGCTCATCTTCGTGATCTTGAAGAACCACTGCGTCAGGTCGCGCAGCTCGACTGGCGCGCCGGAGCGCCAGCCCTTGCCGTCGATCACCTGCTCGTTGGCGAGCACGGTCATGTCGACCGGATCCCAGTTGACCTTGGCCGATTTGCGCTCGACCAGGCCGGCCCGCCAGAAATCGACGAACATCTTCTGCTGGTGCTTGTAGTAGCTCGGGTCGCAGGTGGCGAGCTCGCGCGCCCAGTCGAGCGACAGGCCCATGGTCTTGAGCTGCGCCTTCATCGTGGCGATGTTTTCGTAGGTCCAGTCGCGCGGATTGACCTTGTTGTCGCGCGCGGCGTTTTCGGCCGGCAGGCCGAACGCGTCCCAGCCCATCGGATGCAGCACATTGTAGCCCAGCGCGCGCATGTGGCGGGCGACGACGTCGCCCATCGTGTAATTGCGCACGTGCCCCATATGGATGCGCCCCGACGGGTAGGGGAACATCTCCAGCACGTAGTGCTTCGGCCGCGGGTCTTCGTTCTTCGTCTCGAAAAGCTTCGCCTCCTCCCACGCTTTCTGCCAGCGGGGTTCGGCGGTGCGCGGGTTGTAGCGTTCGGTTGCCATGACCGGTTTTTGACTTATGAAGACGAAGGGAAAAAGGAAGGCGGTCTTCATCATGGTTTGGGAAACCCGTCAACTCCAAGGCTTTGCCCAAAGGCCGGGCAAGCGCAGCGGCAAGGCATGGATGGCATGGTCGACGCAGTCGCAAATCTCGCCGAGGTGAAGGCCAGAATCGACGCCGCCGGGCGCGAGGCGGATCGCCCGGCGGGCGCCGTGACGCTGGTGACGGTGACGAAAACCTTCGCCGCCGAAGCCATCCGCCCGGTGATCGAGGCGGGGCACCGCGTCTTCGGCGAGAACCGCGTGCAGGAGGCCGAAGGCAAATGGCCGGCGCTGAAGATCGAGTTTCCCGACATCGAGCTTCATCTCATCGGTCCGCTGCAATCGAACAAGGCGAAGAATGCGGTGGCGCTGTTCGACTGCATCGAGACGGTCGACCGGGAGAAGATCGCCGCGGAGCTGGCGCGCGAGATCGAGCGCCAGGGTCGTCGCCCAAAGCTCTGCGTCCAGGTGAATACGGGCTCGGAGCCGCAGAAGGCGGGCATCGAGCCGCGCGAGGCCGTGGCTTTCGTCAGGCGCTGCCGCGACGTGCACGGCCTTTCGATCGAGGGCCTGATGTGCATTCCGCCGCTCGAGGAAAACCCCGGCCCGCACTTCGCGCTTTTGGCAAAGCTTGCACGCGAGGCGGGCGTCGAAAAGCTCTCCATGGGCATGTCGAGCGACTACGAGCTGGCGGTCGCCTTCGGCGCGACGTCGGTGCGTGTCGGCTCGGCGATTTTCGGGGCACGCTAGCCGGCCGAACGCTTACGTCCCCTCCAACTGTGAGGCGCCCTTCCGCACCGTCAATGCAGCAGGATCTCGCCGTCGACCTTGCGCCACTCGGTCGGCGAGATCAGCCTTTTGTGCGTGTACTTCACCGAATGCAGCGGACCGTCGAGCTTCTCTCGCCAGAAATCGACGAAGGAGAGAAGCCTCGGAAACTTCGGCGCCAGATCGTAGTGCTGCCAGATGAAAGTCTGCAGCACATGCGGATGATCGGGCATGTGATAGAGGAACTCGGCCGTGGTCAGGCCGTAGCCCCTGAGCATCAATTCCATTTCGCTGGTGTCGCGCATTCTGCTAACCCCTTGCCGCCTGTCGACACCTCCCAACGGCAAAGTGTGCGCTTCGGTTCTTAACCGTCCATTGAAATCCTCGTGAGCAAAAGGCGAATGAAAACAAAACCTTGGCAGCGATATCCGGCGACTGCTAGCAGAACGGAGGGAGACACCTGCGGCCTCTCGCCGCGCGCAGCCCAACGTCTAATGTTGTCGGCGCGGGCGAATTGATAATAATCACCGCCATCTTCGCGGCGTGAACGCCACCGCCGGCTTGCGGCCGGCCCGCCAATCCGGGAGGGAGTTTCAGAAAATGTCCGAGGTCCATGTGCACCGCGTCCAGCCGGCGTGGAAGAAACGCGCGCTCATCGACAACGACACCTATCTCAAATGGTACGCCGAGAGCGTGAAGAACCCGGACAGGTTCTGGGCCAGGCACGGCAAGCGCATCGACTGGATGAAGCCTTACAAGAAGGTGAAGAACACCTCCTACCAGGGCAAGGTCTCGATCAAATGGTTCGAGGATGGCGAGCTCAACGTCTCGGCCAATTGCATCGACCGGCATCTGAAGAAGCGCGGCGACCAGACGGCGATCATCTGGGAAGGCGACAACCCCTATGACGACCGCAAGATCACCTACCGCGAGCTTTATGGCCATGTCTGCCGCATGGCGAACGTGCTGAAGAAGCACGGCGTCGCCAGGGGCGACCGCGTCACCATCTACATGCCGATGATCCCGGAAGCGGCTTACGCGATGCTCGCCTGCGCGCGCATCGGCGCGGTTCATTCGGTGGTCTTCGGCGGCTTCTCGCCCGACTCCCTCGCCGGCCGCATCGACGATTGCAAATCGACATTCGTCATCACCGCCGACGAGGGTTTGCGCGGCGGAAAGGCCATCCCGCTGAAAGACAACACCGACAGGGCGATCGACATCGCGGCGAAGGCCGGCACCAGGGTCGAGAAGGTGCTGGTGGTGCGCCGCACCGGCGGCAGGATCAACTGGGTGGCCGGCCGTGATCTCTGGTACCATGACGAGATCGCGACGGTGAAAGCCGACTGCAAGCCCGAGAAGATGAAGGCGGAGGACCCGCTCTTCATCCTCTATACGTCAGGCTCGACCGGCAAGCCGAAGGGCGTGCTGCACACCACCGGCGGTTATCTCGTCTACGTGTCGATGACGCACCAATATGTCTTCGACTACCATGACGGGGACATCTACTGGTGTACCGCCGATGTCGGCTGGGTGACCGGTCACAGCTACATCCTCTACGGGCCGCTCGCCAACGGCGCGACCACGCTGATGTTCGAGGGCGTGCCCAACTATCCGTCGGCCTCCCGCTTCTGGGAGGTCATCGACAAGCACCAGGTCAACATCTTCTACACTGCGCCGACCGCCATCCGCGCCCTGATGGGCGCCGGCGACAGCCATGTGAAGAAGACCTCGCGCAGATCGCTGCGCACGCTGGGCTCGGTCGGCGAGCCGATCAATCCGGAAGCCTGGGAGTGGTATTTCAACGTGGTGGGCGACAAGCGCTGCCCGATCGTCGACACATGGTGGCAGACCGAGACCGGCGGCATCCTGATCACGCCGCTGCCGGGCGCGACCAAGCTCAAGGCGGGCTCGGCGACGCGGCCCTTCTTCGGCATCAGGCCGGAGCTGGTGGATGGCGAAGGCAAGGTGCTCGAGGGTGCGGCGAGCGGCAATCTCTGCATCGCCGATTCCTGGCCGGGGCAGATGCGCACCGTCTATGGCGACCACGAGCGCTTCGTGCAGACCTATTTCTCGACCTACAAGGGCAAATATTTCACCGGCGACGGCTGCCGCCGCGACGAGGACGGCTATTACTGGATCACCGGCCGCGTCGACGACGTCATCAACGTCTCCGGCCACCGG
>Ga0164290_1000526_pt1 | contig 117304 bp, 112 predicted proteins | sample Micstemetagenome_FD_108782 | JGI IMG/M metagenome (GOLD analysis project Ga0164290, IMG submission 108782) | Contaminated culture microbial community from soil near Moab, Utah, USA - Microcoleus steenstrupii SON62 (Illumina Assembly) | ecosystem: Environmental > Terrestrial > Soil > Soil crust...
GCCACCATTGAAGAAGTTCACGGGGACACTGTAGAAGTTGCCCGAGTTGGTGACGCCGCTGCTGTTCAAGTTGATGCTGCCGGCGCCGATCGGCGTCAGGCCGCCGGGGTTCCAGTTGTCGGCACTCACCTGGATGCCGATCGAGCCGGTATCCATGGTGACCGCTTGCCGGCTGGACACGTTTCCCGATGGGCCAACTGTCAGGTTCACCAGCGCACCCTGACTGGAGCTCAAGGCGCTCACGAAGGGCACGAAGGTTGAGTTCGTGTACGGCTGGTACATATTCCACGATTGCGCCTGCACGCTTGCGCTCGCCAGCCCCAGGGCCGCGGCGTTGGCTGCCGCCAAGAGGCCGCGCCACCAGCGCGGCCCACGTCGAGACCACCACTTCGGCGCCCGCCAGAGCGGAATGGCCATGTCCGTCTGGCTTGGCTGAATTACCTCAGGCAAGGCCAATTGGTCCCAAGATATTTAGCATACGCAATGCAAAAAATTTGATAAACAACGACCTTCAATTTCGGAGGATAGACTACTATATTTGCACTTTGAATGGAAGAATCCTTTGTCACTCACGTATCCGTGGGCGGCTTCTCAGGCGCGCGAAGCGAGTGGCTTGCCCTTCTCGGCGGCGTGGGCGAGCGTTTGGCAGCATCGGTCGTTTTGTTCTCTTCCGTCCACGATGGCAGCACCGCTCGGCATCACCTGAGCGGGCTTCACTACGATCGCGCTCGCGGCTTGCACCCATGTTCGCTTTAGATATCCGACATTTCGCGCTCGCGGCCCTCGCCTTTGTATTTCCAACCGCTCTACCTGCCGCAGCCCAGGCCCCATCGGCCAAACTGGCCGTCATTTCCAGCCAGAGTGGCGGTTCCTTCCTGCACGGCATTGAGCTTGCGGTCGAGGAAGCCAATGCCCAGGGCGTGGGGCCCAGGATCGAGCTCGACGTGCTGGACGATCAAGGTCGCGACGACGGCGCGCAGCAGGCCGCCGAGCGCGTGGCCGCGAGCCAAGCGCTGGCCGTGGTCGGGCCGTTCCTGTCGACCTCCGCCATCGCTGCTGGGCCGACGCTGACCAAGGCCGGCATCGCCGCCATCATCTCCACTGCCGAGAGCGACCTCCTCGGCGACATACCCATCGCCTACCGCACCATCTTCAAGAACAGCGATCTTGGCGAATCGCTGGCCGACTACCTGCGCTACGCGCTGGAGGGCAGACGCGCCGCCGTGATCTTCGTCGACAACGGCTACGGCCGTACGCTGGCCGAGGGCTTCAAGCGCGGCGCCGAGCGGCTGGGACTGCCCACGTCGTTCCATGGCTTCTCGAATGCAGCCCAGCGCGACGAGGCCGCCCGGCGCGTAGCGGCCGATCCCGGTCGGCCTGCCGTGGTGCTGGGCACGCTACGCGCCGATGCCGTTGCGCTGGTCCCCGCGCTGAGACGCGCCGGCCTCGACACGCCCATCCTCGGCCCGACCTCGATGGGCAACCAGAGCTTCGTCGACGCCTTCAAGAACCTGCCGGAGGAGCGCCGCGCGCGCGGTCATTTCACCCGAAGCGTGTACGCCGCCGTGCCCGTCATCCTGGACAGCGCCAACGCCCGCACGCTCGCCTTCGCCCAACGGTTCACCGCCCACTTCGGCGCGAAGCATCCCCTGACGTGGATGTCGGTGCAGGGCTACGATGCCACCCGGCTCGCGATCGCCGCGGTGCGCGCCACCGCGGCCGGCGAGCAGGCGGGAGACGTCAAGCTCCGCCGCCAGGCAATACGTGACTGGCTTTCCTCGCTCGACAGCCCGCCCAATGGACTGCCGGGTCTCGTCGGCGATATCTGGTTCACGCCCGACCGCGGCCGCGCGCTGCCCATCCGTGTCGGGCGCTTCAATGACGGCCTTTTCGAATCGGCGCCGGTACAACTTGTGCCGGCAAGCCGCCCCACCGAGTCCGAGATCGCCACCGGCATCGTGATCGATGCCGGTGGCGGGCGCAGGATGCGCCGCCAACAGGTGGTCTATACCGGCATCCACCTGAACGAGATTCCACGCCTGGACGTGGGGCAGTCGACCCTCACCGCCGACTTCTACGTCTGGCTGCGTTTCTCGCGTACCGCCGGGACGGAAGCGGCCGATCCTACGCAACTGGTCTTCCCCGACATGGTGCGCGGCACTTTCGATTCCCGTCAACTCGCGGCTCAACGCGACCTCGACGATGGCACGACCTGGCGCCTGTGGCGCGTGCGCGGCGACTTCAAGAACGACTTCGACCTGCACCGCTACCCCGCTGACAGCCAGACGCTCGCCATCCGCTTCTTCAACGCCCGCGCCGCCAGCGACCGGCTGGTCTACGTCGTGGACCGTGCGACGCTGGATCCCACAGTGGCGAACGTCGGACCGGACGCGGTGCAGGGCGATGGCGGCAGTGCCATCGATGCAGCCAGTGCCGACCCAGCTGCGTTTCGCAACCTCACACAATGGCGGCCCATGCGCGTTGTCCAGGCGCGCGAGAATCTGGTGGCGGACTCGTCTCTTGGCGACCCCGGTCTCGCCGGCGCAGAGCGCATGCGCGAATGGTCGGGCTTCGGCATCGAGGTCGAGATCCATCGCCTGCTGGCCCCCACGCTCGCCAAGACGCTGCTGCCGATCGGCCTGATGTCGCTGATCCTGTTCGTTACCCTGTTTTTTCCTCCGGGCCTTGCCGCAGCCAGGGTCTCGGTAGCGATCACGGCGGGCCTGGCCGGGGCGGTCCTGCTGGCCGCGATCAACAGCCAACTCGGCAATGTCGGTTACGTGATGGCAGCGGAGTACGTCTTCTACGTCTTCTTCGCGCTGTGCCTGCTGTGCATCACAAGCGTCGTCGTGAGCGAGCAACGGCGATTGGCCGGCAAGTCGACGCTCGCGGTCGACTGGATCAGTCGCGGCCTGTTCACCGCCGGCATGCTCTGCACGGTCATCGCGGCGTGGGTTGCCGTGGCGCACTGGCGATGATTTGCATGAAGCCGTCATTGATTGATGCTGGTGTCATGTGGCGTTTGGGGGCCTCAGGGTAATGCGAATGCTGGTGCGCATTCTCGGCGCGCTGATGGTGCTTGTCGTCGCCGGTCCGGCAATCGCTGCCGATCCCGTACCGGCCAATCAGCTGCGTGTCGCCGTCTACGACGTCGAGCCGTATGGCATGCAAGGTCGCGACGGACGGTTCTCCGGCGCGAGTGTCGATCTCTGGCGCCGCGTCGCCGAGCAGCTCGACCAGCCCTATCAGCTGAAGCTCGTGCCCCAGATGGAGGCGCTGCTGGCCGGGCTTCAGCAAGGCGAGTACGACCTTGCGATCGGCGCCATCACGATCACCCCGGATCGCCTCTCCCAGGTCGACTTCTCCTATCCTGCCCACCGCTCCGGGGTCGCCGTGGTCTTCGCCAAGCAGACCGGCGTGATCGCCGCCCTGAAGGATTACCGCGATGCCCTCGCCGACCTCGGCCCGCTGCTCATCGGCATCGTGGTCTTTCTTGCCGTGACCGGCGTCATCATGTGGTGGTTCGAGCGCGCGCCGGCCAACGCCGGCCACTCGGACCAGGCGGTGACGACGTGGCACGAGGGCGTCTACTGGGCGGTCGTCACCATGACCACGGTCGGCTACGGCGACAAGGCGCCGAAGACGACGGCCGGGCGCGTCATCGCCATGATTTGGATGATCGCGAGCCTGGTCATTGTCTCGCTGCTGACCACGACCCTGGTGGCGCGCATCACGGTCAACCAGGTCGACGGCTCGTCGGCGGCGCGGATCAGCGACCTCGCGGGCAAGCGCGTGGCCGCCGTGACCGATTCCTCGGGTGCCGAATTCCTCGACGAGCAGCGTCTTGGCTACCAGAAGTTCGCCAATCTGCCCGAGGCGCTCGACGCCTTGGCGGCCGGCAAGCTGGATGCCGTCGTCAACAGTGTCGGTGCCTTGCGCTACCTCGTGAACAAGCGCTTCGCCGACAAGATCGAGCTGCCGAACGGCGTCCTGGCGCCGGCCTACATGGCCTTCGCGCTGCCGCTGAATTCTCCGCTGCGGCGGCCGCTCGATCGGGCCCTTGCCATCGTGACGGCGAGCCCGGACTGGCAGGCCGTCGAGGACACTTACTTCGCCCGGTGACAAAACGGGCCACGTTCGCAAAGGAGGGACGTCATGACGGCATTTAACGCGGTGCGTTTCCGGGTGAAGCCAGGACGAGATCAGGATTTCATCGACGCGCACAAGAACGTTAGCTGGCCCGGACTCCGGCGCTCTTACATGATCAAGACCGGCGAGCGTACATATTGCGTCATCGCCGAATGGCCTGACATGGAAACCCTCGCAAGCGCGCGGCCGGACATGATCGCTACCTTGAATTCGTTTCGCGACACGCTGGAAGACCTCGGCAACGGTCTCGGCGTAACAGACGCGGTCGCCGGACAGGTCGTTCTGACACTGAAGTAATCCGGCTGGCGTTCCAAAGCCGACAGCTCCCTACTCGCTACTCCGCGGCCACCGAGTAGCGCAGGTCGGGTAACGGCCGCGACTGCCCGACGGCCGCGCCGGCATCGAACCTCTTCAGTTCCGGCATCACGCTCGAGGCGAAGAGGCGCATGTTGCGGGCCGCCTCCTCGTGCGCCATGCCGGCGTAGGAGAACACGCCGACGAAGCCCGAATTGTTGGTCTGCTTGTGGATGGTCATGATCTTGTCGTGAACCTGCTCGGGCGTGCCGTAGACCTGCAGGTCGGCGAAGAACTCGATCGCCTTCTGGTCGCCGTAGACCGCAAGCTTCTCGTTCATCTTGGCGTAGTACTCATAGCCGCGCTGGTGCTTCATGTGCTCAGCCCCGAACTGGTAGTGGTCGAGCACCGTGCGGTAATAGCCGCCGATATACTTCACCGCCATCTCGCGCGCCCGCTCGGCGCTGGGATCGACGAAGATCCAGCCGGCCGAGATCGGCTGCGGTGCCGGCGTGCCGTTGATCTCGAGATAGAGCGTGTTGTACTCGGCGAGCTCCTTCTCGACCTCGCGCCACGGCTTCTGCGGGATGATCAGCAGGCCCACGCCCAGCCGCGCCATGATGCGGGCGCTCTCCGGACTGACGGCTGCGGCATAGGTGCGGCCGCGGAAGCTCTTGAACGGGGCCGGCCGGATCGCTGTCGGCGGCTGGCGATAGTGCTTGCCGCGGTACGCCATGACGCCGCTCTCCAGGCCCTTCAGCAGCGCCTCGCCGTACTCGACGAAAAGCTCGCGGCTGTCGCCCATGTCGAGGCGGAAGCCGTCGAACTCCACTTTGCCCGCGCCGCGGCCGAGACCCAGGATCATGCGGCCACCCGACAGGTGATCGAGCATCGAGACCTGCTCGGCCACGCGCATCGGATCGTGCCACGGCAGCACCACCACCATCGAGCCCAGCTTCACATGGCGCGTGCGGCCGGCCATGTAGGACAGGAACTGCACCACGTCGGGGCACATCGTGTAGTCGGTGAAATGATGCTCGACCGACCAGATCGAATCGAAGCCCAGCGGCTCGGCCATGTCGGCGAGCGCCAGCTCGTTGAGATAGATCTGATGGTCGCTCAGCGCCCGGCCGGTGTTCTGGAACACGGCCGCCATTCCGACATGCATGCGACGCTCCTCCGACGGTTTTGCCGCATGGTAAACGCTCGTTTACCTGCTTGGGAAGAGCTTGATTCCGCCGCATTCGCAGGACATATGCCGGCCATGCGTTTTTTCCTTGCCGTGCTGTCCGCCGCGGTCCTGTCGTTCATTGCCTCGGTACCGGCCAGCGCCCAGCAGAGCGCCACTGCCGGCGCCGTGGGCGTGCCGCAGATCGAGCAGTACTTCAATTCGATCCGCACCTTGAAGGCGCGCTTCGTGCAGACCAATCCCAACGGCTCGATCGTGCAGGGTACCCTCTATGTGAGCCGTCCCGGCCGCATGCGCTTCGAGTACGACGCGCCCTCGCAGCTCAAGATCGTCGCCGACGGCCGTCAGGTCACGATGTGGGACAACGCCACGCGCGACTTCGGCCAGTGGCCGATCGGCTGGACCGCGGCTTCCTTCCTGGTCAAGGACCCGATGGTGCTGTCGGGCGACCTGACGGTCGAGAAGCTCGAATGGGTCAATGGTCTGCTGGAAGCCACCATGACCCAGACCAAGAAGCCCAAGGAAGGCAAGGTCATCGTCCGCCTCAGCCCGAACCCGCTGACCTTGCGCGGCTGGACCATCATCGATGGCCGCGGCAATCGCGTGACCGTCGCGCTGTCCGACATGCAGACTGGCATGCAGCTGTCGGAGTACCTGTTCAGGGACGAAAGCGGACGCTGACCTGCTATAACCCCGGCAAGACAATGCGCGGGGACAAGGACAAGTGTCAGGATTGATCGTGCGGGCCTCGACCGAGGCCGACGTGGCGCGCTGCGCCGAGATCTACGGACATCACGTGCTGCACGGCACGGCCTCCTTCGAGGTCGATCCGCCGGATGTTGCCGAGATGAAGCGCCGCCGCGCCGCCGTCATCGACATCGGCCTGCCGCACCTGGTGGCCGAGCGCGACGGCCGTGTCCTGGGTTACGCCTATGCCGGCAACTGGCGGCCGCGGCCGGCCTACAAGTTCTCGGTCGAGGATTCGATCTATATCGACAAGGATGCCGTCGGCCAGGGCGTCGGCAAGGCGCTGCTGCCGGTGCTGATCGAGCAATGCACCGCGCTCGGCAAGCGCCAGATGGTGGCGGTCATCGGCGATTCCGCGCAGACGCCGTCGATCCGCCTCCACGCCTCGTGCGGCTTCGAGATGGTGGGGACGCTGAAGAACATCGGCTTCAAGTTCGGCCGCTGGCTCGACAGCGTGCTGATGCAGCGCGAGCTCGGACCTGGCGGCGCCGCGCCGCCACTGGCCTAGGACGGCGTGCGCGCGCTACACGACTGGCTGCGGCGTCTGCCCGCCAACGTGCAAGGCGCGCTGTGGCTGGTCTCCGGCGGCTTCATCTTCACCTCGACGAGCGCGATGATCCGCCTGCTGTCTCAGCAGATCGACAGCGTGCAGACCGCGTTCTTCCGCGCCGTCATCTCGGTGATCCTGCTGCTGCCGCTGATCGCCTCCGGCCGCGTCAAGCCGTGGCTTTCCAAGCGCCTCAAGGGCCACTTCTGGCGCACCCTGATGGGCACCACCTCGATGGTGCTGGGCTTCTACGCCGTCTCACTGCTGCCGCTGGCCGATGCCACGGCGATCGCCTTCTCCCAGCCGATGTTCTCCGTCGTGGTGGCGGCGCTGATCGCCGGAGAGAAGGTGCGCTGGCGGCGGTGGAGCGCCACCGTCATCGGCTTCGCCGGCGTGCTGGTCATGGTGCGGCCGGGCGAGGGCAGCCTGCAGCTCGGCGCCCTCGTGGCGCTGGCCAACGCCGCGACCGTCGCGGTCTCGATCCTGCTGGTGAAGCGGCTCTCCGATTCGGAGACGCCGCTCATGATCCTGACGCAGTTCGCGATCTTCTCGACCCTGTTCCTGGCGCTGCCGGCGATCTGGGTGTGGCGCTGGCCCGATTTCTGGGGCTGGGTGCTGGCCGTCGGCATCGCGCTGTCGGCGACGGTCGGCCAGTATTTCTGGGTCCAGGCCTTCAAGGCCGGCGAGATGTCGGCGGTGGCGCCCTTCGAGTACATGCGGCTGCCCTTCGCCGTATTCATGGGTTGGCTGATCTGGGGCGAGATGCCGGTGGTCTGGACCTATGTCGGCGCCGCCATCGTCATCGCCTCGGCGCTCTACATCGCTCAGCGCGAAGCCCAGCTGGCGCGCGAACGCCGTCGGGCCGAGGCTCAGCCGGGCAAGAGCCAGCCGGAGAGCACGTAAATCGCGAGGCCGACCAGACCGCCGACCAGGGTCCCGTTGATGCGAATGTACTGCAGGTCGCGGCCGACCTGCTGCTCCATGCGGTTGACCAGCGTCGTGGCGTCCCATGCCTCGACGACCTGGGTGACATAGCTGCCGATCTCGGTCCGACGCGGAACGATGGTTCGCTTGATCACAAAGCGCGTCCAGCGATCGAGACGATCCTGGACATCCGGCTTGTCCTGCAACCACTGGGCTGCGGCGGTCACGGCGGCCTCGGTCGCGGCTGCAATCCTGTCCGAGTAGAGGCCGGCATCGTGGGGCAGCCGCTGTTCGATCTCCGACCACAGGGCGCGCAGCTGGCTGTCGAACAATGGCGTTGCGATCGCCTCGGCCTTGACGGCTTCGACCTCGGCCATGAGCTCGGGGTCGCTGTTCAGCCGCTCGATCAGAGACTCGACGGCCGCTTTCAGCTCCAGGCGCCAGGGATGAGCGGGATCGCGCATCTCGTTCAGCGTCGCCATCAGCGCGACGAACATCTTGTCCGCCAGCGCATGGTCGACCCAGCGCGGGATCCAGCGCGACGACCCGGCCTCGAACTTGCGGCGGATCGCGTCCTTGTTGCTGGTCAGGGAGGCCTCGAGCAGGTCGAGGCCGCGATCGATCAAAGCCTGCGTCTGGCCGTGCGCCCAGACGATGCCGAGGAGATGCGAGGCGACCGGAGCGGCCGGCATGGCGTGCAGGCCGCGCCGAACCGACTCGCGCAGGAACTCGCTCAGCTGTTCGCGCGGCAGCAGCCGGACGACCTCCGGCACGGCCAGCGCGACGACGCGGGCGACGCGCCCGGCATTCTGCGGCCGGCTCAGCCAGTCGGTCGCCCAGCTTCCGATCCGGAGGTTGGCGAGCCGCCGCGACAGCACCTGCGGCGTCAGGAAGTTGTTGGTGACGAACCGGCCCATCGCGCCGGCGATGCGGGCCTTGTTGCGCGGCACGATGGCGGTGTGCGGGATGGGAATGCCGAGCGGATGGCGGAACAGCGCCACCACCGCGAACCAGTCGGCACAGGCGCCGACCACGCCCGCCTCGGCGAAAGCCCGCACGTAGGCGAGCCAGGGCCAGTAGACCTTTGCATAAGAGGTGGCGATGTACAGGGCGGCCATCGCGACCAGCAGCAAGGTTGCGACCAGGCGCATGCGCCGCAGCGCGGCAAGCTTTGCCTCGATCTCTTCGCGCTCGGCAGGCGCCGGCCACCGCGGCAGCGATTGCGCGCTGTCGCCGGCGGTCATCGCCGGGCCGATTGCGCCGCCGCAGCGTGGACGGTGTAGTGACGGCGCACGACCTCGTGCCCGTAGTGCCGCTCCAGCCGCCGCACCGTGAAATGCGCCTCGGCGATGCGCTGGAAATGATTCATGAAGATGACGTTGATGGTGGCGCCGCCGATCGCGCCGACGACCGGCACAGCGCTGGCGGCGATGCGATCGGAGACCACGAGGCTGAAGCGCGATGTCAGCTCGGAGATCAGGCTGCCGGCGAGCGGACTGGAGAGCTGCAAGGCGCCGCGCTGCACCACGTCGGCGACGGCGCCGCTCGACATGCGCGACAGCAGCGTGCGCGCCGAGAAGTAGCCGACATCGTTGCGCACGCCGTTCGCGCGTGTCCCCAGCCCGAAGACCTGCAGGCAGGCCATACGGGCTTCGATCTGCGACAGGTCCTCGCCGTGGTGGCGCGCAATGGCGGCGACCGCCCGCAGCATCAGCGTCGCCGTGACCGGCAGCTCGACCGGCAGGGCAGCCACGCCCACGAAGCCGCTCACTCCGCCGGTGACGCCGGCAGCCACTGACGAAAGCCAGGGCACGGGGCGGCGCTGCCTGCTTTCGTCGAGCGTGCGGATCGCCGTCTTCAGGCAGCGCAGCATGGCGGCTTCGGCAGCCTTGGCCAGGCCCCGGTCGGCGACGCGCGGCAGCATGGCCAGCACGCGGTTGACGGGCGCGCCGGCATAGTCGGCGATGCGCGCGGCGAGATTGGGGTTCTCCAGCGTGTCGGCGGCGGCCGCCAGCGCGGTGCGGTGCGCCGCCTCGAGGTCGCGCAGTCCGTGAGCGGCGGTGGTCATTGATACCGCAGCATGGGTCGCATGCCGTTGATCGTGGCGACGATCGCTGAACCGTTGCTGAGGATGGCCGTCATGGTCGGTGTGATCAATCCGCCCGGCAGGGCAAGCGCCAGGGCGAGCGTATTGAGGCCTGCGACAATGACATAATTTTGGCGGATCAGGCTCACGGCATCGCGTGAGATCTCGATCGCCTTCACGACTTTCCACAGCGAATCGTCCATCAGCACGACGTGCGCGGATTCGTGGGCGATGTCGGCGCCGTGCTTCATGGCGATGCCGATGTCGGCGAAGCTCAGCGCCGGCGAATCGTTGATGCCGTCGCCGACCATGGCGACGGTGTCGCCGCGCCGCTGCAGCTCCTTGATCGCCTCGGCCTTGTCGGCCGGCATCAGATCGGCGAATTCGCCGCTGAGCCCGAGCTTGCGGCTGACGGCGCGGGCGACGGTGCCGTTGTCGCCGGTCAGCATGATGGTCTTGCGGATGCCCATGCGGTGCAGGCGTTCGATCACATGCCGGCTCTCCGGCCGGATCTTGTCGGCATAGGAGACAAGGCCGGCGAGCTTGCCATCGACGGCGACGAACAGGCTGGAGAGCCCGGCCCGATCGCGCTCGGCGCGGTCGTGCGCGGCGCCGGCGACGGATATGTCGCTCTGGCGCATGAAGCGCTCGCTGCCGACATGGAGATAGTAGCCGTTGACCTGGCCTTCCACGCCGAGGCCGACGCGATAACGCGTCTCGTCGCAGGGCGGGATGTTGACCGCAAGCTCGCGGGCGCGGGTGCGCAACGCCTCGGCCACCGGATGGTTCAGCCGGGTCTCGGCCGCGGCCGCCAGGCCCAGCAGATGGTGCGGCGTGATGTGGTCGACATACGGCACGACGTCGGTGACCGCCGGCACGCCGTGCGTCAGCGTCCCGGTCTTGTCGAACACGATGGTGTCGACCTTGGCCAGCTTCTCCATGTGGCCGCCGCTCTTGATGATGATGCCGGTCCGTGCGGCATGCGTCATCGACGACAGGACCGACGTCGGCGCGGCAACCCGGATGCCGGTCCCGTAGTCGACGATCACCAGCGAGAGGAAGCGGGTGAAGTCGGTCGTGACGGCCGCCGTGCCCGAGGCGAGGCCCAGGGTCGGCAGCACAAGGCGGTCGGCCAGGAGCTCGGCATGATTCTGCATGCGGGTGTCGCCCATCGGGGCGCCTTCGACCAGCCGCGCGATCTGTCCGGCGGTCGTCGCGGTGCCTACCCGCGTCGCCCGTATCGTCAGCTGGCCCTCGCGGATCACGGTTGCGGCAAACACCGTATCGCCGTGGCCGCGACTGACCGGCAGGCTCTCGCCGGTGATGGTCTTCTGGTCGATCGCTGCCTCGCCGTCGACGACCTCGCCGTCGACCGGGATCATTTCGCCCGGATGGACGACCACCAGGTCATCGAGCGCGAGCTTGGCGGCGGGAATGGCGACTATCTCGCCGTCGCGCTTGACCCAGGCGGTCTTGTTCTGGAACTCCAGCAGCTCGCTGATCGCGCGCCGTGATCCGGCCGCTGTGAGGTCGCGGATCCAGTCGCCGAGCTTGATCAGCCAGGTGACGATCGAGCCGGCCAGCGGGTTGCCCTGGGCGACCGAGGCGATGATCGCCAGCGTATCGAGGAAATCGACATTGAGGCGCGACTCGCGGCGCCACACACGCCAGGCGCGGCGCGCGATCGGCAGGCCGTTCCACAGCATCAGCGGCATGTTGACCGCGATCACGAAGGGGTTGGCGGAGAAGGCGAGGCCGAGCGAGATCGTCGGCAGCAACAGCGCCGACTGCGCCGAGAGCAGCGGCGGCACCTCCGACTTTGTCGGGGCCGCGTTCGAGTTCTTGGTGTCGGACTGCGTGGCGTGGACTTCGCCGGCGTCGGAGCCCGGACAGCCGGCTGCCAGCCAGCCGTCGAGCGCCCCCTCACGCAGGCGGCGTAGCAGCGTCAGCACGTCGTCCTCGCAGGCCCGGTCGTATTCCAGGACGAGGCAGGCGCAGGCGAAGTTGATGCGGGCCGACCTGACGTAGCCCTGGGCGCGCAGCCACACCAGGGCGGCGTCGGCGATGGCCTGTTTTCGACACAAGGCCGGCAAATGCAGCCGCACACGGCCGGGAAGGTAATGACGAACCGCTACTTCCATCCGACGACGGCCTTCACCCGGACAATCGGCCGATGCAGGGCGCCCAGCCGGTCAGGTGGTGGCCGGCGCAGCCGCAGCCTGCTCTTCGGCCGCTTCCGTCTGCATCTCGATGAAGTGGTTCAGGCCGAACAGGGCCAGCGTCACCCAGACCGGCGTCGCGGCGGCCGCGCCAACCTCGAAGATCGTGAAACCGACCACGGCGACGGCGAGCAGCATCTTGAGGTCGAGCACATTGTCGGTGGCGATCTTGATCTCCCGGTCGGCCTCGCGGCAGAAATCGACGACCACGCGCGCCGTCCGTGAATGCTCGGCGAGGTACTCGGCCTCCTGCTGGATCTTCTGGGCCACGGCATCGATTTCGTTGGTCGGTGGCCGCGGTCGGCGCGGTTCGGCATTGTGCCGGTCCACATGGCCCGTGAAGTCGGCGTGAAAATCGTGCCGGTCGGGATCGTATTTGAGGACGACGCTGCCGGTCACCGGATTGAGCTCGATGTCCTCCACGCCGGGGATCAGGCTCAAGACCTCCTTGTAGGCCTGGAGCTGCTCAGGGTTGCCTTTGGCCGACGGAATCTTCATCCGGATCCGGCCAGGCACCTGATGGACGATCTTGAGCTTTGCCATCGCTTCCCGAGCGCAGGCGGTCGGGCTAGGCCGCCGGCGACGCGGCAGCAGGCTTCGCTTCCGGCTTTGCCTTGGCTTCGTCGGCCTTGACCTCTTCCTCGGCCTTCACCTCGGCCACGATGTCCTGCACCTGCTCCTTGGCTTCCGCCATCATCTCGTTCGTCTTCTGGCCGAACTTGTAGATGCCGCGCACCGACGAACGGAACATCGGCGTCACGGCCGAGCCGATCTTCGGCGCGTACTTGGGCGCCAGCATCGCGGCAACGCCGAGGGCAATGCCGGGCAGCAACGCGACCTCGAACAGTGCCGCGCCGACAGCCACCACACCGACCGCGGCGGCAGTGGTGACGATGGTCTCGTCGGCACCGGATTCCGGTGCTGCGCTTTGATCGGAATTCGATTGGGCGTGTCCCGCCCCGTTCGCGTCCGCATTCGCCATGGCGTCCCCCATTCGGCCCGACCAATCGTTAGCAGGCCAAAGTGACAGGTCTGCGACTCTGCCTTCAGGCCACGACCTGCACACCGAGTGAAGTGGCTTCGACAAAGCCGGCTTCGGTGCCCACCAGGACATGGCCGGTCTCGATTTCGAACCAGGCGCCATGCAGGGCGATATCCCCGCGCCGAACGGCGTCGGCGACATAGGGGAAGGTCATGAGGTTGTGGAGGCTGCCGGCAATGGCGGCGCGTTCCAGCTGCGTCAGGTATCCCTCCTGGCCGGGAAGACCGGCGTGGCCGGCGGCCTCCGAGATCATCGACATCCAGCGATGGATGGCGTCGCCCGGCGCCAGCGCCGGGCCTTGCTCGACATAGGCCCGGATCCCGCCACAGCCGGCATGGCCCAGCACCACGATGTGCCGCACGCGCAGCACCAGCACGGCGAACTCGAGCGCAGCGAACACGCCATGACACAGCCGATCGGACGTGTAGGGCGGCACGAGGTTGGCGACGTTGCGGACGACAAAGAGCTCGCCCGGATGCGCGTCGAAGATGACCTCGGGCGAGACCCGCGAATCGCAGCAGCCGATCACGAGGATGGTGGGCGACTGGCCGTGCCGGGCGAGCTCGCGGAAGCGGTGGCGCTCCAGCGGCATGCGGCCGTCCAGGAACGAGCGGTACCCCTCGATCAGGCGGGAGGGAAAGGCGGGATGGGTCGGCATACGGCATCCTCGAGGTTCGCCGAGGACATTCTGCCCGTCTTGTGTGACGGATCGTTGCGGCTTCCGGCCACGCAACGGCCCGGCTTGGCAAGCCAGCCTCACATGCTTAAGACCTTTGCCATCAAGGAGGAGAAGCAATGAACGTCAAGGGTCAGGCCGCCATCGTCACCGGCGGCGCATCGGGTCTGGGCGGCGCGACCGCAAGCGCGCTCGCCGCCGCCGGCGCCAAGGTTGCGATCTTCGACCTGCAGGATGAGCTGGGGAGCGCGAAGGCCAAGGAGATTGGCGGCCTGTACGTCAAGACCAACGTCTCGGACGCGGCCAACACCGAAGCCTCGGTCAAGACCGTGGTCGAGAAGCTCGGCGCCCCGCGCGTGGTCGTGAATTGCGCCGGCATCGGCCGCGCCGCCCGCACCATCTCCAAGTCGGGTCCCCATGACCTGCAGATGTTCTCCCAGGTGATCCAGGTCAACCTGATCGGCACCTTCAACGTCATTCGCCTCGCTTCCTGGGCGATGAGCCAGGCCGAGCCGCTGGAGGATGGCGAGCGCGGCGTCATCATCAACACCGCCTCGGTGGCGGCGTTCGACGGCCAGATCGGCCAGGCCGCCTACTCGGCCTCCAAGGGCGGCGTCGTCGGCATGACGTTGCCGATCGCGCGCGACCTTTCCAGCATGGGCATCCGCGTCTGCACCATCGCCCCCGGCCTGTTCCTGACGCCGATGATGATGGGCCTGTCGGCCGAGGCGCAGAAGAGCCTGGGCGCGCAGGTGCCGTTCCCGCCGCGGCTGGGCGATCCCAAGGAGTACGCCCAGCTCGCCATGAGCATCGTCGAGAACCATATGCTGAACGGCGAGACCATCCGCCTCGATGGCGCCATCCGCATGGCGCCGAGGTAAGGCCGTGCGGCTGCCGAGGATCGCGACCACGATGGCGCTGCTCGTGCTGCTGGCGCAGCCGGCGCTGGCCGAGCCGCGCTGGCTCGCCTGCAAGTACACAGACACCAGCGGCAAACCGCAGACATTCTCGATGGTGTTCGACGACCTACGCGGCACGGCGGCGATATTGGACAATGGCGGCCTGATCGAAGGCACCGGCACCACCATAAACTTCCAGTCGCTGCGCACGCGCTTCCCGGCGTTCAACCTCACCTACAACAGGAACGACGGCGCGCTCGCCGTGTCAGCGACCGGCGGCCTGGGCGGTATCCTGACCGGCGAATGCCGGCGCAGCCCGCCGCCGCCGGGCGCGCCGCAACTGACGCAGTAGGATTCTTTACGTCGGGCCGGTCGGCAGGCCGAGGTCGGCGTTGCGCTCGCAGCGCAGGTCGGCGACGCCGTTCTCCAGCGACTGCTGGCCGGGAGTCGTCTGACCGCTGCAGGTGAAGCGGATGCGCAGCACCTTGGGATTGCGATCCTGGTTGCCGAAGATGTAGGCCATCGCCGGCACTTGGCAGCGTGTCGAGTTCACGCCGCAGATGTCGCGCACCTGCTGGGTGACGTCGACCGTCGAGCTGGAACTGCCGGTGCCCCAGGTCGCCTCGAGGATGGTGATGGTGCGCGGCACCACCTGCGGACCGGCGACGCAATCCATCCGCGCCTTGAGGCTCGAGATCACGACTTCCGACAGCACGAAGCGCTGCGGCTGGCAGGTCCAGATCACGGTCAGCCGCTTGTTCATGTCCGGCCGCTGGTCGCCGTAGTTGGCGGCGTTGGCGAACACATCGCAGGGATAGCCGTTGGGGCAGGTCACTCTGCCGGTGACGTCGGCGGAGAGCCCGTCCTGGGGCAGGCCCCAGTAGGCCCGCTGCAGCGCGGCGGTCGAGTTGACCGTCGGCGGCCCGCCACAGGACACGGTCGTCACCAAGCACACGATCGCAAGACCAAGAACACGGGCCAGAGTCATGGCTCCCCCAAAATGAGCCGGCCAACCTATCGATTGGAAGTCGCGTCGGCAATGCAATTACTATGTCAAAAGTAACATTCGGGCAACCGATGTCATGGCTTGATGATGAGCTCGTCGAAGTAAGTGACGCTGTCGGCCTTGGTCCACAGGGCAACGTGGCCGGGCCTCGCAAAGGTGGAGTCGGTCGCGCTGTACAGGCTCTTGCCGTTGAACAAGACCTCGAAGCGGTTGCCGCGCACGTCGAGGCCGAGCTGGTGCCAGATGCCCGACGGTACCTTCACATCGGCGCCGGCGAACTGGATGCGCTTGCCGGCGACCACGCGGTAGAGCCGGACATTGTCTTCCAGCGCATTGGCGCGCACGACGTAGTAGTTGTTGGCATCGCTGAGACGCAGCGCGATGCCGGCCGCGCGGTCGACTTCGCCCGATACCGCCTTGAAGCGGACGGTGACCATCGCGTCCTTCGCGGTCTGATCGAAGATCGCCAGCGGAAAGCGATAGTCGGTGCGATCGGCGCTGGTCTGGGCCAGCGCCTTGGGACCGACCGGCGCGGTCTTGTCCTCGATCACGCTCCACTTCACCGGACCGCCGCCGCCGGTCAGGCCGGTGATGACGCCGGGCGGAAGCTGGCCCACGGGCACGTCCTCGAAGTCGAAACGGACCGTCGGCCCCTCGGCGCCGGCGCGCGTCGCTCTCGCTGCGACCGCCAGCGAGGTCATGGCGAGGATGGAACGTCTCCGCTGCTTGCCGGGCATTGTCGTCCTCCTTGAATTGATGGCAGGGCCGTTCAGTTCTCGATCCGATAGAGCGCCGCGCGATGGCTCGCCGGCAGGAAGGCGACCAGGGAGTCGCCGGTCGGCGGGAAGGCGGTGGTGTGCGCGCCCTTCTCGGTGGCGACTGTGCCGAGGCTCTTCATCGTCGTGGTGTCGAACACATCGACCACGCCGGGATCGCCGACCGCGACATAGAGCTGGCGGCGCACGGGGTTGAACCAGACGACGTCGGGCACGCCCGAAAGCTTGCCCGCATTGAGCACTTTGCCCGTGCCGGCATCGAGCGTGACCAGCACTCCGGCGTCGCAGGCGCAGAACAGGCGGCGGGTTACCGGATCGAAGTCCAGGCCATGGGCGCCGTCGGCCGGGATCGCCATGGTGCGCGCAATCCGGTCCGGCTGGCACGCATCGACGACCACGATCTGCGAGGGCTGCATGATGTTGACATAGAAGAGCTGGGCCTCGGCATCGAAAACCGTCCAGCGGGTCCGGCCCGGCACCTCGATCGAGGAGCGCATCGTCTGCGCATCAAGGTCGACCATGGAGAGCGTATAGGAAAGCGGCACCGCGGGATCGCCGACGTTGGCGGCGAGCAGCAGATGTCGCTGGGCATCGTACGCCAGGCCATTGGGCCGCAGGCCGACGGCGATCTTGGTTACCTTCGGGTCAGGCCCGGGGGCGAACATGCCGATCGTGTTCTCGCCGCGGTTGGAAGTGAAGACGAGCTGGCTCTCGTCGCTCACCAGCGCGCCCGCCACGGCAGTGAGGCCGGGGATCGAGTACAGATGCTTGGCGGTCGCCGGATCGAGCACGTCGATGGTGCTGTTGGCGGTGTGGGCGACATAGACGTGGCCGGTGGCGGCATGGACCGCGGCGTGATCGAAGCCGCTGCTGCCCTTGTTTGGCGGCAGTGCAATGTGGCTGCACAGGCGGAGCGGTGGGCTCGTCATGGTCAGCTGGTCTTGGGCCAGTTGCGTGTCTCGCCGACAGAGTGCCGGCACCAGGTGTAGAGCGCGTCGTACATGACCATGCCGTGCTTCAGCATTTCATGATCGTCCTGGTAGAGGTGGCTGAGCCCCTGCGAGATCGCGAGCAGGCCAGGCGACTGCGGCGTGAGCTCGGGCCGCGACGTGTCGGCGCCGCGCACGATGTCGGCGAGCTTGGCGAGCCCCGGGGCGTCGAGCTTGTACTCGGCGATGAAGGCATCGAAGCTGCATTTGTCGCCGACATGGCCGAACTTCACGCCCGGGATGTCGTAAGGCGTGGCGCCGGTTTTCTCGGCCGTCGCCAGCACTTGGTCGGCCGGCACATAGAGGAACTCCGGCTGCTTCTCGATGAAGCGCTGGATCAGCCACGGGCAGGCAATGCGGTCGATCTTCGGCCGCTCACGAGTGACCCACTTCATGACCCATCTCCTTTCATGAGATCTCCCTCCTTGAGTGGCCCTTCCTTCAGGGGCTCGGTGGGATGGCCGTCGGCGCGCCAGCTGCCGAGGCCGCCGGCGACCGCGACGGCATCGATGCCGCGCTCGCGCAGCTTGGCGGCGGCGTCGCTGCCGATCTCGAAGCCCCAGGCGCAGTAGACCAGGGCCTTGGCTCCCTTGGGCAGCGTGGCGGCGATGGCGTCGACCTTGTCGGGCGGAGCGTGCTGGGCGCCGCGCAGGCCGAGCGGGATCATCTTCGCGTCGGCATCGAGCCGCGCGTCGATCACCAGGAGGTCCGGTTCGCTCTCGAGGCGCTGACGGGCAGCGTCGGGCGAGATCATGGCGTCGGTGCGCCACGCAGCTGCCGAGCCTGCAAAGCGCTCGGCGATGCGGGGCCAATGGAGGTTGTTCATGAAGGCGTCGACATACGCTCCGACATTGGCGCCGAAGTCGAGGTGATAGGAGTGCTCGTACATGTCGAGCGCCAGGATCGGCATGCCGCCGGCCAGGCTGTGCGTGTGGTCCGCCAGCCAGACATTGGTAAGGCTACCGTCGCGTGGCGAGTGGGTGAGCACCACCCAGCCCGAGCCGCCGCCCAGCGCGCGGCCCATCGCCATGAATTCGTCGCGCCAGCGCTCGGTCGAGCCGAAGTCGCGCGCGATCGCCTCACCGAGTGCGCCGTCGGGCAGGCCGCCGCTGCCGCCCAACCCGTCGAAGTAGAGCTCGTGCAGCAGCATGGAGTTGGTGGCGATCAGCTCCTCGCGCTTCAGCCCGTTGACGACAAAACCGGGCGCCGCCGCAGCCTGCAGCTTGGCGAGGTCGGCCTTTATGGCATTCAGCCGGCGCACGGCACCGCCGTAGTTATTCTCGTAGTGGCTGGCGATCAGCCGGACACTCAGCCCGTTCAGGCGGCCGGGCTTGAAGGCGATCGGTTTGGCTTTGAAAGCCATGGCAACTTCTCCATGATACAGTCGTTTCATTGGTCATATAGGCCTACGACCGAGGAGCGGCAAGGAAAAAGATACATGTGTTGCAAGACAAATTGCGATTATGGTACAGGTGAAGCATGAACGCGGGCCAAATCGTCACCAAGGCGCCGTGGCTGCTGCTGATTCACCAGCTGCCGGCCAAGCCGGCCTATGCCCGGGTCAAGGTGTGGCGGCGCCTGCAGGCGCTGGGCGCGGTGATCGTGAAGAACGCCGTCTATGCGCTGCCGTCGAACGAGGAGACCCAGGAGGACTTCGCCTGGCTGGCCCGCGAGATCGTCGAGTTGGGTGGCGAGGCGGTGGTATGCGAGGCCGAGCTGGTCGAGGGCCTCGACGACGGCGAGCTCAGGCGCATGTTCGTGACGGCACGCAACGTCGACTATGCGCGGCTCGCCAAGGAGGCGGACGGCCTCGCGACGCGCCTCCCAACGCGTCTCGGGCCCGACGGCCCCGACTCCGAGCTGGGCGACATCGCCAACCACACTGCACGACTGCGCAAGCAATTGAGCGAAGTCGCGGCCATCGACTTCTTCGAGGCGGACGGGCGCGAGGCTGCCGAGCAGCGCATCGCCGGCCTCGAGCAACGCATGAGCCAAGGGAGTGATGCCATGATCACTGGACAGGCCAGAGGAGAGGTGGGGCCGGCGCCGGCCGGCATGGGCGGCAAGATCTGGGTGACGCGCGAGCATGTGCAGGTCGATCGCATCGCCTCGGCGTGGCTGGTCCGCCGCTTCATCGATTCGTCAGCGCGCTTCAAGTTCGTCCCCGGCCGCAGCTATGCGCCGCGCTCGGGCGAGGTGCGCTTCGACATGTTCGAGGGCGAGTACACGCACGAGGGCGATCGCTGCACCTTCGAGGTGCTGCTGCAGCACGCCGGCATCGACGATCCGGCCTTGGCCGCGATCGGCGAGATCATCCACGACATCGATCTCAAGGACGGCAAGTATGGCCGCGAGGAGACGGCCGGCATCCGCACCGTGATGTCGGGGATCGCCGCGGCCCATCGCGACGACGAGGACCGGCTGGCGCGCGGCGCCGCCGTGCTCGACGACCTCTACGAATATTTCAGGACGGCACAATGAGCGACATGGCGGCAACACGAGGCAACGACGTCCCGGCACACGGCGTGCCGTTCGGCGAGGCCATGAAGGTATGGGCGCGCGTCGCCGCGCTGTCGTTCGGCGGACCGGCCGGCCAGATCGCGGTGATGCATCGCATCATCGTCGAGGAGAAGAAGTGGATCGGCGAGAACCGCTTCCTGCAGGCCCTGAACTACTGCACGCTGCTGCCCGGCCCCGAGGCGCAGCAACTCGCGACCTATATCGGCTGGCTGATGCACAAGACCAAGGGTGGGCTGTTCGCGGGCACGTTGTTCGTGCTGCCCGGCCTGCTCGCCATCATGGCGCTCTCCTGGATCTACGTGCTGCTGGGCCGGCTCACCATCATCGAGGGCCTGTTCTTCGGGCTGAAGGCCGCCGTGCTGGTCATCGTCGTCGAAGCCGTCCTGCGCGTTGGCCGCCGTGCGCTCAAGAACAGCGTCATGGTGGCGCTGGCGGCGGCATCCTTCATCGCGATCTTCTTCTATGACGTGCCGTTCCCCGTCATCGTGTTCGGCGCTGGCATCATCGGCTACGTCGCCGGGGCCGCCGGTGCGCAGCCGTTCCTGAGCGCCGGCGGGCACGGCAAGGTCGGCGCCAGGCAGGTGGCCGATCGCGATTCCCTCCTGGGCGAGGACACGCCCGAGCACGCCAAGCCGAATGTGAGATGGTCGCTGACCATCGCCGCCGTGTTCCTGGCACTCTGGCTGGTGCCGGTGGCGGCGCTCTACCTGACATTGGGCGGCGACAACGTCTTCACCAAGATCGCAATCTTCTTCAGCAAGATGGCGGTGGTGACTTTCGGCGGCGCCTATGCCGTGCTGGCCTACGTCGCCCAGCAGGCGGTCGACAACTTCCATTGGGTGACGGCGGGCGAGATGCTGGACGGGCTCGGCATGGCCGAGACCACGCCCGGTCCCCTGATCATGGTCACGCAGTTCGTGGGCTTCCTCGGTGCCTGGCGCGAGCCCGGCCCGCTGCCGCCGTTGCTGGCGGCGACGCTCGGCGGGTTGCTCACCACCTGGGTCACCTTCACGCCCTGCTTCCTCTGGATCTTCTTCGGCGCGCCGTTCGTCGAGGCGTTGCGCGCCAACAAGGCGCTGGGCGCGGCGCTCGGCGCCATCACCGCCGCTGTGGTGGGCGTGATCCTGAACCTCGCAGTGTGGTTCGCGCTGCACGTGCTGTTCGCCAAGCTGGTGCCGGTGAAGGTCCTTGGCGCCAGCTTCGACATGCCGGTGCTGTCGTCGATCGACATTCCCTCGGCGGTGCTGGCGATCGCCGCGGCTTTCGCGATCTTCCGATTCAAGATCGGGATGATTCCCGTCCTCCTCGCGAGCGCGCTCGCCGGGATGATCTATTACCTCGCTTTGGGGAGTGTGTGACTCGAACAGAAGGAGGTTTGAATGACGATCGTGCAGAACCGCCGCGCCTTTATCGGTGCCGCTGCCGGGGTGGCGCTTGCCGCCACCGCCGCCGATGCCTTCGCCCAGGCCGCCCCGAAAGTCGAATACGCCATCAAGAAGCTGCCGTTCGATCCGGCGAAGATCAAAGGCCTCAGCGAAAAGCTGCTGGTGAGCCACTACGAGAACAACTACTCGGGCGCCGTGAAGCGGCTGAACGCCATCACCGCCCAGCTCGCCGGCCTCGACATGGCAAGCGCCCCGGTCTTCGTCGTCAACGGGTTGAAGCGTGAGGAGCTGATCGCCGCCAACTCGATGATCATCCACGAGCTCTATTTCGACGGCCTGGGCGGCGAGGGCGAGCCTGCGGGAGCGCTCGCCGAGGCCATCACGCGCGACTTCGGCAGCGTCGCCCGCTGGAAGACGGAGTTCGCGGCCATGGGCCGGGCGCTGGGCGGCGGTTCGGGCTGGGTGCTGCTCACCTGGTCACCGCGCGACAAGCGGCTGGTCAATACCTGGGCGGCCGACCACACGATGACGCTCGCCAGCGGCCGGCCGATCCTGGCGCTCGACATGTACGAGCACGCCTACGCCATGGACTACGGCGCCCGTGCCCCAGGCTACGTCGAGGCCTTCATGCAGGGTATCCGCTGGGACAATGCCGCTGGTCTTTATGAGAAGTACGCCAAGGAAGCGTGACCTCTCATCCACCTCCCCCGTCATCGGGGGAGGCCGGGAGGGGGCAGGCTACAGTCGTGGTGTCTCGTGTTTCAGATCATGATCTTCGCAATTCAAACATCAGCGGTGAGGCTCTCCCCCTCCCGGCCTCCCCCGTATGACGGGGGAGGTAGATAAGCTCGATGCGCCTCTTCCCTGAAACCGCCGACGCCAACGCGCGACGCCTCGTCATTGCGCGTGGCCTGCGTGCGCTGGCCGACGGCTATGTCTCGATCCTGCTGCCGGCCTATCTGCTGACGCTGGGTTTCGACGCTTTCGAGGTCGGCGTGGTGGCCGCGGCGACGCTGCTGGGCTCGGCCACGCTCACGTTGTTCGTCGGCATGATCACCAACCGCTTCGGCCATCGCGGGCCCTTGCTCGCGGCCGCCGGCCTGATGGCGGCGACCGGCTTCGGCTTCGCCGGCCTGCAGGATTTCTGGCCGCTGCTGATCGTGGCCTTCGTCGGCACCATGAATCCCTCGAGCGGCGATGTCAGTGTCTTCCTGCCGCTCGAGCAATCGCTGCTCGCCCATTCCGTGGCCGATCGCGATCGCACGGCGCTCTTCGTGCGCTACAGCCTCGCCGGCGCGCTGATGGGCGCGGCCGGCGCGCTGCTGGCGGCGGTGCCCGGCCTCATGGTCGGTTGGTGGTCTGTGTCGATGCCGATCGTGATGCAGGGCATGTTCCTCCTCTATGCCGCGATCGGCCTGGTGAGCGGTCTGATCTATCGGCGCATTGCCGAACCGCCGCCGGCGCATGACGGGCCGCGCACGGCGCCGCTCGGTCCCTCGCGCGGTATCGTCTATCGCCTGGCCGCGCTCTTCAGCATCGACGCCTTCTCCGGTGGTCTGATCGTGCAGTCAATGCTGGCGCTGTGGCTGTTCCAGACCTTCGGCCTGTCGATCGCCGCGGCGGCCAACCTGTTCTTCTGGACCAACGTCTGCTCGGCCGTCTCCTTCTTTGCCGCGGTGCCGCTTGCCAATCGCATCGGTCTGGTGCGAACCATGGTGTTCACCCATCTGCCGTCGAATCTCTGCCTGGTCGCGATCCCGTTCGTCTCCAGCCTGCCGGTGGTGATCGGCTTGCTGATCGTGCGCAGCCTCCTGTCACAGATGGACGTGCCGACGCGCAACTCGTACGTCATGGCCGTCGTCACGCCGCCCGAGCGGGCGGCGGCGGCCAGCCTCACCTCGGTGCCGCGCAGCCTCGCCTCGGGCGTGGGCCCTGTGATCGCGGGATGGCTGCTGCTGTTGCCGGGCTTCGCCTGGCCCATTCTGATCGGCGGCCTGCTGAAGACCGGCTATGACCTGGCGCTGCTCGCGATGTTCAGCCACGTCCGGCCGCCGGAAGAGCGGCCACAGGCGGCAGGAGAGGCGGTGCGCTCATAGGGACGGCGTCAGTCAGGCCTGGCATTCGAAGGAAGCGACCTTCGAGGTCTCCCGTCGCGTATGGTACTGCACGATGCCCTTGAAGCGCGCTGCGCCGCCGTGCGCCCGGCAATATTCGTCCGCCAGGGGCCGAGCCTCGGCCTCGTTATGCGAACCGGTGATCACGACGGACATGCCGTCGCCCTTCACTTCCTGACGATTCGAGGTCCGATAAGGGCTGTCGACGCAGGCCGTAAGCGCGAGCGTGACCAGCGTCGCCAAGAGCACGCTCGGCGGCGCCCCGGAAAGGTGCGCACTTGAAGTCCATCGCCGCATCGCAACGGAAGGGTGCACGCATCCGTATTACGATGACCTGACAGCAGGCTGGCCCTCCGAGCAATGGAACGTAACGCTGTTCCAGGTCTTGCGGCGCTGGCGGTACAGCGTCGCCTCGGGCGTGCCGGGCACCTTGCCGAGCTTGCTGCAGTATTCCGTGGCCCAGGGCAAGGCGTCCGACACGCTGTCGACGTTCACCACGGTGAGCGATTGCCCATCGGGGACGACGCGCGGTTGATTGGCACTGGGATAGGCGGCGGATTCGGTTTGCGAACAGGCGCCGACGAGCAATCCAACGATTGCGACGAGCACGGCGGGAGACGACATCGGCATGGCGGACAGTGAGCGCAGGCGTCTCGGGAAGCTCGCGAGTGATTATAAGCCATGGATCGGCGCGGACCTAGCCGAACCATCCACCGCCTTGGAGTTGCCGCTGCACCGCCCGCGGCGCCATTACAGCGACCTGACATCAACGCGGTCAATGCGGTGCATCGCCCTCGAGATCGCGCGGACGCAGGATGATGAACGCCGCCATGGCCAGCGCCATGAGCAGGGCGACGACACCGAACGCAAGCCCCCAGCCCGTGGCCGACATGCCGCCGCTCGCATCGAGCGTCCAGCCGATCGCCAGCGGACCGACGAAGCCACCCGCGTAGCCCAGCATCGAATGGACTGCGAGCGTGGCGCCGCGGCGTGCCGGGTCGGCGGAGCCGGCGGCACCCGCCGTAAGCGAAGACGAATCGAGCCAGATGATCATGCCGTAGACCACGAGCAGCACCACGGCGAGCCAGTAGTCCCTGGCGCCCAAAAAGCCGATCGAGGCGCCGACGGCGATCGACAGCACCATGGCGGCCACGACCAGCCGGCGCCGGCCGAAGCGGATCGACGCTTCGTTGCCCAGTACGCTCATCAGCGTCCCGAGCAGCCCGAGCACGGTCACGACCGCGGTGGGCGACAGCAGCTCGCCGGTGGCGCCGCTCGAGGCGGCAACCCAGGCGAGGAAGGCCACGCCCCAGCCGCGCAGAGCGTTCATCTCCAGCGTGTGCACGCAGTAGGCCAGGGAATAGGCGAAGGCGGAGCGGTTGCGCAGCACGGGACGGAAGTCGAACAGCGCCGGCTGCTGTCCGGCAGGCTTGGCCGGTGGGGGCCGGCCCGGCACGGCCAGCGCCACGGTGATCCAGGCGATGGCCGCCGTGAGCCCGGCGCTGGCAAAGGCCACGCGCCAGCCGAACCCGTCGGCCAGCAGGTCGCCCAACGTATAGGAAATGGCGCCGGAGATGCCGATGCTCGCGGCGTGCCCAGTCACCGCGCGCGACATCATCCTGGCATCGACCTGGTCGGCCAGGAGCTTCAGGCCGGTCATGTAGGTGCCGGCCCAGCCGATGCCGGCAAGCCCGCGCAGGGCCAAGGCCGACCAGAAGCCATCGGCCAGCAGGCCGAACAGGAGATGCGCCGCGACGGTACAGCCGACGCCGAACAGGTAGACGCGCTTGGCGTCGATGCGGTCCGTCAGGGTCACCAGCACCGGCACCGTGACCATGTAGGTCGCGTAGAACGCCGAGGTGATCCAGCCGGCCTCGGCATTGTTGAGCGACCAACGCTGCATCATGCCGGGCAGCAGCGCCGGCCAGTAGTAGGCGCCGATCTGCACGAACACCTGGGCGGTGCAGACGATGGCGACCAGGCGGGCGCCGGTCGAACGATCGGTCGGGCTGTCGATCGGGCGATCAGTCGGCATGGCGGACCGTAGCTCGCCGCGGAGCACGCAGCACGCACAGCGCGGCGCAGGCGGCAAGGCTGAGCCCCGCCGTCACGAGCAGGATCGAGGCGCCGATGTGATCGAGCAGCACGGCGAAGGCGAAGGGCGCCAGCGCCGACAGGAAGCGCGACGGCATGCCGATCAGGCCCAGCCGATAGCCGTAGTTCTCCGGGCCGAAGATCGCGAGCGGCACGGTGCCGCGCGCGATGGTGAGGATGCCGTTACCTGAGCCGTGCAGCACGGCGAACGCGCTCGACGCCACACTGCCGCCCGCGATCAGCAGGACGGCGGCGCCGACCGGATGGGTGAGCGTCGCCAGTCGCGCGGTGATCAAGGGATGAAGCCGCGCCAGCGGTCCCGCCTCCAGCAGCCGTGCCGCGACCTGGGCTGGCCCGATCAACGCGCCGGCGGCGATGGCCTGCGTCTGCGAGGCGCCAGCCACCTCCATGATCCGCGGGAAGTGCGCGGCCATGCCCGCTGTCACCACCCAGGCGGCGGCAAAGGCGAACGCCAGCACGATCATCGGTCGGTCGATCGGCACCGGTTGATCAGCGGCGCGCTTCTCGGCCGCCGCCACGCTGGGTCGCGGAAGGCACCAGTAGTTGAGCGGCAGGGCGACGAAGAAATGCAGAGCCGCCCAGGCAAGGCAGGTATCGCGCCAGCCGATCGTGGCCGCGCCCCACGCGGTCAGCGGCCAGCCGATGGTGCTGGCGAAGCCCGCGAACAGGGTGATGCCGGTGATGGCGCCGCGTGCGTTGGTGCCATAGATGCGTCCCAGCACCGCGAACGCCGCATCGTAGAGGCCGATGCCCATGCCGACGCCCAGCACGATCCAGGCAAGCTGCAGCGTCAGCAGCGACTCCGCGCGGTACAGCAGCACGAGCCCGGCAGCGAACAGCAGGTTGGAGACGGCGAGTACGGTGTTGCCGCTGCCGCGATCGATCAGGCGGCCCGCGCGCGGCCCCAGCAGGGCGGAGATCACCAGCGATATCGAGAAGCTCGCGAATAGCCACGTCGTCGACGTGTGCGTGTCGCGCGCGATCTCGTCTGCCAGGATCGCCGGCAGGTAGTAGCTCGACGCCCAGGCGAGCGTCTGCGTCGAGCCGAGGATGGTGATGGTCAGCAGCCGGCGCGCATCTGCCATGTTAGTACGCCGGCGTCTCCGCCATCATGGGCCACGATTCGCCAGGCATCAGCAGTCGCAGCCCTTCTTGCCTTCCTGCTTGGCCTTCACGTCGGCGACGCAGCAACCGCTGGGTTCGGCGGCGGACTTCGGCTCCGGCGCTGAACCGCCACAGCATCCGCTGGCGGTCTCGCCCTCACCCTCGGCGAGATTGGCCTCGGGTCCGGGTCCCGAGCAGACGCCGGTCTCGGGCAGCACAAGCTCGACGCGCGCCGCCGCCTCATGGTCGCCCGCGATCTCGGCCACGATCGAGCGCACCTGCTCGTAGCCCGTCAGCATCAGGAAGGTCGGCGCACGGCCGTAGCTCTTCATGCCGGCGAAGTAGAAGCCGGGCTCGGGCTGGGCGAGCTCCTTCGCGCCGTGCGGCCGCACCGTGCCGCAGCTGTGGATGTTCGGATCGATCAGCGGCGCCAGGATCGGCGGACATTCGACGGCAGGATCGAGCGACAGACGGACCTCGCGCAGGAAGTCGAAGTCCGGCCGGAAGCCCGTCGCCACCACCAGCTCGTCGACGGCGACGAAGCGGCCGCAGCACGAGGAGCCGGCGCCGATGCGCAGCTTGTCGCCGTCGCGGCCGATGTGCGAGACGCGGAAGCCGGTCTCGACAGAGATCTTGCCGTCCATCACCAGCCTGGCGAAGGCCGCACCGAGCGCGCCGCGAGCGGCAAGCTTGTCGTTGGCGCCGCCGCCGAACGCCTTCTGCGGATTGTCGCCGCGCAGCAGCCAGATCGCCTCGGTCTCCGGCGCCTCTTCCTTGAGGCGCACGAGATCGATCAGCGTGCCGATCGCCGAATGGCCTGCGCCGAGCACCGCGACCTTGCGGCCGGCATAGCGGCCGCGCTCACGGCCCAGTACGTCGGGCATGCCGTAGGCGATGCGGTCCTGCGCCTCGCGCTCGCCGATCGCCGGCAGGCCGTCGGCGCCCGCGGGGTTGGGCGAGAACCACGTGCCAGTGGCGTCGATCACCGCATCGGCCTTCAACTGCTCCGGACCCTTGCCGTTCTGGTAGCGGATGGTGAAGGCCTCGAAGGCGCGGCCGTTGCTCTTCATCTTGTCGAAGCCCGCACGGCCGACACTGGTCACCCTGCTGCTGGTGCGGATGTGGTCCTTGAGCGGCGTGCGCGTCGCCAGCGGCTCGAGATACTGCGCCAGCAGCTCACCGCCGGTCGGATAGTGGTCGGGCGGCGGCGAATTCCAGCCGGCGGCCGTCAGCAGGCGCTCCGAAGCCTTGTCGATGGCGTATTCCCACGGCGAGAACAGCGGCACGTGGCTCCACTGGCGCACGGCGTGGCCGACTGTGGGGCCGGCTTCGAGCACGACCGGCTCCATGCCGCGCTCCAGCACATGGGCGGCCGCGGCGAGGCCGACAGGGCCGGCGCCCAGGATGGCGACGGTCTTGGCCTTGGCGAGCGAGTCGGGCATGGCGTGCTCCTGTTCTCCTAGAATCATCGAAATATAGGACCAAATTTTTTTAAGCAGCGACCTTCGACACCTTGGCCACATTCGGCGGGCAGGTGCCCTCAGCACAGCATTCCTCGTTCAGGTAATTGATCAGGCCGCGCATCAGGTCGTAGTTGGTGTGGCACACCAGCGTCGTGCCCTCGCGGGTCTGCGTGACGAGGCCGACCGTGATCAACGCCTTGAGATGATGCGAGAGCGTCGAGGCGGCGATCTCGAGCCGATCCTGCAGGCGGCCCACCGCCATGCCCTCTTCGCCCGCGCGGACCAGGATCCGGTAGATCTTCAGCCGGGTCGGATTACCCAAGGCTTCGAGGCGGGCGGCAGCGTCGTCGAGTTTCATGGCGTCAAGATAGGTCGCCCGGCCTGGATGTCAAACGGTATTTCCAGAAATTTAGAAATACGTTACTGGCGGCGACGGGCAATGACGAATATCGGCAGTGAGATGATTTGCGCGGCGACCGCGAAAGCGATCAACGCGGCCTGCGAGTGTTCATAGAACATTCCCGCGGCGACGCTGCCGACCAGCCAGCCGACGCCGTAGCCTGCATAGAACAGCCCGAAGGCCAGGCCGCGTTTGCCCTCGGGCAGGACGCCCGCAACGATGGCCTTGAGCAGCGTGTCCTGGGTGGCATAGCCGATCCCCCAGAGCGGCATGGCGAGGAGCACGGCAAGTAAGGTTCCCTGAAAGACGACTGGCGTGAACAGCGCTGACAGTGCGACGGCAATGAGCACGGCCGGCAGGCCGATCCGGTCATACAGCGTTCCGAGAACCAGGCTCGCGATGACCCCGCACCCCGTGGCGAACGCGAGGAGCACCGGGATCCAGGAGCCGTCGACCAGGCCCGCGCCGGCCAGATGGTAGGCGATGAGCTCGTAACTCAGCAGCCCGGCGGCGAAGCACGCGCCCGCCAGCATGTAGAGCCAATACGCCCGCGTGAAGCCCTGGCCTTTGGCCGCCGGCTCTTGCTCCAGCTTCGAAGGAAGCGGGAAATTGACCCGGGCGACGGCCAGGGACGCAAGGGCAAGCAGCGACGATATCAGCAGCAGCGCAAAGCAGATCCGGTAGTCGCCACCGAGGAACAGGATCGCTGCGACCACCAGCGGCCCGATGGTGGCGCCGGTCTCGTCCATCGCTGTGTTGATGGAATAGACCCGGCCTTTGCCCAGCTCGGCCGTCGTGTAGGACAGCATTGCCTCCACGGTGGGTTTGCGGATCGCTCGCCCGATGCGTTCGAGGAGAATGAAGGCCGCGGCCACCCGCCAGTCGCCGGCCAGCGCCATGGCCGGAACGGCGAGCAGGTTGATCGCATAGCCGATGAACGTGACGGTCCAATATCGGCCCGACTTGTCGGCGACGTAGCCGGCCACCGAGCGCAGTGCATAGCCCAGGAACTCGCCGAGGCCGGCGACGATGCTGATGGCCGCCGCGCCGGCCCCCAGCATGCCGAGAAACTGGCCGTTGATCGCGGCTCCGCCTTCATAGGTCATGTCGGAGAAAAGGTTGACGACGCCCATCGTCATAACGAAGCGCGATGCAAGCGAATCGAAGAAGGCAAAGGCCGGCTTCTTCAAGAGAGTTATCCTGGCTTTGCGGACAAACGCATCCTGAACGATGCCGGTTGCCGGCGATCAGTCACGCTTGTGTTGCAGCGAACACCATTGCGCCGGCACTATACGCTCCTTATTATCGAATTTCGATAAGGATCAGCGGAACGCATGAAGGCGGCGAAGCATCAGGAATTCCTCACCGGCCTCATCCGGCTGCATATCCTGCACCATGCTGTCGAAGGCGAGTTCTTCGGTAACTGGATGATCGAAGAGCTGCGCGAGCACGGCTACCGCATCGGTCCAGGAACGCTCTATCCGATGCTGCATGCCCTGGAGCGCAAGGGATACCTGAAGTCCAGGACCGAAGGGGCGGGCCGTCGCGCCCGCCGGCATTACCGGGCGACGCGTCAGGGACGGGCGGCGCTCGTGTTGGCGACGGCAAAGGTGCGCGAGCTCTTCAACGAACTGGTCAGGGAACGATGACGGACACGACGAAAGACGCAGGGGCCAAGGTGGCACCCGGCCCGTGGAGGGAAGTGCTGTTGGTGTTCCTGCGGCTGGGGCTGACCTCGTTCGGCGGCCCGATCGCCCATCTTGGCTATTTCCGCGAGGAATTCGTCGGCAAACGGCGTTGGCTCGACGACCGCGCCTACGCCGACCTCGTGGCGCTCTGCCAGTTCCTTCCGGGCCCGGCCTCGAGCCAGGTTGGCATCGCCATCGGCCTGTCGCGGGCAGGCTACGCCGGCGCCCTCGCGGCATGGACCGGGTTCACCCTGCCGTCGGCGGTCGCGCTGGTCGTGTTCGCGTATGGGCTCGACGCGCTGGGCGGGGCCGGCGGGACGGGTTGGCTGCATGGCCTGAAGGTCGCGGCCGTCGCCGTTGTCGCCCAGGCGGTACTCGGCATGATGCGGACGCTGACGCCGGACCGCGAGCGGGCGACCATCGCGGTGGTGGCGGCCGCGGTCATCCTCGCGGTGCCGTCGGCCTGGGCGCAGATCGCCGTCATCGTGCTGGGCGGGCTCACCGGTCTTGTCTTTCTGCATCCCAAGGCGCCGACTGACCATGTCTCGCTTCCCTTGAACGTCAGTCGGCGCACCGGCGTCGTCATGCTGGCGATATTCTTCGTTCTGCTGGCGGGTCTGCCGCTGCTCGCGGCCGGCACATCGTCCCAGGGCGTCAAGCTGATCGACGCATTCTATCGCGCGGGCTCGCTGGTGTTCGGCGGCGGCCATGTCGTGCTGCCGCTGTTGCAGGAGGCCGTCGTTCAACCCGGTTGGGTCGACGGCCAGTCCTTCCTTGCCGGCTACGGCGCCGTCCAGGCGGTCCCAGGCCCCTTGTTCACCTTCGCCGCCTACCTGGGGGCGGTCATGAAGCCCGAGCCGAACGGCGTGGCAGGCGCGGCGCTCTGCCTCGTCGCCATTTTCCTTCCCTCCTTCCTGCTGGTCGTCGGCGCGCTGCCCTTCTGGGAGAGCTTTCGCCGGAGAAGCGCGGCGCAGGCCGCCGTGACCGGCATCAATGCTGCGGTCGTCGGCCTGCTGCTCGCCGCTCTCTACAATCCGGTATGGACCGCGGGCATCGCCACCGCCGGCGACTTTGCGATGGCCTGCGCGGCTTTCCTGCTTCTCTTCATGTGGAAGACGCCACCCTGGGCAGTCGTCGTTCTGTGCGCCATCGGTGGTGCCGTCATCGCCGCCTTGTAAAAAGGAGAGTCACATGTCGCTGAAAGCCGCATCCCTGGCTCTGCTCACCGGCATCGTCACCCTTTCGCTGCTCGGCTTGGGCAATGCCCAGACACCCACCGCGCCGCAAGGATCCACGCCGCAGTCCTACCGGCCCGGCCTGGGTGACCTGATGACCATGACGGTGCAGCCGCGTCACACCAAGCTCGGGCTGGCGGGACAGGAGAAGAACTGGATCTATGCGGCGTACGAGCTTCACGAACTCGAGGAATCGTTTGAAAGAATCGTCCGCGTCTGGCCGACCTACAGGAAAACGAACATTGCCGAACTGATGGCGGCCACCACCAAGGAACCGATGGACGCCGTGTCACAGGCCATCAAGAGCGCCGACGCCGCCCGCTTCAACGACGCCTATGGCCGGCTCACCGCGACCTGCAATGCCTGCCACCAGAGCACGGAACGGCCGTTCGTCGTCATACAGGCGCCGAAAGCCTCTCCCTTCCCGGATCAGGACTTTCGGCCGGTAAAGCCCTGATTGGCTGCGTTCGAGCCTTTGAGACGCGTTTGTCTAGTCCGGCGCCCGAAGGGGAGTTTTGAAGTGAATTGGAGATCCCTTGCCCTGCATCCCATCCTGATTTGCGGAGTCGGTCTTGCGGCTGCGAGGGCCGACACGGTCATCGTCCTCAATTCCGAGGAGGCTTCGTACAGCCTGCTCAGTCGCAGCGCGCGCGCTGAAACCAAGCGCGTGCCGATCGGTCGCGAGCCGCATCACCTGTTCCCCTCGCCCGACGGCAAGGAGGTGCTGCTTTCTTCGACGGTAACAAACGAGCTCACGGTGCTCGATGCACAGACCGCAGAGAAGAAGCGTGTCGTGCCCGACATCATCGACCCCTATCAGCTCGGGTACAGCCCCGACGGCAAGTGGTTCGTCACGGCGGCCTATCGGCTCGACCACGTCGATATCTACAAAGCCGACGGCCTGAAGCTCGCCGGCCGCATCTTCCTCGACAGTCTCCCGAGTCATTTGGCCTTCGATACCGAATCCAGGACGGTGTTCTTGACATTGCAGCAAAGCAACCGGCTCGTTGCACTAGATCTGGCGACACAAGCGATCAAGTGGAACGTCGCCATAGGCGAGGCTCCAGCCGGTATCGTCATGCTTCCGAACAGCAATCAGTTGCTCGTCGCGCTGACGGGCGAGGACGGCGTTGTCGTTGTCGACCCAAACGACGGCGCCAGGAAAGGGAGGCTTCGCACCGGCAGGGGCGCCCACAATTTCTGGCCCAAAGGCGACGGGCGGCACTATTTCCTGAGCAACCGTATCGAAAGCACGATCTCGCTGCTTGATACGCAGCAGATGAAGGTCGTTGCCGAGATCCACGTACCGGGCGGTCCCGACGACATGGACATTACGGCCGATGGCAAGGAACTGTGGGTCACACAGCGGTTCTTGCGCAAGGTGGCAATCATCGACCTCCAGCAAATGAAGCAGGTTGGGTCGATTCGCGTCGGCAAATCACCACACGGCTTGATGATATTGAAGCCGCCTCCTGCCGTGGATACAGCGCCCTGACGGCATTGACGCCGCGGCAAAGCACATTGAGGCTTCGCCGGCCGCTGCGTAACGCGTTTAGCCCGCTGCCTCCCCCCGCCGCCTCACGGCGGGGCCCGACCCATACCAGCCCTTGCTGACGTTCACGATCTTCACCACCGACAGCATCACCGGGACCTCGATCAGCACGCCAACAACCGTGGCCAGCGCGGCCCCCGAGGAGAACCCGAACAGGCTGATCGCGGCAGCGACGGCGAGCTCGAAGAAGTTGCTGGCGCCGATCAGGGCCGAGGGTGCCGCCACACAATGCGCTTCGCCGGTCGCGCGGTTCAGCAGGTAGGCCAGACCTGAGTTGAAGTAGACCTGGATCAGGATCGGCACGGCCAGCAGGGCGATGATCAGCGGCTGGGAGATGATCTGCTCGCCCTGGAAGCCGAACAGCAGCACGAGGGTCGTGAGCAGGGCCACCAGCGAGATCGGCTGCAGGCGGGACAAGAGCGCTGCGAGTCCTACCGCGCCGCCACTTGCCAGCACGCGGCGGCGGACGATCTGCGCCAGCAGCACGGGCACGACGATATAGAGTCCGACCGACAGCAACAGCGTTTCCCATGGCACGCGGATCGCCGAGAGGCCGAGCAGAAGGCCGACGATGGGGGCGAAGGCGAACACCATGATCGTGTCGTTCAGCGCCACCTGGGTCAGGGTGAAATCGGGCTCGCCGTCCGACAGGTTGCTCCACACGAACACCATCGCGGTGCAGGGCGCGGCGGCCAGCAGGATGAGCCCGGCGATGTAGCTGTCGATCTGGTCGGCCGGCAGCCACGGCCGGAACAGATGGCCGATGAACAGCCAGCCCAGCAGCGCCATCGAGAACGGCTTCACCGCCCAGTTGATGAACAGCGTCACGCCGATGCCGCGCCAGTGCTCGCGCACCTTGCCGATGGCCGCGAAGTCGACCTTCACCAGCATGGGGATGATCATCAACCAGATCAGGACGGCGACCGGCAGGTTGACGTGCGCCAGCTCGGCGGCGCCGATGGCATGGAACAGCCCGGGGAACAGGTGGCCCAGCGCAATGCCGGCGACGATGCACAGGGCGACCCAGAGGGTGAGGTAGCGCTCAAAGAGCGACATGCGAAAGCGGCTGCCTTAATTCCATCATTCGCGAATAATCGAACATTGTACGGCCGGTCAAGCCGGCGTCGCCGCGCTCGGCATCCGCGCGGGCAGCAGGAAGGTGATGGCCCAACAGGCCATCAGCATCGCCGCCGATCCCGCCAGACAGGCGGTCATGCCGCCCACTTGATAGAGGGCGCCCGACAACAGGATGCCGACCAAGCGTCCGGCGGCATTGGCGGCGTAATAGAACCCAACATCCTCGGCCGCCTTCTCGGAGCCGGCATAGGCGAGGATCAGGTACGAGTGCAGCGACGAGTTTACCGCGAACGGCAAAGCGAATAGCGAGAGCCCCGCGACCACGATGAGATCGGGCCGCCACAGACCGGGCCGCTGCAGCAGGATCGCCAGCACCAGCGGTACCGCGACGAGCAGGCCGGCCCACAGGCGCGCATTGGCCACTTCGCGGCTGAGGCCGTCGGCGCTGCGCGCCACCAGTCGCGGGGCGGCAGCCTGGATGGCGCCGTAAGCGATCGTCCAGGCGGCGAGGAAGCCGCCGACTTCGGTGAAGCGCCAGCCCGCCGCATAGAGGAACACCGGCAGGCCGACGACGAACCATACGTCACGCGCGCCGAACATGAAGATGCGCGCTGCCGCCAGCAGGTTGACTCCGCGCGACTTGGCGAACAGCTCGCGCATGGTCTTGGACGGCTTGGCCTTGCCGAGCTGGCGCGGCAGCAGGAGCAGGCCCGCCACCAGGATCACGGCGATCACGGCCGCCATCAGCCACAGGGCCGGCTTGAAGCCGACAAGGTCGAGCAGCAGGCCGCCGACGAAGAAGCCCAGCCCCTTCATGGCGTTCTTCGAGCCGGTGAACCACGCCACCCAATGGAACAGCTGCCCGGAGCCCTCGGCCGACGTCGCCTTGATCGCCGACTTGGAGGCGGTCTTGGTGAAGTCCTTGGCCAGGCCGGCGATGCCCTGCGCCGCCACGACCCAGGCCACCGAGGCGGCGGCCGTCCAGCCGGGATCCAGCGCCGACAGCATGACCAGGCCGGCGATCTGAAGCGCCTGTCCCGCCATCAGCATGCGCGGGATGCCGAAGCGCACGGCGAGCCAGCCGCCGGCCAGGTTGGCGACAATGCCGGCAAACTCGTAGAGCAGGAACAGGAAGGCCAAGGTGAACGGCGAATAGCCGAGCTTGAAGAAGTGCAGCAGCACGACCATGCGCAACGCGCCGTCGACCAGGGTGAAGCCCCAGTAGGAGGCGGTGACGATGAGATAGTGGCGGACCGCCGCGACCATCATGCCTCCGCGTCGATCACCAGGTTGGCGAGATCGACCATGCGGCAGACATAGCCCATCTCGTTGTCGTACCAGGCATAGACTTTCAGCAGCGTGCCATCGGTCACCATCGTGCTCGGCGCATCGACGATCGAGCTGCGACTGTCGTTGCAGTAGTCGGCCGAGACCAGCGGCCGTGCCTCGTAGCCCAGGATGCCGGCCAGCGTTCCGCGGGCCGCCTGCGCGAACAGCTCATTGACCTCGGCTTCCGTCGTGCTGCGCTTCAGTTCGAACACGCAGTCGGTCAGGCTGGCGTTCAGTACCGGTGCGCGCACGGCGTGGCCGTTCAGCTTGCCCTTGAGCTCGGGATAGATGACCGTGATCGCGGTGGCGCTGCCCGTCGTCGTCGGGGCCAGCGAGGTCATGGCCGACCGCGCGCGGCGCAGATCCTTGTGCGGCGCATCGACCACGACGTTGGTGTTGGTCGGGTCGTGGATGGTCGTGATCTGGCCGTGACGAATGCCGATCGCCTCGTGCACCACCTTCACCACGGGCGCGAGGCAGTTGGTGGTGCAGGACGCCGCGGTCAGCAGGCGATGACGTTCGGGCTCGTACAGCCGCTCGTTGACGCCGACCACGACGTTCAGCGCGCGATCGTCCTTCACCGGTGCGGCGACGATGACGCGCTTCACGCCGCGCTGGAAGTAGCTGTTGAGTTGGTCCGGCTTCAGGAATTTGCCGGTGCACTCCAGGACGATGTCGCAGCCGTGGTCGCCCCAGGCGACGTCGCCTGGCGAAGCGCCGGCGCTGAAGCCGATGTACTTGCCGCCGATCGCGACGCCGCGTTCGTCGGATTCGAACTTGCCGTGCCAGCGGCCATGGATGCTGTCGAACTCCAGCAGATGCGCCGTGGCTGCGGCGCCGCCCTTGATCTCGTTGACATGCACAATGTCCAGCCGATTGTCGCGGCGCGGATCGTCAGCTGGCCGAGTCACGCCGCCCATCGCCGCCCGCAACGCCAGCCGCCCCATGCGGCCCATGCCGTTGATACCCACTCTCATGGCTGTCTCCGCTAGACCGGCGCGCGCCGGCTGTCGCCCAGCTCCGCGAGCCGCTTCTTCAGCGCCATGCGATCGAGGGAGGCGTAGGGCAGGTTGATGAAGATCTCGAGCCGGCGGCGGATCATGCCGTAGAGCTCGTTGATCATCGTCGCATGCTCGGCCGGCGTGCCCTTGAACTTGGCCGGGTCAGGCAGCGGCCAGGCCGCCGTGATGGGATTGTCGCCGACATCCGGGCAATCCTGCCCGTGCAGCGTGTCGCAAAGGGTGATCACGAAATCCATCTGCGGTGCATCCGGTCCCGTAAACTGGTTCCACGACTTGCAATGCAGGCCCGACACGTCGTGGCCCAACGCCTTCAGCTTGGCGATCACCTCGGGCATCGGGGCGCGCGCCGGGTGAGAGCCCGCCGAATAGGCGTTGAACTTCCCACGCCCGACCTTCTCCAGGATGGCCTGCGCCATCAGGGAGCGTGCCGAGTTGTGGGTGCACAGGAACAGGACGTTGAACGTGGCGGTCATGGAGTCTTGCTCCGGCAGATCGTTGGGGAACAGCCGCGCCAGGTCGCCGCTGAGCTCCGGCCGTCCGGCGCAGCAGGTCTCCGTAAGAAATCCGAACAGCGCGCGTAGCCCGAAGAAGCGCACCGAGTAGATGAGCTGTCGCCCGCGCCGCACCGACTGGATCAGCTGCGCCTGTTCGAGCTGGGTGAGATGGAAGGAAAGGGTCGAGGGCGGTTGCTCGAGCGCGGCCGCGATCTCGCCGGCCGCCATACCGGAGGCGCCGCGCGACGCCAGCAGGCGCATCAGATCGAGGCGCGTCTCCTGCGCCAGGGCGGAAAAGCCGGTAGCGGCTTGCTTTGATTCCATATTCCTCGAATAGTCGAATAATATGACGTAAGCATGACATCGGCCCGGATTTCAAGGCTGCCTCTCGCGTTTGCTATAATTTGCGCATGAAGCGTGGCCCGATTGCCTATGCCCTGCTGTCCGCCGTGCTCTTCGGCGTCTCGACCCCGGCGGCCAAGGCCCTGCTTGGCTCGATCGATCCGATGGTGCTTGCGGGCTTGCTCTATTGCGGCGCGGGTCTGGGCGCGGCCGCCTTTCGTCGCCTCGTTCGCTGGTCAGGCGACGAGGGACGCAAGGAAGCGGCGTTGAGCGTCAGAGAGCTTCCCTGGCTCGCTGGCGCCATTGTCGCTGGCGGCATCGTCGGGCCGATGCTTCTCATGCTCGGGCTTGCCCGCACGGAAGCGACCACGGCGTCGCTGATGCTGACCCTCGAAGGCGTGGCGACTGCCCTAATGGCGTGGTTCATCTTTCACGAGAACTTCGACCGTCGCATCGCGATCGGGATGGCCTGCCTGGTCGTGGGCTCGGCCGTGCTCGCCTGGTCTGGCGCACCGGGCTTGTCCGGCATCGTTGGACCGCTCGCCATCGTCGCCGCCTGCCTGGCCTGGGGTCTCGACAACAACCTCACCCGCAAGGTGGCGCTCTCCGATCCATTGCAGATCGTCGAGTTGAAGGGCTTGGTCGCCGGGCCGTGCAACATCGCCATCGGCCTGTGGATGGGAGCGGGCCTGCCCTCAACACACGGCGTCGCCATGGCGGCATTGGTCGGCCTGTTGGGCTACGGCGCGAGCCTTGCCCTGTTCATTCTCGCCCTGCGCCATCTCGGAACGGCGAGAACCGGTGCGTACTTCTCGACGGCGCCGTTCTTCGGCGCCGCCGCGGCGATCCTGGTGTTGGGCGAGCCGTTGACGACCCAGATTTTGGCAGCCGCTGCGTTGATGGCGGTCGGGGTTTGGCTGCATGTCACCGAGCATCACGAGCATAGCCACGTGCACGGGGCGATGGCGCATGCGCACAGCCACACCCACGATGCGCATCACCAGCATGCGCACGGGCCGATGGATCCCGCGGGCGAGCCGCACGCGCATTGGCATCGGCACGATCCGCTGGAGCATGCCCATGCCCACACGCCCGACGAGCATCATCGCCATCGGCATTAAGGGCCGGAATAATCCGCCGCATTTTCCCTATATATAGTGTCGGATGGGCCTGCAGCATGCCATATGTGGAGAAATCTGCGGCTTTATGCGTTGAATGGTACGCAATAATTCCTCCAATACTCCGGTTGCAGTTATTAAACACCTAGGTTATAGTGGGGCGAGCATGTCACGCACCGGCGGCGTGCCCGCCTGATATACAGTGACCCATGACCGATTCATCATCATCCGAGCTTCCCGACCGTCTCTCCACCAACCCCAAGAGCCCGTACTACGACGAGGCCCTGCTGGCGCGCGGCGTCGGCATCAAGTTCGACGGCCAGGAGAAGACCAACGTCGAGGAATACTGCATCAGCGAAGGCTGGATCCGCGTCGCCGTCGGCAAGACCGTCGATCGCAAGGGCAATCCGCTCACCATCAAGCTCACCGGCAAGGTCGAGCCCTATCTCGAGAAGAAGTAGCGCCATGCACAGCCACACCCTCGACGATTGGCGCCACGACCACGTCTTCCTGGGCGCCGCCCATGATCGCAACGAACGGCGAACCTGGCTGGTGGTCGGGCTGACGGCCACGATGATGGTGGTCGAGATCGCGGGCGGCATCGCCTTCGGCTCGATGGCGCTGCTGGCGGACGGCTGGCACATGTCGACCCACGCCGGGGCGCTCGCCATCGCTGCCTTTGCCTATCGCTATGCCCGCCGGCACGCGCGCGATCCGCGCTTCGCCTTCGGCACCGGCAAGCTCGGCGACCTCGCGGGCTTCGCCAGCGCCGTCCTGTTGGCGCTGATCGCCCTGTTGATCGGGTACGAATCGCTGGTCCGGGTCTTCCAGCCCGTGCCCATCCATTATGCCGAGGCGACGGCGATTGCCGTGGTGGGCCTCGCGGTCAATCTGCTGAGCGCCTGGATCCTGGGTGCGGGGCACGATCATGATCATGGGCATGACCACGATCATGACCACGCCCACCACGATCATCACGACCACAACCTGCGCGCCGCTTTCTTCCATGTCATGGCCGACGCTCTGACCTCGGTGTTGGCGATCGCGGGCCTCCTGGCGGCGTGGGGTTATGGCTGGACCTGGCTCGATCCCGTGATCGGCATCGTCGGCGCGCTGGTGATCGCCCATTGGTCGTGGGGCCTGATGCGCGATGCCGGCGCCGTGCTGCTCGACGCCACCCCCGATGGCGAACTGGCCGCTGAGCTTCGCGAACGCCTGGAGCAGGGCGACGACCGCATCGCCGACCTTCATGTCTGGCGCGTCGGCCCCGGCCATCACGCCGCCATCGTCGCCCTGGTGTCGGACACACCGCAGCCGGTCGAGACCTACAAGGCGCGCCTGGCCGACCTTGCGCGGCTGAGCCATGTCACCGTCGAAGTCCATCGCTGCAACCAAGATCACTGACATGCCATGCTTCACCGCAGACACGTTCTCCTCGGCGGCGCCCTCACGCTGGCCGCGCTGCCGGCCCATAGCCAGCAAGCGGGCGCCCAGCCCGTGAAGATCCGGCTCGGCACGGCGACGCCGGGCGGCGGCTTCCCGGTCTATGGCGCTGCCTTCATCGAGGGCGTGCGCCGCGCCGATCCCGCGCTCGAGATCGAGGCGATCAACACCAAGGGCAGCACGGAGAACGTGCCCATGCTCGAAGCGGGCACGCTCGATATCGCGCTGGTGCAGGGCGAGGTGGTGCACGAGGCGCTGTCCGGCATCGGCCGGCCGCCCGCGAACCTCAAGGTGATCACGGCGATGTATCCCACCGCCGGCATGTTCGTGGTGCGGGCCGATCAGCCTTACCGCTCGATCGCCGATCTCAAGGGCAAGCCCGTCGCCTGGGGCGCGCAGGGCTCGGGCCTGGTGATCCTCGGCCGCTACGCCATGGACGGGCTCGGTCTCGACGCCGCCAAGGATTTCCAGCCGGTCTATCTCGAGCGCGCCGGCGATGGTCCGGCGATGGTGCTCGACGGCCGTGTCGCCGCCTTGTGGGGCGGCGGCGCCGGCTGGCCGGGATTCACGACGGTGGCGAAGAGCGACAAGGGCGCCCGCTTCATCGCGCCGGACGCAGGCGAGATCAAACGCATCCTCGCCAAGCATTCCTTCCTGAAGGAAGTGACCCAGGCCGCCGGCAGTTTCCCGGGCCAGGACGATGCCATCCCGTCGGTCGGCTCGTGGAGCTTCGTGCTGGCGCGGCCCACGCTCGACGATGCCGTGGCCTTTCGCCTGGCCAAGGCGCTCGATGAGACGCAGAAACTCGGCGCGCCATCGCAGCTCGTCGACACGACGGCGCGGAACACGGTGGCCACGGCGCCGGCCGACCGCCTCCATCCCGGGGTTGCACGCTATTTCCGCGAAACCGGTCTCCTTCGGCCGTAACCTTGGGCGATGCGCCACGTTTCTTGGGCTCCACCAGCCAAGGAGCGTGAGTCATGGACGACAAGGCGAAGAAGGACGGCCGCATCGAAGGCGAGGGCAGCTACAGCGGCACCCGCGACTACAACGACGCGACCGCGAAGTTCCTGAAGAAGGGCAAGGTCGACGAGGCGGCGCGCGAGGCCGAGCGTGCCCTCGATTCCAAGGAAGGCGAGGAACTGAAGTCCGCGGAGGCCAAGGGTCGCACCGGCGATCCACTGGGCATGGACAAGAAGGGCATCGACAAGAAGCCCAGTCAGCCGAAATAGGTCAGCCAAAATAGGTCACCCGAGACCAGCTCGCGTCGGCGTGGGTCGTTTGCCCGTCACGGCACCCATGATCGATCCACGTCGACGCATGGTCCGCCGCTCGATCGCGGCATGTAAAGGAGCTCAGGCGAGCGTCTTGACCATGAGCCAGGTCGAGACGCCGTCATGCTCTTCCAGGCGAACCGTGCGGTAGCCCAGCCGTTCGTAGAAGCCGTGGGCGGTGAGCGAGGAGGAGAGCTTCAGCTCGCTCACGCCCACGGCACGCGCATGCGCTTCGAGATGGGCACCCAGCCGGGCGCCGAGGCCGCTGCCCTGTAGCTCCGGTTCGACGAACAGGGTGCGCAGCCGGTCGCCGCCGAGCGCAATTGTGCCGACGATGCGGCCGGCGATGTCGGCCACGAAGGTGTCGCGCTCGGCCATGCGCTGCGCGACCTTCTCCGAGGCGAAGTTGACGATCAGCTGCTCGATGGCCTGCGCAGGATAGTCGCTCGCATTGGAGATCCTCACGGTGCGCAGCACCAGGGAGCTGATGGCAGCGGCGTCCTCGGGCCGCGCTTTGCGGATCGTGATCTGCTGCACGGGATTCAGCGTAGCAGTCACAGGTCCGTCCCTCTATGGTGACGCGTTCTTTTGGGGAGACTTCACAAACATGAGACGGACTCTGCTTGCTGCTGCGGCCGCGGCGGCGACAGTCGTGCTTCCCTCGATCGTTGATGCCGCCGATCCGGCGGCGATCGCCCGCGGCAAGTACCTGGTGGCCATCGCCGGCTGCAACGACTGCCACACGCCGGGCTACTTCTTCGGCAAGCCCGACATGGCGCGCTTCCTGGGAGGCTCGGACGTCGGCTTCGAGATGCCCGGGCTCGGCACATTCGTCGGCCCCAATCTCACGCCCGACAAGGCCACGGGACTGGGCAACTGGACCGATGCCCAGGTCGTCACGGCCTTGCAGAAAGGCGAACGTCCCGACGGGCGCATGCTGGCGCCGATCATGCCCTGGCATGCCTTCGCGAACCTCACCAAGCCGGACGCCGACGCCATCGTCGCTGCGCAGCCTGCCGCCGGTCGATCACAAAGTGCCGGGGCCGTTCGGGCCGAACCAGGCTCCCACCACCTTCGTCATGAAGATCGTCCCGCCGCCCGGCAAATAGGCGGAGCCTTCCGCCGCCGGTTGCGTTGCCGGTGGCGGAGGATGCATGCCTGTCGTCGAAGAGCTGAAGCGCATCGTCGAGAAGTTGACCGGCATCGGCCGGCCGGCGCGGCGCGAGCTCGGTCGACTGGCGCGTCCGCCCGCACCCCAGCTGTTCCGCTTTCGCGACGACGGCGAGACGCCCAACAACCCCCTGCGCGGAATTCACCCGTGCCTGGGCCTGCGTCTACGGCAGCCGATGTGGGCCAAAGCAAGGCTGAATCAGGCACAGATCATTTTTTCGGGAACGGCAGGCAGAGCGTGCTCGTTATCACATTGGGCGCCACCGATTCGAACCATGATCGACAGATGAAGCGCGGTATCCTGGCAGCAACGTTGATGGTGACGGTCGCAGGGGTGGCGAGCGCCAACCTGCTGACGGACGAATCCCGCACGGCGCGGCAGGCGGCGCCGGTGGCCCGTAATGCGCCTTCTGTGGCGGAAGCGGCTGCGGTCCCCGAAGCTGCGCCGGTTGCGCCGGAGCGGTCTAGGGCTTCGCAGAAAGTTCCCGTCGAGGCGCGGCAAGCGCCGGTGCCCTTGCAGGTGAAGCGGACCACCATCAATGCCAAGCTGCCGACCATCGACGCCCTCATCACGACGCCATCGGCTGATACCAAGAATGGCGAGAAGGATGCCGAGGAGGTAAAGGCCGAGCCCGCCGCCGCGACGGATGACGGCTTCAGCGAAACCAAGGCGAAAGCCGCCATCGAGGCCGACGGCTACAAGGGCGTCACCGTGCTGCGCAAGGGTCAGAACGGCGTCTGGCATGCCAAGGCGCTGCGCGGCAAGACCGAGGTGATGCTGACAGTCGGTGCGAGCGGCAGCGTTTCCGCCGACTAGTCACTTCAGAACTTACGCCAGCGTGTCGACGAACCGGGCCAGCGCCACGTCCTTGTCGCTGAGCCCGCCGGCATCGTGCGTCGACAGCACGATCTCGACGTTGCTGTAGACGTTGGACCATTCAGGATGATGGTCGGCCTTCTCGGCGGCCAAGGCCACCCGGCACATGAAGCCCCAAGCCTGGTTGAAGTCGGCGAACTTCAGGCTGCGCTTGATGGCGTCGCGGCCGGGGACTTCCTGCCACTTGGGCAGGGCAGCGAGCGCCTGGCTGCGCGCGGCGCCGGTGAGCTTGGCGGTCATGGGTCACCTCCTGATATGGCGCGAAGCTTGCCTGATTCGCCGCAGCAGGCCTAGGCTCCAGGCCTGCTTCAGGAGGATTTCGTGAAAATTGCCCGACGTACGGTCTTTGTCGCCGCTGCCGCGCTCGCCCTCGCGCCGCCGGCCTTCGCCCAGAAGAGCGCCGACACGCTGCGCATCCTGTTCACCGATGCGGTGCCCAACGTCGACATGTACTTCAACAGCCAGCGGACCGGGCTGATCCTGGCGCACCAGGCGTGGGACATGCTGGTGCATCGCGACCCGGCGACCTTCGAGATCAAGCCGGCGCTGGCCACCGACTGGAAGTTCGCCGAGGACAACTCCCTCGATCTCACCATCCGGCAGGGCGTGAAGTTCCACGACGGCAGCACGCTCTCGGCCGACGATGTGGTCTACACCCTCAACATGGCGGCCAATCCCGACAGCAAGGTCGCGACGCCGTCGAACTACGCCTGGATCGACAAGGCGGAGAAGACCGGCGACTGGACCGTGCGCATCAAGATGAAGAAGCCGACGCCGGCGGCGCTGGAATATCTCGCCATGGTGACGCCGATCCATCCCAAGGCCTATCGCGAGAAGGTCGGACCCGAGGAGTTCGCCAAGAAGCCGATCGGCGCCGGCCCCTACAAGATCGTCAAGAACGAGCTCGGCAAGGAAGTGGTGTTCGAGCGCTTCGAGGACTACTGGGCGGGCTCGCCCAAGGGCAAGCCGGCGATCAAGACGCTGCATGTGCGCTTCGTGCCGGATCTCGCCACCACCATGACCGAGCTGCTGGCCCAGCGCGCCGACTGGATCTGGAACATCAATCCCGACCAGGCCAATGACGTGAATCGCATGCCGTTCCTGCAGGCGGTGCGCCAGGAATCGATGCGCATCGGCTATCTGTCGATCGACGCTGCCGGCCGCTCGGGCGCGGGCAATCCGCTGACCAACCAGAAGGTGCGCCAGGCGATCTGGCACGCCATCAACCGGCAGGAGATGGCCGACAAGCTGGTGCAGGGCGGCAGCCGCGTGCCGCAGGCGCCCTGCTTCCCGAGCCAGTTCGGCTGCGACGCCGACGCCGCGGTGAAGTATGCGTACGATCCGGCCAAGGCCAAGGCGCTGCTGGCCGAGGCAGGCTTCCCCAACGGCTTCGAGGTCGAGTTCGTGACCTACGTGCAGCCGACGTCATGGAGTGCGGCCATCCAGAACTACCTGCAGGCCGTCGGCATCCGCGCCAAGATCACCCAGCTGCAGGTGGCGCCGGCGATCCAGAAGGCCTGGAAGGGCGAGGCGCCGCTCTATCACGGCAGCTGGGGCAGCTACTCGATCAACGACGTCTCGGCGGTCTTCCCGGTGATGTACGGCAAGGACGCCAACGACAACTACAGCCGCGATTCCGAGCTCGAGAAGCTGGTCGCCGACGGCGGCGCCACGTCCGATCCGGAGGTGCGCAAAAAGGCCTACTCGGCCGCCATCAAGCTGATGACCGAGAAGGCCTACTGGCTGCCGCTGTTTACCTACGTGAACACCTATGCCTTCTCCAAGCAGCTCGCGCTCAAGACTTTCCCCGACGAGCTGCCGCGCTTCTATTTGGCGAAGTGGCAGTAGGGCACAATCCGCCGTTGGCGGATTGTGCCCTACCAAGTGAAGCGGACGCCGGCGGTCAGCGCATGGTTGCTGGCGCCCGCGCTCACCTCGCCGTCGTAACGCAGGTAGGCCTGCACGGCGTCGGCCACCTGGGTGGCGGCTGAGAAACCGAGCGCCGCCGAATCGCGCTGCGGCGAGGCGCCGTAGACGGTGAAGGCGTTGGACGGCGCGCCGGCGAGCGACGCCGTGATCGGCCGGCTGACGTCGGCGAACTCATGCAGCCAGCCCAGCCGCAGCGCGACGTCGAGCGCGCGATGGTTGGCGAGCTCGAACGAGCCCGCCAGGGTGGCGCCGAGCGTCGTGCGCAGCGAATTGGTCGTCTGCGGCGCGACGTTGAGGGCGAGCGACTGGGCGCTGCCCGATTCGCTGAAGCCGTTCTGGGTCACCGTCGCGGCCTGCAGGCGGGCGAACGGCGTGACGCTGAGCGGTGCGGGCTGGAAGACGGCAAAGCGGTAGCCGGTCTCGACCTGGCCGAAGAACTGGTTGGCGCCGGTGGTGCCGTTGGCCTGGCGGGGCTGCAGGCCGGGGATGATGATCTGGCGCTGCATCTGGTTGGCCGAATAGGCGTAGCCTGCGAGCGCATCGGCGTAGAACTCGCTCTGGGTGAAGCTGCCGTAGACGGTGGCGCTCACCGTGTCGCTCCAGCCGCGGCCCATGAAGCTGTCGACCCACTGGTTGCCTGCGGCATAGCCGGCGCCGAAACCGACCAGGAAGCGCGGATCGATGCGGTAGTCGATTCCGGCGGCGCCACCGCCGAAATTGTAGGTGAGCGTCGAGGCGTTGCCGTTGCCCGCGACGCTGCCCAGCCCGCCCAGCGCGCCCGCCCACGCCGTCCACGGCGTCGTGCCCTCGCAAGCGTCGATATCGCAGGCCTGCGCCAGTGCCTGGCGCTGGCCGGTGCTGGTCGTGCCGCGGGCCGCTGCCATCTGCTGGCCGACCGCGCTCATGAACAGGTTGGCGCCCTGCAGGTTGGTCGTGCCGAAGTCGGCGTAGGGCTGGCCGCTGATGGCGCCGAGCGCCGTCGGGCCCTGGCTGTTGCTGAGCACGCTCAGCGCGTTCAGCACGTCGTTCAGATCGCCGGTGGCGCTGGCATTGACCTGGTCGAGCACAGCGCCCACGGCGTACTGGTTGGCTGTCTGTGCGCCGGCGGCGAAGGCGCTCTGGTTCTGGAACAGCGTCAGATAGACGTTGTTCGTGTCGTAGGAGAGCGTCGGCGTCAGGAAAGCGAAGTTGCTGCTCACACCCGAATAGGTCCCCAAAACACCGCCGGTCGCATTCAGGATCGTGTAGGTCGTGTAGCGCGCGTAGCTGCCCGACTGGGCCAGCACCTGCACGTTGGTGCCGTTGATGGTGGCGCTGCCCGAGACGTTGAGGCGATCGCTCTGTCCGGAGGCATTGGTCTCGACCTGATAAGTGCCGCCGTTCTGCACCAGGTTGCCAGCGACGGTCAGCGTGCCGATCGAGTTGCCGGGGGCAATGGTGGCGTTTTTGGCGGTGAGGCCCGCGACCGTGCCGCTGCCGCCGAGGCTGCCGCCGCTCAAGGTCACGGCGCTCGCCAGGCTGCCGTTCACGATCAGCGTGCCCTGGTTGACCGTGGTGCCGCCGGTGAAGGTGTTGGCGCCCGAGAGGGTGAGCGTGCCGGTGCCGGTCTTGAACAGCGAGCCGCCGGTGCCGCCCAGCAGGCCGCCGTCGGCGATGACGCCGCTCACCGTCGTCGAGAGGTTGTTGCCGCCGACCGTGAGCTGCTTGCTCCCGAGATTGTAGCTGCCCGCGCCCGCGATCGAGCCCGCCGCCATGCCGCTCGATGCAAGGCCCGAAATGTCGACGGTGCCGCCGGCGTTGGTGACGAACTGCGCCTGGCCGCCGGTCGAGTTGGCGCGAAAGCCGGTGAAGCCGCCGGAGTTGGTGGTGACGGTCGCCGTGCCGGCGCTGGTCGTCCCGAAGAAGGCAGTGACGCCGGGGCCGGTGGTCGTCACCGACGTCATCGCGGTGGTGTCGACATTGACGAACTGCAAGGTGGCGTTGTTGGTGATCGCGCCCGCGATCGATGTGCCAGGGTTTCCGGCGAGGCCGAGCTGCAGGGCGCCGTTCGAGACTGTCGTCCCGCCAGTGTAGGTGTTGGCGCCGGTCAGGATCAGAAGGCTGTTGTTCGCGCTCGCCTGCTGGACCGAGCCGGTGCCCGAGATGGCATTGCTGAAGGTCGCCTGGCTGGACTGGTTGAAGACCAACGCGCCGTTATTGACGATATTGCCCGTGATCGAGCCCGTCGTCGTGCCGTTGCCGAGCTGCAGCGTGCCGCCGCTGATCGTCGTGCCGCCGGTGTAGGTGCTGTTGCCGGTCAGGATCAGCGTGCCGGTGCCGGTCTTCACCAGCGATCCGCCGGTGCCGCCGAAATCGCCGCCATTGGTGATCGAGCCGCCGAACGTGGTGCTGAGATTGTTGCCGCCGACCGTGAGCTGCTTGCTGCCCAGCCGGAAGGTGCCGGTGCTGCCCTCGATCGAGCCCGCCGTCATGCCGCTCGAGCTGAGGCCGGAGATGTCGACCACGCCGCCGGCACTGGTGATCAGGCGCGCCTGGCCGCCCGTGCTGGTGCCGGTGAACTGCGACTTGCCCAAGGCGCCGGTGTTGGTGATGGTGGCGGTGCCGGCTGTCGCGCTGCCCGAGAAGGCGACCGTGCCCGAGCTGTTGTTGATGGTGGCGCTGCCGGCCGTCGTGCTGCCGGCGAAGGTGATTATGCTGCCGCTGTTGGTGATGGTGGCGCTGCCGGCCGAGGCGCTGCCGGTGAAGGCGATCGTGTTGCCGCTGCCGTTGGTGATGGTGGCGCTGCCCGCCGATGCCGAGTCCTGAAAAGAGACGGCCGCGCCGGCAAAGGTGTTGTTGATGGTCGCCGTGCCCGCCGTCGAGCTGTTCTGGAACGTGATTCTCGCGGTGGCCGCCGTGTTGCGCAGGGTGGCGTCGCCGGCGCTGCTGGAATTGCTGAACAGCAACGTGCCGCCGCCGGCCACCTGGACGATGGGCGCCGTCGACGACAGATCGACAATGCCGCCGCTCAGGAACTGGTAGCTGTTGCTGATCGTGAAGGTGTAGCCGGGCGCACCGGCCGCGAACTGCCAGCCGCCGACCGATGTGCCGATGCCGATGGCAACGGTGCGGCTCGTGCCCAAGGTGCTGAACACCGCGGTCTCGGAGGAAAGCGGGAAGGCAGCGTTCTGCCAGTTGGCCGGGTTGGCGTAAGGCGGGCTGGTGCCGATCCAGTTGTTGGTCTGGCCCATCGCTGACAACGGCATCAGGCAGGTGCCGGCAAGCAAAGTCGCCAGCAGCGACGCCGGACGAAACCACTCCCGATGTGCGCCGCTCCCCAACGGCGCGCCCAACGCGACGGTCATGCTCTGAGCTCCCCCCGAAGCTCAGATCATCCTAACACTCATTCGAAAAGAACTTGAAGCATCGGTGACAATTGTTACGCAAGCAAACTGTAGATTTTCAGTCGCTGAGCGGCGCGCTCCAGGCGTTGTATCCGTACACCCAATCGGGGTTGGTGGCGGTCTTGCCCCAGCTGTTGGCGCGCGACGTCCCCTGCATGCGCGCGGTCCTTGGTAGCCGATTGGTCTCATAGCGCTTGAACGCGGCCGCCACGCCGTCGCGCTCGATCCCAGCCAGGCAGCGCGACAGGATCGCGGCATCTTCGATCGCCATCGCCGCACCCTGCGCCATGTATGGTGTCATCGGATGGCAGGCGTCCCCCAGCAGCGCGATATTGCCGTCGACCCAGCGCTCCAGCGGATCGCGATCGACCAGCGGGCGCTTGTGCACGTCGGGGCAGGCTGCCAGCACGCGTTGCACGTCGGGATGAAACCCTTCGAACGCCGCGCGCAAGACGTCGACGTCGCCCTTGGCCGACCATGATTCGAGGTTGAAGCCGGGCTCGGGCTGGCTGGTGACGAAATACACCTCGCTGCGGTCGGCCTTGACCGGATACATCACGATGTGGCGGTCCTCGCCCCACCACTTGGTGCAGTCGCCCATGTCGAAGCCGCCGAGCCGAGACGCCGGATAGACGGTGCGATAGGCGATGCGGCCGGTGAAGTGCGGCTCCTCCTCGCCGAACAGCGCGGTGCGCACGACGGAGTTCACACCGTCGGCTGCGACCACGGCATCGGCGGTGACGGTATTGCCGTTCTCGAAGCTGAGGTGCACGCCATCGGCCGTCTGGTCGAGACCGAGCAGCCGGTGGTCGAGATGGATGAGCTCATCCGGCACGATGCTGGCGAGCGCCGCATGCAGGTCGCCGCGATGGGCGAGCAGATAGGGAGCGCCGTATTTCTGTTCGGCTTCGGGGCCGAACACCATGTCGAACATCACGTCGCCGGTGCGCCAGTCGCGGTTGTTCCAGGAGCGCGGATAGAAGGTCTCGGCGCGCAGATGGGCCTCGAGGCCAAGACCGCGCAGCACATGCATCGCATTGCAGCCGATCTGGATGCCGGCCCCCAGCCGCGCGAACTGCCGGGCCTGCTCGTAGACGGCGACCCCGATGCCGACCTTGCGCAGCGCGGCCGCCGCGGCAAGCCCGCCCATGCCGGCGCCGATGATGGCGATCTTCAGGCCAGCAGGCATTCGACACCTCCTGCCGGCCGCGGCTTAAGGACCGGAGTCTCGACGGCGCAGCGTGCCTCGGCGATCGGGCAGCGCGGATGGAAGCGACAGCCGGGCGGTATGTTGGCGGGATCGGGCAGCGTGTCGCCAAGACCGACATCGGGCACGCCGAGCCCCGGCTCGGGTGTCAGGACCGAGGCCAGCAGCGCCTTGGTGTAGGGATGCTCGGGCTTGGCGAACAAAGTCTCCGTCGGTGCGCGCTCGACGAAGCGGCCGAGATACATCACCGCCACTTCGCTTGCGACGTGCTCGACGACGGCAAGGTTGTGGCTGATGAAGAGGTACGTAAGACCGAGGTCGCGCCTGAGCTCGGCCAGCAGGTTCAGGATCTGCGCCTGCACGGAGACGTCGAGCGCGCTGGTTGGCTCGTCGCACACCACGATGCGTGGGCGCAGCACCAGGGCTCGGGCGATGGCGACACGCTGGCGCTGGCCGCCCGACAGCTCGGTCGGCAGCCGGCGGCCCATCTCGGGAGTGAGACCGACGCGCGCCAGCATCTCATCGACGCGCTTCCCGATCTCGGCGCCGGCGAAGTTGCCCTGCGCCTTGAGCGGCATGGCGACGATGTCGCGCACCCGCGCCAGCGGATTGAGCGAGGCGAAGGGATCCTGGAACACCGGCTGGATCAGCCGCGCACGGGCCTTGCGGTCCATGGCGATCACGCGCTGGCCTTCCACGGCGATGTCGCCCGCCGTCGGTTCGAGCAGGCCCAGGATCAGGCGGGCGAGCGTGGACTTGCCGCAGCCCGATTCGCCCACCACGCCCAACACGCCGCCGGCCGGCACTGCGAAGGAGACGTCGTCGACCGCCACGACATGACGGTCCGCGCCCAAAAGCCCGCCTTTGACGCGGAAGGTCTTGCGCACCCCTTTGACTTCGATGGCGGAAGAGGGCGCGGTCATGCCGGCAACCGGCAGAGGAAGTGGTGGCCGGCGCCGGCGGCATGGCGCGGAACGCCGTGGGCGCAGGTCGCGTCGGCGAAGTCGCAGCGCTCGCGGAAGGCGCAGCCTTCGAAGCCCGGACCGACGCGCGGCACGGTGCCCGGGATCGAGCCCAGCGGCTGATCGCGCCGGATGCGGCCGGGCACCGGCACGCAGCGCAGCAGGCCTGTGGTGTAAGGGTGCTTCGGATTGGCGAACAACTCGGCGGTCGGCGCGCTTTCGACGACCTCGCCAGCATACATCACCGACACGCGATGGGCGACGCGGGCCACGATGCCGAGGTCGTGGGTGATCAGCAGCATGCCGAGGCCGAGATCGCGCTGCAGGTTGCTCAGCAGGCGCAGGATCTGCGCCTGCACGGTGACGTCGAGCGCCGTGGTCGGCTCGTCGGCGATCAGGAGCTTGGGCTCGCACATCAGCGCCATGGCGATCATGACGCGTTGGCGCAGGCCGCCCGACAGCTGATGCGGAAATTGGCCGAGCCGCAATCCCGGCGCGGTGATGCCCACGCGCGCCAGAAGATCGGCGGCGCGGTCGGTGGCGACGCGCTGGCTGGTCTTCTTTTGGCGACGCAGCACCTCGGTCATCTGCGAGCCCACCGTGTAGGCGGGATTGAGGCTGGTCATCGGCTCCTGGAAGATCATGGCCATGGCGTTGCCGCGCAGCTGCGCCATGCCCGAATCGGAGAGGCCGAGCAGGTCCTGGCCCTCGAAGGCGAGGCGCTTGGCCGAGCGGCGGGCGCCGCGCGCCAGAAGATTCATGACTGCAAGCGCCGTCACCGACTTGCCGCAGCCCGATTCTCCCACCAGGCAGTGGGTCTCGCCGCGCTCGACTGTGAGCGCGGAGCCGCGCACCGCGGCGGTTCGACCGAAGCTGACTTCGAGCTGTTCGACCTCGAGCAGCGCGCTCACGGGCGCCACCTCATGGATCCGACCTCGCGCCAAACAGATCGCGCAGCCCGTCGCCTAGCAGGTTGATGCCGAGCACCAGCACGAACAGCGCGACGCCGGGGATCACGATCACCCAGGGGCTGAAGAACATGTAGTCCTTGGCCTCGGCGATCATCAGGCCCCACGACGGCAGGGGCGGCGGCACGCCCAGCCCCAGGAAGGAGAGGGCGGCCTCGAGCAGGATGGCGAGCGCGATCTCGAGCGTCGCCACCACCACGAGATGGCTCGCGATGTTGGGCAACACTTCGCCGGCGAGGATGCGAAAGCGCGAGCAGCCGGCGCACCAGGCGGCGGCAACGAAGTCGAGGTTGCGCACCTGCATGGTGGTCGAGCGCGCCACCACGGCGAAGCGGTCCCACAATAGGAGGCCGAGCGTGATCACCAGCAAGGTCATCGAGCTGCCGAGCAGGCCCACCACCGCCAGTGCCACCAGCACGACGGGGATCGACAGCCGCGTGGTGATGGCGAACAGCACGGCGTCGTCGGCCCATCCGCCTAGAAAGCCGCCCAGCACGCCGAGGGTGATGCCGATCAGCGCCGACACGACGGTGACCGTGACGCCGATCAGCATGGAGATGCGGCAACCCCAGATCAGGCGCGAGAGATAGTCGCGGCCGAGCTGATCGGTACCCAGGATGTGATCGGGATTGGAGCCCGCCATCCAGAACGGCACCAGCAGCCGCTTGCCCAGGTCCTGGGTGAAGGGATCGTGCGGCACCAGCAGCGGGGCGAAGATGGCGCAGATGGCGGCGATCCCCACGATCGCCGCGCCGATCCAGGTGCTGACGCTCTTCCAGCCGCGCCTCGGTCCGGCGGTGACGGCGCCGCTGACGGGGGCGATGCTCATGACCGGGGGCTCATGATCCGCGCAGCCGGGGATCGAGCACGGCGTTCATCAGGTCGGCCAGCATGGTGAGCGCGACATAGATCACCGCCAGCACCAGGACGACGGCCTGCACCACCGGGAAGTCGTTCTTGCCGATCGATTCCCAGGCGAGGAAGCCGACGCCGTGCAGGGCGAAGACCTGCTCGATCACGATCGAGCCGCCCAGCATGAAGCCGAGCTGCACGGCGGCGATCGCGACCACCGGGATGGCGGCGTTGCGCAAGGCGTGCTTCAGCAGGATCGAGGCGCGCGACAGGCCCTTGGCGCGCGCCGTCCTTATATAATCCGAGCCCATGGCCTGGATCATGCCGGCGCGCGTCAGCCGGGTGAGGGCGGGTATGGCCGAGAAGGCGAGCACGATGCCCGGCATCACGTAATGCTCCCACGAGCCAGTTCCCGAGATCGGCAGCCATCCGAGCTGCAGGCCGAGCACGATCATCAGCAGCAGCCCCAGCCAGAAGGACGGCATCGCCTGGCCGAGCAGGGCCACGACCTGCACCAGCCGATCGAGCGCGGTATTCTCGCGCACCGCGGCCAGGATGCCGAGCGGCAGCGAGACTACCAGCGCGATCACCAGCCCGGTGAGGCCGAGCGTGATGGTGATCGGCATGCGCTCGCCGATCAGCGTCGAGACTGGGACCTTGAAGAAATAGCTCTCGCCGAGATCGCCGGTCACGGCGCGGCGCACCCAGTCGAGGAACTGCACGGCAAGCGGCCGATTGAGCCCGTAGGCGAGCCGCACGGCCTCGACGTCGGCCTGTGTCGCGTTGGGTCCGGCGATGGAGATCGCGAGATCGCCCGACAGGCGCGTCAGGATGAAGGCGAGCGTCATGACGGTCGCCGCGACCAGGAGCGCCACGATCAAACGGCGGACGAGGAACTGCAGCATGTGCCGGTGAAGCTTAGAGCGGTTCGTAAGTGAAGGCGACCATGCGAATCCCGCGCCAACCGCCCCCCGGAAAACTCGCCACAGATTCGTCCACCATCGCCTCTTGGCGGGCGCGCTTCCGTCCTATATGGGGGAGTCATGCCGGTCTTCACCAATCCGCGGCGCACGCCCTGCTTCGGCACGGCGCCTACCCTGGAGGACGTCGAGGCGATTGCCGCCGAGGCGTTGGCGACGATTCCGGAAGAGTTCCGGCGACACGTCGGCAACGTGCGCATCCAGGTCGACGACTTCCCGTCCGACGAGGTCGAGAAGGAGATGGACCTCGACACGCCATTCGATCTGCTGGGTCTCTATCAGGGCGTGTCGATGATGGAGCGTGGCGCCGGCCACGTCGCCAACGACATCGACCGCATCTTCCTCTACCGGCGGCCGATCCTCGACTACTGGTGCGAATCGGGCGAGGACCTGCCGCACATCGTGCGCCATGTGCTGATCCACGAGATCGGCCATCATTTCGGTTTGAGCGACGACGACATGGAAGCGATCGAAGCCAAGGCCGAGGAAGAATCCCGCCGGGCGCAGCCCGGGGCTTAAGGGAGCGCGGGCCTTCAGGTCAGCTCATGATCTTCGTCTTTGCCGGGAGCGCGCCACTCCAGTGGCGCATCTTTTGTCGATCGCAAAGCCTATGAGCGGCACTGGAGTGCCGCGCTCCCGGCAATGAGCGGGCCGGAGGCCCGCGCTCCCATCAAACCCTGATCGCCTCCCGGTACAGCCGCTCCGGCGTCACCCAGCACGTCATGGCCACGAAGCTGTCGACATACTTGCCGACGTCGCTGCCATAGTCGGGCTTGTAGGCATGTTCGTACATGTCGAGCACGATCAGCGGCACGGCGCCTGCCGGCCCCGCCGCGTGATCGGCGGCGAAGAGATTGATCAGCTTCTTGTCGCGCGGCACGTAGGCCAGGATGACCAGGCCCTTGCCGTCGCTTGCGGCCTTGCCCATGGCGGCGAACTCGGCCTTCCAGCGGTCGATGCTGGTAAAATCGCGGCTGATCGCCTGCGCAAACACGCCCGACGGCTGGGTCGGTGCGTCGCCGACGCACTCGAAGTAGAGCTCGTGCAGCATCGAGGAATTGAACACCTCCTGCTGCTCGCGCTTGAGATTGCCGATCTCCCCGGGCTCGACCTTGGCTGGATCCAGCTGCGCCAGCTGCTCGGTGACGGCGTTCAGCCGGCCGACGCTGTCGCTGTAGATCTCATGGTGCTTGGCAATCGATTCGGCTGACAGCCATTTCACCCGGTCGGGATTGAAGGTGAGCGGCAGCGCGCGGAACTTGGGCGCCGAGGCGACGGCGAGCTGTGGCTGCGCCTGGGCACGCGCCACCATCGTGCCGGCCAGCAGGCCGACGCCCGCGGCGAGCGAGCGGCGGGACATGTCGATCATCTCGGACTCCCGGGAAGGGTTCCTTCGGAACCCAACGCCGTTCAGGAGGGAGAGTTGCGCTGCACCGCGGGTACGCGATAGCGGCCGTCGATCAGCGCATCGTCGGGTTCGTAGGCGCGCAGCATCAGCCGCATGGGGCCTGCAGGTGCAGGCAGCCAGTTGGCAGCGCGCTCGCCGTCGGGCCGTTCGCGTTGCAGGTAAAGCGTGAGCGAGCCGTCCGCCGCTTTCTGCAGGCCTTGTGTGCGATCGCCGATCGAGTAACGCCCGATGGGATTGTCGACGAAGAAGGCGCGGCCTTCGGCTGTGACCTCGTACATGGCGAGCGACCAGAAGGCACGAGCAGGCGGCAGACCGTCCGCGGGAAAGGTCAGGTGATAGGCGTTGGCGCCCGACAGCGGACGGCCCGTCGCATCGCTGTTGCAGGTGACGTACATCGCTTCGGCCGGCTCGAGCGCTGCCAGGCCCGTCAGCGCGATCGACGCGCGATAGAGATAGTCATCGCCGAAATTGCCGAGATGGCGCTCGCCGTAAGTCCAGCCGTCGACCGTCTTGCCGTAGCGGCCGGCCGCGGCGCGAATCTCGCCGCGGCCCTGCTCGATGCCGGCCTGCATCGCGCGCCGCTCGGGCTCGCTGAAGCTGCGCAGGTCGAACTTGCGCCCGGGACGCAGCCTGAGCGGCGCGAAGCCCTCCATCACCGCGCGGTCGCGCTCGCTGAGCGGGCTCTCGCCCAAGGCGCGCATCGTCACCTCGAAGAGATCGAACGGATCGCCGGGATTGACCGCCGCCCAGTCGGCCACGGGCTCGGGCGGCACCACGGTGCGCTGGCGCATCAGTTCGCGCGTCTCCAGGATGCGCCGCTCGTTGCGCTGATCGGGCGTCTCGAGCAGGGCGCGCGCCTGCAGGATGCGCACGCGGTCGATTTCCTCGGGCCCCTCGACCAGCAGGCGGCCCAGCAGCCACACCGAGTTGGTCGGCGCGCGAACGAGCTTCACCTCGAACGACGGATCGCCGGTCCAGCCCGGCCCCACGATCATGTGCGTCGGTGGCGTGCCGCCGTGCAGGCGGTGGCTGACATAGGCGAAGTTGTTGGTGAACAGGTCGAGGAAGGCGTAGCTGTAATAGAGGTCGCCGACCGGCGGCACGGTGAGGAACATGGGCTCGATGCTGAGATCGAGCCATGCCGACGAATAAAAAGTATCGTTGTTGGGCGTCGTCACATTGCGCGCGCGATGGTCGGCGAGCTGGGCGATGTGGCGGAAGCGATTGACTCGCTGGCGCAGCGGATTGGCTTCGTTGACCGTGGCCTGCCAGCGCGTGCGGTACATCTCGTAGACCGGGAAAAGATAGATCGCAGCGCGCCGTGCCAGCTCACGCAAGTTCACGTCTTGCGCGCGCGCGAGAGCGGGTGCTGCGAGTGCCGCTGCCAGAAGCGCGCGCCGCTTCATGCCACGCGCTCGCGCATCAACCGGCGCTCCATGACGAAGGCGGCCGCGTCGCGCCACGGCGCCAGTGTCCAGAACGAGCGCGCCCGGCCCGACGGCGAAGCGAGCACGAAGGCGACCGCGCCTTCCAGCAGCTCGGCCTGCCGACCGTACGCCGGCGACTTCACGCCGAGCGCCAGCGAGGCCGCATGCTTGCTGGTGAAGGCGATGGCGGCGGGCCGGAAGCGGCGCAGCTTGGCGTGCAGGGCGGCGGCGTCCATTGCGTGAGGGCTGAGCTCGTGGTCCGAACCATACTCGGTCTTGTTGAGGTCCGTCAGCCCGATGCCGAGCGTCAGCAGCTCGGGATAACGCTGCGGCGCCAGCCGCTCCGGCGTCAGGCCGACGGCATGCAGCGTCGGCCAGAAGGCATTGCCCGGATTGGCGTAGTAGGCGCGCGCCTCGAACGAGGCCGGGCTGGGCGCGGTGCCGCAGAACACCAGGTCGAGGCCGGGCGCCAGCAGGTCGGGAACGAGCTGCCTATTCCGGCTTGATGCCCGCGGCACGGATCACCTCGCCCCAGCGCTTGTACTCGGTCGCCACGAACGCATCGGCCTCGGCCACCGTCAGCGCGCCGGGCTCGAAGCCGCCTTGCCGCATGCTCGCGATCACCTCGGGATCCTTCAGCGCCCGCTCAGTGGCGGCACGCAGCTTCTCCTTGGCCTTGGCCGGCGTGCCGGCCGGCACCGCCCATAACGACCACGATGTAACCACGAGGTCGGGATAGCCGGCCTCGACCAGGGTGGGCGTTTCCGGCAGCACCGGCGAGCGTTGCGCGCCGGTCGACGCGATGGGTTTCAGCTTGCCGGCGCTTACCTGGCCCATCAGCGAATCGATGTTGGCGACGACCAACGGGATGTGGCCGGCCAGCACGTCACCCGCCGAAGCCGACGCGCCGCGGTAGCTGATCAGGGTGAGGTCCGCACCGGTCTTCTGCTTGAAGAGCTCCATGGCGAGCGTGGGCGATGTGCCCACGCCCGATCCGCCATACTGGTATCTGCCCGGTTCTTTCTTGGCGGCGACGAGCAGCTTGGCGATGCTGTCGTGCGGAAAGCTGGGATGGCAGCACAGGAGATTGGGCTGGGTACCGATCCACGCCGCTGTCTCGAAGTCGGTGAAAGGATTATAGGGCAGCTTGGCGTAGAGGCTGGGCGCCACTGCGTGGCTTGCGATGCCGCCCAGCAGCACCGAGTAACCGTCAGCCGGCGACTTGGCGACATTGTCGGCGGCGATCGAGCCGCTGGCGCCGGTACGGTTGTCGATGACGCAGCTTTGGCCGAGATAGTCGGTGAGCTTGGTGCTCAGCCGCCGTGCGATGTTGTCCTGCGAGCCACCCGGTGTGAAGGGACAGACGATGCGAACGGTGCGCAGGGGCCAATCGTCGCCTTGGGCGCCGGCCTTGCCGATCACGGGCATCGCCGCGAGGGCGGCCGCGAACTGACGTCTTCTCATGGCTCGGAATGATGCATGAACCGGCGCGCGGAACAAAGTCTGGCTTCCTGCGTTGGATGGCCATGAACGCGGCGTGTATCGTTTCGTCCGATCGGGACCCCGCACCCCCTCCCTCCATTCTGGTCGTCGAAGACGAGGTGCTGATCCGCAGCGTTGTCGGCATGTATTTGCGTGACTGTGGCTTCCAGGTGATCGAGGCCGGCACTGCCGACGAGGCAATCCGCGTCCTCGAGTCGGGCCTGGCAGTCGACCTCGTGTTCTCCGACATCAACATGCCGGGCAGCCTGGACGGATACGGCCTCGCGCAATGGCTGCGACACGAGCGGCCAAGCCTGCACGTTATCCTGACCTCGGGCTCGCCACAGAGGACGGACGAGTTGGGCAAGCATCGCCCGCTCCTTGCCAAGCCTTACGATCACGCCGAGTTGGAACGCCTGATCCGCGCGATGCTGTCGGAGTGATACGTCCAACCTCACCCTGAGGAGCGGCCCGAAGGGTCGCGTCTCGAAGGGTGGCCACAGCAAGACTGGTTCCCATCCTTTGAGACGCATCGCTACGCGATGCTCCTCAGGGTGAGGTGTTGCTTGTTCCCTTGTCCGCCCGTCGCCGTTGGGCATGATGGCCCGACCGGGAGGATTTGCCGTGAGGAACAGCATCGACAAGGCCGACGAGGCCCAGCTTCTGGCCACCATCGACCGCTGGGTCGAGCGCGAGGTGGCACCGCGGGTCAAGGAGTTCGACCACGCCGATCGCTGGCCCGCCGAGCTCGTCGAGCAGATGAAGGAGCTCGGCCTGTTCGGCGCCACCGTCAGCGCCGACTATGGCGGGCTCGGCCTGCCGGCGCGCACCTATGCCGAGATCGTCATGAAGATCTCCGCGGTGTGGATGGCGTTGACCGGCATCTTCAACTCCCATCTGATGCTGGCGCTGGCCATCGAGAAGTTCGGCACCGAGCCGCAGCGCCGCCATTGGCTGCCCAAGCTCGCCTCGGGCGAGGTGCGGGGAGGGCTGGCGCTCACAGAGCCCGACGCCGGCACCGACCTGCAGGCGATCCGCCTGACGGCACGGCGCCGGGGCGACCATTATGTGCTGAACGGCACCAAGACCTGGATCTCCAACGGCATCGAGGGCTCCTGCTTCGCGCTCCTGGTGAAGACCAATCCGGAAGCCTCGCCGCGCTATTCGGGCATGAGCCTCTTCATCGCCCCCAAGGGCCCGGGCTTCCGTGTCGGCCGCAAGCTCGAGAAGCTGGGCTACAAGTCGATCGATTCCGGCGAGCTGATCTTCGAGGATTACAAGGTGCCGGCCGACCACCTGATCGGCGAGGTCGAGGGCCGCGGCTTCACCCAGGTGGCAGGCGGGCTGGAGCTCGGCCGCATCAATGTCGCGGCGCGCGGCGTCGGCATCGCGGAGGGCGCGCTCGGCCTCGCCACCAGCTACTCGCAGATCCGCAAGACCTTCGGCAAGCCGATCTGCGAGCACCAGGCGATCCAGCTCAAGCTCGGCGAGATGGCGACGCGCGCCCGCGCCGCCCGGCTGCTGACGCTCGATGCCGCCGACGCCTTCGATCGCGGCGAGCGCTGCGACCTGCAGGCCGGCATGGCGAAGTACTTCTCCTCGGAGGCGGCGCTGGAGAACAGCATCGAGTCGATGCGCATCCACGGCGCCTACGGCTACTCCAAGGAGTACGACATCGAGCGGCTCTATCGCGATGCGCCGCTGACCTGCATCGGCGAGGGCACCAACGAGATGCAGCGCATCATCATCGCCCGCCAGTGGATCAAGCAGCACGCCGAGCTATGAGCGCAAAGCCACTGCCAAAACCGTTGCTGGGCATTCGCGTCCTGACGCTGGAGCAGTTCGGCGCCGGTCCCTACGGCACCATGTTCCTGGCCGAGCTCGGCGCCGAGGTGATCAAGGTCGAGGCTCCCGAGGGTGATCCCTCGCGCCACGTCGGTCCGCACAAGCTGGGCGAGGCCGACAGCGAATACTTCCAGGCCTGGAATCTCGGCAAGAAGAGCGTGACGCTGGACATCAAGTCTGCCGAGGGCCGGCGCCGGTTCGAGGCGCTGGTAAAGACCGCCGACTGCGTCGTCAACAACCTGCGCGGCACGCAGCCGGCGCGCCTCGGCATCGACTATGCCAGCCTGAAGCATCTCAAGCCGTCGATCGTCTGCCTGCACATTTCGGCCTACGGCCGGGCGGGCGAGCGCGCCGATTGGCCGGGCTACGACTTCCTGATGCAGGCCGAGGCGGGCCTGATGGAGCTGACCGGCGATCCCGAAGGTGCGCCGACCCGCGTCGGCGTCTCGCTGATCGACAGCATGAGCGGCCTCACGGGCACCGTCGGCCTGCTGGCCTGTCTGCTGCGCGCCAAGACCACGGGACAGGGCTGCGACGTCGAGACCTGCCTGTACGACGTCGCCATGCACCAGCTGACTTATCCGGGTGTCTGGTACCTGAACGAGGGCGATGTCTCGCCGCGCGTGCCGCGCAGCGCGCATCTCTCGCTGGCGCCGGTCCAGACCTTCCCGACCAAGGATGGCTGGATCTTCATCATGTGCATGACCCAGAAGTTCTGGCTGTCGTTGGTGAAGGCCATGGGTCGCGAGGAGCTTCTGGACGATCCGCGCTTCCCCGATCCCAACACCCGCGCCGTCAATCGCGCTGCGCTCACCGACGCGCTCGATCCGACCTTCCGCATGCGCACCACGGCAGAGTGGCTGTCGGCCTTCAACGGATTGCTGCCGGCAGCGCCCGTGTATCGCCTCGACCAGGCGCTCGACAGCGGCTTTGCCCGTGAGACCGGCATGGTGTCGGCCGTGCCGCATCCCGTGAAGGGCAGCCTGCGCGTCATCGCCAATCCCCTGCGCATCGACGGTGAGCGGCCGGCCCAATCCGCCTGCTCCGCCCTCGGTGCCGACAACGACACGCTGCTGGACAAACGCCCATGAAGCTCGAAGGTCTGAAGGTCGTCGATCTCTCCTGGTTCCTGCCGGGCCCCTACCTCACCACGGCGTTGGCCGACCACGGCGCCGAGGTGATCAAGGTCGAGCCGCCGGACGGCGATCCAGGCCGCAACATCCGCCCGCCCGACCAGCGCACCTCGGTGTTCTTCCGCAACATGGGGCGCGGCAAGAAGAGCGTCGTGCTCGACCTCAAGACCGAGCAGGGCCGCGCCGACCTGTTCCGTCTGGCCAGCCAGGCCGATGTGCTGGTCGAATCCTTCCGGCCCGGCGTCGCGACGCGTTTCGGCGTCGGTTACGAGGCGGTGAAGGCTGCCAACCCCGGCATCGTCTACTGCTCGATCTCGGCCTTCGGCCAGGACGGCGCCTATCCTGGCCGCGCCGCGCACGATCTCGCGCTCGAAGCCATGACCGGCGTGCTGTCGCTGACCCTGGGCGACGACGGCCGGCCGGCGATTCCCGGCATCCCGGTCGCCGACCTGGTGAGCGGGCTGCACGGGCTCTCGGGCGTGCTGATGGCGCTGCTGCGCCGCCAGACCACGGGTAGGGGCGACTATATCGATGTCAGCATGCACGAGGCGCTGATGGCCTCCTGCGCCAACGTCGTCGGCTCGGCCTTCACCGACGGCACGCAGCCCGACGTGAAGAACCAGCGCACGACCGGTGGCTCGGCCTTCTATCGGGTCTACGACACCGCCGACGGCCGTCAGCTGGTGCTGGCCGGCCAGGAGGTGAAGTTCATCCGCAATCTTCTGACGGCGCTCGGCAAGCCCGAATTCATCGACCTCTGCGAATGGCCGGGCGTCCATCAGAAGCCGGTGATGGAGTTCCTGGCTGCGACCTTCCGCGGCAAGCCGTTGGCGCACTGGATGAAGTGGCTCGACACGCTCGACATCTGCTACGGGCCGGTCAACACCCTGCCCGAGGCGATCGCCGATCCCAACCTCGTGAAGCGCGGCGCCATCGTCGTCGGCGACGATGGGCGCAAGCACCTGGCGCCGGTCGTGCGCTTCAAGGACGAGCCGTCACGGCCGCTCTATCGCGAGCCGCTGCTCGGCGAGCATACGCGCGAGATCCTGGGCGGCTCGGGAGGCTGAGGCGGTGGTCGCGAAGCGAGGCCCCTGGAGCATCCTCGCCGCGCGCGAGGTCTACGACAACCGCTGGATTCGGGTGACCCACCAGGACGTCATCACCCCGAGCGGCGCGCCCGGCATCTACGGCACCATCCACTACAAGAGCCGCGCGCTTGGCATCGTGGCGGTCGATGCCGAGCGGCACACCTATCTCGTCGGTCAGTACCGCTTCGCGCTCGACGCCTACAGCTGGGAGATCCCGGAAGGCGGCGGCCCGCTCGATGTCGATTTCCTCGAATCGGCCAAGCGCGAGCTGCGCGAGGAGACCGGCCTCAGCGCGCGGCGCTGGCACAAGCTCTTCGAAACCGACCTCTCCAACTCGGTGAACGACGAAAGCGCCATCGCCTTTCTCGCCTGCGGCCTGGAGCAGGGCGAGGCCGCGCCGGATTCGACCGAGGAGCTCGTGGTGCGCCGCGTGCCGCTGGCCGAAGCCTTCCGCATGGTCGAGGCGGGCGAGATCCGCGACGCCATCAGCATCATGTCCCTGCAAGCCGTCGAGTTGCTCGCGCTCAAGGGCCGCCTCGATCCGCTGTTGAAGTAGAGTTGTCATCCCGAGCGCAGCGAGGGACCTTTCCCGTTGCCCTAAAAGGTCCCTCGCTGCGCTCGGGATGACATCAGCGCCGGGTCGCCTGCGGCCGGAGCGAGAATCCGCCCATGATCCTGCCGTCATGCCCCGCGTGCGACACGGCCACGTCGCCGAGTCGCGCCCGGGCAAGGTGCGCTGGATCGCCCTCGATGCCGAGCGCCATGCCGAAATAGCCTTCGCGGCCGTGATCCTCGATGGCGAGCCGCGCGCCCGGCGTGGTCTGGCGCAGCAGCACGCAGTCGGGGAAGGGCTTGGGCACGCCCTCGCGCACCACCTCGAAGCCGCGATGGCCGCCCTTGGCGATGTAGTGCTCGTAGAAGCGGGGCGGCACGCCGAACCAGAATCGCACCTGGTCCATCGGCCAGTCCTTGGCCTCGATGGCGAGCGCGTTCACGCCGTGGCCGGCCTGGGACAGGATGAAGTCGGTCCACATCGGCTTCTTGATCGCCATCAGCGTCATGTCGAAGGGCACGAGGTTGCGCTGGGCGATGTGGCGGTTCAGCTGTGGGCTGGTGTCGAGGTTCGGCGGGTCGGGATCGTTGGGCGGGAAGAGGCCCGGCACCTCGCCGCCGAACATGCGTACCTTCACGCAGGGATGGCCGTCCTTCAGCCACTCGGCGGGGGTTTTGCCGCCGAGCTTGGCCGGATCGAGCTGGGCGGCGAGCTGGGAGAACACCGTGCTGACGTTGAAGCGGAAGCCGGCGACGTCCCAGCTGCCGGGCAGCATCACGAACTGCTCGTAGGTTGGGTTGGTATCGGCGGGATCGAGATTGCCCAATGAGGGCAGCGGCACGCCGGGGCTCATGAAGGAGTTGAAGCACTGTGCGTCGGCCTTCACGGTGATGATGTAGGGGAGGCCGAGCATGCGTCCGCCAAAGCCCTGGCCCGAATTGCCCAGGACGGCGGCGACCGCATATTCCGCCCCGGCCTGCAGCTTGGCCGGCGACACGACCTGGCCCTGGTCGTTGCACAGGAAGATCTGGGAGTGCGCCCAGAAGTCGTTCGGCACATGATTTTGCGGCACGCCCGGCTGCTCGCCGTCCTTGAAGCGCCGCCCGTCGTCGGTCGGGAAGGAGGCGACGAACAGCAGCGCTGTCTTGGCCCCCGGGAATGCTGGTGGCGGGCTCGCGGCCAAAACCGGCTGGGAAATGATGCCCTTGGGGCTGTCGTCCGGCCGGCCTGCCATCAGCCACTGGCCGAAGGCGTTGATCAGCGGCGGCGGATTGCCGACGTTGAATTGCTTCCAGAGGGCATTGGTCTGCGTGCCGAGCTGGCCCGGCATGAGGATCTCAGGCGGCGGCATGACCGGCCAGTCCTTGCCCGCGACATTGACGGTGATCGGCACGGTGCCGTCGGGCCCGAGCGAGTTTGCGACCATCTGGTACAGCGGACTGTCGGTCGGCATGTTGTCGCCGACCGGCGCCAGCGGCGAGGAACCGACGAGGGCGGGGTCCGCTGCACTCGACAGCGTTCCCGTCACCGGGCCGTGGGGATCGTCGGGATAGATGAGGCTGAAGCCGCCCAGCAGTTGCGCCGGATCGGGGTCCATATGGCCCTCATGGCCGTTCCCGCCGAGACCGTAGTCGGCGTAGAACGTGGCCTGGAACCGCTTGAAGATGGCGTAGTTGAAACTGGTGCCTAGCATATGCGCCCCCGCAATGCAGTGCACCCACCCGGTGGCGAGTATGGATGAATACCCGCATCACGGGAAGCACAAAACACGACACAACTACTGAAGAATGACTCGCGCTCAGGCGGTATGCCGCGTCAGCCCAGCGGCGCGGTGATCTGCCCGGCCGTCAGGGCTTCCTTCTCCTCGCGCAGCAGCACGTAGATGATCGCGGGCAGCGGCTGCATCACCGTCGAGGCGACGGCGGCATAGATCACGAGGACGAGGCGCGACAGCGCGCCGCCGCCCAACAGCGCCATGATGACCACCGCGCCCAGGATCAGGATCACGGCCAGCAGCACGAACGTGCCGAGGATGCGCAGCCGCCGGTGCTGGGTGAGATCCATGCTGCGCTGGAAGCTGTCGCCGATGCTGGTGCCTTCGACCATCATGACGGGGATCGTGACCGCCCACAGCGGCAACAGGATGAACGGCCCGATGACCAGCAGCGCCGACAGGGCGATGACGATGTACTGCATCGCGCCCAGCGCCAGCAGACGACCGAACAGCGGCGCCTGCAACTGGCGCATCATCGGCTCCCATTCGGGCTTGCGGCCGGCGATCGCCTGGAGGGTCCCCCAGGTGAGGCAGATCGCGGTGGCGACGCTGACCACGAGGTGAATGATCCCGCCCAGAAATCCCAGGGTCAGCACCTCGGCGATCAGGGACACGGCGGAAAAGACCAGCGTCACAGTGACGAAGGCCACGAAGTTCTCGCGCGCGAGCGCATAAGTCCGCTCGAGCACCGACACAGGGGTCCACGATGAGGGAGGAAGGGCTGAGGTCATGGCCCTATCCTACCAGAGCCGTGGCCTTGGCGAGAGAGACCGGCTTGTCCTGCAGCAGGAGATCCATCGCCTCCTGCTCCCAGGCGGCCTCGGCCAGCGACAGCGGGTCCTGCGGCGCCAGCCGGTGCTCGATCACCAGGCGCGACAGCAGCAGCCGGCGGGCGTCACCACCACGGGCGCCCAGCGCCGCGCCTTCCCAGGCCATCAGCGCCGCCGTCGCGGCGTGATAGAGCGCGCCCGCCGCCAGCCGGCAGCGCTTCTCCTGTCTGGGATCGGCGGCAACCGCTTCGACGAAGCGCTCGACGCGATCGAGTGTGGCGCCCAGCAAGCCCTTGTACTGGCCGGGCAGCGCGTCCGAGCGCTCGTACTTGTCCTTCAGAGCCATCGTCAGCGTCTTGTGTCCGCCGCTCTTGCCCACGGCGCGCTGCACCACGTCCAGGGCATTGATGTTCGACGTGCCCTCCCACAGCGTGCCGATCTGCGCGTCGCGCACCAGGCGCGCCGTCACCCATTCCTCGATGTAGCCCAGGCCACCGCGCACCTCGAGGGCGTGGCTCGCCACCGGGATGTTGTCGCGGCAGGCGCGGAACTTGTACACGGGCGTCAGGATGCGCAGCAGGTTCGCCGCATCCGTGTTGCCGGCATTGGCCTTGCCCATGGCATCGGCCGAGAAGGCGTACATGGAAAGCGCCTGCTCGGTCGGCAGCATGATCTTCATCAATTGCCGGCGCAGCAGCGGATATTCGCCGATCGCCCGGCCGAAGGCGCGCCGGTTCTCGGCCACCACCATGGCTTCGTTGAGGCAGCGCCGCATCATCGAGGCCGCGCGCACGCCATGGCTCAAGCGGGAGAGGTTCACCTGCTCCATCATCTGCTTGAAGCCGCGGTCGACGTCGCCCACCAGGTAGGCGACCGCCCCCTCCATGATGATCTCGCCCGAGGCCATCGAGCGCGTGCCGAGCTTGTCCTTCAGCCGCACGATCCGGTAGCTGTTGCGCGATCCGTCCTCCAGCCGACGCGGCATGGCGAACATGCCGAGGCCCCGCGTGCCGGGCGCGGCGCCACGCGGTCTCGCCAGCAGGACGGCGACATCGGCGTCGGCATGGCTGCAGAACCATTTCTGACCATGAAGCTTCCAGCGCTCGACGCCGTCGGGCCCCACTCCGATGCGCTCGGCCTCGGTCTCGAGCGCGCCGACGTCTGAGCCGCCGGCCTTCTCGGTCATGAACTGCGTGCCCTTCAGCATCGTCTTCGGGTCCTGGCTCAGCAGCCGGTCGAGCAGCAGTTTCTTCAGCGCCTCGGAGCCGAAGCGCTTGATGATGAAGTTGGACGTGTCGGAGACCGACACCGGGCACATCAGGCCGAACTCGGCCTGCACGAAGAGATAGGTGATGCCGTACTTCACCAGCGGATCGGCAGGCGCGTCGAGGCCCAGCACGCCGGCGCGATGGGTCATGGCGTGCATGCCGAAATCTTCGAAGGCGATCTTCTCCATCTCGCGATAGGCGGGGTGATAATCGATCCAGTCCTCGTCGCGGCCGAAGCGGTCGCGCGCTTGCAGCACCGGCGGATGCTTGTCGGCCGTCATGGCGAGATCGTCGAGCCGGTTGCCGGCGAGCTCGCCCAGCCGCTCGAAATGCGGCGTCATCTGCCTGAGCAGCGCCGGCGCCATGTAGAGCGACAACAGGTTCTGGAACTGCCGGTCGATGGTGAAGAAGTTGCTGCCATGGGCGTCGGGCGCGATGTGCTCGGCGCCGTGCGGCGTCCTGGCCATGCTGGGCAGGGCCACGGGGGTGGGGGCGTCAGGCATGCTTTCTCCTTACCATCTCTGCTTTTGCCAGCCGCCCTTCAGCACGCGCTCGACATAAGGCGGCACGGTTGCCGTAGCAGGGCCGTAGATGTGTTCCTGGAACAGGGGCTGGTTCCCGGTCGGCTCGAGGTTCAGCTCGACCGTATGGGCATGCGGGCGCCGCCGCGCCTGCAGGACGAAGCCCGCCGCCGGATAGACCTCGCCCGAGGTGCCGATGGCGATGAACAGTCCGCAGCGGTCGATGGCTTCGTAGATCTCGTCCATGTGGTGCGGCATCTCGCCGAACCAGACGATATTGGGGCGCAGCTCGCCGACCGATTTGCAGTTGGGGCAGACCGATTGCGGCGTGAGGTCGATCTCGGACTCGAACACCGTGCCGCAGTTCATGCAACGGACCTCGCCGTCGCGGCCATGCATGTGGACGACGTTCCGCGAGCCCGCCATCTCGTGCAGCGGGTCGATGTTCTGGGTCACGACCACGACCTCGCCCTGGTACTCCTTCTCGAGATGGGCGAGCGCCCGATGCGCGGCGTTGGGCTGGACGTGGGCGGCGCGCAGCGAACGGCGGGTCTCGTTGTAGAAGTCGAGCACCTTCTTCTTGTCGCGATGCCAGGCCTCGATGGTGGCGACCTCCTCCAGGTTCACGCGCGTCCACAGGCCGTCCTTGTCGCGGAAGGTGTCGATGCCGCTCTCCTTGGAGATGCCCGCGCCGGTCAGGATCACGATCCCGGGAGGCAGGAATTCCTGGTGCATGTCCACAATCTAGCGCTGTGCTAGGCTTCCAGGCCATGACCATCAAGGTCCTCTTCGTCTGCACGGCGAACATCTGCCGCTCGCCCATGGCCGAGGGCGTGTTCCGCACCTTGGCTGAGCGCGCCGGCCTCGGCGATGCCTTCACCATCGCCTCGGCCGGCACCTCGAACGTGCAGGCCGGGCAGCCGCCCTCGCCGCTCGCGGTCGAGGCGGCGGCGCGGCGCGGCTACGACATCACGGGCCTGCGGGCCAGCGCCGTCACCAAGGAGGACATCGCCGGCGCCGACTATGTGCTGGCGATGGATCGCGGCCATCTCGCCGATCTGCGCTGGATGGCACCGCGCGACAAGGCCGAGTGCCTGCAGCTCTTCACCAAGTTCGGCCCGATGCCCGGCATCAGCGACGTCCAGGATCCCTACGGCGGCACCCCGCAGGACTACGAACGGGCCCTGGACCTGATCGAAGCCGGCTGCAAGGGCCTCCTGAAGGCGCTGACTCCGGAAGCGCAGAAGGCGACGGTCTGATCCGCTCTTCCGTCCTCCCCCGTATGACGGGGGAGGAACATGAAGGACATGATCAGAACGGCCACTTCAGGTTCAGCTCGCCGAAGCGGTTGATGACGTTGAAGGTCAGCCGCGAGACGTCATTGTCGAACTTGTTGTGCGGCAGCGAGCCGCAATAGGTGATCGAGCCCACCGAGAACACCGCGCCGCCCTTGGGCTTCTCGATATAGGTCATGTCGGCGCGGATCAGGCCCTCCAGCGTGTCGCCGGTAATAGTGGTGTTGAAGCCAAGCCGCTCCTCGTGCACGACCACGAACTCCTTGCGGTCATGGCCCTCCGACGAGGCCAGCACCACGGCGTTGAGCGGGCTGCCCAGGCGATGGTCGAGGCGATCGAGCTCGAAGCCTGCCGCGCCGCCGCCCGAGAAGCCGTAACCGCCGAACAGCTCGTCCTTCACGCCCTCGAACACCCAGGCGTGATGGTTGTCGCGCGCCGCCGGCGTCTGGCGATAGGAATCGCCCACGAACATACCCTGGCTCGAGAAGCCGATGCCGCAGAGCACGTTCGGCGCCCGGTCCGAACGCCGCCATAGCCCGCCATAGGCGCCGTCGAAGGCGTGATAGTACTCGCCGGGCTCGGCCGGCCAGGTGCGGATGCCGCCCTCGGTGCGCCGCACCTCGATGGCGCCCGGCACGGCGTCGCTGAGCGCCACGCGCCAGTAGAAACCGTTGCCGCCGAGATACATCAGGCGCCCGCCACCCTCGGTGTAGGCCTGCAGGGCGTCGAGCGTCTTCACCGTGTGGTACTCGGGGTGCGATCCCGTCACCACCACCTTGTAGCCGTTCAGGATCTCGACGCCCTTCTCATGCAGGTCGTGGTCGGTGACGACGTCGTAGGCGATGCCCATGCGGTCGAACCAGCCGGTGAGATGCGTGTCGGCCGGCAGATGGCGCAGCCCCGAACCCGCCTGGTCGTGGAAGGTGAGGAAGTCCGGCCGCCAGGTCAGCAAGGGGCGGAGGTGCGAGGAGTAGGCGACGCCCGAGCCGTCGCGATGGAAGTTGTAGGTCGAGAGGCCGTAGTCCTTGTGCTCGTCGGGATTGTTGGCGGCGGCCTTCCATTCGGTCATGCGCTGGCGGAAGGCTTCGTTGAACATGCCGCGCGAAAAATTGGCGTAGACCTGATAGGTGAAGGTCGCGGCGATGTAGCAGACCTTGGCCCGCGCCTTGCCGATCTGCGGACGCACGAAGAAGGGAATGACGTCGCGATGCGGCCCGCAGCGCAGCTGCATGCCGTAGACGCCGCTCGGCATGTCCTTCGGCACCGTGAAGCTGAAATCGTCGGCCCAGCCGCAATCGTGCAGATCGTCGTCATGGAAGTGGATCGCGGCATACATGTGCGGCGCGCGCTTCCAGTCGCGCTCGCCATCGCTCCACGACGCGCCCTTCATGGCCCGTGTTGGCAGGTTCTTGAGCGTGCCGTGCAGGCCGTTGGGCCCGGTGTCCTCGACCTCCAAGGTGCCCATGCGGCGGGCGAAGTCCCAGGCGGCAAAGCCTGCGATCAGCGGCGCCTCGATCTTGCCGTTGAAGCAGCGCCGCGCCGGGCGATCGCTGGCGCTCTCCGCGCCGATGAACACCGGCTGCGCCGCGTCGATCGCCAGCCCCGTCGGTGTGCTGCTTGCCTCGCCCTCATCGTCGACGGCGAAGGCGCGCTTCAGCGGCTGCTGGCCCACGCGCAGCATGCCCGTCGCGGGATCGGCCGAAGCCCACACGCGATACCAGGCGCGATTGCGCAGCTTCTTGCCCGTCGCCACGCGCGCCCCGCCGCACTCCAGCGCCATGCCCTCGGGCGTCAGCACCAGCGCGAAGCCTGCGCCCGACGCCGCGTCGCGGCGCGAGATCACGGTCTGTGGTCCGTCCTCGGGCAATGTCGGCCAGATCAGCGCCTCGACCGCGAGCGCCTCCGGGAATTTCACATCGGCGGCGCGCTCGATCAGGGCATAGGAGCCGGGCCAGGCATGTTGCTGGCGCGAGGCGAAGCGGCCGTCGAACAGCTCGGACTGGTCTTCCAGCTTCTGCGGCGGCCCGCCGGGATTGGGATCGCCGCGCACGATGCGCACCAGCATGGCGTTGTAGGGTCCCGGTCCCACGCTCGAGATCTTGAAGCTGATCTTTTCTCCGGCACGTACCGAGATGCGGTCAGCGTAGCCGGTAAGCGGTGCGGTCACGTTTGTCTCCCCTCAAGTCGTCGATATAGTCGCCCGAACTTCGGGAGGATTGCCATGAGTTTGATGGTCCGCCGTCGCGCTGCGATAGCAGGCGCGCTGGCAGCACCCCTGCTTGCGCGGCAGGGTTGGGCCGACGCCTATCCCAGCAAGCAGATCCGGATGGTGGTGCCCTTCGCCGCCGCCGGCACGACCGACCTTCTGGGGCGCATCGTCGCGCAATACCTCACCGAGCAATGGGGCCAGCAGGTGATCGTCGACAACAAGACGGGCGCCGGCGGCAATGTCGGCGCCGAGCTGGTCGCGAAATCCCCGCCCGACGGCTACACATTGCTGCTGGGCACGGTCGGCACCGCCGTCACCAACCAGTACCTCTACAAGGCGATGCCCTACGACAGCCTGAAGAGCTTCGCGCCGGTGGCGCTGGTCGGCGAGGTCGCCAACGTGCTTGCCGTCAATCCGAGCTTCCCGGCCAAGTCGCTCAAGGAGTTCGTCGACTATTGCAAGGCGCAGGGTCCCAACAAGGTGAGCTACGGCTCGCCCGCCGTCGGCGGCACCGGACACCTCGCCATGGAGTACCTGTCTGAGCTGGCCGGCATCAGGCTGGAGCACGTCGTCTATCGCGGCAGCGCCCTGGTGATGAAGGACCTGCTGGCCGGGCACATCCTCACCACCATGGACAACCTGCCGCCCTACCTGCAGCACATCCAGTCGGGCGCGTTGCGGGCGCTGGGAGTCAGCAGCGCCAAGCGCTGGTTCTCCGCGCCCGAGGTGCCGACCATCGCCGAGCAGGGCTATCCGGGTTTCGACGCCGCGCCGTGGTGGTACGTCGCCGCCCCGGCCGGCACGCCGGCCGACATCGTGAACAAGCTGTCGGCCGAGATCACCAAGGGTGTCAGATCCGAGGCCGTGATCAGAAAGATCCGCGAGGCCGGCGCGGCCGAATTGCCGGGCGATGCCGCCGCGCTGCTGAAGCACATGGAAAGCGAGAACGCCAAGTGGAAGAAGGTGATCGAAGCCGCCAAGTTGGAGCCGCAATGATCCGCGAAGAGTTGAAGGGAAAGATCCAGACCGTCCTGGGGACGATTGCGCCCGCCGAGCTCGGCCGCACGCTGATGCACGAGCATGTGCTGTGCGACATTCGCCCGCCCGGCACCCGCGCCGACAACGATCTCGGGCCCGAGATCACGCTCGAGACCGTCTGGCAGCTGAACTACGGCCGCGGGCTGAAGCGCGCCGGCCGCAAGTACATGCTCGATCTCGAGGACATCGCCACCCGCGAGGTGGCGATGATGAAAGCGCAGGGCGGCGATGCCATCGTCGAGCTGACCTGCGGTGGGCTGTCGCCTGATCCCGAGGGACTGCGGCGCATCGCGGCCGGCACCGGCGTGCGGCTGATCATGGGCTGCGGCTACTACGTCAACGACTACCAGGACCCGAAGAACCACGGCCGCTCGGTCGACGACTTCGCCAAGGAGATGATCGGCCAGATCCTGCAGGGCGCCTGGGGCACCGACGTGCGCGCCGGCATGATCGGCGAGATCGGCTGCACCGCGCCGTGGACCGACACCGAGAAGAAGGTGATGCGGGCCGCGCTGACTGCCGCCGAGGAGACCGGCGCGGCGATCAACGTCCATCCCGGCCGCCATCCCGACCAGCCGCAGGAGGTCGCCGATTTCATCAAGGCGGCGGGGAAGCCGACCGAGCGCGTCGTCATCAGTCACATCGATCGCACCATCTTCGACGAGGACCGGCTGCTGCGGCTCGCCGATTCAGGCGTCACCATCGAGTTCGACCTGTTCGGCCAGGAGGCGAGCTACTACGGGCTCTCGGACATCGACATGCCCAACGACGCAACAAGGCTCGGGCTGATCCGCGCCTTGATCGCGGCGGGCCACCTCGACCGCGTCGTGATCAGCCACGACATCTGCTATCGCACGCGCCTCACCAGCTTTGGCGGCCACGGCTACGGCCACATCTTCCGCAATGTGGTTCCGATGATGAAGGAGCGCGGCTACAGCGAGGACGAGATCGACGCGATCCTGGTGCGCAATCCGCGGCGGCTGCTGACGTTCGCGTAGCGCCGGCACCCCAAGGGGCCACCGACGCGCCACATTGAATTTTTGTGAGGCGCGGAACACACATTCGCCATCCGTGCATCCCACACGCGCATTGCTGCGCGTTCGGCCTCGGCCTCGCGTGCATCAGCGGGGTTGAGCGGAGGGACGCCGAAGCATGACGACCATGAATTTCACGCTGAGCGCGACGCTGGGCAGCACATTGACGGCCGGCGGCGCGGGCAACGGCGTCTACGCCTATGCCTTCGCATTCTCCGGCGCCGATTATGTCGGGCAGACCACCCTGGTCAGCAACGGCGTCGTCGAGAACCTGTCGCTCGCCCTGCCGAGTTCCTTCCCCAGCGGCACCGTCTATGTCGTGGTCCAGGAGGGCGGCGATGGAAGCCTGCCCGCCACGCTGATCTCGGGCGGCAACCCGCTCGGCAACATCAATCCGATCAACGCGCAGGAGCACAACTATTCGTACCAGCTGTTCGAAGCGACGCTGTCCAATTCCAAGTACGACCAGGGGGACATATCGGCGCTGAATACCTTCGGCCTGCCGTCGACCTATGCGGTTACCGTCGACGGCGCACCCGTCACGCTGGGTTTCGCGCCCGGCCAGACCGGCGCCGGCATCTACTCCGTGTTGGGCAGCACGCAGAGCTTCAGCCCGAACAGCTTTCCCAGTGCCGACCGGCTGGCCATCGGACCGGCGACGGCCGACAACCACGCCCCGTTTCCGTCCCAGGACTGGGCGAACTACGTCAACAACCTCAAGACCAACACCGCCGTCCTGAACGACATCACGATGGTCGTTCCGTTCTCCGGCGGCACGCCGCTCCAGGCGGCGCCGATGCTGAGCGAGTACGGCGTGAAGTACGTCGCGGCCGATTCCTTCGGCACGGATTATTTCTGGCTCGTGCCCGACACCGGCCACGGCGCCACCAACACCGACTGGATCCGCATTCCGGCCGCACAGCTGATGCAGAACATCTATGTCCAGCCCGGGCCTCTGGAAGTTCACACCGCGACCGCCGGCGGCACGCCCAGCCCGACGGCGACGTTTTACACCAGCTTCACGCCCAACAATGCCGATGGCGCGGTCGCCAAGTATTTCGTCTCCGGCTTCGATGCCGGCTACTGGGGTGGCTCGGGCACCTCGGCCAATCCGCTGGACCCGACGGTCGTCGACCTCAACAAGACCTGGAACTGGAACGTCAACTACGCCTATGACGCCACGCTGACTTCGACGGCGATCACATACACCAACGTGTTGGGCAGCGGTCCGGGCACGACCGGCGGCAACGATCGCTTCTACGATCCATGGGCGCAGGAAATTCAGAAGGTCAGCAACGCCTACGGCTACTCCTATACCGACCTGGTGTCGTCGGGCGGCGTCAATCCCCAGATCACTCTTTGGGATCCCAGCGCCAACGGCGGGGCCGGCGGCAACGTGTCGAGCATCGACATCACGCTTTACGCCAACAGCGAGACGCTGCCGTCGAGCTCGGGCTTCCAGGCGGCGCCTCCGGTGTACGTCGCGCCGGCCCACGCGAACTACACGGCGGCCAACACGCCGACGCACGGCAACATCAATGAACTCGGCTTCGCCTTCCAGTACGGGCTCGGGGCGCCGCCACAGACCTTCGCCCCCAGCGGCCAGACGCCCGCACTCTTCAAGTTCTACGCGCCGGGCGATGCGTCGGCCGGTTCCGACGGCTTCGTCTCGCTGACGGTTCCGGTTCTTTCGGGGACCGGTGCTGCAGGTGCGCCCGAGTCCAGCATCTGGAACATCCTCACGGTGCAAGGCGGCCCGGGTCACTGGTCGCTGGCCAGCAACGCCGGCGCGAATCCCTATTCCCAACAGGACGGTCAGTTCAGCATCTACAACGTGCCCGTCACGGCGGACGGCACGGCGGGCTGGTACCAGCTGGTGTTCGGCGGCAGCGGCGCCCAGACGGTCTACAACATCTACGCCACCAACGTCGGCGGGGTATTCCAGCCGATCACCGGGACCGGCGGCGATGTCCACAACTTCGTCATCGACCATGGGGTTGCGATCACCGAGGCACCGAGCCCGGCCGGCTACTATACCCTGAACTTCGCGCCCGGCGGCGCCATGACCTACAGCATCGACACGTTCAGCGCGTCGGGCGCCCATTCCGGCACGGGTGGAGACAACGCCCCCCCCGATACCGGCGGCAGCGGCGGAAGCGGCCTTGTGATCGCCGACGGCAAGGTCGGCTTCGATTCCCACCTCGGCACGGTCACGCTTGTCGCGGCGGGAGGCGTCAATCACGACGGCGCCTTCCATGGCGACACCAGCTTCAGCCTGACGGACGTCACGGCCCACTTCCAGGCCGGTCAGGCGGCGGCGTTTGCGCTGCAGGTCGACGCGGGCAGCGGTGTCGGCGATGCGCCGCAGGTTTCCATCTCCTATGATTTCACCGGCGACGGCACCGTCGACCGCGTCGAGACCTGGCACTATTTCGCGACCAACGACACGGCCGGCTGGGAGTCTTATGGCAGCCATATCGGCCTTCAGTCGGCGACGGGCGCGGCGATGCAGGATCTCGTGGGCGGCACCGTCACCGTGGCGCTCTGGACGGCGCTCGGCAGCCATCCGGTCCAGGTCGATCTCGCGCACTCCACCCTCACCCTGCCATTTGGCGCACAGAGCGCGGGCGGCGGGTCGGCGCCGGATCCCGTACCCACGCCGGACCCGGCACCAGCGCCCAATCCGTCGCCACCCCCTGTGGCGGGTGGGGGTCTGGTGCTGTCGGACGGCGCCGTCCACTTCGATCCAGCCCAGGGCATCGTGACCCTGGCGTCGTCGAACGGTGCGAACCACGATGGCGCGCCGCATGACACCGCGAGCTTCACGCTGGAGAACATCACCGCCGGCTATCTCGCCGGCGATACGACCGGCTTCAAGCTCATGGTCGATGCCGGTGCGCATGTCGGCGATGCGGCCCAAATGGCCATCTCCTACGACTTCGACGGCAACGGCACCTTCGATCGCACGGAGACCTATCGGTACTTCGCCACCGACGACGGAACAGGATGGCAGGCCTACGACAGCGGCGCGGGGCCGAGCGCAGTGTCCGGTGCGGCGATGCAGAACCTCGTCGGCGGGGCGGTGAAGGTCGATCTGTGGACCGCCATCGGCTCACATCAGGTCAGCGTGGATCTCGCTTCCTCCTCGCTCGACCTGCCGTTCTCGTTCGGCCAGGGCAGCGGCGGGCCGGCACCGCAACCTCCTGTCCAGCCGCAACCCCAACCGACGGTTCCGACGGACAGCACTCACTTCCTCGTCTCGGCGGGATCATCCGCGCTGCAGCTCAGCACGCCGGGCGATGTCGTCATCGCCAGCGCCGCAGGCGGCCATTACATCGATCAGCCGCACGATGCCGTAGTGTTCAAGGCGGAGGGATTGAACGGCCACTATGACGGTGGCGGCACCAGCTTCACGTTGCCAGTCGACGCGGGATCGGGTGTGGGCAACGGGACGCAGTTGCGCCTCAGCTTCGACTTCGACGGCAACGGCACGACCGACCGGACGGAGACGTGGCAATATTTTGAGACGAACAACGTCGCCGGTTGGGAGAACTACACGCAGGCCCGCGGGTTGAACAGCGCGTCCGGCGCCTATGCCGACTTCACCGGCGGCAGCGTCACGGCGGAGGTCTGGAACACGATTGGGACGTCGCCGGTCACGCTCCACGAAGGGGCGAGCGTGATCCTCCCTTATCATGGCTGGCTGACCTGAAGCACCTGCGGCCGCGTCTGTTCGGCCGGCCCGAGCTAAACGTTCGCGCCCTGGATCGCGTCGATCACGGCCTTGGTGACGTCGGCGGTGCGCGCCGTGCCGCCGAGGTCGGGCGTGTGGAAGCGCTTGTCGGCGGTCACCCGCTCGATCGCCTTCATCAGACGCCCGGCGGCCGGCTTCTCGCCGAGATGCTCCAGCATCATGACGGCCGACCAGAAGGTGCCGACGGGATTGGCGATGCCTTTGCCCATGATGTCGAACGCCGACCCGTGGATCGGCTCGAACATCGAGGGAAAGACGCGCTCGGGATTGAGGTTTGCGGTGGGCGCGATGCCGAGCGAGCCGGCCAGCGCCGCGGCAAGGTCCGACAGGATGTCGGCATGAAGGTTGGTCGCAACCACGGTGTCGATCGATTGCGGTCGCATCACCATGCGCATGGTCATGGCGTCGACCAACATCTTGTCCCACGTCACGTCCTTGAACTCGCGCGCAACCTCGGCCGCGATCTCGTCCCACATTACCATGGCATGGCGCTGGGCGTTGGATTTGGTCACCACGGTGAGGAGCTTGCGCGGTCGCGACTGGGCGAGCCTGAAGGCGAAGCGGATGATGCGCTCGACGCCGGCGCGGGTGAACATCGCCACGTCGGTCGCGGCCTCGAGCGGGGAGCCCTGGTGGACGCGGCCGCCGACGCCGGCATATTCGCCCTCGGAGTTCTCGCGCACGATCACCCAGTCGAGCTCGGGGCCGTTGACGCTGCGCAGCGGCGAGGTGATGCCCGGCAGCACGCGGGTCGGCCGTACGTTGGCGTACTGGTCGAACGGCTGGCAGATGGCGAGACGCAGCCCCCATAGCGTGATGTGGTCGGGAATGTCGGGATGGCCTGCCGATCCGAACAGGATGGCGTCGTGCTTCCTGATCAGGTCGCGGCCGTTCGCCGGCATCATGCGACCATGCTTCTTGTAATAGTCTCCGCCCCAGTCGAAGTGGTCGACCTTGAAGGCAAAGCTGCCCTCGCGCTTGGCGATGGCGCCCAGCACCTCGACGCCGGCCGACACGACCTCGGTGCCGATCCCGTCGCCCGGGATGGCGGCGATGGTGTAGGTCTTCATGAGCTTCTCCGGAGAAGCCGCACCCGATCAGCGCACAGGCACGGTGAGGATCGGAATCTGCGCTACCGTGCCGGTTTCGGCGAGAGACGTAAATACCATCAAAAGGGTGAAGGTCCGCTTGGAGGCGTAGTCGTTGTCGTCGATCCAGTACGACAGTCCGCCGTAGGATACCGCAGCGTAGGCATTGGCGGGCGCGCTCGAACCCGAGTGGATGCGCACCAGCGGCCGCTCACGCATGTTGTCGGCGCTGCTGATGCGGACCGTCGGGATGGTCCGTCCCGACGCGATGTGCGCGTCGGGGACGTCGATCCCCATCGCGAGATCGATCAGGATGTCGCCCATCGTCCGTGACAGCACGGCGAGCTCCTTGCTGCTGCGCGGCGTCGCTCCGAAGACGATGCTGAGCTCGCCGTCCTTGTCGGGCTTGAGATTGAGCGTGTTGCGGACGAAGGCGATGTCCTGGGTCGACTGGGGGCGCATGCCATCCGTGATGATAAAGATGCCCACTTCCTCGCCATTGCGTTTTTCCGTGCGCACGCTGAGACGGCCCTCGATCTGAAGTCGCCGGAACGCATCGATCAGCGGATAGAACCGGGGGTCGGCGGGCTCGAGCACACCGCCCGAGATGCCCTGGTTCCTGATGCCGTTCAGCGACCGCACGGCAACCTGCAGCACCATGTCGGCCGCATTGCCGGCCTGGATCAGCTCGAAGATGCCGACCGGCGGGATCGGACGGATCAGCCGCCTGGTCATCTTGTCGCCCATCAGAGGCGAGTAGGAGATGGTCGGGCGATCGGAATACGTGGCGCCGGCCTTGGCCGTCGCTTGTGTCCACGGCACGTTCAAGGTGCCGGCCGAGGACACGCTGTTGCTGAGGATGCCCGCGGTGACGTCGGCCTCGACCGTGTAGGAGCTGACGATGGACGACACATCGATGAAGGACGGCGCGTCGCCGTAACGGATCGCGACGACGTTGCTCAGCATCTGTTGCTTCCACGAGGTCGCCATCGCGCCGAGATAGTCCATGCGGTCCCTGGGGACGGTCGCCGGCCCGATGGATGAGCATGCCGACATTGAAAGCGCCAACGCGATCAGAGTGAGGCGAAGTCGCCTCGGCACCGTGCTGTTGTCCATTTGGCGCATGCCCCCAAGAACGCCCAATCCCCATCGCTAGATTGCATGAGTGGCAATCCCCCGCCAACACCTATCCGGCCTTTACTGATCTGGACGCCGCCGTCGCGTCCTGCCACAAAGGAACAAGCCGGCTTGGGGGAAGATGCCGGCGCCAGGGCTTGGGGGAAACCACATGAAAAGCCTCCGTGGGTGCAGAGGGCATGCGCCGACGCATGCTCGGCGTGCGCCGTCAACGACGGCGGTATCCAGCAGATGAAGAGGACCTTCCAGGTCGCACTCCAGTTGCTCGTGGTGATGCTCGGGGCAATGACGGTGGCGACGATCGCCCCCGTTCTCGCCCCCGTGGTGGCGCACCCGCCGCAGCACGGTCTCCTGAGCGACTTTTCGCCCTCGGCGCGAAGCCTCCTGTACGGCTTGTTGCTCGGCATCCAGCCGCTGCTGGCGATATGCTCCGCGCCGCTGCTCGGGCAGCTCTCGGACCGGATCGGCCGCAAGGTGATTCTGCTGTACACCATGAGCGGCCTCGCCCTGGCCAACCTGGGAATGGCCCTCGCGATCAGCACCGGCTGGGTCGTGTTCCTGATCGCCAGTGGGGTCATCAGGGGGCTCACCGCCGGCAACCATGCGGTCGCCCAGGCCGCACTGGTCGACTCCTGCCCGCCCGAGCGCAAGGCGTTCTATCTCAGCCTGTCGCTCGTGGCGTCGTCCGTGGGTTTCCTGGCCGGCCCGCTGCTCGGTGGCTGGCTGGCCGATTCGACGGCGATCTCATGGTCCCGGCCGTCCCTTCCGTTCTATGTCCTTGGCGCCGGCGGCCTCCTGACGGTGGTGCTGCTGGCCTTGACGATGCCGGGGGCGCCGCGTGACAGGCCCAAGCCAGTGGAGCCCGTCGATCCGCTGTCGGGCCTGCGCGCTCTGGCGAGCTCCTTCCGGGATCGAAACATCGGGCGTGTGTCGCTGGTGTTCGGCCTCATGCAAGTGGCATGGGCCGCCTACTTCCTGTTCCTCCCGATGTTCCTCGCGACCACGGAAGGCTTCTCTCATTCCAGGATCGGCACCCTCATGGCGGGGATGGGGGTCGGCTTCCTGGTCAGCTACGGGGTCGGGCTCCCTGTCCTGGCGCAGTTCTGGTCCTCGCGGACCATCGCTCGGGCAGGCCTGCTGCTCACCGCAGCCGGCATTGCGGGCAGTGCCCTGGCCGGCAACGGGGTGTTGCAGTGGCTGCTGATCGTGCTCACGGGATTCGTCGTCTCGATCGCCTATGGCGCCATCCTTACGCTTTACTCGGATGCCGTCGACGCCACGCGGCAGGGCCAGATTCTCGGCATCAGCATCGCCGTCGTGAGCGGCGCGTGGGCCGTGAGCTCGATGGTTACGGGCTACTTCCAGTCGATCTCGCCATGGGCGCCGATCTGGTTTGCCACCGCCTTCATGACGTTGAGCTTCGTCGTGTCCCTTGCCCTGCCGCCGCCGAAGGAGGAGGCCGGCGACCCGGCTCGTTCCGAGAGCATCGCTGCATGAGCCGAACGACGTTGCGGTTGCCGAGCCCGCTTACACGGGCTTCCGCGTGACGAAGACCTCCGGAAACTCGCCATCCAGGCCGAGGCTGTCGTCTCGAGTGACGTACGTTGTCGTCGGGCATCCGGTCCAGTCTTGCAGGATGAACTCGAAATCGTCGCCATAGTCCCAGGTGACCAGGAAAGGGCCGTCCTTGGTGACTTGAATGGGGCCGTCGCCGACGGGCGGATTGCCGTGGTACTGCGCCTCGAGAAGATACTCGATGACTCCGTTCTTCAGGATGGCGCGCGGCTGACATTTGCGCACCCTCTTGTGCTTGGGAATGGTGAAGACGTGGATGCCTCCCGGCTTCAGCACCCGGATGATCTCTTTTGCGGCGACGTCCGGATGGAACACATGCTCGAGAACGTCCTGGGTGACGAAGACGTCGAACGAACGATCCGCGAAGGTGAGGTGCTCGAGGCTTTCGCATCTCACCCCGTCCTTCGTCGTTCCCGGCGCCACATCCGGGAGGAATTCGCTGGAGGAATACGAGCTGCAGTACTGGGAGATGAAGGTGTTCGACGGCGACGATTCGTGGATCGCGAGCTTCTCCCAACCGGCAAAGTGGCGATCGAGAATGTGCTGGAGGTGCCGCTGCCTCGGTATCGAGTGGCATTTGCGGCACTTGTAGAAGTCCCTCAGCCACGCCTCGGTACTCTCGAAGACGGTTTGGGATCTGCAGCAGTGGCAATAGCCGGACGCCTGCCTGTGAAAGCCGATCATTGTCACCCCGCACGAACCCTCAACCCGTCTCCGAAAGGTCATGGTAGCGGTCGCGCCTGAAGCGACGCAAGATCGCGGCGGGTGTGCGGGGGAAAAAGGGGGGAAGGGGATCCATGGAGTATCGCCGTCTCGGCCGCAGCGGCCTCAAAGTGTCCGAGATCTGCCTCGGCACCATGACGTTCGGCAACGGCGCCGACCAGGCCGAGGCCGTGCGCATGGTCGACGCCGCCTTCGATGCAGGCGTCAACTTTTTCGATTGCGCCGACACTTATGTTGGCGGCATGTCGGAGACGATGCTGGGCGTCGCCCTGAAGGGCCGCCGTTCGCAGGCCGTCGTCACCTCGAAGGTGTTCAATCCGATGGGTCATGGGCCCAACGATGCGGGGACCTCGCGGCTGCACATCATGCAGGCGGTCGAGGCGTCCCTGAGGCGGCTGCAGACCGACTATCTCGACATCTACTACATCCACCACGTCGACACCCAAACGACCCAGGAGGAGATGCTCCGGGCCTTCGACGACCTCGTGCGCCAGGGCAAGGTGATGTACGTCGCCTGCTCCAACTACGAGGCCTGGCGGCTGGTCGATGCGGTGTGGCTCGCCGAGTCGAAGGGCTGGTCGCGGTTCGAAGCTTACCAGCCGCAATACAGCCTCGTGGTGCGAGACATCGAGGAGGAGATCGTGCCGGCCTGCGAGGCGAAGGGCCTCGGCATCGTCGCGTGGTCGCCGCTCGCCAGCGGCTATCTCGCCGGCCGTTACAAGCCGGGCGACCTCAAGGTCGAAGGCACGCGTTCGGCCCAGGGCTGGGCGTTCCAGAGCCGCTTCTTCGCGCCCAACCATGCGGAGATCCTGCAGACGCTGCTCGACACGGCTCGCGAGATCGGCCGGTCGCCGGCGCAGACGGCGCTGCGCTGGGCGCTGGACCAGCCCTTCATGACCAGTGCCATCGTCGGCGCGCGCAATGCCGGGCAGCTTGGCGAGACGCTGACGGCCGGCGGCTGGCGCCTTCCCGTCGAGATCTTCGACCGCCTGAACAAGGTGTCGGCGCCGTCACACCGCTATCCGCGCGCGTTCGAGGAGCCGCTGGTCGACCGGCGAAGCGGCTCGCTGAAGATGCCGGGGCGTTGACGCATCCAGGGGAGAAATGGACGTGAGCGCAGCTGCGATGACCGACACGACGTCGAGCGATGCGATGAACCTTACGACGGCGCGACAGTTCACGATCGCGCGATTGCAGGGTTGGCAGTACGACGATACCTGGCTTCGTGCGTTCGAGGAGCACCTGACGGCTGCCGACACGGTGTCATTCAACGTGTTCGACACGGCCATCGGCCGTATCGTCGAGAGCCCGCGCGACGTCTTCGGGATGGTCGAGGCGGGGCTGCGTGTGAAGTACGGCGACGCGGCCGCCGGCTTCGCCGCTGCGCGTGAGGCCGCCGAGGTGCGTGCTCGCGCGCAACTCCCGGCCGGTCGTAGCGAGCTCACGCTCGGCGAGATCCATGCCGCGCTCGCCGCCGACCATCCCGCTTTTGCCGCAATGCCCCTGGCGAGCGACCTCGAGCAGCAGATCGAGCAGCGCTGCGTGGTCGCGATTCCCGATATCCTCGAAGCGTACCGGCGCGCGCGCCTCAGGGGCAAGCGGGTGCTGTTCCTGTCCGACACGTATCTTCCGCGAGCGCTCATCGCGGCGATGCTGCGCGCGGAGGGCTACGAGGCGTGGGACGATCTGATTGTGTCTTGCGCGACCGGCCGCACGAAGTCCTCCGGTTCGCAATGGGACCTCGTGCGCGAGCGGCGCGGGACGCTGGTGCGCCTGCTCCATGTGGGCGACGATCCGGATGCCGACGACGCGCTGCCGGCACGTATCGGCGTGGCGTGCCTGCCGTACCGCCGCGTGCGGTCGGAACCGCGTATCGGAGTACCGGCTTCGCCGGCCCTCCGTGCGTTCTCCATCGGACGACGCGTCGGCGCCCTGACGGCGCCGATGCCTGCGGGTCCGGAGGCGGGCATGTCGCCACGTTTGTTCTCGCACTTCGGATGGACGTTTGGTGTGCTCGTCACCGGGGCCTTTGCGCTGTGGCTGGCGCAGCGTGCCAAGGCGCTCGGCCTGAAGCACCTTTATTTCTGTGCGCGCGACGGCTGGCTCATGTATCGCGCGTGGAATGCGCTCAGGCTCTCCGAAAGGACTGGCATCGGCGCGAGCTATTTGCTCGTGAGCCGCCGACCTCTGGTGCTCTCGATGGCATACGTGCGCAGCCGGAACGGTGTGCTTGACGCGCAGTCCCTCGAGGCCTTGACGACGATTTATGGGGCGGTGCCGCTGCGCGCCGCGCTCGAACGCGCGAACCTCGCGCTGGATGGCCCGGCCGCGCGCGACGCGATCGCACGCTTCGGCTCGCTCGACACGATGGTGCACGGCTCCGAGGGCGCGGCGCTCCAGGAGCTTTTCACGCGGCATGCCGCCGAGGTGGTCGCAGGGCTGCAACGCGCGCACGAGGGCACGATCGGTTACCTGACCCAGGAGGGGGTGATCGCTGCCGACGCGGCGGCGATCATCGACATGGGCTGGCACGGTTCGATGCAAAAAGCGCTCGAGGACTTGCTCGAGACGGAGGGTCGCGAGGGCCGGTTTCCGGCGCTCTACTACGGCCTGTGGGCCGAACATGGCGTCCCGCGCGTGGTGCCCGGGTTTATGGAGGCCTTCTACAGCCGCGATGCGGTGGCGCCGGAAGAGCAACCCGGGCTCGCCGGCGTGGTCGAGATGCTGGAAGAGCTGCACGGTGCACCGCACGGCAGCGTGACCGGCTACCGGCGCGACGGCGAGCGATGGGTTGCCGAGCTGCACGATACCGCTGTCGAGCATGCGCAACACGAGGACGGCACGCGCCACTTCCAGGACGCGGCGGTAAGTGGATTGGCGGAAATCGTGCGTACCGGCCGGGCGGGGACGATCGCGGCCGCCGATCTCACCCGCGAGACGGCGCTCGCGGCCATCGAGGCCGTCGGCCTTTCACCGACCGTCGAAGAGATGCGCCAGCTGGGCCGGCTCAAGCACAGCCCCAATTTCGATCACAGCACGTTCTGCACGATCATCCCCGACGATCCCGAGCCGCTTTCCGCCGAGGCGCTGCGCGCGGTGATCGTGGCCAACACGTCGTGGATGGCAGGCGCGCTCAAAGCCGCGCTGCTGCGCAATGCCGATCGGCCCGAGCGGCAAGCGCTGATCCGCGCGCTCGCCACGCGCATGCTTGCGCGCTGTGACGAGCGGGTGCTTCGGCAGTTCAGCCTGGGGAAGGTTTGAAACCGGACGCCGTGGCTCGCCGGTTCGGCCTGCTCCGTGCGAATCCGCATGCGCACGGAGCGGGGCTGGACGCCGCGGTCCGGCCCGGCCACAAGGAGAAGCCGCTCGGACGGGGCGCCGGTGCGGCTCTTGGGGGTTGTCCGAATGCAATATTCAATGCCGGGGCTGGACGGCCCGAGCCGTGCCGACGGCCTGCCGTGGAGGCTCGCCGCATGAGCCGCTTTCCCTCCTTCAGCGAAAAATCCGCGGACCTGGCGGACGGCAAGCTCTGGTACATGGAGGCCGGGACCGGCGAGCCGGTCCTGCTGCTGCACGGCATCTTCGGCATGAAGGAGCACTGGCAGGCGCTCGGCGTCCTGTTGGCCCGCTCGTTCCGGGTCATCGCGCCCGACCTGCCGATGCACGGCAAGTCGCGATCGTTCGGGCCCGGGTATGCGGCGCCGGCGTCGATGGCGCGGGCCGTGTCGCAACTCGTGACCGGACTCGGGTTGGCGCGCTATCACACTGCGGGCAACTCACTGGGAGCGGCCCTGGCGGCGGTGCTGGGCGCCGTCGATGCCGAAAGTGTGGCCAGCGTCGCTTTCCTCGGTGCTCCACCGGTGCGCTCGCCGGTGCTGAGCGAGGTCGACCGCGCCCGCGCCGAGGGCGTCAATCTCCTCGTGCCGCGGACGATGGAGGAATTCGACCGCAAGATCTCGCTGCTGTTCAGCGGCAAGCCGAGTATCCAGCCCGACGTGCTGCGCAATGTCGCTGCCGAGGAGATCAAGCACTGGCAGGAGAACACCGAGCTGTGGAACCGCGTCCTCGGCGACTTCTATTTCATGGAGCCCTACGTCGAGCGCATCGTCGCGCCGACCCTGTGCATCTGGGGGCAGGACGACCGCTGCAACGACAGCTCCGGCGCCATGCCGCTCGGCGCCCGCATGAAGGACTGCAAGGTCGTGGTCGTCGCGGGCGCCGGCCATGCTGTCATGCAGGAGGACTTCCGCAAGATCGCCGATCTGTATCTCGGTTTCCTGCGCGACCACCCGGTCGTGGCCGTCGCCTAGTCTAGCCATCAGCCTCCGGTCTTGCGCTTCACCAGCGCCACCAGATCGGCCACCGATCCGACGCTTGCGCCTTCCTCCGGCGGTACCGTCAGGCCATAGGACTCCTCGACGGCCAGCATCAGGTTGAGATGGCGCAGCGACGTCCAAGCCGGATGGTTCTTGGGCGAGGTGTCGGGCCCGACTTCCGCAGCCGGCAGTTCCAACACGTCGGCGACCAGTTCGCGGATTTCTTGATCGAGGTTCTCGCTGCTCATGGCGTGGTATTCCCGGGCTCAGGGGTTCGTCATCTTGATCCACTTGGGGCAGGTCACCGTCTGGTCCGCGCCGAGTTCCCAGCGGCTGCCGGTCGGTGTTTCCTCCACCAGGCGAAAGCCGTTCTTGGGCAGGAAGTCCTTCGTCGGCTCGTTCTTCGCGGTTGGCAGGAACCATGCCGTCAGGTTTCCCGCGTTGTGCGATCGCGCTTCTTCCCTCAGACGGCTGAGGAAGGCCGTCTCGACGGTGCGGCCGATGACCCGGCAGCTCAGCAGGAAAGTGTCGAGCTCGCTCTTGCCGTCGTGGAACTTCAGGATCGCGACGCCGACGAGCCCGTTGTCGCCGAAGCGATCGGCAACCTTCAGCCAGTAGACGCCGGCGTCGGGCGAAGCCGAGAGGGCGGCGATCTCCTCGTCACTGTAGCGGCGCGTGGTCAGGTTGAACTGGTTGGTCTTGCGCGTCAGCTGGGCGATGCGCGGAATCGTCAGCTCGTCGGCCCGGCCGACGGTGGCCACGGTCTCGAGCTTGCGCAGGTAGTCATCCGGCGAGCCCATGGCCGCCTGGAGCTCGCTGCGCTGGCGCTGGACAGCGTAGTAGTTCCCGCGCTCGCGGTCCTCGGCGGACAGCCGCAGCCGCTCGAACAGTGGACAGGCCCGCAGCGTGTCGGCGTAGGCCATCGGGTCCTCGGGGAGCTCGAGCACCGTGACCTCCGGCACCTCGTGACGGATATGGGCGCGCTCTACCGGGTTGTCGTCGAGGAAGACCAGCGAATCGATGCCGATGTTCAGTTCCTTGGCGATCTCGCGAAGGCTCTGCGCCTTGGGATTCCAGTTGATGCGTATCGCGGCGAAGCGATCGGGCCGCAGCAGCATGCCCGGATGCTCGCGCAGGACGTGCAGGGCATCCTCCGCATTGTTCTTGCTGGCGATGGCGAGGATGACGCCGCGGTCGGCGATGTCGAGGATGGCGCGCTGCAGCGCCTGGAACGCTCCACCGGGATACTCGCCGTCCAGCTTGATGCCGTCGTAGCCGTCCTCGCCGACCACGCCGCCCCACAGCGTGTTGTCGAGATCGCAGACCAGGCATTTGGCCGATCGTCCGGCGATCGGGCAGATGAAGCGCAACCACTCGTCGGCCAAGGCGGGCAGGGCGCCGGACGAGATCGGCAGCCGGGCATCGAGCCAGCGCCGCTCGTCCAGCCATGAGCGGCGCCCGTAGCGGGCGACCAAGCCGTCGTAGTCGAGGAAATACGCTCCCTGTTCCTTGCAGAGCCGCATGAGATCGTGATTGATCAGTTGCGTCGTCTCGATCTGGCCTGAAGGGCCCTGGTTGTCGAGGATGCCGGTCTGGGCAACCGGCAGGCACTCCAGGCCATGGACGATGAGCTCGGCCTGCGATCGCGACCGGAAGGTCGTGATGTACGATCGGAACTCGTCGACGACGCGCGTGCGTGCCGCCGCCAGAGCGTCGGCAGAGGCGACCGGGCCGCGCGTCCACAACTCGGGCGCGATGTCGCGCGTCTGCAGCGCCAGCACCACCACGTTCGGCGCGCTGCTGTAGGTCGCCGACTGCGGGTCGAGGATCTCCTGGGCGTATACGCCGAAGTCCGCGACGACCGGCTCGATGTCGATCCCGAGCACCAGCGCGCCGGCGCGCAGCAACGGCAAGGCCGGCTCGACGGTGAAGGACCGCAGGAAGCGGATCCTGAGCGGCTTGCTGCGCAGGTGAGACGCCAGCTGCTTGGCGCGGGCTGCGATGAAGCCGGCCGTCGCCTGGGTCGGCTGGAGACGCCACAGCACCTGCATATCGTCGAGCGCATCGTCCCAGGCTTCGCGCGCGAGGTAGGAATCCACCGTCGCGCGCAAACGATTGATTTCGTCCCGCATGAGCCCCCAAGTCTTCCCCGAACGCATAGTAGCGGGCCCGCTAGGCAGTGCAAGACAGCGGCGGGCCGCGCACGATCGCGGCGTTCCGCTCCATGCCTCAGTGCAATAACACCGCCAGGAAGTCCCGCATGAACTTCGCGAACTTCTTGCGCTCATCGCCGATGCCCGTATCCCGCAGCTCCAGATGCATCCGTCCGCGCATCGTCTGCACACCGAGCCAGAAGAGATGGGCGCGACCGGACATGATGGGTGACGCCACGCCGCCGCAAACCTGTTTCAGGACGAAGTGCCGATAACGATCGCGATACGAGGCGAGCCCCCCATTGCTGACGAAGCCGCAACACTCGCGCGCCTTCATGATCTGCACGGCCTGCTCTGACGTCATCCGGTCGTGATAGAGGGTGCTCAGTCCTTCCGTGTCCCTGGTGAACTGATCCGAAGCGATCGTGGTCTTGATTTGCCGGCTGATCACGGCCGCCAGCTTCCAGAACGCTCTTTGCCTGCCGATCCTGAAGGGATGGAAGATGCCGCTGACGTAGTTGCCGAGCTCCTTCCCCTTCATCTGCGCATTGAGATAGGGACGCATGTCGCTCGGCGTGAAACAGAACGATTCACCGCCCAGATTGTGCTCCATCGCATGGGCATTGAGCGTGTGGATCATCGCGGCGCACAGCATCCCCTGCACCGTGCACTTGTTCTGCCTGGCTCGCGCCACCGCGGTGCGGGTCTGTTCGCGGGTGAGGATGCGCTGGTAACTCGGATTGAAGCGGTAAGGAGCCTTGGCCGCCAACGGTGTGGCGTCCCCGAAGGGGACGACGAGCTTGGGCGGTAGGGCTCTCGGCTTATGCTGCGGCAGCAGCGACGTCACTTCGGGATACCACGGCTGGACATCGAGCTTGATGTCGGCCTGCCCGTCGTGGAGCCGATCCAGGAAGTCGAGCAGGTCGATGGCCAGGCCGACCAGGCTGCGAAGGTCGCTGAAGGCATGCTCGATCGAGAGGATGATCTCATGGGCATCCTTGCCGCGTACCCAGTCGACCCTCAGGATCGTGTCGCCGGCGCGTAGCGGCATGGGCTTCTCGAGCGCGGCGCGCGCGAACTTCCCGAAGCTGTCCGGGCACCGGCGCGGATGGATGAAGAGCGGAATGGGCTTCCGCGTCGGTGCGACGACGAAGGGCCGCTGCTTGCTCACCGTGCGCTGCAGGAGGGGATGCTGCAGCTGCAGCAGCCGCAACGCCTGTTCGACGAGCTTCTTCTGCAGGCCGCCTTGCAGGCGCAACGTGCGTTGAATGATGAAGGGTTCTTTGCGGCCCAGCAGCCAGAAGAACGAGTCGTACGGACTCAGCTTGTACGTCGCTGCGTGCGCTGACGCGCCCGAACGATCGACATCGTCCCGCATGAGCCCCCAATGCTTCCCCGAGGTCATAGTAGCGGCCGGGCTCGAATCAACGCAAGGTCGCGGCCGCGTCAGCCGGCGGTGGGCCACGCGTAGGGCACGTCCGGCGAGTCGGCGGGCTTGCGCTCCGATTCCGCCGGATCGTTGGGCAGGTCGGTACAGTTGGCGATGATCGACGTGCCTGCTGCCAGACCTTGCATGCCGTACCACAACAGCGGCGGTATCGTGAGCAGCGCATAGTCGGCCTCGCGCTCGCCCAGCCGGTGCTCCTCCAGATGCCCACGCGTGGCGCTGCCCACGCGGTCGTCGTAGAGCACGACCCGCACCTCGCCCGAGGGCACGGCAAAGTTCAGCGTCTTCTCGCGGTGCCGGTACCAGCCCTTCACCTTTCCGAGCAGCACGCCCGAGAAGTAGATCTCGCCGAAGGCGCGGAAGTGCGGATCGTCGCGGCGCAACATGTGCATCGTGCGGCCACGCTCGTCGACGAACTGGTGCAGCGGATGGCGCACGACGCCGTCAATCACGGCCTGCCGCCTTCCAGGCCTCGTTGTACTTGTCGATCTGCGAAGCGGTGAGGGCAGGAACGTCGGCGCCTTCCCGGTAGCGCCGGTACCAGCTCACGGTCTCGCCGATGGAATCCGGATAGTTCCAGGTCGGGCTCCAATGAAGATAGTGGTTGGCGCGGTCGCAATTGAGCTGCAGCCAGTGGTCTTCGTGCGGGGCATTGGCGTCGCGCTCGATCACCACCTTGCCCTCGCCCCACAGGCGGATCACGTCCTGAACCACCTCGCCGACGTTCTTGTTGGCGCTGTTGTTGGGACCGAAGTTCCAGCTCTTGCAGTAATCCGCGCCCGCCGCGCCGGCGAGGTGCCGGCCGAGATGGAGATAGCCGCCCAGCGGCTCGAGCACGTGCTGCCAGGGACGCGTCGCGTCGGGGCTGTGGATGCTGATCGTCTCGTTCTTGCGCAGCGCGCGTATGCAGTCGGGGATCAGCCGGTCCCGGGCCCAGTCGCCGCCGCCAATCACGTTGCCGGCGCGCGTGGTGGCCGCCTGCACCCGGCCGGTCTTGGACAGGAAGGAGGTCCAGTAGGCGTCGAACACCAGTTCGGCGCATCCCTTCGAGGCGCTGTAGGGATCGCGTCCGCCCAGTGTGTCGGTCTCGCGATAGCCCCATTCCCAGTCGACGTTGCGATAGGCCTTGTCGGAGGTGATGAACACCAGGGTACGCACGCTTTCGACCGTGCGAATCGCCTCGCACACGTTCACCGCGCCGATGACGTTGGTCTCGAAGGTGAAGGTGGGCTCGCGGTAGGCCTCGCGCACCAGCGCCTGGGCGGCGAGATGGAACACGATGTCCGGCTTGGCTTCGGACATGACGCGGGTGAGCTTCGCGCGGTCGCGCACGTCGCCCTCGACGTGGCGCATCTTCCCGGCGAGCCCTAGCAGCTCGAAATGGCTTTCGTCGTAGGCCGGCGGCAGGGCGTAGCCGGTGACGTTGGCGCCGAGCTTGAGCAGCCACGCCGACAGCCACGAGCCCTTGAAGCCGGTATGGCCGGTCACGAAGACGTTCCTGCCATTGTAGAAGTTGCCGAACATGGGTGTCCCGATCCGCTGCTGTTATTTCCGGGTGGCGAACGCAGGCGCGCGCAGCGTCGTGTCCAGCCGCCACGGCGCCTCGTTGGCTTCCCATAGCCGGTTGAGGTCCTCGACGTCCTTCTTCATGTCCATGCACTTCCAGAAGCCGTGATGGTGGTAGGCCATGAGCTGGCCGTCCTTCGCCACCCTCTCCAGGGGCTCGCGCTCCAGCACGGTTTCGTCGCCTTTGATGTAGCGCAGGAAGTCGGGCTCCATCACGAAGAAGCCGGAGTTGATCCAGCCTTCGCTGTCGACCGGCTTCTCGCGGAAGGCCGTCACCGTGTGGCTCTTGGTGGTCTCGACCACGCCGAAACGGGCCGACGGGCGGGCCAGGGTCATGGTGACGAGCTTGCCGTGGGCCTTGTGGAACTCGAGGAGCTTGTTGACGTCGACGTTGCTCACGCCGTCGCCGTAGGTGCACATGAAGGTCTCGTGCTTCAGCAGCGGTGTCAGCCGCCGGAGGCGCCCGCCGGTCATGGTGTTGAGGCCGGTATCCATCAGCGACACTTTCCACGGCAGGATCGAGCGGTTGATCGTCGACTTCTCGCCGGTCGCCATGTCGATCGTGAAATCGGAGTGCAGCGTGTAGTAGTTGAGGAAGTACGACTTGACGGTCTCCGCCTTGTAGCCCAGCGCCAGCACGAATTCGTCATGCCCGTAGTGGCTGTAGATCGCCATGATGTGCATCAGCATGGGGATGCCGCCGACCGGCACCATCGGCTTGGGGATGTCGTCGGTGTACTCCGAAAGACGGGTGCCGAAGCCGCCGGCGAGGATGACTGTCTTCATCGTGGTAGTCCCTGTGTTTCAGTACTTCTTGCCGCCCCGGCCTTGCCAGTCGCTGAGCTTGTCGGGCTCGACCGACGTCACCGTCGTCTCGTATGCGCCTTCCTTGTATTTGAGGTTGCAGACGATGGTGTCGCCGTCGGTGGTGTAGATCGGCGCCGACTTCTTGTCCTTGAAGTCGTCCGAGGAGCGATGGATGACGCCGAGCGGCGTATGCGGCAGGAAGGGCTCGACGAAGCGGCCGGCCTTGCGGTCGTAGAGCGGCAGGCTTTGGTGGCAGAGCCAGTTGCAGGTCGCCGGCAGGAACTGGATGTTCTTCTTGTCCGGCTCGGCGAAATGGAAAAGGTCGGGATGCTCGAACACGGCGAGATTGAGCGCCGCCTGCTCGATGCAGTGATGCCGGCTTTTCTGCAGCGAGACCTGGATGTTGTCGCGCCAGAACTCCCAGATGGGCGAATCCTTGGGCATGGCGAACACGCCGGCGTTCAGGATCGGGTAGTAGCTGAACTTCTTGACGTAGGCCTCGCCCCAGGTGCCGCCGTAGAGTTCGACGATGAAGTCGTGGAACTCGTGGCTCGCCGTATAGTTGGCGGTATAGGCGCGATGGATCTCCGGCGTGATCGCGAGCGCTGCGGTCTCAGCCGCCGCGAGGTAGGTCCGGATCGCCGACCAGTCCTGGACCCAGGCATCGGCATCGAGATGGAGATAGATGTCGTAGCCCGGGAAGTACTTCGGGATCAGAGGCTTGGCCAGGATCGCGCGGAACGGGTCGCGCATGCCGTCCGTGGCGCTGAGCCCGTACTCCCACTTGGGGCTTGCGATGTTGTCCACATAGCCGGCGAGCCACGCCTTCTGCTCGTCGGTGAGGCCGAGGTCGTAGAGGCTGATATGGATGCCCTTGCTTTCAGGCTTGTCCCTGACCGAAAGCACCATGCCCTGCAGGAAGTGGAAGTACTCCGCCGATGACGCACTTGCGATGGTGATCTTCTTGCTCAACGGCAATCTCCTGCGTCCGTGACGAGCTCACGGGCAGTCATGCAATGCAGCGGCGCTGCGAGGCGCGCCCGCGACCTGCAAACATCAGGAATAGCCCCAAGCCCTGGCCGACGAGAATCGGCCCCTCCAAACGTTCCCCGTCGCGACTTTGCATGCCTTTGCGCGGCGTTGTCAAAGCAAGGCGTGTCGGGTCGCTGCATTCGGTGCTAGTCTCCCTGTTCGGGGAACGATCAAAAGGCTTTGGGGAAGCGGCTGATCGGCGATCGTGTGTGCGCGGGATCAAGTGCCAGCGGACGGCGTGCGGCGAGCAAAATCGCCGGATGCGGCCCTCTGCCTGACGACCACCGCTCGGACGTGATCATCGGCTCGCGGGGGGACGCATGATCTATTTTCTGGCCGCTGTCGCGGCGATTGCCGGCTTCCTGTTCGGCTACGACGAAGGCGTTATCGCCGTCGCCGGACCGTCTCTCGAGGCGGCGTTCCCGATGAGCCCCGCCGAGCGCGGATTCATGACGGCTGCAGTGCCGCTCGGAGCGCTGGTCGCGTCGATCTTCGCCGGACCGATCACCGACCGTTTCGGCCGCCGGCGCGTGTTGATGGCGGCGGCTGCGCTGTTCGCCGTCGCCGCCCTCGGGGCCTCCGCCATCACCGCAATCTGGATGCTGGTGATTGCCCGGCTCGCCCTGGGGCTCGCGATCGGTGTCGCCGCAGTGACGGCTCCACTCTACATCGCCGAAGCGGCGCCGCTGCAGAATCGCGGCGGCATGATCTCGACCTACCAGCTCGCCGTCACCGTCGGCATCCTGGTCTCGTACCTGACCGGACTTGCGATTACCGGCGCGACGACGTGGCGCCTGATGTTCGGCCTGGGCGCTGTGCCGGCCGTGCTTCTCATGGTGGGTCTTGCCTTCCTGCCCGAATCGCCGCGCTGGTTGATGCGCCGGGGTCAGATGAGCGAGGCGAAGGCGAGCCTGGCCCGCCTCCGTGGCGAGCGATGGGACCTGCAGGGCGAACTTGCCGAGATGGCCGATGCCGCGCACGCCGACGCCGGCCGGCGGACAGGCTTCGCGGCGTTGCTGGAGCCGGCCATCCGACCGGCGCTGATCGTCGCGATGGCGCTCTATTTCCTGCAGCAGTTGAGCGGCATCAATGCCGTGATCTACTACGCACCCACGATCTTCGATCAGGCCGGCTACGACAGCGCGACCAAGCAGATCCTGGCGACCGTCGGTGTTGGAACCGTCAACTTCGCAACGACGGTCCTCGCGCTTTTCCTGATCGATCGTCTCGGACGACGGCCGCTGCTGATCGTCGGATTTGCCGGTTGCGCGGCGACCATGCTGGTCATCGCGTTGGCCGTCGTCGAGCCCGGGCTGCTGCCGTCCTGGATCGTGATTGCGATGCTGCTGCTTTACATCGCGTCCTTCGCCATAAGCCTTGGGCCGTTGCCCTATGTCGTGATGGCCGAGATCTACCCGCACCGGGTGCGCGGCCCGGGCATGAGCATGGCGTCCATCAGCAACTGGGGTTTCAACTTCATGGTGGTGTTCACATTCCCGCTGATGCTGGCAGGGCCGGGACTGGCCTTCACCTTTACGTTGTTTGCCGTGATCTGCCTCGGTGGCATCGTCTTCACCCTGTTGCGTGTGCCGGAGACGACGGGTCATTCACTCGAGGCGATCGAGCGGCATCTCGAATCGGGCCGACCGCTGGCCGCGCTCCGGCGCCAGAAGTGACGAGGAGCGCCGTGGCAGACGTTCAGCACGCTTCGGAACCGAGAGCTTCAGGCAAGCTGACACTCGCGATCGACATCGGCGGCACCGGCCTCAAGGCGTCGATCGTCGATGAGGCCGGCGACATGTGCACCGAGCGCGTGCGCATCGCGACGCCGGTCGGCGCGCCGCCCGCCAAGATCGTCGAGGCCCTGGCCGGCCTGGTCGCGCCGCTCGGCAGTTACGATAGGGTGGCGGTGGGCTTTCCGGGCGTCGTGCGAGACGGGCGAATCCTGACGGCGGCCAATCTTGGCAACGATGCGTGGATTGGCTTCGATCTCGCGCGGGCGCTCGCCGGTGCACTCGGCAAGCCCGTGCTGGTCGCCAACGACGCGGATATCCAAGGCCTGGCCGTGGTGTCGGGCAAGGGTGTCGAGATGGTGGTTACGCTGGGCACCGGCTTCGGCACCGGGCTTTATCTCGACGGGCGGCTCGGACCCCATCTCGAGATTGCCCACCAGCCGTTTCGCCAGGGGGAGACCTACGACCAGCAACTGGGAAACGCCGCGCGCAAGAAGGTCGGCGCCGCGCGATGGAACAAGCGCGTCAAGAAGGCGCTCGGCAATCTGCGGCGCCTTACGAACTTCGATCATCTCTATATCGGTGGCGGCAACGCGAAGAAGATCGACTTCGTCCTCGATCCCGACATGACGCTGGTTTCCAACGAGGCGGGCATGAAGGGGGGCGTCGTGCTGTGGCGCCTGGCAACCTGACCACGGCCGGATCGGTTGTCACGGCATCTTCCGTGCGCTGGACAGGAGTGATCCATGATCCGCAAGCTCTCGTCGGGTGAATACCGCCTCTATTCGCGCAAGACCGATCCCAAGACCGGAAAGCGCCGCAACCTCGGGACGTTCAGGTCGCGGACGGCGGCCGAGAAGCACGAGAAGGCGGTGCAATACTTCAAGCGTCACTAGTCGATAAATCGTTTCGAAAGTTTGTGCAGCGCAGCAGCGCGCGGCCCGCCGTTTTTGCTGTCAATCGTCGCCGCTTTGCCGAATCATCGGCGTGTCGGGGAAACAAAAGCAACAAGACGACACGGCATGACGGCGATCGTCGCGGACGAGAAGGGCGGCCTGTTCACGATCAGTGGACGGCAATGGCTCATCCTGCTGATGGTCCAGCTCGCCAACATGCTGTTCGGCATGACCATCACCATCGCCAACCTCGTGCTGCCGCAGATGCGCGGCAACCTGTCGGCCTCGCCGGAAGAGATCTCCTGGGTCATCACCCTGAACCTGGTCGCCACCGCCGTCGCCACGCCGATGACGGGCTGGCTGTCGAGCCGGCTGGGCTGGCGCAACCTGATGTTCTTCACGGTGCTGGGCTTCACCGTCGCCTCGCTGCTCTGCGGTCTCGCCGGCAGCCTTGAGACGCTGATCCTGGCGCGCGTGGCGCAGGGAGCGTTCGGCGCGCCGATCATGCCCATGGGCCAGGCCATCCTGCTCGCGACCTTCCCTCGCCATCTGCAGCCGACGGCGATCGTGATCTGGGGGATCGGTGCGGTGTTCGGCCCCGTGGTCGGCCCGATCGTGGGCAGCATGGCGACCGAGGCCTACGACTGGCGCGCCGCCTTCTTCATGATCGTGCCGCTCGGCCTGTGTGCGCTCTGCTGCATCTGGTTCGCGTTGCGCGATCACACCGCGCGCACGCCCGTCAGGTTCGACTGGATCGGCTTCATCGCGCTCTCGGTCGCCATGACCTGCGCGCAGCTGGTCTTCGATCGCGGCCATCGCCTCGACTGGTTCGATTCGATGGAGATCGTGCTGTTCGTCTTCGTCGCGGCGCTCTCCTTCTACATCTTCATCGTGCACTGCCTGACGGTGCCCGAGCCGTTCCTCAATCCGCGTCTCTTCCTCGATCGCAACTTCACGATCGGCGTGCTGCTCGCCCTGGTGATGGGGATGCTGAACTTCATCACTATCGTGCTCTACCCGACGCTGCTGCACGACCTGCGCGGCTATCCCGACAATGCCATCGCCTTCCTGATCTCGGCGCGCGGCATGGGCAACTGGCTGGCGTTCCTGTTGGTGGTGCAGATGACACGCCACGCGCCGCGGCTCGCCATCGTGATCGGCATGGCGATCCAGGCGGCATCCGGATTCTGGATGGCGGGATTCGACATCAATTTGAGTGACAACGAGGTGTTCTGGAGCAACCTGCTGATGGGCTTCGGCCAGTCGATCGCCTTCACGCCCATGACCGTGATGGCCTTCTCGACCCTGCCGCCGCGCCAGGTGACCGAGGGCTCGTCGGTGTTCACCTTGATGCGCAACTTCGGCTCGAGCATGTTCATCTCGATCGCCGTCCTGGTGGTCAGCCGGTCGACGGCGACCAATTATTCGCGGCTGACGGAGTTCATCACGCCCTACAACAAGAGCCTGGTCGCGCCCGGCCTGCCGTCGCAATGGAGCCTCGACGGGACCTCGAGTCTGCTCAGCCTGTCCAACGAGCTGCTGCGCCAGGCGGCGATGATCGGCTACCTGAATGCCTTCTGGCTGATCGCCTTCGTGGCGCTGGCGGCCGTGCCGTTGGCGGTGTTCATGACGCCCGCCAAACGCGAGTGATCAGTCGATCACGCCGGCGGTCACATCCAACGGCGCGGCGACGACATCGCCCGCCACGGGCACCGTCTTGACGGCGGCGCTGGTCACGCGCACAGGCGCCGCGACGACGCCGCAGCCGGCAAGCGCCGCGGCCATGGTCAGGAGCAGGACAATGCGGGTCATGGGCGCCATCATAGCCTCAACGTGTCGTCGCTTCACGGGTTCCTGTCACAATCCCGCCGCCACTTCCTTGAAGCGCTTCAGGGTCTCGATCTGCTCACCGAGGTCGGGCATTCGGTACATCGGATAGAGCATAACCATCTCGGCGCCCAGTCGCTTCCAGCCCTCGGCCGCCTGGCCCCATTGCTGGGTGTCGGGCTCGTTCATGCGCAGCCAACCTTCCAATCCGAATTTGGCCGGATCGCGGCCGAACGACTTCAGATGCTCGCGCAGCATGGCGAGTTTCGGCTCGGCGACTTCGGGCGTCATGATCGGCATCCAGCCGTCACCGATGCGGGCAGCGCGCTTGACCACGGCATCCGACGATCCGCCGAACCAGATCGGGATCGGGCGCTGGACCGGCACGGGTAGCTGATTGACGTCGACCAACGTGTGGAACTTGCCGGAGAAGGTGACGAAGTCCTCGGTCCACAGGCGCCGCATCACCTCGATCTGCTCGGCTTGGCGGGCGCCGCGGGTCTTCCAGTCAGTGCCGAGCGCCTCGTACTCGACATGATTCCAGCCGACGCCGACGCCCAGCCTGAGCCGCCCGCCGCTCAGGATGTCGACCTCCGCTGCCTGCTTGGCGACCAGGCCGGTCTGGCGTTGCGGCAGGATCAAGACGCCGCTGCAGAGCTTGATGGTCTTGGTGACGGCGGCGATGAAGGCCATCGTCGTGAACGTCTCGTGAAAGGGATCGTGCTCGCTGTAGGTCGGCTTCCAGTCGCCGCGCGGCGCCGCGCCGAAGACGTGGTCCGCCACCTCGATGCAGTTGAAGCCAAGCCCCTCGGCCGCCTGCGCCCAGTCGCGGATCTTCGCCGGATCGGTGCCGATGTCGCGCGTGGGAAAGAGGGCGTTCAGCAGCATGGGGTCACTCCGGAAGGCGGGGTCGATGAGAAGTCCCACTCATTGTAACGAGCGGCCTGCGCACATCCACACTCCACGGCGCCTGCGGCCGCGGGCCCACAGTTCCTCGGTTCTTGAGGGGAGCGGGCAACAAATCGCCTCCCTGGCTGTTGTGCCGCGCGGCCGGCCGTCCTCTTGCGAGGGGCGAGCCGGTCACCCAACCTTCGAGAGGAGCCGCCGGTTTCGGCGGCCTTTTTCGCTCGGGCGAGGGGCAGCGATGGCACGCAAGCTCAAGACCTATGTGACCTCCGCCGGTTTCTTCGACCTCGCCGTCACGGCGCCGTCGATGAAGGCCGCGTTGGCGGCCTGGGGATCCAAGAGCAACCTCTTCCACCACGGCTTCGCCAAGGAGACCGAGGACGCGAAGATCGTGGCCGCCACCATGGCGAAGCCGGGCGTCGTCCTGCGCCGGCCGGTCGGCTCGACGGGCGCCTTCACCGAGCATGCCGCGCTGCCGAGGGATCTTCCCATCACCGCGCCCAGGCCCGAGCCGAGGCCGGCGAAGCACGCGGCCAAGCCGATCGCCAAGGCAAAGCAGCCGGCGCGCGATGCCGCCGACGACAAGGCCGAGCGCGAGGCCAACCGCCGGGCGGCGCTCGCCTTCGAGAAGGAGGAGAAGCGCCGCGAAAGCGAGCGTCGCAAGGAAGAGGAGGCGCGGGCGAAGGAGCGCGAGCGCCGCGAGCGCGCCATCGCCGCCGCCGAAGCGGCGCTCGATGAGGCGCGGCAGGAACACGAGGCAAGGGTCGCGGAGATCGAGAAGGAACAAGCCGCCCTCAACAAGAAGTCGGAGGCCGAGGACGCGCGTTGGCGCAAGAAGAGGGAGCAGCTCGAGGAGGCCGTGCGCAGCGCGCGGTCGGTCAGCCACCTTCGCCTGGTTTGAGGTTGCTCTGCGGACCGGCTCGGCCGCGTCGGCTTGCATTCGCGGCATCCCCTCGCCACCGTGCCCGCCTGCAATCGGGAGAGTGGCGATGAAGATCGATTTCACCGGCAAGAAGGCCATCGTCTGCGGCGGCAGCCGCGGCATCGGCAAGGCGATCGCGCTGGGCTTCGCGGCCTGCGGCGGCGACGTCTCGATCTGCGCCCGCGATCCCAAGGCGCTGGAGGAGGCGAAAGCGGAAATCGCCAAGCTCGGCCGCAAGGCCCACGCCAAGAGCGCCGACCTCGCCCAGGGCGACGCCGTGCGCGGCTATGTGCGCGACGCCATCGCCGCGCTCGGCGGCGTCGACCTGCTGGTCAACAACGCCTCGGCGTTCGGCGCGTCTGACGACGACAAGGGTTGGACCAGCAACCTCGCGGTCGACATGCTGTCGATCGTGCATGCGACGCAAGAGGCGTTGCCGGCGCTGAAGAAAAGCCAGGGCAGCGTGGTCAACATCTCCTCGATTGCGGCTCATCATCCAGCGGCGCGCCAGCCGCCCTACGGCGCCATCAAGGCGGCGGTGATCCACTACACCGTCACGCAGGCAGCGATGTATGCCAAGGATCGCGTGCGCGTGAACTGTATCGCGCCGGGCTCGATCGAGTTCCCGGGCGGCGTCTGGGACCGCCGAAAGACCGACAACCCGACGCTCTACAACACCACCCTGGCCTCGATCCCGTTCGGCCGCATGGGCCACGCCGAGGAGATCGCGAACGTCGCGCTGTTCCTCGCCTCGCCCTTTGCCTCGTGGGTCACCGGCCAGTCGATCGCTGTGGCCGGCGGGCAGGGGCTCTGAGTGCTGTCATTGCTGGCACTGCGTTGTTGCGTCTTATGGTGCGCAATAATGAAATGAAGTTGCGAGCGCGCGTCACGTGCTACCTCAGTTGTTTCAGCGCGAGCTGACAGCATCGTGAAGCTGCCAACGGCGCAGGCTAGGTGGCCCTTTCGCGGGCGAAGGGGCCTCTACCGTGCTCCGGGAGTACGTGGCCGTTTAATACGGCCGTTGTTTATATTGACTTAAGTAATAGTACTCGCTATATTGGTCATGCGAATGGGATGGGACCTCGGTCACCGGAGAGGCCCCTTGGCTGACATATACGAATGCAATCTATGATTGCAGACAGTACGACTTAGTCGTGCTATCGGGCGCCAACTGAAACAAGCTCTGGTAACTTGAGATTGGCAGTCCGTGCGAAGACAGGAGGAGTGCCATGTTCAGCGTTCGCCCTGGCAACGGGTGGCGGGTTCTTTGATCCGCCCGGCCGGCGTTGATGCTGAAGCTAGTAAAGTACATCGCGGTGATCATCGGCGGTGGCCTTGTGCTTCTCTGCGCCCTCTTCGTTTATATGCTTCTCGGCGCAATCGGCCTGGTTTGGACACCCTATACCTGTCTTACCGACGCGCTGGAGCAGGCGGCAATTGCGCAAGGGCGTTACTTTGAAGTCAGTGAAACGAGCTGCTCCGGCCTGGGCAAAGGTCCCGCCGACATCAGCGTGTTCGCCTCCAGGACCAAGCGGGATAGAGGGACGCTCATCTTCAAGTACGAACGCATGCATGACGGCAGTCGCGACGCCGAACATGTCATCACGTCCACCGACGACCGTACCATCCGGATATCGGTGAAGCACGTGGCGACGATCATCTGTCGTAGCGGGCAGTGGGAGAACCAGACCATCGAATACGACATCGCTCGCATCGTCGTCGAAGCCTACGACGGCCCTCCCGAATGCAAGGGAAACTAACGCTGGAGCCGGTGCTCTCAGAACGTCAGCCCGTACGCCGCTTCCTCGGTATAGATTGACCCGTTGCGGCTGCCGCGGCTGGAATAGAGCGCGAAGTGATCGGCGATCCACGGGCCGGCTCGGAAGGTGGCGTGGCTCGCCATGAACTGCGCGAGATGGTGCCCGGTCTCGGCGCCATTGCCGAAGCGCGCCAGCGTCACGTGCGGGCGGAACTTGCGGCGCTCGACCTCGATGCCGCAGTTGCGCGCCACGGTAGCCACCTTCTGCTGCAGCCAGTCGAGCCGGTCGTTCTTTTCGACGGTGGCCACGAGGGCGCGCGGCTGCTTGCCGCTCGAGAACTGCTCGACGCCGGCGATGGCGAGGAAGAAGGGCGGGCCGGCGATGTCCGACAGCTCCTCCTCGAGGTCGCGCATGGTGGCGCCCTGCACTTCGCCCGCGAAGCACAGCGTGACGTGGAAGTTCTCTGCCGGCATCCAACGCGCGTCGGGTACGCCCGACTGCAGCGCTATCAGCTCGTCGGCGACGTCTTCAGGGACGGGCAGAGCGACGAACAGACGTGGCATAGTCGTCCAGGTTCTTGGTCACGAAAGGCAGCAGGCGCTCGACGACGATGTCGACGCCCTTGGGATTGGGATGGATTCCGTCGGCCTGGTTGAGCGTGGGATCCTGCGCCACGCCGTCGAGGAAGAAGGGGTAGAGCGGCACGCCGTGCTTCTCGGCAAGGCGTGGATAGATCCCGTCGAACTGCTTGGCGTATTCCGGCCCGTAGTTGCGCGGCGCCAGCATGCCCGCCAGCCACACCGTGACGCCGGCCGCCTTCAGCTTGGTGATGATGGCGTCGAGGTTGCGCTCGGTGGTGGCAGGATCGGTGGCGCGGAGCGCATCGTTGGCACCGAGCTCCACGATCACGATGTCAGGCTTGTCGGCCAGCATCCAGTCGAGCCGCTCCAGGCCGCCCGCCGTGGTGTCGCCCGATACGCCATGATTGATGACAGTGACGTTGCGGCCCTGGGCCTTGAGGGCAGCTTCCAGGCGGACCGGGATCGCCTGCTGAGGGGAGACGCCATACCCCGCCGCCAGGCTGTCGCCCAGGACGGCGAGCTTTATCGGCGCGGTTTGTGCATGGGCCAAAGAGGCGCACAAAATCGCGATCAGCAGCGAATTGACCGCCGCCGCAAAACGACCATATCCAGTACGGAAATTCATGCTCTCTCTTCCGGAGCCCGCTTGACCGTCCCGCCCCGCGCCCGCGAACTCATTGTCCGTCTTTCCGACGTCCATCTCGACATGGCAAGCGATGCCGGCACGGTCAATATCCTGCGCGGCGTCACTCTCGACATCGCCGTTGGCGAAATTGCGGCCGTCGTCGGTCCCTCCGGCGCGGGCAAGTCCAGCCTGATGATGGTGGCGGGCGGCCTGGAGCGCGCCACCACGGGTCGGGTCGAGGTCGCGGGCCAGGATCTCGGACCGCTCGACGACGATGCGCGGGCGCGGCTGAGGCGCGACCATATCGGCATCGTTTTCCAGGGCTTTCATCTCATTCCCACCATGACGGCGCACGAGAACGTGGCGTTGCCGCTGGAGTTCGCCGGCCGCAACGATGCCTTCGAGCTTGCCGAGGCGGCGCTGAAGCGCGTCGGGCTCGGCCATCGCATCGGCCACTATCCCGCCCAGCTCTCGGGCGGCGAGCAGCAGCGCGTCGCTGTCGCCCGCGCCTTCGTGAGCCGGCCCAAGCTCCTGCTGGCCGACGAGCCGACCGGAAACCTCGACGGCGCCACCGGCAAGCAGGTCATGGACCTGTTGTTCGAGCTGGCGCGCGCCGACGGCGCGACGCTCATTCTCATCACCCACGACATGGCGCTGGCCGAGCGCTGCGATCGCATCCTGCGCATCGCCGACGGCCTGGTGGTGGCCGACGAGCGCACGCCCGCAGCGCTGGCCGCCCAATGAATCTCGCGCTGCGCCTCGCCCGGCGCGAGATGCGCAGTGGGTTGGCAGGCTTCCGCCTGTTCATCGCCTGTCTGGCGCTGGGTGTCGCGGCGATCGCCGCCATACTGTCGTTCAGCCGTGCCGTCGAGGAAGGCCTGCGCGCCGACGCCCGCGAGATCCTGGGCGGCGACGTCGCCGTGTCGCTGCTCTATCGCGAGGCCACGCCGGAGCAGACCGAATTCATGAAATCGCGCGGCGACTTCGTGCGCTGGATCGACAGCCGCGCCATGGCGCGCCCCGTCAAGCCGGACGGCCGCCCGACCCTGGTTCAGCTGAAGGCGGTCGAGCCTGCCTATCCGCTCTACGGCGCCATCGAGCTGCAGGACGGCGCCAAGCTCTCCGACGTGCTGGCGCAGAAGGACGGCGTATGGGGCGCAGTGGTCGAGGAAGCGGCGCTGCGGCGCATGAACCTCGCTGTCGGCGATCGACTGAAGGTCGGCGACGTCACGGTCGAGGTGCGCGACATCATCGCCCGCGAACCCGATCGCGGTCTCAATGCCTTCGCAAGCCTCGGTCCGCGGCTGATGATCCCGTTCGCGGCGGTCGAGGCGTCGGGGCTGGTGCAGCCGGGCAGCCTGTTGAACTGGGAATACCGCCTGCGGCTCCCGCCCGGCGTTTCCGACGCCGCCGTGATCGAGGAACTGAAGAACCGCTTCCCCAATGCCGGCTTGCGGCTGAGGGGGCTCGCCGATGCCGGCGGCGGCATCCGTTTCTGGCTCGACCGGTTGACGCAGTTCATCGGCCTCATTGGCCTCAGCTCGCTGCTGGTGGGCGGCGTCGGTGTGGGCAATGCCATCGCGAGCTTCCTGGCGGGGCGGCTGCGCACCATCGCCATCCTGAAGTGCCTGGGCGCACCGGAGCGGCTGGTCTTCTCGACCTATCTCCTTCAGCTCACGGCGCTTGCCCTGGTCGGTGTGGCGGCGGGGCTCGTGCTCGGCGCCGGTTTGCCATACCTCGCCCAGTCGGTGATCGCCGACGTCCTGCCGGTACGCGCTCGTGTGGACCTCTATGCAAAGCCGCTGGCGATCGCGGCAGCCTTTGGGCTCCTGGTGTCGCTGCTGTTCACTCTGATGCCGCTGTTGCGCGCGCGGCGGGTGTCGGCGGCTACCCTGATGCGCGGCGCCGTCGTGCATGGAGGTCGCCTGGCGTGGCGCGACGCGTTCCTGATCGGCGCCGCGGCGCTGGCGCTCGCCTGCTTCACCGTTTTCACCGCCGACAGCCGGCGCATCGCCGGCTGGTTCGTGCTGGGCGCAATCGGCGCCTTCATCGCCTTCCCGCTGCTGGCGCGGCTTTTGATGTCGGCCGCCGCGCGCGCCGGCAAGCCCAGGCTCGCCGGGCTGCGGCTGGCGCTTGCCAACCTGCACCGGCCGGGCGCGCCCACGCCCATCGTCATGCTCTCGCTGGGGCTTGGTCTCACTGTCCTGGTGGCGACGGCGTTGATCGAGGGCAATCTGCGCGAGCAGCTGACTCGGCGCATCCCGAGCGATGCACCGGCCTTCTTCTTTGTCGACATCCAGTCGACGCAGATGCCCGATTTCGAGAAGGCGATCGCCGCGATCCCGGGCGCCGGGCCGCTCGACAAGGTGCCGTCGCTGCGCGGGCGCATCACCAGGATCGGCGGCAAGCCGCTGAGTGAGGTCGCCGTGCCGGCCGATGCGCGCTGGGCGGTCGATGGCGATCGCGGCGTCACCTACTCGGCGACGCCGCCCGAGGGCTCGCGCATCGTCGCGGGCGAATGGTGGCCGGCCGACTATCGCGGGCCGCAGCTCCTCTCCTTCGACGAGGGGTTGGCCAGGCAATTCGGGCTGGGGCTCGGCGACACCATCACGGTGAACGTGCTGGGCCGGGACATCGAGGGCAAGATCGCCTCGCTGCGGCGCATCGAATGGACGACGCTAGCCATCAACTTCGTGTTCGTCTTCTCGCCCGGCACGCTCGACAAGGCGCCGCACACTTTCCTCGCCACGGTGAAGGCCACGCCCGAGGCCGAGGACGCGATCTTCAAGGTGGTGACCGACCAGTTCCCCAACGTCACCGTGGTCCGCATTCGCGACGCCATCGAGACGGCGGCGAGCGTGCTCGGCAATATCGGCCTGGCAAGCCGCGTCATCGGCTTCCTCAGCATCCTTGCCGGCGTGCTGGTGCTGGCCGGCGCCATGCTCGCGACCCAGCAGCGACGTGTGCACGAGGCGGTCGTCATGAAGGTGCTGGGCGCCACGCGCGCACGCATCGCCGGCATCTTCGCCTGGGAGTTCGCCTCGCTCGGCCTCGCCACGGCGTTGGCGGCGCTGGGCGTGGGCACGCTGGGCGCGTGGCTGGTGGTCAGCCGTCTGATGGGGCTCGACTGGACGTTCTTGCCGACGGTCGCGGTGGCCGTGGCCTTGGGCGCGATGGCGCTCACCCTGGCGTTCGGTCTCGCCGGCACCTTGGCGGCATTGCGGCAACGGCCGCTGGCGCTGTTGCGCAACGAATAGGCAGGAAGAGTCGCTGGAAGTGAAGCAAGTCGTCATAATTACAAAACGTTAACCCTATTGATTCACATCGTCTGAGCCCCCAAATTACCCGGCGAAGGGGCTCGTCAATGAGGCTCCTCTGGAGGCTAGGACCACACATGTCTAATCCCAACTTCGGCACCTTCGGTCGCGGCACCGTCGCGGACCAGGCGCAATTCGATGTCGGCCTGCGCGCCCACATGGTGCGCGTCTACAACTACATGGCATCGGGCCTTGCCCTGTCGGGCATCGTCGCCTTTGCGTTGTTCAACTTCCCGGCGCTGCAGAACATCTTTTTCCAGATGGGCGTGACGCGCGGTGGGGCGGTTATCCCCGTCGGCATGAACGTGCTGGGCTGGATCGCGATCTTTGCGCCGCTCGGCCTGTTGCTGCTGGTCTCGTTCCGCGCTGCCACCATGAGCGTGGGAGCGGTGCAGGCCGTCTACTGGGCGGTCACGGCCTTGATGGGCGTCAGCCTGTCGCTGCTGCTGTTCCGCTACACCGGCGCCTCGGTGGCGCGCACGTTCTTCATCACGGCGGCCGCGTTCGGGGCGCTCAGCCTCTACGGCTACACCACCAAGCGTGACCTCACCGCCTTCGGCAAGTTCCTGTTCATGGGCTTGGTCGGCCTGATCCTGGCGGGCTTGGTGAACATGTTCTGGCCGTCGGGCACGATGAGCTTCATCATCTCGGCCGCCGGCGTTCTGATCTTCTCGGGCCTGATCGCCTACGACACCCAGAAGATCAAGGAGCAGTATGCCGAGGCGTGGGGTTCGGAGATGGCCGAGAAGGTCGCGATCTTCGGCGCGCTCAGCCTCTACCTCGACTTCGTGAACCTGTTCCAGTTCCTGATGAGCTTCCTTGGCCAAGAGCGCGAGTAAGCAGGGCACCGATCGTCTGACGGGACGCCCGGGTCGCAAGACCCGGGCGTCTTGCTTTGGGGAAATGAGTTGGTCGAGAATCGCAACCGGCTGAGGGAATTCATTGACAGCGAGGCCGCCTCGGCGCTGCCGCTGCTCGCGGCCGCGCTCCTGGCGCTGGTGCTGGCCAATTCACCGCTTGCCAGCGACGTCAACCGCTTGCTCGGCATCAAGTTCGGATTCACCCTCGGACCGGTCGCCGTCTACAAGCCCGTCCTGCTCTGGATCAACGACGGGCTGATGGCGCTGTTCTTCCTGCTGGTCGGGCTCGAGATCAAGCGCGAGATCCTCGACGGAGCGCTCTCGCAGCCTTCCCAAATGGCGCTGCCGGTGGCCGCCGCGCTGGGCGGCATGGCGGTGCCCGCCGCCTTCTATGTCGCGATCAACTGGTCCCACCCGACGGCCCTGCGCGGCTGGGCGATCCCCGCCGCTACCGACATCGCTTTCTCGCTGGGCGTGCTGGCGGCGCTGGGCAGCCGCGTGCCGTTGGCCCTGAAAGTGTTCCTGACGACCCTCGCCATCGTCGACGACCTGGGCTCTATCGTCGTCATCGCGATCTTCTACACCGACCATCTCTCACCGACGGCGTTGGGCTTCGCCGCGCTGTTCATCGCCGGCCTCGCCGCCCTCAATTTCGCCGGCGTGCGTCGGCTGGTGCCCTACCTGGTGCTGGGCGTCGCCCTCTGGGTCTCAGTGCTGAAGTCGGGCGTGCACGCCACGCTGGCGGGCGTCGTGCTGGCAATGTTCGTGCCGCTCGCCTCCGGCAGCCGGCTCGAGCATGTGATCAAACCGTGGTCGGCATGGTTCATCATGCCGGTATTTGCCTTCGCCAATGCCGGGCTGCCGCTTGTAGGGCTCTCGCTTGCAAGCCTTGCTGCGCCGGTGCCGCTCGGCATCGTCGCCGGGCTGTTCCTTGGCAAGCAGGTAGGCATCATGCTGGGCGCCGGCCTCCTGATCGTGCTGGGCATCGCTGCCATGCCGCAGGGCTCAACATGGCGCAGTCTCTACGGCGTCGCCATCCTGGGCGGCATCGGCTTCACCATGAGCCTTTTCATCGGCTCGCTCGCTTTCGCGGACGTCGCCGCACGCGAGGCCGAGGTCAGGCTCGGCGTGCTGGCCGGTTCGCTCCTCTCCGCCGTCACCGGTTATTTCGTGCTGAGGTTTGCGCCGAGGCGCTGAAGCGTTTTCGCATATCTGCGCAAGATTGCGCGCGGCTTTGGCCGGCCTATACTTTCCGGCCATGCGGCGCACCTCGTACGAACAGATGAATTGTTCGATCGCCTCGGCACTCGACGTCGTCGGCGAGCCGTGGACGCTCCTGATCGTGCGCGACGCCTTCTACGGCGTGCGCCGCTTCGACGACTTCCAGGAGAATCTCGGCATCGCGCGCAATGTGTTGACGGCGCGACTGAAGAAGCTCGTCGAGGCCGGCATCTTCCGCAAGACCGCCTATCGCGAGCGCCCGCTGCGTCACGAATACCGCCTCACCGACAAGGGCGCGGCGCTGTTCACGGTGATCGTCGGCCTGAAACAGTGGGGCGACCGCTACGGTGCCGCTGCACGCTCGGGCAAGCCGATGGATCTGGTGAACCGCGGCGATGGCCGGCCGCTCGAGCCGGTGCTGATCGACGCCGAATCGGGCCAGCGGCTCGAGCTCACCAATGTACGTGCCGTGGCGGGGCCGGGCGCCGACCAAGGCACCCGCGCCTTCTTCGAGCGCCTCGCCATCAACCGACCGACCCGTTAGAGCACATTCCGTTCGGCTGGAACCAGCCGAACGGAATGTGCCGCCTGAAACAACTATCCTCGGCGTGCGCATTTCCGATTGTTGGAACCGCTCGCGCGGTTCCAACAATCGGAAATCGCTGAGTTAATCGCGATCGATCTTCTTGCCGTCGATGTCGCGCCGGGCGCGCTCGCGCGTCTCTGCGTCGCTTGCCTTCTCGGCCTTCGTGCGGCCGAAACGGCGGCGGTTGGCGTCGGCTTCAGCCTCTCGTTCCTTTCGCGCCTTGTCCTTGCGAGCGCGTCGCAGATTCACGATCTCGGTCATCAAATGTCTATGCCGTGTGAAGGGACAATGCGCCAGAGCGATTTCCAATCTGTTGGAACCGCTCGCGGTTCCAACAGATTGGAAATGCGCCCACCGGCGATGGTTGTTCAACAGGCACATTCCGTTCGGCTGATTCCAGCCGAACGGAATATGCTTTAGTCTTTCATGGTCGGGCTAGGGGAGCGTTCCATGACACCTGTCCTGCGCAACCGATTGTTGATAGGCGCCGGTGCCTTTGTCGGCCTGCTGATCGTCGCAGCCCTCGCGCTTCCCAGCCTGATCGACCTCAACGGGCGCAAGGCCCAGATCGCCGCCGCCGTGAACAAGGTGACGGGGCGCGACCTCGTCATCGACGGGCCGATCGCGCTTTCGATGCTGCCCCGGCCCACGGTGATGCTGAGCGGGGTGAAGTTCTTCAACGTGCCCGGCTCCAAGAACCCAAACATGGTGGAGGTGAAGTCGGTCACGGTGACGCCCGCGCTACTGCCGCTGCTCACGGGCAACATCGAGGTGAGCGAGGTCACGCTGCTCGAGCCCAAGATCGTTCTCGAGATCAATGCCGAGGGCAAGCCGAACTGGGAGTTCACGCCGTCGGTCGCCGCGGCCAAGCCCGCGGCGCCCAGGCCCGCCTCGCCGCGGCCCTTGTCGCTCGGCCGGCTCACCATCGAGAACGGCACGCTGATCTTCAGCGATTCCAAGGAGGGGATCTCGATCGTCGCCGAGAAGGCGAACTTCAGCGCTTCGGTGCGTTCGCTCGACGGACCCTACTCGCTGGCCGGCTCGGCCACCGTCAACGGCGCGCCGCTCAGGGTCGACCTGTCGGTCGGCGGCAAGGGTGCGGACGGCCATGCCGTCGATCTCGCGCTGGAAGCGGGCGGCAAGCTCGCCTTCAAGGGCAAGCTCAGCGAGCTCGGTCCCGACGCACGGCTCACCGGCGTCGCTTCCAGCTCATCCGACAATCTGGTCGTGTTCGGGGAGACCCTGGTCAAGATGACCGGCCGCCCCGAGCCCAACCTGCCGCCGGTGCTGGCCGGCAAGTTCACTTTCGATGGCGCCATCGATGCCTCGCAGACGGCGATCTCGGCCAAGGATTTCAAGCTGGCGCTCGGCCAGGACAATGCCGGCGGCTCGCTGTCGCTGACGCTGAAGCCGGCACTTGCCGTCGAAGGCAAGCTCGCGGCCGACCGGCTCGACCTCGACCGCTGGCTTGCTGCCATGGCGCGGCCGGCCGAGCCGCAGCAAGCGGCGACGCCGCCGCCGGCCGGCGCCACTGCCGAGCCCGCGCCGCCGGCGGGGCCGAGCATGCTCGCCGCCATCAGCGCCAAGCTCGCCCTCGAGATCGGCGAGCTGATCTACAACAAGCAGCCCGTGCGCAACATCGCCCTCGAGCTGGAAGCGCGCGGCGGCGCCGTCGCCGTGCCGAAGCTCACGGCGACGTTGCCGGGCGACCTCGTGCTGCAGGCCCGGTCGACCATGTCGGGCGAGCCCAATCGCCCCAGCGTGTCGGGCGATTTCAGCCTGGTCGGCCCCAAGCTGCGCGAGACGCTGAGCTGGCTTGCGGTCGACGTCTCCGCCGTGCCCGCCGACAAGCTCCAGCGCATCAGCCTCAAGGGCCGCATGTCGTCCAACGGCGGCAACGTGCAGGTGAGCGACGCGACTTTCGAGCTCGACGACCTCAAGGGCACGGGCGGCATCACCGTGACCTTCAGCGTTCCCCTCTCGATCGTGACGAACGTCAGCCTCGAGACACTCGACCTCGATTCCTATCTCGTGCCGGCGGCGGCCGAGCAGAAACCGGCCGCTGGTGCCTCTACGCCGGCGACCGCGACCAGTACGGCCCGTCGAGCCGCCGGACCCTCGATCGGCCTCAAGCTCAGGATCGCGCGGCTGATCTGGCGCAAGGAGACGATCGGCGGCATCGACCTCGATGTCGCCTTGCGCGGCAACACCTTGCGGCTGGCCGACGTCAAGGTCTCCAACCTGGCCGGCGCGCGGCTCGCGGTGCGCGGCACGGTCGCGAATGTGAACGCAGCGCAGCCCCGGCCCGATCTCGCCTTCAACTTCGAGGCGCCGGAGTTGGACCGCGTGCTGAAGCTGTTCGGCGCGTCGCCATCCGGTTTGGGCGCGGTCAGCGCCTCCGGCGGCGTCGCCGGCAGCATCGAGCAGCTGTCGTTGCGCGAGTTCACGGTGAATGCCGCGGGCCAGAGCCTGCGCGCCACCGGATCGCTGGCTCTGCCGGGCGCCGCGCAAGGCTCGCCCAAGTCGGCAATCTACAAGGGCAGCCTGACCTTGAACGGCCAGACGGTCGAGGGCTCGATCGAGGCTTCGCTGACCGGCCGGCCCAACATCACCGCCGACCTCAAGGCCAACGTGCTCGATGTCGATCGCATCGGCGGCAGCGCGCCCTCGCCGCGGACGGCCGGCCGCGGCCGGGCCGCCCCCTCCAAGCCGATCGACACTGGCCCGCTGCGCAGCGTCGATGGGAACTTCAGGCTGGTGGCAGGGACGCTGATCGCATCCTCGGCCCACATCGGCAATGCCGATCTCGCTGCAACCTTGAAGGACGGCGTGCTCGGCATCTCGCACTTCAAGGGCTCGCTCCATGGCGGGTCGCTCAACCTCTCGGGCGTGGTCAATGCCAGCCAGCCGGCCCTCAGCCTCGACCTCAAGGGCGAGGCCAACGGCATCTCTCTCAGCCAGATGCTGCGCGACAGCCGCGGCAGCAACCAGTTCGGCAGCACCATCAAGGTGACCCTCGACGGCCGGTTGAACGCCACCGGCATCAGCGTGCGGGCGAGCGGCACGACCGGGGAGCAGATCCGCAGCTCGCTGGCGGGCGGTGCCAATCTCGGCGGCCATATCTTTGTCGGCGCCGACGAGGCGTTGCGCTTCATCGGCGGGGCTCTGGCCGGCGCGGCCACTGGCGTGATCGACAATACACTGGGCACGGCGCTCGGCATCGTCGGTCAGCGCGGTCTCAGTCCAACCGCCCTGTTGAATGCGATCCAGCTGGTCCTCAATCGCTTTGTCAACCACGACAGCCCGATCGGCGGCCGGGTCGAGATCGCGGGCGGCGTTCTGACCGACCGCGGCCTGAACGTGCAGGGCAACCGCGCCACGGCCAACATATCGACGCACACCAATCTCGCCGCTTCGACCACCGACACCACGATCAACTTCATGATCGCGGAGGATGGCTCGGCGCCTTACATCATCACGACGGCGCGCGGACCGCTCTCCTCGCCGTCGCTCAATGTCACGCGCGGCACGGCGAGGGACCCTGCCGGCATGGTCAGCACCCTGCCGGGCGTCGGCGATATTCCGGGAATCGGCAACTTGATCCCCGGGCAGGGCGGGGGCCAGAGTGGTGGGCTGCGCTTGCCCATCCCCAACATTCCAATTCCCAACATCTTCGGCCGTTAGAGGACCCATGCTCGATCGCCTGTTGACCGTGCTCAAGGCGCGGTTCGGTTCTGCGCCCGCACTCACCGAAGCGCACCTCAAGGATGTGAAGGGGGGTGCCGATGTCCTGGCCGACATGGCCAACCGCCGCGTGATCCGCCGCTATCTCGACAAGCCGATCGACCCGGTGCTGCTCGACACGCTCTGCGCCGTCGCGCTGTCGGCGCCGTCGAAGTCGGACCTGCAGCAGGCCGATATCGTGGTCGTGACCGACAAGGCCCAGCGCGCCCTGCTCGACGAGCTGGCGCCGGGCAATCCCTGGATGAAGGCGGCGCCGGCCGTCCTAGTGTTCTGCGGCAACAACCGCCGGCAGCGGCTCGCCTTCCAGTGGCGCGACCGGCCCTACGTCAACGACCATCTCGATCCGTTCTTCAATGCCGCGGTCGATGCCGCGCTCGTGCTCGCGACCTTTGTCGCCGCGGCCGATCGCGTCGGATTGGGGACCTGTCCGATCAGCACCTTGCGGAACAACGCCGGCAAGGTCTCCGACCTTCTCGGCCTCCCCGACCATGTCTTTCCCGTCGCGGGTCTGGGTGTCGGTTGGCCGTCCTTCGCCGGCGTGATGAGTCCCCGACTTGGATTGGACGTCACCCTTCACCATGACCGCTATGACGAGAAGGGACTGAAGGAGAAGGTCGCGGCCTACGACCGGCGCCGCCGGGAAGTGCAGCCCTATGCCACCCAGCGCCATGTCGATAAGTACGGCGAAGATCCCGAGTATGGCTGGTCGGAGGACAAGGTCCGGCAATATTCGGTGCCGGACCGGGCCGATTTCGGCGCATTCGTGCGCCGGAAAGGTTTCAAACTCGACTGATTGTTCGTTTTCTGAGGTCGTCGAGCACGAAAAGACGCAGCGCGCTCGATAGATTGCCCGGGTCGCGGCCATGGTCGATCTCCGCGACCAGGGCGTTCAGCGACAGTCCGCGCCGCGTGGCGATGGCCGACAGCTCGGTCCAGAAGGCGTCCTCCAGGGACACCGAGGTGCGATGGCCGTCGATCGTGACCGAGCGTTTGCGCATCGCCGGACTGTGGCAGCGGCAGGACGCCGCCTCAACCTGCCTTGCCGCCGTCACAGAGCGTGCGTATAAGCGCGACCCAGAAAACCCCCTCCGGAACAATCTCTTATGGATATCCGCAACGTCGCGATCATCGCGCACGTCGACCATGGCAAGACGACGTTGGTGGACTGCCTGCTGAAGCAGTCCGGCACCTTCCGCGAGAACCAGCAGGTCGCCGAGCGCGCCATGGATTCGAACGACCTCGAGCGCGAGCGCGGCATCACCATCCTCGCCAAGGCGACCTCGGTCGTCTGGAAAGGCACGCGCGTCAACATCGTCGACACGCCGGGCCACGCCGATTTCGGCGGCGAGGTCGAGCGCATCCTGTCGATGGTCGATGGTGTGGTCCTGCTGGTCGACGCGGCCGAAGGCCCGCTGCCGCAGACCAAGTTCGTGCTCGGCAAGGCGCTGCGGCTTGGCCTGCGTCCCATCGTGCTGATCAACAAGGTCGACCGGCCCGATGCCCGCGCCCATCAGGTGCACGACGAGGTATTCGACCTGTTCGCCGCCCTGGAAGCGTCCGACCAGCAACTCGATTTCCCGACCTTGTTTGCGTCTGCCAAGCAGGGCTGGGCGGCGACGTCGCTCGAGGCCGAGCGGGTCGACATGACGCCGTTGTTCGATCTCATCCTGCGCCACGTGCCGGCCCCGCACATCGAGGCCGACAAGCCGCTGCGCATGCTGGTGACGACGCTGGAGTCGGACGCCTTCCTCGGGCGAATCCTGACCGGTCGCATCCAGTCCGGCACGCTCAAGCCCAACGCCACGCTGAAGGCGCTGAGCCGCGACGGCACCGAGATCGAACAGGCGCGCGTCACCAAGGTGCTGGCCTTCCGCGGCCTCGAACGCCAGTCGCTCGACCTTGCCGAGGCCGGCGACATCGTCGCCGTGGCGGGCTTCAAGACCGCCACCGTCGCCGACACGATCTGCGACCCGGCGGTCGAATGGGCCTTGCCCGCCCAGCCGGTCGATCCGCCGACCCTGGCCATGAACTTCCTGGTGAACGACTCGCCCCTCGCCGGCCGCGAGGGCGACAAGGTGACGACGCGCATGATCCGCGCCCGCCTGATGCGCGAGGCCGAGGGCAATGTCGCGATCCGCGTGCGCGACACCGACAACACCGATTCCTACGAGGTCGCCGGCCGCGGCGAGCTGCAGCTCGGCGTCCTGATCGAGACCATGCGCCGCGAGGGCTTCGAGCTCGCCGTCGGCCGTCCGCGCGTCCTGTTCCAGAACGACCCGGCCACCGGCCAGCGGCTGGAGCCGATCGAGGAGGTCGTGATCGACGTCGACGATGCCTATACCGGCGTCGTGGTCGAGCAGATCTCGACCCGCAAGGGCGAGCTGCAGGACATGCGTCCGTCAGGCGCCGGCAAGACCCGCCTGGTGTTCCACGCCCCCTCGCGCGGCCTGATCGGCTATCACGGCGAGTTCCTGACCGATACACGTGGCACCGGCGTCATGAACCGGCTGTTCCATTCCTACGGTCCGTTTCGCGGGACGATACCGGGCCGCCGCAACGGCGCGCTGATCGCCAATGCCGAGGGAACGGCGGTGGCCTATGCGTTATGGAACCTGGAGGAGCGCGGGCCGATGTTCATCGACCCCGGCACGGCGGTCTATCAAGGCATGCTGATCGGCGAGCACAGCCGTGGCAATGACCTCGATGTCAACGTCCTGAAAGGAAAGCAGCTCACAAATATACGGGCCGCCGGCAAGGACGAGGCGGTACGGCTGACGCCACCGCGCCGCATGTCACTCGAGCAGGCAATTGCCTATATCGACGACGACGAGCTGGTCGAAGTCACGCCGAAATCGATCCGGCTGCGCAAGCGCTTTCTCGACCCCGAGGATCGCAAGCGGGCCAAGAAGCAGGCCGCGGCTGCCGCGGCAGAGTAGCAGGTAACGTAGGGAAGAGCATTGAAGTCCGATACCTTAGAAGATCGTCTCGACGCCGCCGCCAAGGCCAAGCAGGCATTGCTTGACCGCGCAAAGGCTGCAAATCGCAACAACGACCCCGAGTTCGCCGCCCGCCAGGAAGCGCGTCTCGCAGCGGCCCGCGCCCGTGAGGAGCGTGAGGCCGAGCGTCGCCGCGCCCGCATCGAGGCGCGGGAGCGCGCGGTCGCCGAGAAGAAGGCGCGCAAGGAAGCGCAGATCGCCGCCGAGGCCGAGCGCGTCCGGCGCGAGGAAGAAGAAAGGCTGGCGGCCGAGAAGCGCGCCCAGGACGACGTCGTGGCGCAGCAGAGGGCGGCGCTCATGGCCCGCTTCGGCACCCGCAAGGGCGGCAAGAGCAAGAAGGGCTAGGGGGCGCTCGCTACAGCTTCCCGCCGGTCAGCGAGGCGCGCTGGCTGATCTCGATGTGGTTGCCATCGGGATCGCAGACGAAGGCATAGCGCACCGTGTCGCCCAGGACGCGCGGCTCGCCGCCCGAGGCGCCGCCGCGCTCCAGGATGCCTGCGTATTCGGCAAGGCAGTCCCACACCTGCACCGTCATGTAGCGGTAACCCGGCCCGCGCCACTCCCTGGTGCCGCGTTCGACCTTGCCGCGCTCCGCAATCACGACCAGCGAATCACCACAGCGGTAGCGGCCCTCGGCCACGCGCTCGAACTGCATCGCCTTGGTCCAGAAGCGCTCGTGCTCGGCGGGGTCGTTGACCCTGAGCAGGATGGCGATGCCCTGCACGCCATCGGATCCTTTGGGCAGCAGCGTCACCTTGTTGCCGTCGGGATCGGCCAGCGCCCTGGGCTCGCGGAGGCCATCCCGCGCGATCTGCAATCCGACGATGCCCGATGGCGGGGCGGCGGGCAGCGGATTGCGCGAATGGTTCATCTTCAGGATCGAGCCGTTCATGTGATGGCGGTGCTGCTGCATGCCGCCGCCCAGCTTGCCCATATGGTCGTAGGGCAGGCCGACGGTCTGTTGCCAGAAGGCGAGCTGCTCGTCGCGCTTGGTCGAGAAAAGGCCGACGTCGAGATGCTGTTTGGCGAGATTCATGGGGCGACTGTAGCGCGAGCCTGTGGATGACGAGAAACCTACCTGAGGTCGTGCTTTAGCCAGTTCACAGAACTCGTTGAATCAATGCACAGAACCGCGTTTTCTTCGCAGCACACGAAGTGAAACAACTCATACAATCACCGCCACGACTCCGTTCCAACGCGGTTCTAGAAGGAATTTGGGGAATGGGTTGGCCGTTGGGGAATGGCCGGCCCAAACAGTGGGAAGGAACACACGATGCTACGCGCCATCATTGGCACGGTCGCCGTGCTTGCAGGCTTTGGCGTTCTCGAGCGCTCGGTCGATGCCAGCACCGGCCAGGCCGGGACATGCACTGCAACCCAGGCTTATGCCTTGCTCCAGCGCGGCGAGACCCTCTCGGTGCGCGCCGAGCCGACGCCGCAGGCGGCGGTGATCGGCGATCTGACGGGCCGCCGCATCGACGGCAGCAACATCACGCGCACCGAGGTCACTCTCATCGGCAGCACCAACGGGTGGGCGCGCATCGCGCTCAATATGGCCCCGGGCTACAACGCCGCCGGCGCCTCGCCGTCCTTCGGCTGGATCCCGGCCGACGCGCTCATGGTGGATGCGCGGGTCGATGGCACCATCACCGTGTACGACAGGCCGGGCTGGCTGGCCGGACAGCTCGCCACCGTCGAGGGCGACGACATCAAGTTCCGCGTGCTCGGCTGCCGCGGCTCCTGGCTGCAAGTCGTCAATGCCCGCCACGGCAATGTCTGGATCGACAAGTGGTGCGCCCGCGACGAGGGCTGCCGCAGTTAAGAGATTGGAAGGGCGACGGGCCGTCATCTGGGGACTTTGACGGCACCCGTCGTGGGACAGCACACCTCAACCCGGCAGGGCAACCTGCCGGGTTTCTTTTTGTCCGCCCGGCAAGACTAGATCTTCAATTCACTGAAGAAGTCGTTGCCCTTGTCGTCGGTGACGATGAAGGCTGGGAAGTTCTCGACCTGGATGCGCCAGATCGCTTCCATGCCGAGCTCGGGATATTCCAGCACCTCGACCTTCTTGATGCAGTTCTTGGCGAGGATGGCCGCAGGCCCGCCGATCGAGCCGAGATAGAAGCCTTTGTGCTTCTTGCAGGCGTCGACGACCTGCTTGCTGCGGTTTCCCTTGGCCAGCATGACCATCGAGCCGCCATTGGCCTGGAAGAGGTCGACGTAGGAATCCATGCGGCCGGCCGTGGTCGGGCCGAACGAACCCGAGGGCATGCCCTCGGGCGTCTTGGCCGGGCCGGCGTAATACACCGGAAACTGCTTGAAGTAGTCGGGCAGGCCCTCGCCGCGATCGAGCCGCTCCTTCAGCTTCGCATGGGCGGAATCGCGGGCCACGATCAGCGTGCCGGTGAGGTTCACGCGCGTCTTCACCGGATGCCTGGTCAGCACCGACAGCGTATGGGCCATGCCCTTGTCGAGGTCGACCGAGACGACCTCGCCCGAGAGCTGCTGCGGCTCGACCTCGGGCAGGAAATGCGCCGGGTTGGTCTCGAGCTGCTCGAGGAAGATGCCGTCCCTGGTGATCTTGCCCACGGCCTGGCGGTCGGCGGAGCAGCTCACGCCCATGCCGATCGGCACCGACGCGCCGTGACGGGCGATCCGGATCACGCGCACGTCGTGGCAGAAGTACTTGCCGCCGAACTGCGCGCCGATCCCCATCTGGCGGGTGAGCTCCAGCACCTTCTTCTCCATCTCGCGATCGCGGATGGCCACGCCCTTGTTGTTGCCCTCGCCCGGCAGGTCGTCGAGGTAGCGCGTCGAGGCGAGCTTCACCGTCTTGAGGTTCATTTCCGCCGAGGTGCCGCCGATCACGATGGCGAGGTGATAGGGCGGGCAGGCCGCGGTGCCGAGCGTGCGGATCTGGGTGTCGAGGAACTTGAGCAGCGTCGCCTCGTTCAGCACGGCCGGCGTCTGCTGGTAGAGGTAGGTCTTGTTGGCCGAGCCGCCGCCCTTGGCGACGAACAGGAACTTGTAGGCGTCGCCGTCGGTCGCATAGATGTCGATCTGCGCCGGCAGGTTGGTGCCGGTCTGCACTTCCTTGAACATCGAGATCGGCGAGACCTGGCTGTAGCGGAGGTTGGTCTCCGTGTAGGTCTTGAACACGCCGCGGGCGATCGCCTCCTCGTCGCCGCCGCCGGTCCACACCGCCTGGCCCTTCTTGCCCATGACGATCGCGGTGCCGGTGTCCTGGCACATCGGCAGCACGCCGCCGGCGGCGATGTTGGCGTTCTTCAGGAGCTCCAGCGCCACGTACTTGTCGTTGGCCGAGGCGCCGCCGTCGTCGA
>Ga0164290_1000527_pt1 | contig 117248 bp, 128 predicted proteins | sample Micstemetagenome_FD_108782 | JGI IMG/M metagenome (GOLD analysis project Ga0164290, IMG submission 108782) | Contaminated culture microbial community from soil near Moab, Utah, USA - Microcoleus steenstrupii SON62 (Illumina Assembly) | ecosystem: Environmental > Terrestrial > Soil > Soil crust...
CGGAAGCCGCCGGGAGGCCTCGCCGGGGCGCCCTATCTGGTGGAGAACGGGATCTCGCTCGACGGGCTGAACGCGCCGAAGCTGGTCTTCTCCGGCAGCGCGCGGGAGGGCGCCAAGGGCTTCCCCGCCAATGTGAACGTCGCCGCCGCGCTGTCGCTCGCCGGCATCGGGCCGGACAAGACCCGGCTCGACATCTGGGCCGATCCGACGGTGAGCCGCAACACCCACAAGATCGTGGTCGATGCCGATTCGACGCGCTTCACCATGCTGATCGAAGGCATCCCGAGCGTGGAGAACCCGCGCACCGGAAAACTCACGCCGCTCAGCGTCATCGCCTGCCTGAAGGGGCTGGTGCAGCCGCTCAAGATCGGGAGTTGAATGTGGCCGAGGCGGCGATCCGAATAATGCCCTATCTCGACACCGACCGGCCGGCGCTCTCTGCCTTCGTTGCCGGTATCCAGGAATACGAACGCCAACTGGCGCCCCAGCTGAAACCCGGTGCCGAGATTGCCGAGGGCCACACCGAGACGGTCCTGGCCCGCGTGTCAGCGCGGAACGGGGTATTGCTGATGGCGCGGGACGGTGAGCGGCCGGTGGGCTTCGTCGCGGCCTGGATGGCCTCGGACGACGATCCGTTGCTGCAGGACGCCGCACGATCGCATGCCTTGATCGGCGAACTCTTCGTCGAGGAAGCAATGCGCCGGGGCGGCATTGCCCACGCATTACTGGCTGCGGCCGAAACGGCGATGGCGGCACGCGGCGCCCAGCGCCTGCGCATCTGGGTCAAGGCCAGCAACCAGGCCGCGGCCGCCTGCTATCAGGCCTTCGGCTTCACGGCTTATGAGGTCAGCCTGGAGAAGCCGATCGGGGCGGCCCTCACCGCCCCTTGAAGGCGGGCTTGCGCTTTTCCATGAAGGCGGTGCGGCCTTCGATGTAGTCGGCGCTGGCGAAGCGGGCGGCGACGGCCTCCTCGCAGGCGTCGAGGTCGCGGCCGTGTGGCGAGGCGATTGGACGAGGGCATAGAGGGGCTGGAACTGACGGCGGTTTCCGCCGGCGACCTGGATCGGGCCGGCACCAGGATTGCGGGCTTCAGGAAGCAGGTTCCCGCGGTGCCGCTCGAAATGCTGGCCGGCATCGCCGATGTGATCGTCGAATGCGCCCCCGCTTCCGTCTTCGACCGGGTGGCGAATGCGACGATCGATGCGGGGCGCATCTTCATGCCGCTGTCGGGCGGGCAGTTGCTGCCGCGCATGCACCTGGTCGAACGCGCGCGGGCGAGCGGCGCACGGATCATCGTGCCCACCGGCGCGCTGGTCGGTTTCGATGCCGTCCGCGCCGCCGCGGAGGGGAGCATCCACAGCGTCACCATGGAGACGCGGAAGCCGCCGGGAGGCCTCGCCGGGGCGCCCTATCTGGTGGAGAACGGGATCTCGCTCGACGGGCTGAACGCGCCGAAGCTGGTCTTCTCCGGCAGCGCGCGGGAGGGCGGCGCCAAGAGCTTCCCCGCCAATGTGAACGTCGCCGCCGCGCTGTCGCTCGCCGGCATCGGGCCGGACAAGACACGGCTCGACATCTGGGCCGACCCGACGGTAACGCGGAACACACACAAGATCGTGGTCGATGCCGATTCGACGCGCTTCACCATGCTGATCGAAGGCATCCCGAGCGTGGAGAACCCGCGCACCGGCAAGCTCACGCCGCTCAGCGTCATCGCCTGCCTGAAGGGGCTGGTGCAGCCGCTCAAGATCGGGAGCTGAAGGGTCTTATGGCGCTTGACGCCATAGATCAATCTATGGCATCTAGCGCCATATGAAGGCGGCGCTGCTGATCCATGAACGAATGGTCTTCGAGGACGGCGCCATCATCGAGATCAAAGTGTGGCGCGTGCCGAGCCCGGTGCTGCCATCCACTCATGGCTTGAAGTACTCCCTGTTCTACGGCCGGGCGGGAGAACGGCTGGTGGCCTACGACAACGAGCGCGGCAAGGGCGACCATCGCCACTACGGTCATCGCGAGGAAGACTACGTCTTCTCGTCGATTGAACAGCTTCTCGAGGACTTCAAGAGCGATGTCGAGACGCTGAGAGGAGAACCGATATGAGCAAGGAACTGCAGGTCCATGTCGGCGGCAAATTCGACACGATGGCTAAGCGCGTCGCCGGCGCCTGGCACCGCGCCGAACGCGGCGAGGACGTCAGCGAGAACCATCTGACCTTCGCTTCCTGGGACGCCCTTTCCCGGGTAATGACGACCAAGCGCTTCGATTTGCTGCGCCATCTGCATCGCAACCCCGCTGCAAGCGTCGCCGCCCTCGCGCGTGGTCTCGGGCGCGACTACAAGCGCGTTCATGAGGACGTCGAAGCATTGTCGGCAGCGGGACTGATCGAGCGCGACGGCGGAGGGCTCCGCGCCGACTATGGCGAGATCCGCACCGTCATCTCACTGTAGGGGCGACCCTCACCGCCCCTTGAAGGCGGGTTTGCGCTTTTCCATGAAGGCGGTGCGACCCTCGATATAGTCGGCACTGGCGAAGCAGGCGGCCACGGCCTTCTCGCAGGCGTCGAGGTCGCGGTTGCTTTCGTCCCTGGTCGTCGCGTTGATGCACATCTTGGCCGCCGCCACCGTCATCGGTGCGTTCTCGCCGATGCGCCGGGCGTAGTCGGCGACATAGGAATCGAGCTGATCGGCTTCCACCAGACGGTTGATCAGGCCCATGGCCAGCGCCTCCTCGGCATCGAAATGCCGGGCGGTGAAGAAGATCTCCTTGGCGAAGGACGGCCCCACCACGTCGGAAAGCGTCTTGATCCCTTCGTAGCGGTAGCCGAGGCCGAGCCGGGCAGCGGGCACGGCGAAGCGCGAGCCCCTGGCGGCGATGCGCAGATCGGTCGCGATGGCGATGCCGACGCCGCCGCCGATGCAGAAGCCCTTGATCTTGGCGATCGTCGGCTTGGTGAAGGTGTTGATGGCCCGCGTCGCGGTGTCGGTCGCCTCGTTGTAGATGCGCGCGCCGTCGCCGGCGCGCTTCTCGCCGAATTCGGAGATGTCGGCACCGGAGACGAAGGCCTTGTCGCCGGCGCCTTCCAGCACGACGCAGCGCACCTCCGGATCGGCGGTGAAGGCATCCAGGATCTTCGGCACCGCCACCCACATGTCGTAGGAGACCGCGTTGTGTCGGGCGGGGTTGTTGAAGATCATCCAGCCGACACCGCCTTCCTTGCGGGCGATCATGCGGTCGGTTCCGGTGTCCATGGTTCTCTCCAGGATTCGCTGAAATCTGATCAGAGCACGCCGCGGCGCTTCAGCTCGGCGACGGCGGCGGCATCGTAGCCGAGTGTCGCCAGGATTTCGGCATTGTGTTCGCCGGCATCCGGTGTCGCGGTGCGGATCTCGCTGGGGGTACGGCTCATCTTCACCGGCTGGTTCACCAGCTCGATCTCGCCGAGGCTCGGATGCTTGACCGGTGCCGCCATGCGCATGTGGCGAACCTGCGGATCGGCGAAGACCTCGTCCACCTTGTAGATCGGGCCGCAGGGAACCCCCGCCTCGTTCAAAAGCTCGATCCACTCCGCCGAGGTTCGCGCCACGATCAGGGCGTCGATATCGGCGTTCAGACGGTCGCGGTGCTTCGAGCGCCCACCGCCATTGGCGTAGTCGGGATTTGCCAGCAGCGCCTCGCCGCCCGCCGCCTGGCAGAAGCGCTCCCAGATCACCTGCCCGGAGGCGGCGATGTTGATATAGCCGTCTTTTGTCCGGAACACGCCGGTCGGAATGCTGGTCGGATGGTTGTTGCCGGCCTGGGGCGGCACCTCCTTGCCGATCAGCCAGCGCGCGGCCTGGAAATCCAGCATCGCGATCTGGGCCTGGAGCAGCGAAGTCTGCACCCATTGCCCCTCCCCCGAGACCTCGCGTTCCAGGAGCGCCGCCAGGATGCCGAAGGAGAGGTAGATGCCGGAGGCGGAATCGGCCACGGCGATGCCGGCCCGGACCGGCCCCTGCCCCGGCATGCCGGTGATCGACATGAGGCCGCCCATGCCCTGGGCGATCTGATCGAAACCGGGACGCAGGTAGTAGGGTCCGTCCTGACCGTAGCCGGAGATGGAGCCGTAGACGATCCGCGGGTTGATCGCCTTCAGGGTCTCGTAGTCGATGCCGAGGCGGCGTTTCACGTCGGGGCGGTAGTTCTCCACCACGACATCGGCCCAGCCGACCAGCCGCTTGAAGATGCCGAGGCCCTCGGAATCCTTCAAGTTGAGGGTCAGCGAGCGCTTGTTGCGGTGGAGGTTCTGGAAATCCGACCCCAGCCGCGGGCCGCCGAGGCCGTCGCCCCCGGTTCCCGCCGCCGGATCCTCGACCTTGATGACGTCGGCGCCCCAATCGGCGAGCTGGCGCACGGCGGTCGGCCCGGCGCGCACGCGGGTCAGATCGAGGACCTTGAAACGGCTCAGTGGGCCTTTGCGTTCGCTCACGTCGGTTTTCCCATCCCCAGAATCTGCCCGCCCACGGCGGCGCGCGGATCGCGCATGGTCCAGCGGCCGGCCTCCACCGTGTGGAAGAACTCCTCCACCAGCTGGTTGAACACCACCGGCTCCTCCAGGTTCGCCGCATGACCCGTACGCGGCAGGACCACGAGGCCGGCCGAGGGGATGGTGCGCTTCAGGAAGACGTTGGCGTCGATACCGGGCTCGTCCTCGTCGCCCAGCACCAGGAGCGTCGGCACGCTGATCCGCTTCAGCTCCGCCTCGAGTGCATAGAGAGAGGGCCGGCGGGCCTGATAGCCCTTCAGCGTATTCGCCGAGCCCAGCGCCGAATGTTCGGAGAAGTAGCGATAGCTCTCGCGGAAGCCGCGCGGGTCCTTGTTCTGGAACTGCACCCGGGAGGGGCTCAGCATGTAGGACTTGGCAACCTCGGCCATGCCTTCCTGCTCGAGCCGGGCGGCGGTCGCCTCCGCCTCGCGCTGGAACTGCTGGTGCACGGCGGGCGCGGCGCCGTAGCCGACGCCGACCACGACCAGCGAGGAGGCCAAGTCCGGAAACCGGATGCCGAAATGCAGCGCGGCGAAGGCGCCCATGCTGCAGCCGACGACATGCGCCTTTTCGATCTTCAGGTGACGGAGCACGCCGGCGATATCGTCGGTCGCCTGGTCCTGGCCGTAATCCGACATCGCCGCCGGCACGTCGGACGGCGGATAGCCACGCGCGTTGTAGGCGATGGTGTGATAGCGCCGGGAGAAATGCCGCAGCTGCGGTTCCCAGCTGCGCAGGTCGCCTGCGAATTCATGCACGAAGACGACCGGATGGCCGGTTCCGGCCTCCTCGTAGTAGAGCCTGATGGCTCCGACCTCGGCGAAGGGCATCGGTCTCCTCACATGGCGCTGATGCCGCCGTCGATGGCGAGCTCGGCACCGGTGATGAAGCTCGATTCGTCGGAGGCGAGAAAGAGGATCGGATAGGCCACCTCGGACGCCTTGCCCACGCGGCCGATCGGCACCTGACGGGCGAGCTTGTCCAAGGCGACTTCGGTGCCGAAGCGTTCCTTGTACTTGTCGAGAATGGGGGTATCGATGAAGGTCGGGTGCACCGTGTTGCAGCGGATGCCGTTCCTCACCTTGGCGCAATAGAGCGCCACCGATTTCGAGAACAGCCGCACGCCCGCCTTGGCCGAGTTGTAGGCCGCCATGTTATGGCCGGCGATGATACCGGCGATGGAGGAGATGTTGACGATCGACCCGCCGCCCGACTTGTGGATGGCGGGGATGGCCGCCTTGCAGCCGAGGAACACACCGTCGAGGTCGATGGCATGCACCTTCCGCCACTCCTCCAGCTCGATCTCCATCACGTTCTTGGAAAGGCCAATGCCGGCCGACTGCACCAGGATATGGAGCGCGCCGAATCGCTCGACAGTGGACTTCACAACCGCCTTCCACTCGTCCTCGCTGGTGACGTCATGGCGGAAGAAGGCGCAGTTCGGTCCCAATTCCTTCGCCACCGCCTCGCCCGCCTGGGCGTTGATGTCGGTGATGGCGACCTTGGCCCCTTCGGCGAGGAAGAGCCGGGCGGTTTCCCGCCCGAGCCCCGATGCACCGCCGGTGATCAGCGCGACCTTGCCCGCGATGCGGCCAGCCACGATCAGACTTCCTTCAGGCGCAGGATCGAGGGCTTGCCGTCCATGTACTCGCCCATCTTGCGCCCCAGCTCCTTGAAGTGAGCCGAAGCGCGATGGGCCTCCACCGCTTCCTGGTCCTTGTAGCGCTCCATGAACACATAGGTCTGCGGCTCCTCGCCCTTGTGCAGGACATAGAGCAGGCAGCCCGGTTCATTGGCGTTCACCTTTCCCGCCAACTCCTTGGCCACGGCTTCGAACTGGGCTTCCTGGCCCGCCTTGATCTTCAAGGTTGCGACAACTCCGAGCATGCTCATTTCCTCCTGTGGATTGTTGGTTGATCGGATCTCACGGGTTCCGGGCGGAAAGCAGATCCTTCACCTGCAGCTCGGTGATCTGCTCTTCCAGGTCGGCGACGGCACGCTCGAGTGCGCTCACCGCCTCGCGCGACAGCCGCAGCTCTTCCTCGAGCACGGCCACCGCGAGGCGGCCGGCCTCGGCCGCCGGATCGGGCAGGCCCACCAGACGCTGGGCGAAGCGGCGCACGGCGGAAGCCGTGGGCAGCGCGGCGAGGCGGACGCGGCCCTCGCGTTCCAGCACCACCCAGCCCTCGCCTTGCGGTTCCGCCATCAGCCGGCCGGAAACCAGCCCAGCGCCGTCGGCGGTCCAGCCGAAGGCCAGGAGCTCGTCACGGCCGGAACCGGCGAGATCGTCTTCGGAAGTGTCTGTGATGCCCATAACGGACTTTCGAACCGGAACCTGTCATGGAGTCTGCCTGCTGACGGGCCGCTTGCCAACCTGCCGGCTCTTCATCACATTGCCCGCATCCTTTCACCACTTCATGCAAGACCTGATGCTCCGCTTCACCCGCCATGGCCGCAACGGTGTCGACACCATCACGGTCGAGATCGAAAATCTCATCGTCTCCGGCTGGACCGGCCGCGACGAGGCTGTTCTGCGGCACCATATCGAGGAATTGAGCCATCTGGGCGTCCAGGCGCCAAGCGAAATTCCCCTGTTCTATCGGATGGGCGCGCGCATCATCGACCAGGCCGAGCATATACAGGTCGTGGGCGACGATACGTCCGGCGAAGTGGAGCCGGTCATCATCTCACTGGCCGACGGCCTATGGGTGGGCGTGGGTTCGGATCATACCGACCGCAAGGCCGAGGCCTGGTCGGTGGCGCTGTCCAAGCAGCTTTGCCCCAAGGTGCTGGGTCCCGATCTCTGGCGCTTCGAGGATGTGCAGCCGCACTGGGACAAGCTGGAACTTCGTTCCTACGCCACGATCGACGGCGAGCGAGTTCTGTACCAGTCGGGCCTGGCGCAGGCGATCCGGAGCCCGCGCGACCTGTTCGACCGCGCCTTCGGCCAGGGCGCCAGCCCGCCACCCGGCACGGCGATGTTCTTCGGCACCATGCCCGCCATCGGCGGCATCCGCCCGGCGGAGCGATTCGAGATCGAGATGAACGACCCCGTCATCGGCCGGAGCATCACGCACGGCTACGATATCGAGGCGCTGCCCCTCATCGCCTAACGCCGCAGCCGGCCGACGATTCCAGTCGGGAAGAAATAGACGCTCAGCACGAAGAGAACGCCCAGCCAGAGCAGCCAACGATCCGGATGGAACAGCTGCGGAAGCAGCGGGATAGCGGCACTGGCCTCGGATACCTGCGCCATCAGCACCTGAAGGTAGTTCTGGGCGAGCGTGAACAGCGCCGCCCCGATCACCGCGCCGTAGAGCGTGCCCATGCCGCCGATCACCACCATCAGCAGAATGTCGATCATGATGGCGAAGCTGAGCGTCGTGTCGGGGCCGGTGTAGCGCAGCCAAAGCGCCATCAGTACGCCCGCGAGCGTCGCCATGCCGGCCGAGAGGCAGGTGGCGATCGAGCGATAGACGACGACGCGGTAGCCCAGCGCCTCGGCCCGAAAGTCGTTCTCGCGGATCGCCTGCAGCACCCGGCCGAAGGGCGAGTTCACGACGCGGAGCGCGAGCAGGAAGAGAACCAGGGCGACGGAAAAGACGAGATAGTAGCTCAGGATCTTCCCGGTGATGGCGACGCCGAACAGCGGCTCCTCCAGCAGCCGGAAGCCCGGACGGAGAACTTCGGGCACGCGGTAGCTGCGGCCGTCCTCTCCCCCCGTCAGCCATGACAACTGAGAGGCGAGCACGGCGAAGGCGGAAGCGACGGCGAGCGTGATCATGGCGAAGAAGATGGCGCGCACCCGCAGCGAGAGCAGCCCGATCAGAAGCGCCAGCACCACAGACACGGCGAGCGCGGCGATGATGCCGAGCGCCATGGGTCCCCATTCCGGCCCGAAGCCGTAGAGCGCGATCGACACGCCATAGCCGCCGATGCCGTAGAACATGGTATGGGCGAAGGAGACGATGCCGGTATAGCCCAGCAGCAGATCGTAGCTCGCCACCAGCACGATGAAGACGCAGATCTTGGCGGCGACGTTCAGCGGCTGCGCCCCCGGAAACAGGAATGGCGCGAAGGCGAGCCCGACGAGGATCGCGAGCAGAATCGCCGCCAGCAGGCGCGAGCGCGGAAAGTCGCCGGAGAAGAGACTGTTCATCGCTTGGCCACCGGATAGAGGCCCTGCGGCCGCCAGAGCAGCACGATCACCATGAGCAGGATGTTGGAGATGAGCGCCAGCTTCGGTGCCAGGAAGCCGGTGTAGTTGGCAATGAGCGCCACCAGCAGCGAACCGATGAAGCAGCCGCCGATCGAACCCAGGCCGCCGACGATGATGACGATGAAGATCAGCACGTTCACCTCCATCCCCATGCCGGCGGTCAGCGTCTGGCGATAGAAGGCCCACATGACGCCGCCGAGTCCGGCAAGCGCCGATCCGGCGATGAAGACGCCGACGAAAAGCTGGCGGATGCGATAGCCCAGCGCCTCCACCATCTCTGCATTTTCCACCCCGGCACGGATCAGGAGGCCGATCTTGGTGCGGTTGAGCACCAGGTACATGGCGGCGAAGACCAGCAGGCCCAGCACCACGGCGATGACGCGGTAGCGTTCCACCGCCGCCTCGCCGAAGATGAAGGAGCCGCGGAAGGTGGTCGGCAGGCTGATCGGGATGGGGCTCGCCCCCCAGACGACGTGGATCATCTGCTCGGCGACGATCAGGCCGCCCATGGTGATCAGGATCTGCTTCAGGTGCTGGCCGTAGACCGGGCGCACCACCACCCTTTCGAAGGCCCAGCCCAGCGCGCCGGTTCCGGCCATGGCAACGCCGATGCAGGCGAGCAGCACGATGACGTTCTCCACCACCGAGTCAGAGGCGACCCAGGCCGCCATCGGCCCCAGGACCAGGAGCGCCAGATAGGCGCCGATGGAGATGAAGACGCCGTGGCCGAAGTTGATGACGTCCATCAAGCCGAAGACGAGCGTGAGGCCGGAGGCCATCAGGAAGATCATCATGCCCATGGCGAGCGCCGCCACGGTGAGCGTGACCCAGGTGGAGAAGCTGCCGACCAGCGGCAGGGCGATCAGCGCCAGTAGCGGAACGATCGCCAGCGGGATCCAATCGACCTTGGGCTTGGGCGGCAGCGCGACGGCGACGGCGGTCATTGATGCCTATCCATGCTGAGGCCGAGCAGGCGCTGCTGCAGGCCGGCATCCTCTGCGAGTTCGGCCATGGCACCGGCATGAACGATGCGCCCGTCGTCCATGATGGCGACGCTGTCACCCAGCATTTTCGCGGCGGTGAAGTTCTGCTCGACCAGCAGGATGGTTTCACCCGCCGCCTTCAGTTCACGGAAGGCGCTGATCATGTTCATGATGATGGCGGGCGCCAAACCCTTGGTCGGCTCGTCGACGAGGAGGAGTTCGCGCGGCTCGATGATGGCGCGCGCGATGGCCAGCATCTGCTTCTGGCCGCCCGACAGCACGCCGGCCGCCAGCGACCAGAAGGTTTCGAGCGCCGGGAACAGGCCGAAGATCCAGCGCAGGCGCGCCTCATCGATATCGCCGCTCCGGGCCGCCAGGATCAGGTTCTCGCGCACCGTGAGGTCGGCGAAGATACCCATGTTCTCCGGCACGTAGGCGATGCCCCCTTGTGCGATGTCGGGCGTGGCGGCGGCGGTTATGTCCTGGCCTCGGAAGCTGATGCGGCCCTGGCTCGCCTTCCAGAGACCCATGATGGTGCGGAGCGTGGTCGACTTGCCGGCCCCGTTGCGGCCGAGCAGCATTGTGAGTTCGCCCCGCGGCACGAGCAGGTCGACGCCATGCAGGATGTGGTATCGGCCGATGTGGGTATGCACGCCTTCCAGGCGGAGCAGAGCATCGCTCATTCCGCCACCTCCAGCCCCAGATAGGCCTGCTGCACGATGGGCGAGGCGATCACCACCCCCGGATCGCCATCGGCAACCAGGGCGCCGTTGTGCAACACGATGATGCGGTCGGCGAGCGATCGCACCACATCCATCTTGTGCTCGACCAGGAGAATCGTCTTGCTGCCCTTCGCCTTGATGCCGGCGATCAGGTCCAGCACGGTCGGCACCTCGTCCACGCCCATGCCGGCCGTCGGCTCGTCGAACATGAAGACGTCGGGATCGAGGGCGAGCAGCAGGGCCACCTCGAGCTTGCGCTGGTCGCCATGCGACAGCGCGGCGGCGGTCGCGTCACGCCGCTCGGTCAGCTTCACGTCGGCGAGGAGGCCGTCCGCCGCCTCGATCAGGTCGCGGCGATGGCTCCACATGTGCCGGAGGTCGAGACCCGCCCCGGCACGGCTCTGCACGGCAAGGCGTACGTTCTCGATCACGGTGAGATTGGGAAACAGGTTGGTCAGCTGGAAGGCGCGCCCCAATCCGGCCTTGGTGCGGGCCGAGGCCGGGAGACCGGTCATCGGCCGGCCGTGCAGCAGGACCTCGCCCGCCGTCGCCCGCAGCTGGCCGGAGATGAGGTTGAAATAAGTGGTCTTGCCGGCGCCGTTCGGTCCGACGATGGCTGTCAGCGTGCCGGGATGGAAGGCGCAGGACACGGCATCCACGGCCACGTGGCCACCGAAGCGTATGGTGAGATTGCGGGTTTCAAGCGCGGGGGCGATTGTCATCGCTGCAACGGATGAAGCGGGAGCGGCGGACAGCCGCCGCTCCCGGATGACGGGACGATCAGCGCTTGTTGCGGATCGGGATCGGCATCTTGTCGGCCGGAATCACCTGCACGAGGTCGAGCAGGTCGTTCTCGTTCACCCCTGCCCCCTTCACCTTGAAGTGGAACATCGGCTGCAGCGCCTGGTGGTCTTCCTTGCGGAAGGTCATCGGGCCCTTCGGCGTGTCGAAGGTCATGCCTTCCATCGTGGCGATCAGCTTCTCGGTGTTCGTGCTCTTTGCCTTGTCGATGGCGGTGTAGACCGCGGAGGCAGCGGCGAATCCGCCCGCGGTGAAGAAGTCGGGCGGTGAATTGAACCGGGCCATGTGCTCCTTCACCAGCCACTCGTTCAGCGCGTTCTTGGGGAAGTCGTAATAGTAGTAGACGGCCCCTTCCATGCCCGGGACGGTGCGATAGGGCTTCATGGCGGGCAGGATGTTGCCCCCGGGCGCAAGCTCGATGCCGAACCGCTCGGGCTTCAGGTCGGCGATCTTGGCGAAGGGGTGCGGGCCGGCCCAGATGATGGCGATGATCTTCTTGCCGGGCTTGTCCTTCAGCGCATCGAACATGCGCTGGGCAGAGGCGGTGAAATCGGTCGCCGCCTGCGGCGCATACTCCTCGAAGGCGACCTTGGCGTTCGGGCGAAGCGCGGCGAGCGCGGCCTTCATGGCGGCGACGCCGTCGCGGCCGAAGGCGTAGTCCTGTGCCAGCGTGGCGATATGAACCTCGCCCGTCGCCGGCACGGAAGCGGCGCCGGCATAGGCGTCCTGGGTCGAATTGCGGCCGGTGCGGAAGATGTAGCGGTTCCACTTCTCGCCGGTGATCGCATCCGCGACGGCGGGTTCGACGATCAGGATCTTCTTGTACTCCTCGGCCACCGGCAGCATGGCGAGCGCCGCGGCGGAGGATGTGGTGCCGACGGCGATGTCGACATTGTCGTCGCCATAGGCCTGTTCCAGGAGCGACTTCGCGAGATCCGGCTTGATCTGGTCGTCCTTGACGATGACCCTGATCTTGCGGCCGTTCAGCGTCATCGAGCCCTGCGTCAGGTATTCCAGCCCCATCATGAAGCCGGCCTCCGTCTGCTTGGCATAGGCCTCGAGGGCGCCCGTCTTGCCGGCGATGAGTGCGATCTTGATGTCCTGGGCCCCGGCGGCGGAAGCCGCGAATGTGCCGGCGAGTGCCATGGCGCCGAGGGCGCCGGCGAAGCGCAACATGCGTTTTCTCCCTTCGTGACGGTGGATTGCCGGTTCAAGGGCGGTGGTCGCATGATCAATGCCGTTTCGGATCATCGCAGTCGCCTCCCCTTGTCCCGCCGTGAGCTGAACCTGACGGGTGATTCAGGTTTCAGGCGACGGTATCGCGCGCGCCGGTCTCCGTCAAGATGGCCCAGATGGCCTGATACCGATTGACAAGTGGATGCATGTGCGGCGTTCTTACATGACGCCTCATTCAGGTTTCAGATGGCTGTTGGCAAACGCACGCTTCCTCCCCCCAAGACCGGCCGCGGCGAGGCGACCCGGCGGAAGATTCTCGATGCCGCGCGTCGCGAGATCGGGCGCAAGGGCTTCAACGAGGCATCGATCAGCACGATCACGGCCGAGGCCGGGGTCGGCCAGGGCACCTTCTATATCTACTTCCGCAGCAAGGAAGAGGTGATGCGCGAGCTGGTCGGCGACATGGGACGCACGTTGCGGCACAAGCTCACCGAAGCGATCGGGAACGCTACCGACCGCATCGATGCCGAGCGTCGCGGCCTCCTCGCCTATCTGCAGTTCGCCCGCAAGATGCCCGCGATCTACCGGCTGGTCGAAGAATCGCAGTTCGTCGATCCGGCGATCTACCGGCAGTACTACACCGACTTCGCCCGATCCTACCGCAAGGGTCTGCTCGACGCCGCGAAAAGGGGCGAGATCACGCAAGGCGACGCGGAGGTGCGGGCCTGGGCCCTGATGGGGATGGCGGTCTTCCTCGGCCAGCGCTACGGGGTGATCGACACCCGGACGCCGCTCGGCCCCGTAGTCGACGAGGCGGTCGGCCTGATCGCCGACGGCATCGCCGCCAAGCCTCAGTCGCTGCTGCCCAAACCCAGCATCGCCAGCGCCAGATCCGCATAGCGGTCGGCGACCTCGGCGGGCGCCGCCTCGCCCTCGGGGCGGAACCAACTGGCCACCGCGGTACACATGGTCAGGATGGCAAGCGCCGCCTCTGCGGGATGCGGGCAGGTGAAGACACCCGATGCCAGGCCCTCCGCGATTACGCCCTTCAGCACGGCGCCGGCGCGGTCGCGCAAGGCAACCATCTCGGCGCGATCCTCCGCCTCGAGGCTGCGCAGTTCGGAATTGCCGACGAAGGCCTCGGCCTGGCGCTCGGTATGAAGGCGGACATGGGCGCGGACGATGGCGGCGAGGCGATCCGCGGGAGCCGGCCCCGCCTTGTCGCGGGCAGCCTCCATGGCGGAAATCAGATCCTCGGTCACCCCGGTCATGATCGTCTTCAGGAGATCGACCTTGGAGGGGAAGTAATAGTAGGTGGCGGAAATGCTGGCCCCGGCGCGCGCAGCGATGTCGCGCATGGAAGTGCCGTGGAAGCCCTGCCTCACGAAGGTGTCCAGGGCCGCCTTCAGCAGGGCCTCGCGTCCCAGGGCACCGGGTTCGGCTTCGGTCGCGACGGAAGCACCGCTTCCCGACGTTCGCCGCACTTTCACTACCACGCCAGACTGCTCCGATTCTGGAAGGCCGTGATCATAGCCGATCGGAGGTGTGAATGCGGCAGGGAAGCTTGCATTCCACTCCTAACCCACCAATGAACGGCGATAGATCGCCTCGGCATGGACATCGGCGGCATCGAGCACCGGGAAGCCGGGGTCTTCGCCCTGGAAGGCCAGGAACAGGTCGGTGCCGCCGAGTAGGACGGCTTCCGCGCCTTGCTGGCGGCAGAGCCTGGCGCCAACTTCATGGAAGAAGTCGCGCTGGGCTTCGGTGATGCGGCCGATGCCGGCCATGGCGACGTAGGTGTCGTGTACCTGGCCCAGGAGGTCGCCTTCCGGCACCACGATCCGGGCCGACTTGATATGGCCGTAGAGGCCGGTCGACATCACCACCCGGGTGCCGAGGATGCCGATCGCCTTGATGCCCTTGCCCCTGATCTCATTCGCCACCGGCGCCAGGCCGTTCAGCATCGGCAGCGGCGCGATCGGTTCCAGTTCATCGATGCAGAAATGCCCACCCATGGAGGTGACGGCGGCGGCTTCCGCTCCCGCCGACTTCAATCGGCCGACCAGGCGGGCAAAGATCTCGGCCTGCGCCTTCGCATTGCCGGCAACCAGGTTGGCCGACATCTGCTTGACGTCGGCATGGACGATAGTGATTTCCGGCACCGTGCCGGCGGCGGCATGGCGATCGATCAGACCGCGATAGTAGAAATCCGTCGCGGCCGGCCCGATCCCGCCGATCAATCCGATATGCATGGAAGTGCGCCCTCGTGCGAGAGGCGCACTCAACCCCATCGCCGCGGGCGCGTCTACTCAGCCGCCTGCGCCTGGCTGGTCCGCCGGCCGACACCGTGGCGCAGCAGTTCACCCGAGAAGGTTTCGGTCTGCTTGTCGTCGCGGATAGTCACTTCGCCGTTCACCAGGATGTAGCGGTAGCCCTTGGCCCGCTGGATGCGCCGCCATTCGCCTCCCGGCAGGTCGTGCACGATCTCCGGCGCCAGCACTTCCAGCTTCTCGTAGTCGTAGACGACGATATCGGCCGGGGCGCCCTTCTTCAGCACGCCGCGATCCTCGAAACCGGCGAACTGCGCCGGCAGCGCGGCGAGGCGCCAATGCGCTTCCTCGAGGCTGATCATGCCGTGCTCGCGCACCACCTTGCAGATGGTCTCGGTCGGGTAGCGGCCGGCGGTCAGGAACTTGGTATGCGCACCACCGTCGGAGACGCCGAACAGGATGTAGGGATCGGCCACGATCTCGCGCAGATTCTCGATCTTGCCATTCGGCGGAGCGGCGAAGAACTCGGTCTTCAGGTCCTCTTCCACCGCCATGTCCAGCATGACGTCGACCGGGTGCTTGCCCATCTTCTGGCCCGCGAGGGCGAGGCTGTGATCAAGCCACTGCTTGTTCTTCTCGAGCCGGGGTCCGGTGATGACGATATCCGGCAGCGGGCCGGTGGCCGTCTTCGGCATCAGGTCCTTCAGCAACTGGCGGCGGGCCGGATCGCCCAGTTTCTGCTTCTTCTCCTCCAGCGTGCCCGTCGTCGCCTCGCACCAAGCCTGGGCGTCGTCGAACAGGTTCCAGTCCTCGAAGGTGAAGGCGAAGCCGGCATCGGTGGTGAGACCCTGGCCGACCACACGGATGCCTTTCTCGCGGCAGCTCTGCAGCCAGGCGAGCACACGGCGATGGATCTCGGGGCGGTGGTCGAAGGCCTGAACCACGTTCATGATCATCGGCCGGCCGCTCAGCTCCGATAGCTCCTCGTAGAAGGCCTGGTCGCGAGCGTTGTCGCCCGAGATCATCAGCATCTGCATGAAGCCCTGATTGCGCCGGCGCAGAACCTTCGCCAGTTCGCGGCAGGTATCGTCATGCATCACGTCGGTCGCCATCGGCGTGCCGTCGAAATCCCGCTGCACGGCCGCGGGGCCGGTCGGCATCATGCGCTGGGCCGACCAGCCGCAGCCGCCGGCGTCCATCGCTTCGTTGAGCAGCCGGCAGATCTCCTTGTGCTCGGCATCGGTGGGCTTGCGGCCCGCCTTGGCATCGTCGAAGCCCAGCACCCAGATGAGGAGCGGCCCGATCGGCACATAGGGAAGGATGTTCACCGCCTTCGGCGCGCGGTCGACGCTGTCCAGGAACTCAGGGAAGGTGACCCAGTCCCAGGGCATGCCGGCCTTCATCGAGGCGAGCGGAATGGCTTCCACGCGGGTCATCGACAGCATCGAGCGTTCGCGCATCTCCGGCTTCACCGGGGCGAAGCCGAAGCCGCAATTGCCGATCACCACCGAGGTGATGCCGTGCCAGGAGGACAGCGTGCAGTAGGGGTCCCAGAACAGCTGGGCGTCGTAATGGGTATGCAGATCGACGAAACCCGGGGCCACGATCAGGCCGGTGGCGTCGATCACTTCCGCCGCGTCGGACGGGTCGATATGGCCGATCTCGGCGATCAACCCGTCCTTGATGGCGATATCGCCGCGAAACCGCGGCACCCGCGTGCCGTCGATGATCATGCCGTTGCGGATGAGGCGGTCGTAGCGGGGCATTTCCGTCCCTTGCGCTTCTTGTTTGAACGAACGTTCGATAATCTATCGGAAAGCGCGCTGCCTGTCGAGCGGAACGATGGCTATTTCTCGAAATCGAGTCCCATCGCCTGGTAGCGCTCCGGATCGTCCTGCCAGTTCTCGCGCACCTTCACGAACAGGAAGAGGTGCACGCGCCGGTCCAGCACCTTTTCCATCTCCGCCCGCGCCGCGGCGCCGATCGCCTTCACGGTGCGGCCGCCCTTGCCAAGGACGATCGCCTTGTGATTGTCGCGGGTGATGTAGATCGTCTGCTCGATCCGCACATCGCCCTTCTTGCCATCCTTCCAGCCTTCGGTCTCCACATGGGCGGCATAGGGCAGTTCCTGGTGCAGCTTCAGGAAGACCTGCTCGCGGGTGATCTCGGAAGCGAGGAGGCGCTCGGACATGTCCGCCGCCTGGTCTTCCGGATAGAGCCACGGCCCTTCCGGCATCATCGCCGCCAGCGTCGTCTTGAGCTCCGCGACCCCGTTCCCGGTGAGGGCGGAGATCATGTAGATCGCGTCGAAGGGAAAGGCCTCGCTGAAGCGGGCGGCGAGGTCGAGCAGCTTCGGCTTGTCGATCGCATCGATCTTGTTCAGGGCCAGCGCCGCCGCCCGCTTCGACGACTTGAGGCCGGCGATCACGCCCTGAGCCTCCTCGTCGAGGCCTCTCTGGCTGTCGATCAGCACCACCACCCGGTCTGCGTCCTGCGCCCCGGTCCAGGCAGCCCGCACCATGGCCCGGTCCAGCCGGCGCTTCGGCGCGAAGATCCCCGGCGTGTCGACGAAGACAATCTGGGTCTCGCCCTCCATCGCGATGCCGAGCACGCGGGTACGCGTCGTCTGCACTTTCGGCGTGACGATGGCGACCTTGGAGCCGACCAGCAGGTTCAGCAGCGTGGACTTGCCCGCATTGGGCGGCCCGACGATGGCGACATAGCCGCAACGCTTGCTCATGGATCCGATCTTCTGTTTGCGTGCAGGCCCAGGAGAGCCGCTGCCGCCGCCTGTTCGGCTGCTCGCTTCGAGGTGCCCTCGCCGATCACGGGCGGAAGGCCGTCGACCGCGACCGCGACGCGGAAATGCGGGTTGTGATCCGGGCCACTGCGGCTCTCGACGACATAGCGCGGCTGCCCCCGGCCGGCGACATGAGCCCATTCCTGCAGGGCATTCTTGGGGTCCTTGGCCGCCGCTCGCTCGAGCGCGAGGAAGGTTTCCCATCTCGCCAGCACGAAGCGGCGCGCCGCCTCCAGACCACCGTCGAGATAAAGCGCCGCCACGATCGCCTCGCAGGCGTTTTCGAGATTGGCGAGGCGATCGGCCCCCCCCGCCTGCCGCTCGCCGACGGAAAAGCTGAGCAGCGGACCGATCGCCAGTTCGCGTGCCACCGCCGCCAGTGTCTCGCCCCGCACCAGCGCGCTGAAGCGGCGTGACAACTCGCCCGCGGCCGCCTCCGGAAAGCGCCGATGCAATTCATCGGCGATCACGACCCCCAGCACCCGATCGCCCAGGAACTCGAGCCGGTCGTAGTTCCGTCCCGGCCGGCCTTCGAGCGCGCTGGGATGCGTGAGCGCCTCTTCCAGAAGGCCGATATCGGCAAAGTCGTGGCCCAGGCGTCGGCTCAGGTCGCGGAGTAAATCGGTCCTGCTCACTTTACGAAGGAGACGAGACGGGAGAAGCGGATGGCGAATGGCCAATTCCAGATCTCCCAGAACCGCGCGCTGCCGTCGTGCGAGAAGAAGATCAGATCGGCGCGGCCGACCAGGTTCACCGCCGGAATGAAACCCACGCCCTCGCGGTCACGCGGGAAGCGCGAATCGAGAGAATTGTCCCGGTTGTCGCCCATCGCGAAGTAGTGGCCGGGCGGCACGACCAGCACATCGGTGTTGTCGCCCGAACTGTCGTAGAGGTCGAGCACATGGTAGCTCTTGCCGCTCGGCAGCGTCTCGATATAGCGGCGCACCCGCTGTTCGCGCCCGGATTCCCGCAGTACGTAGTCATCGACCTGCTTGCGCGGCACGGGCTGGCCGTTCAGATAGAAGACGCCCTGCCGCATCTGGATCCGGTCTCCCGGGACACCCAGTATCCGTTTGATGTAATCGGTCGAATTGTCGCGCGGCAGCTTGAACACCGCGACATCGCCGCGCTCCGGTTCACTCTGCAGGATCCGGCCAGGCAGGAGCGGCAGGCCGAATGGCAGCGAGTAGCGGCTGTAGCCGTAGGAAAACTTGGATACGAACAGATAGTCCCCGACTTCGAGCGTCGGCAGCATCGATCCCGACGGGATGTTGAAGGGTTCGAACATGAAGCTGCGGATGCCGACGGCGATCAGCACCGCATAGACCACCGTGCGGATCGTCTCGACGAAACCGCCCTTATCCGCCTTCTTGGCTGCCATCATTTTTCGTTGGGGGAAGGTTGAGGGGTGAGCGCACCCGCGAGCGGGCGCATGAAGCCGGTCGGAGCCATGCCTGTCAAGCCGGCGCCGTGAGCGAGGTCATCGGAACGGCCGAGATGATGACGATGGCCTGGGCCTGCGGATCGTCGTCGGTGATCGACAGGTCGATCTGCGCCTGCATACCGTGCGGGGTGATCTCCTGCAGGCGCCTCAGCGCCCCGCCGGTCAGGGCGAGGGTCGGCTTGCCGGAGGGAAGATTGACCACACCCATATCGCGCCAGAAGACCCCTCGCCGGAAGCCGGTGCCGAGTGCCTTCGAGCAGGCTTCCTTCGCCGCGAACCGCTTCGCATAGGAAGCCGCGCGATTGGCCCGCCGATCGGACTTCCGGCGTTCCACCGGGGTGAAAATGCGATCCAGGAATCGATCGCCGAACCGGGCGATGGACTTCTCGATCCGCCGGATGTCGATGATGTCGTTGCCGAGGCCGAGGATCATCTATGCACCGTCACGCGACGATCGGCCCGGCCGCGGCCCTGGCCTCATCCATCAATGCCCGCATGCGGGTGATGGCGCGATCGAGCCCGGTGAAGATCGCTTCGCCGATCAGGAAATGCCCGATGTTGAGCTCGCGCACCTCCGGAATGGCGGCGATCGGACCCACTGTGTCGAAGGTGAGCCCGTGGCCGGCATGGCATTCGATGCCGAGTTCGGCCGCGAGGCGGGCCGCCTCGCGGATCCGGGTGAGGTGACGCGCCTGTACCGCCCCGGTCGTCTCGCAATAGGCGCCCACATGCAGCTCCACCACCGGTGCGCCGAGCGCCTTCGCCACCATGAGCTGCACGCGCGAAGGTTCGATGAACAGCGAGACGCGGATGCCGGCATCGTTCAGCCGCGCGATATAGGGCGCCAGATGCGCATGCTGGGCCGCCACGTCGAGGCCGCCCTCCGTGGTGCGCTCCTCGCGCTTTTCCGGCACCAGGCAGCAGGCATGCGGCTTGTGGCGCAGTGCTATCGCCAGCATTTCCTCGGTCGCGGCCATCTCGAGGTTGAGCGGCAGCACGATCTCCTCCGACAGGCGGCGGATGTCGTCGTCGGAAATGTGTCGGCGATCCTCGCGCAGATGCGCGGTGATGCCATCGGCACCGCTCTCAGCCGACAGCTTGGCCGCGCGCACCGGATCGGGCAGCGCGCCGCCGCGGGCGTTCCTGATCGTGGCCACGTGGTCGATGTTCACGCCGAGGCGCAGACGATTGGCATTCATGGCTTCAGCCCCTCGCCCGCTCGACCGAGGAAATCATCGGGCTGGCCCTGAGCGCCGCGATGATGTTGGTCAGGTGCTTCACGTCCTTGACCTCGAGGTCGAGCGCCATCTCGAAGAACTCCGTCGAGCGATTGGTGATGCGCAGGTTGTTTATATTCGCCTTGTAGCGCGCAATCACCGTGGTGAGCGCGGAAAGCGCACCGGGCTCGTTGGTGACGACCGTGTGGATGCGGCCGGTGAACCGCTGATCGTCCGCTTCGACATCGCGGTCCCAGGCCACATCGAGCCAGCGGTCGGGCTGGTCGACCAGCTGTTCCAGCGTGTCGCAGTCGATGGTGTGGATGGTCACGCCCCGGCCGGTGGTGACGATACCGACGATCCGGTCTCCGGGCAGCGGATGGCAGCATCCGGCGAAGTGGAGCGCCATGCCGGGGATCAGACCGCGGATCGAGACGGCGGAATCGCCCTTCGCCGCCCGGGCACGGGCCCGGGCGAGCGATACCACCTTCTCGTCGGCGCTCTGTTCCACGTCGCGACCGGGGAAGATCGCATGCATCACGGAGCGGTCGTGAACCGACCCGTCGCCGAGCGCCACGTAGACGTCCTCCACCGTCTTCATCTTGAGGGACTTGACGGCGGCATCGACGGCTTTTTCGGCGAAGGTCTCTCCCGCCTCCTTGAAGGCCTTCTGCAGGATCTGGCGGCCGAGGGCGGCATACTCGTCGCGCTGCTGGTTGCGGATGAAGCGGCGGATGCAGGCCCGCGCCTTGCCGGTGACGACGAAACTCTCCCAGGTCGGAGACGGGGTCTGCGTCTTCGAGCGCAGGATCTCGACCTGGTCTCCGTTGGCGAGCTCGGTCCTGAGCGGCACCAGCCGCCCGTTCACCTTGGAGCCGACACAGGTATCGCCGACATCGGAGTGGACGGCATAGGCGAAGTCGACGGGCGTCGATCCGCGCGGAAGCGAGAAGAGATCCCCTTTGGGCGTGAAGCAGAACACCTGGTCCTGGAACATCGAGAGCTTGGTGTGTTCGAGGAACTCTTCCGGGTCCTCGGCCTGTTCCAGGATCTCGAGCAGTTCCCGCAGCCAGCGGTACTGCTGGCCCTCGCCCTCGGCCGTCACGATGCGCTGCTTGTAGCGCCAATGCGCGGCGACGCCGACCTCGGCGATCTCCTGCATTTCGGTCGAGCGAATCTGCATCTCGATCCGGTAGCCCTCCGGGCCGAGTACCGTGGTGTGGATCGACCGGTAGCCGTTCGGCTTGGGCGTCGAGACGTAATCCTTGAACCGCCCCGGAACCATCGGATAAGCCGCGTGGACCACGCCCAGCGCCTTGTAGCAGGCCTCGATATCGGCGACGACGATGCGAAAGGCCACGATGTCCGACAGCTGCTCGAAGGCGACGTCCTTGGATTGCATCTTGCGCCAGATCGAGACCGGCCGCTTCTGCCGGCCCGAGATCCAGGATTCCACGCCGGCATTCGCCAGCGTGCGCTTCAATTCGTCCTCGATGCGGGTCACGAAGCTGCCGTCGGTGCCACGCAGATACTCGAGGCGGCTCAGGATCGAGGCACGCGCGTCCGCGTGCAGTTCGCCGAAGGCGATGTCTTCGAGTTCGTCTTTCACCTCCTGCATGCCGATACGCTCGGCCAGGGGCGCATAGATCTCCACCGTTTCGACGGCGATACGCTTCCTCTTGTCGGGATCCTTGATGTGCTGCAGCGTCCGCATGTTGTGCAGCCGGTCGGCGAGCTTGACCAGCAGCACGCGGATGTCGTTCGACATGGCGAGGAGAAGCTTGCGGAAATTCTCAGCCTGCTTGTTCCGCTCGGACTGGATCTCGAGGCGGGAGAGCTTCGTCACTCCGTCGACGAGCTTGGCGATCTCGACACCGAACAGCTTCTCTATCTCGGCATAGGTGGCGACCGTATCCTCGATCGTGTCGTGCAGAAGCGCCGTCGCGATCGTCGCGGTGTCGAGCTTGAACCCGGTCAGGATCGCGGCGACTTCGAGCGGATGGGAGAAATAGGGATCGCCGGAGGCGCGCTTCTGCGAACCATGCGCCTTGAGCGAGAAGACATAGGCGCGGTTGAGAAGATCCTCGTCGGCATCCGCGTCATAGGAGAGGACGCGCTCGACCAGTTCGACCTGGCGGATCATGCGCCGAAGCCCCTCACCTCAAACACCAACGGCCGCACCCGACCGGGCACGGCCGCGATGTCGTGAGCACGGGCGCGGTTGGTGGGAAAGCGGCTGGCCTCAGGCCAGCCCATCCGAGGCTTCGTGATCTTCGAAGTCGTTTTCGTCGATCACTTCCTTCTTCTCGCCCTGGGCGGTACCCACCCATTCGTCGGCGATGGTGAGGCGTGTCGCCATATCGTCCTCTTCCGGCTCGTCCACCTCGACGCGCTTCTGCAGGCCGTTGACGACACCGAGGCGCAGGTTGTCGAGATCGACCGTGCAATCGGCGATCTCGCGCAGCGCCACGACCGGGTTCTTGTCGTTGTCTCGATCCACCGTCAGCGGCGCGCCGGCCGAGACCTGACGCCCGCGCTGGGAGGCCAGCAGAACCAGCTCGAACCGGTTCGGAACCTGAAGGATGCAGTCTTCTACGGTAACGCGGGCCATGGCGGTCGCGGTCCTTATGCGGAAAAAGCGGGATTTGGGAGGTAGATAGCGCCGAAAGCCGCCGATTGCAATTGTCGAGCCGTCATTCCGGCCCTGCTTCCAGCGGGACGGTGCCGGCGGGGTCCAGCCCCGCCAGCATCTCCTCCACCGATCGTCCGCTCACCGGATGCACCCAATCCGGCGCCACATCGCGGAGGGGAAGCAGCACGAACGGCCGGTCCTGCATGCGGGGATGGGGCAGGATCAGGCGATCATCCGCCGTCCGGATCACCTCACGGTTGTAGGCGATCAGGTCGAGGTCCAGGACCCGGGCGGCGTTCGCCACCGTGCGCACCCGGCCGAACTCCTCCTCCACCCGCTGCAGCACCGCCAGCAATGCGCGGGGGCCGGCTTCGGTCGATACCCGGATGACGGCGTTCACATAATCCGGTTGGTCCGATGGTGGCCAAGCGGGCGAACGATACCAGCGCGACAGGGCGAGTGCATCGACCCCCAGCATGCCCAGCCGCATTCCGGCAGCGATCAGCGTCTCCCGGGGAGAGCCGAAGTCAGGTGACGCCAGATTGGCGCCGAGCGCGATCAGGATGCTCATGGCGAGGGGAACCTGACGGCGCCGCGGCGCCCGCGCAAGCGGCAGCAGCCCGCCTGCGCCGTCGCGCCGTCCGCCGGCTCGACCATAGAAAGAGTCCGGTGCCGACCAGGACCGCCGGAGCGATCCCGGCCAGCAGCATGGCGATCCGGCCGGCGAGTCCCGCGATGTCGCCGGTGTGGAGCGGCAGCACCCATTCATGCAGCAGCCGGCTGCCGGTCGGGCGGGCATCGTTGCGCCGAACCTCCAGCACGGCGCCGGAATGGCGATCGACGAAGACCTGCACGCCGCCATCGGCATAGCGCATGCGGGTATCGTCCGCTTCTCGGAGCCTGATCTGGATGCTGCCGTTGCCCGCGTGCGGCACCTGTATCGTCGTCGGCAGGCCGGCTGGTACAGCGTCGAGCGCTGCCTTCAACGCGGCATCGGGCGTAACGCCCTCCCCCGCGCCGGCGTGCGATTTCGGCGCCGGCGGCGGCGGCCGTATGTCGAAGACCGCCTTGATCGGCGGACGGACATAGCCCGGAAAGACGAGCACGAGACCGGTCAGGGCGGTCAGCATCATCAGGACGGACAAGCCCGCCCCTACGAGCTTGTGGGTGTCGTAGGTGGCCCAATAGCGCCCCTGGCCCCGGCGAATGCGAAAAGCTGCCGCCTTGGTCCGGCCGCGGGGCCACCACAGATACAGACCGCTCGCGCCGAACAGAAGGAAGACGATGCCGAGCAGACCCACCGCCGTCTCCCCCGGCCCGTGCTCGCCCAACAGAAGATGTGCATGCAACCCGATCAGCACCCCGGCGAACCGCTCCTCGGTGACGCGAATGCCGAGCAACCGGCCTGACCACGGATCGACGAATGCCTCCTGGAACGGGCCGCTGTCGTTCCCGAAGCGGTCCTTCATCAGGATCACGTGAGAGCGCCCTGGTTCCGGCGCGAACCTCATGCTGACGAAGGTCGGCGGACGGCCGACATGGGCGGCGACGGCGGTGGCCAGCACATCGCCGACAGCCGCGGTACTCTCACCACGCTCCACGAAATGCAGATCGGGATTGAGCCAGCGATCGATCTCCGGCGCGAAGACCACACTGCTGCCGGTCAGGCCGACGAAGGCCACCGCGAGCCCGAGCAAAAGTCCCGTCCATCGATGCAGCAGCGAGACGACACGGCGCGCCCGCATCTCAGAAGTTCCCCTGGATGGAGAACAGGAAGGTGGTCGGACTGCCCGGCAACAGGAAATTCGCCCGTGTCGGATTCAAGTAGTATTCCTCATCGAAGATGTTCTGGACGTTCAGGCGGAAGGTGTAGTTTTCGAACCGGTAGTAGACGGTGGCATCGGCGCGCAGATAGCCATCCACCTCGAATGTGTTCGCGGCGTTTCCGTAGCGATCGTCGACGAAGAAGACGCCCGCGCCGAAGCCAAGACCGGCGAGATCGCCCGTTCGGAATTCATAGGTCGACCACAGGCTGGCGCTGTGCTTCGGAATTCCGGCCGGCCGCCGGCCTTCGGTGTTGTTGGCGGCCTTCGTGACCCGGGCGTCGGTATAGGCGTACGAAGCGATCAGGCGCCAGCCGGGCGCCAGTTCACCCGCCAAGTCGAATTCGACGCCGCGGCTGCGTTGTTCGCCCGCGCTGATCTGGAAACCCGGATTGGCGAGGTCGGGCGTGCCGACGTTCTGCCGCTCGATCTGGTAGAGCGCGGCATTCGCGGTGAGGCGATCGTCGAGCAGGCCGAGCTTCACGCCGCCTTCCCACAACTCGCCGCGTTCGGGCTCGAGTGTTTCGCCGCCGAAGGAGAGAGGAAAGCCGTTCACCGGCGTGAAGGAGCGCGCATAGGTCGCATAGACCGAGATCGGCTCCGCCACCCGGTAGACCGCGCCCACCCGCGGGCTGAAGGCGAAGTCGTCCTTCACCAACGGTGCTCCCGTGGTGCGCTCCTGCTCCACCCAATCGAACCGGCCGCCGAAGACGAGGGTCAGTGCATCGGAAATCGATATCTGCGCCTGGCCGAAGGCGCCGTAGCTCTTGCGCTCCGTCCCCTGCCGGAACAGCGAGAAGGCGCCGATCGGCGCGGTGTTACCGTAGACCGGGCTGAAGACGTCGATCGGGGCCGCGGCGGCCGAATTGAAGATCGACAGCGTGTCGCGCTTGGCCGCTTCCACCCCGAAGAGAAGCGTGTGCTCCTGGCCACCCAGCCATACTTTCTGGGTCACGTCGACCTGCGCATCAAGATCCTGGAACTCGAAGGCACTGTCGATGATCGAGCGGGTCAGCGTGCGGCCGTCGGCCGCCAGCGCATTGCCCCGGGTGAAGTAGGATTTGTTGCGCGTATCGGCATAGCCGAGACCGGCCCGCAGCGAGGTTGCCTCGGAGAAGGCGTGCTCGACCCGCAGCCGCACCTGCTCCTTGTTGTTCTGCGAACTGTCGGTGGGTTCGCCCAGGAAGCGGTCGCGCGGCACGCCGGCGAGAGGGCCGTTGCCGATCCGGGGAATGCCAACGTCCGGCGTTTGGTCGATGTCGGCCAACTCGACATCGAGGAGCACGACGGTGTCGCCCGTTGGTTTCCACTGCAGCATCGGCGCGATGTGCTTGCGGTCGCTCTCCACCTCGTCGCGGAAACTCTCCGCATGCTCGTATACCGCGTTCAGGCGATAGCCGAAGGCACCATGCTCGTCGAGAGGGCCGCCCAGATCGATGGCACCGCGGGCCAGTCCATGCGCGCCCATGGTGGCGCGGACGTCGAAGGACTGCTCCGCCTGCGGGCGCTTGGTGACGATGTTGATGGTGCCGCCGGGATTGCCCCTGCCGTAAAGTACCGAGGACGGCCCCTTCAACACCTCGATCCGCTGCACGTTGAAGGAATCGAGATCTGCCGAATAGCCGTCACCGTCGGTGAACTCGGTCCGGAGCGCGCCATCCACGAAGAGAGAGGCGCTGAAGCCGCGCGAGAAGAAGGTCTTGCCCTCACCGCCATCGACAAAGACCGTTCCGGATACGTTGCGCAGCGCCTCCTCGACCCGCAGCGCCTGCTGGTCGTCGAACACCGCCCTCGGCACCACCTGGACGCTGGCTGGCACCTTCTCCAGCGGTGTGTCTGTCTTGGTCCCTGCGGAAGTGCGGCGCGCCGAATAGCTGCGGTTCATCTCGCCGCCCGCATCCCGCGTCGAGGTGACCGTGACCGGCGCCAGAACCGTTGCGCCGTCCGAAGCCCCGGGCGCCGCGGTCAGCGCCACGGTCCTCGCATCGGTGAAGGAGAAGAGCAGACCCGTGCCGGACAGCAGGCGAGTGAGTGCCTGCTCGGCGGTGAAGCTGCCGGATACGGCACCGGACAGCCCCCCGATCGCCTGGCCCGACGGGCGGAAGACCTGCACGCCGGTCGCGGCGGTGAACTCCGCCAGCGCCTCGAGCAAGGGCTTCGCCGGCATGTCGAAGCGATGGACGCGGGTCGCATCCGCAGGCACGGCGCCGGTGCCGCTTCCCTGCGCCCGTGCATCCGCTGCCGACAACCCGATCACCATCAGCAGGGCCAGAGGAGAAGTTCCCGCCCGCAGCCGCCTGATCAAAATCACAATCTGTCCCCGCCATCGCCGTTATCGCGAATGAAAGTCATTCGCTCTTCATACAACGGGCGGGATCGATGGATTCCTCATCGCGGCCCGGCGAAATTCTCTCAGCGGTGGATCAGGGTGCCGAAACCGGGGACGCGCGTCGTCTGCAAGCCGAGTGCGGGTGAAAGCGCCGCCAGCACCGCCTCGGGCCGATCGGACTGGAACACGCCGGAAAAGACGGCCCGCCGTGCGGCCGCATCGATCAGCACCACAGGTCCCGCCCCCGCGCGCTCGAGCACGCGGGCAACTTCGCCGAGCGGCGTACCATCGAAGACCAGCAGGCCCTGTCGCCAGGCCAGCGCGACAGCCGGCGCCGATCGCACGATCAGCGGCCGTCCCGCGGCGGCATCGGCGGCCTCTCCGGCCCGCAGTATCACCTCGTCTCCGGCCCGGGACAGGGCAACGAGTCCGCGCTGGACGACCGCCGTCAGCCCACCGTCCAGCCGTGCAACCGAAAAAGCCGTGCCCAGCACCTCGACAGACGCTTCACCCGATATCACACGGAACGGGCGTCCCTCGTCCCGGGCCACATCGACCCATACCCGGCCGCGCAAAAGTCGCAGTTCGCGCCCTCGGATCGTGAAGGCGAGGTCGACTGCGCTGTCGGCATCCAGTTCGAGACGCGAACCGTCGGCGAGCGTGAGCGCCTCGCGCTGTCCGGGGACGGTCGAAAAGTCGGCGAACATCCGCTCGTCCCATCCCGGATCGCGCCACGCAAGGAAGCCGAAAGCGAGAAGGACCGCGGCAGCGAGGCCCGTGGCCGCCGCCAGCACCGGGGCGAGGCGCCTGCGTGCGGGCAGGGCACGATGCCAGCCGTCCCGGCCCAGCGCCTCGACCGCCGGGCCGATAGCCACCCAGAGCTCCGCCGCCTTCTCGAAGGCCGCCGCATGCCGGGCGTCGCCCGCCCACCAGCGCAGGAATGACGAATGATCCGCCGCCGACGCACCGGGATCGTTGAGGCGCACGTACCAGGCTTCCGCGGCCTGCGCGATATCCTCCCGTTCCGCATCGTTCGACCGCTCCATATCCGACCCGTGACCCCGACACCTGTCTCCATTCACAACGGCCCAACGGCCGCGGTTCCTCATCCTCCGGCCGTCCTCAGTCCTCCGGCCTGCTCTGCCGCCAGGCCCGGCAGGCCCGCAATGCCCGGATCATCTCCTTCTCTACCGTGCTGACCGACATTCCCAGCCGGGCGGCGATCTGCGCGTATGTCAACCCGTCCAGCCGGTTCAGCAGCAGGATCTGCCTTGTGCGCTGAGGCAGGGCTGAAAGGGCTTCGTTGAAACCCGCCAGAGCCTGACGGTCGGCGGCGATGCGATCGGGCGCCGGTTCGGACCGAGCGACCTGTTCAACCACCACCGATGCCGCATAGGCACTGCGAACGCTCTGCGCACGCAAGTGATCGATAGCGAGATTCTGTCCGGTGCGAAGCAGGAGGCTGCGGTCCCCGGTGCCAAAGGGCTGCTCCCAAAGTCTGAGCAGCGTATCCTGGGCCAGATCCTCGGCCACGACCGGATTGCGCACGATTCTGCCGATCAGGCGCAACAGCCTCGGCCGCTCCCGCAGAAACACGCGCAGCAGGTCGGTGGATGGCAAAGTCATGATTGCGGATTCACCGCTCGCCCCGTAGGTCCCGGACCCAGAGTAGCTTTAGTGCTATTTATTCTCAATAGCGTGACTGACCGCAGGCCCCGAGCGGGTGGGCCTCCATCGAGGCCGCGCGGCGTCGCGTGCTCGCGGTTCCATGCGTAGCGATCGCTCGGCGGAGAGAGCTCAGGGCCCTCTTGCCTTCGCTCCGCAACCGGCCTATTCCAGCGGTCACGCGTGGGCGCCGATTTCCGCGGACATTCATCTGCCGCAAACCGTGGCTGCCCCATTCAACCTAGAGGACTATGATGTTCTATCCGCAGGAGCGCCTCGCGCTCTTCATTGACGGTGCCAATCTGTATTCCGCCGCCCGCGGCCTGCAATTCGACATCGACTACAAGAAGCTCCTGAAGGAGTTCGCCAGCCGCGGCCGGCTGATCCGCGCCTTCTACTACACCGCCATCATCGAGGATCAGGAGTATTCGCCCCTCCGCCCGCTGGTCGATTGGCTGGACTACAACGGCTATACGCTGGTCACCAAGCGCACCAAGGAGTTCTTCGACGAGAACGGTCGCCGCCGCCTCAAGGGCAACATGGATATCGAACTCGCCATCGACATGCTCGACATGGCGAACCATCTCGATCATGTGGTGCTGTTCTCCGGCGACGGCGACTTCCGGCGCCTGATCGAAAGCGTGCAGAAGAAGGGCGTGCGCTGCTCGGTCGTCTCCACGCTGCGCAGCTCGCCGCCGATGGTGGCCGATGAACTACGCCGGCAGGCCGACCAGTTCATCGAGTTGCAGGACCTGGCGCCCAAGATCATGCGCGACCCCGCCTTGCGCGAACAGGCAATGCAGCAGCGCATGGCCCGCCAGGCGGAAATGGGCGGCGTGCCGGGACCGGGCGACGGTCCGGATGACGAGATCGACACGACGCCCCTGCCGCCCCGCTACACCTCGGGCAACAACCGCCGCGGGTGAGCGCGACACCAGAGGCCACCGCGGGCGAGCCGGGACGCGACTGTCCCGACTGCCCGCGGCTGGTCGACTTCCGCACCCGCAACCGCCAGGTCTTCCCCGACTTCCACAATGCGCCCGTCGCCTCCTTCGGTCCGGAGGGCGCTCGGTTGCTGGTGGTCGGCCTGGCGCCGGGGCTCAAAGGGGCCAACCGCACCGGGCGCCCCTTCACCGGCGACTATGCCGGCGACCTCCTCTACGCGACGCTGCTGGAATACGGCCTGGCGCAGGGCGTCTACGCGGCCCGGCCCGACGACGGCCTCAGCCTGAACGACGCCCGCATCTGCAACGCCGTGCGCTGCCTGCCGCCGGAGAACAAGCCGACGCCGCTCGAGATACGTACCTGCAACCGCTTCCTGAAGGCGGAGATGGACGGGCGGGCGAACCTCCGCGCCATCCTGGCGCTCGGCCGGATCGCCCATGACGCCGTCCTGCGGGCGCTGGGCCGGCGCCTCGCCACCCATCCCTTCGGCCATGGAGCGGAGCACGACCTCGGGCCGCTCCGTCTCTACGACAGCTATCATTGCTCGCGCTACAACACGAACACCGGCGTGCTGACGCCCACCATGTTCCGCGCCGTGATCAGCCGGATCGCGGAAGACCTGAAGGTCTAGCTAACTGTAGCGATCCTCTTTCCAGGGATCGCCTTCGTTGTGATAGCCGCGCACTTCCCAGAAGCCCGGGCGGTCCTCGGCCAGGAACTCGATCCGCCGCACCCATTTGGCCGATTTCCAGAAATAGAACTGGGGCATGATGATGCGCGCCGGCCCGCCATGCTCGCGGCTGAGCGGTTCACCCTCCCAGGAATGCGCCACCAGCACGTCCGGCGCGGAGAACATCCCGAGCGTGACATTCGTCTGGTAGCCGTCATGGCCGTGGAAGACGATGTGCTTCACCTCCGGCTTCGGCTTCACCAGCTCGAGAATGCTGGCGGCCGAAACGCCAGACCAGCGATTGTCGTAGCGCGACCACTGGGTGACGCAATGGATGTCGGATACGAAGTCGGACTGCGGCGCGTCGAGGAAGCCGTTCCAGTCCCACACCACCGGGTTCTCGACCGCGCCGTCGATGGCGAGCTTCCACAGGTCGAGCGGGATATGCGGCTGGATGCCGAGGTCCAGCACCGGCCAGTCGCGCACCAGGCGCTGGCCGGGCGGCAGGCGTTCCGCATTGGGCCGGCCGGTGAGAAGGCGGCCGTCCTTCGCCCATTGCTGCTTGGTGGCGACCAGCTTTTCCTTCAGCTTGCCGATCAGGGTGATGCCGTCATCCGCCATCGCCAACCTCCTGACAGAAACCCTAGCCGCGATCCCGCATGATGCGGCCCTGCTCGCGCTTCCAGTCGCGCTCCTTCTCGGAGGCGCGCTTGTCATGGTGCTTCTTGCCGCGGGCCAGCGCCAGATCGACTTTCGCCCGCCCCTTCTCGTTGAAATAGATCGAGAGCGGGATGAGCGTCATGCCGCCCCGCTTCACATGCGACAGCAGCTTGTCGATCTCGCGCTTGTGCAGCAGTAGCTTGCGGGCCCGGCGCGGCTCGTGGTTGAAGCGGTTGCCGCCCGAATATTCCGGGATATAGGCGTTGAAGAGGAACAGCTCGCCCCGCTGTTCGCCGGCATAGGCATCCGACAGGTTCGCCTTGCCGGTGCGCAGCGACTTCACCTCGGTGCCCTGCAGCATCAGGCCCGCTTCGAAGTGGTCGTCGATGAAATAGTCGTGGCGGGCGCGGCGGTTGTCCGCCGCCACCCGCCTTACGGGATCTGCCATGGGACTAGCGGTTCAAGGGCGTCAGTTGAGGAGGCCGACCTGGCGCATCACGTCCTTCACCCGCTCGCGCGTGGGGTCCGAACAGCCGACCAGCGGCAGGCGCACCGTCTCCTCGCACTTGCCGATCAGGCTCATCGCGAACTTGACCGGGCCCGGGCTGGTCTCGGCGAACAGCGCCTCGTGCAGCGGCTGCATGCGGTCGTGGATGGCGAGCGCCTTGTCCCTGTCGCCGGCATGCCAGGCCTGCTGGAAGTCGGCCATCAGGCGCGGCGCCACATTGGCGGTGACCGAGATGCAGCCGACAGCGCCATGCGCCATCTGGCCGAGCGCCAGCGGGTCGTCGCCGGAGAGCTGGCAGAAATCGGGTCCGCATTCGCGCCGCTGCTTCGAGATCCGGGTGATGTCGCCGGTGGCATCCTTCACGCCGACGATGTTCGGCAGCTTGGCCAGCTTCGCCATGGTCTCGACCTGAATGTCGATCACGCAGCGCGGCGGGATGTTGTAGACGATGATCGGCAGGTCGACCGCCTTGGCGATGGCTTCGAAATGCGCGTAGAGGCCGGCCTGGGTCGGCTTGTTGTAGTAGGGCGAGACGATCAGGGCGGCGTTGGCGCCGGCCTTCTTCGCCTGGCGGGTCAGCCGGATGGCCTCCTCGGTCGAATTCGAGCCCGTCCCGGCGATCACCGGCACGCGGCCTTCGGCGGCCTCGATGCAGAGCGCGACCACGCGGTCGTGCTCCTCGTGGCTCAAGGTCGGGCTTTCGCCGGTGGTGCCGCAGGGCACCAGCGCGCTGGTGCCTTCCTTGATCTGCCAGTCGACCAGGCTCTGGAACGCCTTCTCGTCGACCTTGCCGCCCTTGAAGGGGGTGACGAGAGCCGTGATGGAGCCTTTGAACATGGGAATCCTCCCCGCGCGGATCGACGGACCGCGGAAAGTAGTCGCGGCCGGGCCCGTCGACAAGTTAATGCCTGCGAATTGCCTTTCTGGTCAGGGTTTATATATTCTGGTCAGAATAGACTGAAGAGTGGCTGATCATGAGCGTGTGGCAGGTGCAGGAAGCCAAATCGCGATTGAGCGAAGTGATCGAACGCGCCCAAAGCGAAGGACCGCAAACGATCACGCGCCACGGCACCGAGCGGGCGGTGCTGCTCTCCGTCGAGGACTATCGCGCCCTCCAGGCCCACAAGCCGGATTTCAAGGCCTATCTCCTCGGGGGCCCGAAGGTCGACGATTTCGATATCGACCGCGATCCCGATACGGGACGGGATATCGAACTCTGAAATGCCTGGAGGATTCCTCCTCGACACCAACGTGATCTCGGAGAGCCGTCGCCTGCGGCCGGACCCGGGTGTCATGGCCTTCATCACCGGCGCGGAATCGAACGCCCTCTTCCTCAGTGTCCTCACCATCGGAGAGCTGCATCGAGGCGTCGCGATGAAACGTCGGACGGATCCTGCAGCGGCCGATCAGCTGGCCGGCTGGGTCGATGGAATCGAGGCGATGTTCGCTGATCGGATCCTCGGTATCGACACGGCGACGGCAAGGCTGTGGGGAGAGTGGTCGGCTGGCCGCACGATGACCGTCGTCGATACCTTGCTGGCGGCAACGGCATCGGCGCAGGGCCTGGTCCTTGTCACCCGCAATACCCGTGACGTCGCAGCCACGGGCGTCTCGCTCTTGAACCCCTGGCTCGGCAGCTGACAGGGTCAGCCGATCGGCGCCAGGTTGCCGAGGAACTGCTTCGCGGCGCTTTCCCAGGAAAACTTCAACGCATGCGTCCGGGCGGCTTCCGGCTTCAGCTCCAGGGCCTTGAGGCAGGCGGCGCGCAGGTCCTCGTCGAGCGCCCCGGCGGCCGGATCTGTGACCACATCGCGGGGGCCCATCACCGGAAAGGCCGCCACCGGCACGCCGCAGGCCATGGCCTCCAGCAGCACCAGGCCGAAGGTGTCGGTGCGGCTGGGGAAGACGAAGACATCGGCGGCGGCATAGAGCGCCGGCAGGTCGGCGTCGCTCCGCCGGCCGAGAAACACCGCTTCGGGGAAGCGCCGCTCCAGCCCCGCGCGGGCGGGCCCGTCGCCCACCACCACCTTGGTCCCCGGCAGATCGAGGGCGAGGAAGGCCTCGATGTTCTTCTCCGGCGCGACCCGGCCGACATTGAGGAAGATCGGCCGCTTCGCCGTCATCGCCCCTTTCCCCACCGGGCGGAAGTGGTCGAGATCGACGCCCCGGCTCCAATAGGCGAGGTTGCCGAAGCCGCGCGCCGTCAGGTCCTCGTGCAGCGATGGCGTCGCCACCATGGTGCGGGCGGCTGCCGCGTGGAAGCGGCGCAACACGGCGTAAGACCAGGCGAGCGGCCAGCGGAAGCGGGTATGCACGTATTCCGGAAAGCGGGTGTGATAGGCGGTGGTGAAGGGCACCCTCTCCTTCAGGCACCAGGCCCGCGCCGCGTAGCCGAGCGGGCCTTCGGTCGAGATGTGCACCGCATCCGGCTTCGCCGCTGCGATCTTCCGGCCGATGCCGCAGGCGCGGACCAGCGACAACCGGATCTCCGGATAGGTCGGACAGGGGAAGGAGAAGAAGTCGTTCGGCGTCACGAACCACAGGTCGTGGCCGAGCTTCGCCGCCTCGTCCCGCGTCCGCTTCATGGTACGGACGACACCGTTCTGCTGCGGCTCCCAGGCGTCGGTGACGTCGACGATGCGCATCAGGCGGGCACCGGCTCGGCGAGGCGGATCGTCACGTCGCCGTCATGCAGCGGCGCCCAGTGCAGGATCTCGAGCCGGCCCTCCAGCGTCTCCACCAGGGCGGTGCAGCTCTCCACCCAGTCGCCGTCGTTGCAATAGGTGATGCCGCCGAACTGTCGGATCTCGGCCTTGTGGATATGCCCGCAGACCACGCCGTCGACGCCGCGGCGTCTGGCCTCGTCGGCCACCGCCGACTCGAAGCTCGAGACGTATTCGACCGCGTTCTTCACCCGCTCCTTCAGATAGGCCGACAGCGACCAGTAGGGATAGCCGAGCTTGCGGCGGACATGATTGAACCAGTGGTTCAGGGTGAGCGCCGCCGTATAGGCATGGTCGCCGAGGAAGGCGAGCCAGCGGGCATAGCGCACCACGCCGTCGAACTCGTCGCCATGCAGGATCAGGAAGCGCCGGCCGTCGGCGAGCTGGTGGACGTGCTCGGAAACCACATGCACGCCGCCGAAATGATTGTCGACATAGCCGCGGAAGGCCTCGTCGTGGTTGCCGGGGATATAGACGACGCGCGTGCCCTTGCGCGCCTTCCGCAGCAGCTTCTGCACCACGTCGTTATGCGCCTGCGGCCAGTACCAGGAGCGGCGCAGGCGCCAGCCGTCGACGATGTCGCCAACCAGGAAGAGATGCTCGCTCTCCGTCATCTTGAGGAAGGAGAGCAGGTACTCCGCCTTGCAGCCACGCGTGCCGAGGTGGATGTCGGAGATCCAGATCGTTCGATAGCGCATCGGACCGCTATGGGCGTTCATGCCGGCTCGTTCGTTTCGACTCGGGCGGCAGCCCCGCCGTCCGCCGCCACCCGTGTAGGCGGCGGCAGGCGTCGGCTTTCCTGCAATCGGGTGAAGTTTTGATGACAGCCGGCCCGGGCGGGTGTTCCGCCGCTATGGTCCCGGCCCATGAGCGAGTCCCTCCGGCGGCGCGTGGTGGTGATCTTCAACCCGATCGCGGGTGGGGGACGCAAACGCCTGCGCCTGCAGCGCACCGTCGCCAAACTCACCCTGATGGGATGCGAGGTGACGATGCGGGCCACCGGCCGCAGGGGCGACGCGGAGCGCATCGCGGGCGAGATCGGGGCCGAAGCCTTCGACGTGCTGGCGGTGGCGGGGGGCGACGGCACCGTGCAGGAAGTGGCGAACGGACTTCGCCCGGATGCGCCGCCGCTCGCCCTGATCCCGCTCGGCACCGCCAATGTGCTGGCCGCCGAGATCGGGCTCGCCACCCGCTCCACCCCCGCCGCCGAGACCATCGCCCGCGGCATTCCCCGCCCGCTCGCCTGCGGGCGCATCGACGGGCGTCGCTTCGTCCTGATGGCCGGCGCGGGTTTCGACGCCGAGGTGGTGCAGGGGTTGAACCCGCGGCTGAAGCGCCTGATCGGCAAGGGCGCCTATATGGCGGAGTCGCTCCGGCGGATGGCCGCCTATCCCTTCCCGCGGATCGCGCTCCGCATCGACGGTGCCGCCCACACCGCCGCCTCGGTCCTGGTGCTGAACGGCCGGTGCTATGCCGGCCCCTATGTCTGCGCGGCCGAAGGCGATCTCTGGCGGCCGGGCTTTCAGGTGCTGCTGTTCGAGCAGGGCGGCTGGCCGGCGGTCATGCGCTATGGCCTCGCCCTGCTGGCCGATCGCCTGCCGCGGGCGGCGGGCATCCTCACCCTGCCCGCCCGCGAGGTGCTGATCGACGGCCCGGCGGGCATCGCCATCCAGGCCGATGGCGACGCGGCGTCGCGCACGCCGGCCCGGATCGGCCTCGACCCGGTGCCGGTCAGCCTGCTGGTGCCGCCGCCTTCGGGCGCATGAGGCGCAACAGGACGAGACCCATGACACTGCCCAGGCCGATCACCGCGAAGCAGTAGCCCCAGGCGAGCGGGCTGTCCCGACCGCCGCCGAGATCGAGGGCGAGGCCGCCCAGCAGCGGACCGAAGAAGGAATGCGTGGTGGCGATGGCCGATTGCAGCGCCAGCGTCGCCCCCTGCACCTCGGGCCGGGCGGCCGCCACCGTACCGGCGGTGAGCGAGCCGGAATCGGCCGCGATCACCAGCGCATAGAGCATGACGAGCGGCACCACGACCCAATAGGGCAGCGCCGTCCCGAAGCCGCCGATGAGCAGCGCGACACCGACGCCCATCGCCATGACCCGGGCAATCAGCCGCCGGCGGCCGATGCGCAGCGCCAATTCGTTGCCGAGGATGCTGGCCGGCAGGCCGCAGAGCGTGGCCGCGGCGGCCACCAGCGTCGGCGCCAGCACCGCCTGCCCGTTCGCCGCCGCCTGGACGCCGATGAAGGTCATGTAGGCGACCAGCCAGGCGCGATAGGCGTTCAGTTCATAGGAGTGCCACGCATAGGCCAGGACATAGCCCATCACCGGCCGGTTGGCGAAAACCGCCCTGAACTGCAGCCAGACCGGACGGCGGTCTCCCACCCCCGCCGGCGCTTTCGGCTTCAGCGCCAGGAAGGCGATCGCCCCGGCCAGGGCCGGGCCCGCCGCGGTGACGAGGAAGGTGGCGCGCCAGCCGAAGCCCTCGGCGACGAACCCCGCCAGCAGGAAGGAGGCCGCGACACCGAAGGAATAGGTCGCCGTATAGGCGACGATCACGCGGCTGCGCTCGCCGCCCGATACCCGGTCGTTGATGGCGCGGAGGCCGGGCATGTAGAGCCCGGCATCGCCGAGGCCGGTGAGGAAGCGCCAGCCGAGCGCGCTCCAGAAGCCTTCCGCCGACCCGGCGAAGCCGAGCGCGGCGCCGATGCCGACCAGGCTCGAGAGCATATAGATCCGCCGGGCATCGATCCGGTCGGTGGCCGCCCCCAGGAACGGCACGCCGATCAGATAGCCGATCGCCTGCGCGCCCTGGATCCACCCGGCCTCTGCGTTGGAAAGCCCCCAGTCGCCGATGAAGACCGGCATGAGGGCGGCATAGGACGAATGCGTCGCCAGCGCGCAGATCTGCGCCAGACACATGAAGGCGGCAACGGATTTCCCCTGCATGGATGGGGTCTTAGCCGCCTGGAGGGCGATGGAGAAGCGGCACGGTGGCAATCCCGGCATTCGACGCTATAGTCCGCCCGCATCCGGCGTCCTCGTAGCTCAGCTGGATAGAGCGCGCGCCTCCTAAGCGCGAGGTCGTGGGTTCGAATCCCGCCGGGGACACCACTCTCTTTGATCCCATGCAGCCACCGAACCGCCCGCGGACAAATCTGTCCGCCACAATAGGTAGCCGCTGCGAGGCCGGGACTGCGCCGACCGGAACATTTGTCGCATCGGACATTTTTGTCCGCCGCCGTTCGCGGACATTCTTGTCCGCCCCAAGGGGCGCACTCCAGGGCTCCATGCGATTTTGCAGCGCCGAGACAGGCCGACGCGGGCAACCATCATTAAATCATTGATGTAAAACAGAGACCGAAGAATTCACGCCAAATCGCCCTATCCAAAGTCAGCCAATTCGTGCCAATTCGAGCCAGCTTTCGCCTGTACCACGCCGAGGATAGCCCGCTTGGAGCCCGTTTTGGCCGGACTGCGCCATGCATCGCCGGTCGAACCGGCGATGGACACAGGCGTGCCTCCTCCTTCCCCGCCGGCAATGCCGGCGGGGGTCGTCGAGAGATTCACAATGGCCAAGAAGCGGCGCCTCGATCGCACCGAATTCCGCATTATAGGGGATTTTTCTGTGGCCGGCTATAAATTTCTCTTTTAATAAGCGCCCTGCGACCCTTTTGCCCCCGCGGGCTGCTGCAGGAGCCGGGATGGAGTCAGCCCCTCGCCCAATTCCGAATTTGTTTACCCTGGCCGGACAGGATGCGTGCTTCAGCAGTACGGAGTGCGCGCCGTGATCACGCTTCACCGCGACATCGCCTTCTCAGGCCCCACGGCTTCGGCCGTCGGCCAGAAACTCGCCGCCTTCCAGAGCCGCTGCGCCGCGCACGACGTGCATTGCCATGTCGGCGTGGGGGACGTCGCCTTCGGCGATCACATCGTGGCCACTTACGAGATGACGCTGGTCGGCGAGGCGCAGGCGATCGACGATGCGTTGAACCCCTCGGCCGCCCGCTCTCCCGTGCGGCGGAGCGTCGGGGCCGCGTGCGCGGCCTCCCTGCCGGCAGTCCGGCGATTGAACTAGAATCCCGCCCGCCCGCCGCGCACGTCACGCGGAGGGCGGCTTCCCGATCGTCGCGTCGCTGACGCTCTGGTCGTGTCCGCTCTTGTCGGAGAAGAAGGCGAGCGAGAAGAGGCCGCAGCCGAGCAGGATCGAGACGAAGACGCCGCCGATCACGGCGAGCACGACCGGCAGGATGAAGAGGTCGTTGGCGCTGAGATAGAAGAGCGCGCCGGCCACGGTGGCGAGGCCGATGAGCGCGATCCATCCGAGCATGCGCCGGAATTCGGCGGCCGCCCTGCCCCTACCCGTCAAGCTCCTGTCGGTCATGGCCGATCCTCGCTTCGGAAACGCTCACAAGCCGATATAGGGCGGCGGGGCATGCGGCGCGCGAACCCCTGCCCCGCCCGCCTTGCGGGCCGCCCTGGAAAATTCGGGATCAACCCTGCCCCGAAACCGTTCCCCCGAGACCGGAAAAAGCCAGCGAGGACACCATGCCCAGGGATCACGCCGGAGAGCCGCTCCGCTACCAAGTGGTGAAGGATTGCGCCGAGGAACTCATCCGCATGGCCGGCAGCGCGGAGGCGGAATCGCGCAGCCCCGTGGAGGTGCTGCACGAGCGGGTGCCGGAGGCGAGCGGCAGGGAAATGCGGATGGCGGTCGAGGTCGCGCTCGAATGCGTGCTGGGCGTCGACCCGGATTCGATCGAAGACGAAGACTGAGCCGCGAACAGCGCGCCCGCGCTATCGGCGCGGCTTCCGGGCCATCAGGACTCGCAGCAGGAAGCCGGCCAGCACGGCGAGCGCCGCCAGGCAGAAGATGCCGGCGGCCCAGGCGCCTTGGCCGAAGTTGGAGGCCAGGATCAGGACCGTGGCGACGGCAAGGCAGGCGCCGAAGCCCAGTCCGTAGCCGATGGCGCTGTTTCGCATGGCGGCTCCCTATCGACAATCGTGATGGCCTGAACTGCGATGCCGGGGCCGGTGTTCCGCGCTCACGGCGATATGAGCCGCGGCGCAGCTTTCCCGGCTTCGCGCCGTCGCGCCCAGCCATCCGCCGGAACCCCTGGGCGAGCACCGCGTTGCAACATTCAACCCACGGCGAGCGCCGCATCACCGCATCAGTCGAGTAACCAACGCATGCCCTATCGCTTGTCGGAGGAGGAGATGACGCGCCGCGCCTTGTTCATGATCGAACAGAACGGCGACAAGGCCGCGGAAACATCGACCGCGCTCGCCCGCGCCATGCAGGATTGCGGCGACGAGGATGGGGCCGCGATCTGGCAGCGGATCGCCGCCATCGTACGCGAACGCCAGGCCGGCAGGGGCAAGGCGACCAACCATTGATGCGCCCGGGCTTACGGGAGGCGGGCGGCGCCCGCAGCGTTGCGAAAATCGCACATCCCTTGCAAATCGCGGGCCTATGGACGATAAAGCGCGTGAGCCCTCCCGATGATATCAGCCTTGGCCCGCTGCAATGCCGCGCGCGGGCCGCAAAGCCTGCGTCGGCGGCGATGAAAGGCGGCATGCCATGAGCAGCCAGAAGACCGCGGAAGCCCGCGGAAAGGCCGAAGCCCTCTGGGCGAAGAACAAGGCCAAGGAAGTCGAGACCCTGAAGGAGCGCGAGCGCGAAAGGGCGGCCGAAACGGCCAAGACCTCGCGGCTGCGCGCGCTTCGCCTCGCCAAGGAAGCGGCCGACAAGATCGCCGCCGAGAAGGCCGCGGCCGAGAAAGCGGCCGCCGCCGCCGCGGCGAAACCCGCGAAGCGTGTCAAGCGCGTGGCCGCCGCCACCGGCTGATCCCGCGGCCTTCGCGTTGCCGTTGCCCGAACGGCGGCGTTGCGGCAGCGTCGCGACGCCATGCGACCCGAAATCCTCTTCCCGCTTTTCGCCTCCGCCACGACACTGCCCGGCGTGGGGCCCCATGTCGCCAAGCTGCTGGCGAAGCTGGGCTGCGAAAGGGTGGGCGACCTCCTCTGGCACCGGCCGTCGGGCCTGGTCGATCGCCGGCCCCGGCCCAAGGTCGCCGATGCGCTGACGGGCCTCGTCGCCACGCTGACGCTTCGGGTCGAGGAGCACCAGCCGGCGCGCGGGCCCGGACGGCCCTATCGGGTGATCTGCGGGGACGAGACCGGCAGCATCGCGCTGATCTATTTCCACGCCCGCGAGGACTATCTGCGCCGCCTGCTCCCGGTGGGCGAGACCCGCATCGTCTCCGGCAAGGTCGAGCATTTCGGCCATGACGCGCAGATGCCGCATCCCGACCACGTGCTGCCGCCGGAGAAGGCCGACGAGATCCCCGCGGTGGAACCGGTCTATCCGCTGACCGCCGGCCTCGCGCCCAAGACGCTGGCGAAGATCGCGCTGGCGGCGCTGGCCAAGGCACCCGCGCTGCCGGAATGGAACGACGGCCCGCTGATGGCGCGCGAGGGCTGGCCCGCCTGGCGGGCGGCGCTGGAGCGCCTGCACCAGCCGGCCGATGCCGACGACCTGGAACCCGAGGCCCCGGCGCGCCGCCGCCTCGCCTATGACGAGGTGCTGGCGCATCAATTGGCATTGCTGCTGGTTCGCGCCCAAGGCGAGCGGCGGGGCAATCCGCTCTCCGGCGACGGGACCCTGCGGGCCAAGGCGCTGGCCGCCCTCCCCTATGATCTCACCGGCGCGCAGGAGCGCACCCTGGCCGAGATCAAGGCCGACCTCGCCGCCCCCACCCGCATGCAGCGCCTGCTGCAGGGCGATGTCGGCTCGGGCAAGACGGTGGTCGCCTTCCTGACGCTCCTGATCGCGGTCGAGGCCGGGCGGCAGGGCGCCTTCCTGGCGCCGACCGAGATCCTGGCCCGGCAGCATCTCGCCACGCTGGAGCCGCTTGCCGCCGCCGCCGGCATCCGCCTCGCGCTGCTCACCGGCCGCGACAAGGGCAAGCCGCGCGCCGCACTGCTGGAGGCGCTGGCGGCGGGCGAGATCGACGTCCTGGTCGGCACGCATGCGCTGCTGCAGCCGGATGTCGAGTTCCGCGACCTGGCGCTCGCCGTGGTCGACGAGCAGCACCGCTTCGGGGTGGAGCAGCGCGCCGCCCTCGGCCAGAAGGGCGGCGGCGTCGACATCCTGGCGATGACGGCGACGCCGATCCCGCGCACCCTGACCTTGGCCCTGCACGGCGACATGGAGGTCTCGCGCCTGGACGAGAAGCCGGCGGGACGGAAGCCCGTCGATACCCGCCTGATCGGCCTCGACCGGCTGGAAGACGTGGTGGCGGGCGTGGGCCGGCGCATCACGGCGGGCGACCGCGTCTACTGGGTCTGTCCGCTGGTCAGCGAATCCGAGAAGGTCGACCTCGCCGCCGTGGAAGACCGCTTCGCCTTCCTGCAGGAGCGCTTCGGCGCCAAGGTGGGTCTCGTGCACGGCGCGCTGAAGGCGGGGCAGAAGGATCTCGCCATGCAGGCCTTCGCCGACGGAACCACGCCGATCCTGGTGGCGACAACGGTGATCGAAGTGGGCGTCGACGTACCGGCGGCGACGGTGATGGTGGTGGAACAGGCCGAACGCTTCGGCCTCGCCCAGCTGCACCAGCTGCGCGGCCGCATCGGCCGGGGCGGCCAGGCCGGCACCTGCCTCCTGCTCTATCGCGGGCCGCTCGGCGCCACGGCGGAGGCGCGGCTCAGGCTGATGCGCGACACCGATGACGGCTTCCGCATCGCCGAGGAGGATCTTCGTCTGAGGGGCGCCGGCGACCTGCTCGGCACCCGGCAGAGCGGCCTCCCCGCTTTCAAGGTCGCCGATCTGGAAACCGATACCGGCCTGCTGGCCATGGCCCGGGACGATGCGCGGATGATCGTCGACCGCGACCCGAAGCTGAAATCCGAGCGCGGCGAGGCGCTCCGCGTGCTGCTCTATCTCTTCGAACGCGACCGCGGCGTTCAGCTGCTGGGCGCGGGCTGAGCAGGTCACGAACGCGGGCGTCACGCGTGGCGGGCCCGCCCTCGTCCTTCGAGACGACCGCTTCGCGGTCCCTCAGGATGAGGGCTATTGCTACATTGAATTAGGCTTCCTCATCCTGAGGGCGCACTGCAAGGGCGCGTCTCGAAGGACGAGGAAGACGCAGCGCCGACGCCCCTGCGATCGTCATCGGCGCAGAAACTCGAGCATCGCTTCGTTGAAGGCTTCCGTCTCGGTCACCGTCACGCCATGCCCGCCGAAGTCGAACAGGTTGAGCGTGCCGTTCGGCAGGCCCGCCGCCAGCCTTTCCGAGCAGGTATAGGGGACCAGCACGTCGTCCCTGGTCGCCAGCACCAGCGAAGGCGCCGCGATCTCCCGCAGCCGATCGGCGACATCGAAGGCGAGCAGTGCGCCGATCCGCTTCAGGATGTTGTCCGCGCCCTGGAAATGGGCAATGCCATGCGCCTCTTCCGCCGCCACGCGCTCCGCATTGGCCAGCATCCAGGCGCCGGGATAGAGGAAGATCGGCTGCGCCCGGACATAGGCCTCGACCCCGGCGGTGCGCAGCAAGTCGCGGCGGACGTCGAAGCAGCGTTTGCTGTGCGCATTGGGCGCCGCCCAGGCATTCACCAGCACCAGCTTTCCCACTCGGGCGGGAAAGCGGAGCGCGAGCTCGAGGCCGACGAGGCCGCCCAGCGCGTGCCCCATCAGATGGGCGCGCGCTAGACCCGCCTTGTCCAGCACCTCGATCACGTCGTCAGCCATGTGCCCGATGCCGTAGCCCTCGGGCAGCGCGCCGCCGCTCTTCCCCGTGCCGCGATGATCGTAGAGCACGATCTTGAAATGCGGCAGGAGCGCCGGCAGCTGCGGTGCCCAGAAGGCGCCCGCGCCGCCGAGGCCCGAAGACAGGACGATCGCCTCCGCACCCGGATCGGTGCGGCCGTGGATCTCGAAATGCATCAGGCGACCTTGGCGAGCGATTCCACGCCGCGCCGGCAGGCCATCAGCGGCTGGATGCGCTGGCCGAAATCATCCATGCCCTTGATGAAGTCGTCGAAGGTCAGCAGCACGCCGCCGGTGCCCGGGACGGCCGCCATCTCGTCCAGCATGCGCGCCACCGAGGCGTAGGAGCCGACCAGCGTGCCCATGTTGATGTTCACGATCGAGGTGGGATCGACGATCTGGCGGATATTGGTATCGGCGCCCGACTTGGTATCGGCCGCCGCCTGGTCCTTCAGCCATTTCAGCGCGTCTTCGTCGGCGCCGGCCTTGTAGAGTTCCCACTTCGCCCGCGCCGCCTCGTCGGTCTCGTCGGCGATGATCATCAGCAGCACGTAGCAGGGGATGTCGCGCCCGGTCTTCGCCGTCTCCACCTTCAGCCGGTCGATGACGGGCGAGAAGGCGGTCGGCGTGTTGACGCCCTTGCCCAGGCAGAAATTGTAGTCGGCGTATTTGGCGGTGAATTCCAGCCCCGCCCCGCTCTGTCCCGCGCAGATGATCTTCATGTCGGCCTTGGGCCTGGGGCTGAGCCTGCAGTCGTCCATGGTGAAGAACTCGCCCTTCAGGTCGGACTTGCCCGTCCCCCAAAGGTCGCGCAGCACCTGGACGTATTCGGCGAGATAGTCGTAGCGCCGGGCGAAATACTCGTCCCCCGGCCAGATCCCCATCTGGGAATATTCCGGCTTCTGCCAGCCGGTGATGACGTTGAGGCCGAAGCGGCCGTTCGAGATGGAATCGATGGTGGCGGCCATGCGGGCGACGATGGCCGGCGGCATGGCGAGCGTCGCCGCCGTGGCGAACAGCTTGATCTTCGAGGTGACGGCGGCGAGGCCCGACATCAGCGCGAAGGATTCGAGATTGTGGTCCCAGAACTCGGTCTTGCCGCCGAAGCCGCGCAGCTTGATCATCGAGAGCGCGAAGTCGAGACCGTAGCCTTCCGCCTTCTGCACGATGGTCTTGTTCAGTTCGAAGGACGGCATGTATTGCGGCGAGGTGGCCGAGATCAGCCAGCCGTTGTTGCCGATCGGAATGAACACGCCGACTTCCATGACATCACCCTTGCGCGACGGGACCAGAGCCCGGTCCTCGCAAGGTGGATGCCAATTGGTCCTTTTCCTTCTCCCTTGGGGAGAAGGTGGCGCGAAGCGCCGGATGAGGGGCACCGCTTCCGATGAATCGTACGGACAGGGGCCCCCTCATCCGCCCTTCGGGCACCTTCTCCCCAAGGGAGAAGGTATTTCATAGGCAATCCGGCGCCGCCGCTGCCCGTTTCGGCGGCGGCGCCGATCACTCAGAAGGCGATGACGTTGCGCGCCACTTCGCCGGTCTTCATCTGCTTGAAGGCCTCGTTGATCTGCGACAGGCCGAGCCGGCCGGAGATCAGCTGGTCGAGCTTGAGGTCGCCGCGCAGATAGAAATCGACCAGCCGGGGCATGTCGACGCGGAAGCGGTTCGAGCCCATGGCCGAGCCCTGGATCTTGCGCTCGGGCAGGAAGTCCGGCCCGTGCAGCTCGATCTTGGTGCCCACCGGAATCATGCCGATGATGGTGGCGGTGCCGCCGCGGGCCAGCATCTTGAAGCTGTCCTCGGCCGTCTGCTTCATGCCGACGCATTCGAAGGAATAGTGCACGCCACCGCCGGTCAGCTCCTTCACCTGGGCCACCGGGTCGCCCGCCGTCGCATCGATCACGTCGGTGGCGCCGAATTCCTTGGCGAGGTTGAGCTTCGAGCCCACCCGGTCGATGGCGATGATCCGCCCCGCGCCCGCGATCGCCGCACCGTTCACCGCGGCGAGGCCGATGCCGCCGAGGCCGATGACCGCCACCGTCTCGCCGGGGCGCACCTTCGCCGTATGGAACACCGCGCCGACGCCGGTCATCACGCCGCAGCCGATGAGCGCGGCGCGGTCGAGCGGCATGTCGGGGCGCACCTTCACCAGCGAATGCTCGTGGATCAGCATGTACTCGGCGTAGGAGGACAGGTTGATGAACTGGTGCATCGGCGCGCCGTCGATGCCGAGGCGCTGCGGCCCCTTCGGGTCGCGCTTGGTGGTCGGGCTGTTGCAGAGCGACATGTGCCCGGTCAGGCAGTGCTCGCATTCGCCGCAGAAGGTCGAGAGGCAGGTGATGACGTGGTCGCCCTTCTTCACATAGGTCACGTCCTCGCCCACCGCCTCGACCACGCCGGCCGATTCATGGCCGAGCACGCAGGGGCAGGGATGCGGGTACAGGCCCTCGACGAAATGCAGGTCCGAATGACAGACGCCGGCAAACGACGTCTTGATCAGCACCTCGCGGCGGCCGGGCTTGTCGATCTCCACCTCTTCGATGGTGAGCGGCTGCTTCGCCTGACGCATCACCGCGGCTTTCATCTTCATGTCTTATTCCTCCCGTAGTTCCTTCGACGCTAGCAGACCGCAAGCCCTCCCTCGGCGCAAGCCGGGGGAGGGTTGGGTGGGGGTGGTGACGCGAATTCTGATCGCGCCATTGCGGCGACCACCCCCACCCCAACCCTCCCCCACGCTGCTTGCGCAGCGCGAGGGAGGGAGCAACTTACAGATCGACGCCCTTGAGGAAGCCGATCAGGGCCTTGTTCACTTCCTCGGGGCGCTCCTGCTGGATCCAATGTCCCGCCCCTTCGATCAGGAGCTTGCCGCGCAGCCCGGGCAGGTTCTGATCGAGCTTCTCGAGTGCCGCCTTGCCGGCCGGCCCGCGGATGACGCCGTCGCGGGTGCCGGCGATGAAGAAGGACGGCTGGCGGATCGGCACCCCGTCCCAGGGGGCGAGCAGGCTCCAGCTCAGGTGGATGGCGCGGTACCAGCTCAAGCCCCCGCGATAGCCGGTGCGCTTGAACTCGTTCGCGTAGAAGTCGAGATCGGCCTCGGTCAGCCAGGCGGGCAACACTTCCGGGTCGATCGTTGTGTCGAGGAAGCCGCCGCCCTTCGGCACCATGGCGATCCACTGGAAACTTTCCGGCGGGCTGCCCGACCCGGCATAGAGCGTGCGGCGCAGCATGGTCTTCGGGTCGCGCTCGAACTCGGCCTCGGCCACGCCCGGGGTCTGGAAATACATGATGTAGAACTGCTCCAGCCCGCTCTTCTTCAAAAGGTCGGTCAGGCTGATGCCGCCGCGCGGGCTGTAGGGCACCGAGAGGCCGGCGACGGCCACGAACAGGTCGGGCCGCAAGAGAGCCGTGTTCCAGGCCGCCGGCGCGCCCCAGTCATGGCCGATGATGGCGCACCTCTCGGCCCCGAAATGCTTCGCCAGCGCCACCATGTCGCCGGCATGGTGCAGCATGCTGTAGTCCTCGACCTTCTCAGGCGCGGTCGTCTGGCCATAGCCGCGCATGTCCGGCGCCACGGCGCGATAGCCGGCCTCGGCCAGCGCCTTCAGCTGGTGGCGCCAGGAGTACCAGCTCTCCGGCCAGCCATGGGCGAGCAGCACGAGCGGCCCCTCGCCCGCCTCCACCGCATGCATGGAAATGCCGTTGATCGCGAGCTGGTGATGCTTGAATTCCATGCCCCGGTTCCTCCCATTTGGGCGAAGGCTACCACCGAGTCTGCTAGACTGCCCGCATGGATCTGCAGCCGATTCTCCCCTACCTGCCGCTCGCCGGCGCAGCCGTCGCCGGCCTCATCCTGGGCGCCCTGCTCACCGCCATCCTGGCCGGCCGGCGCACCGCCGCCGCCCGCGAACAGGTCGCCGCGATCGACGCCACCCTGCAGGCCGAGCGGCAGGCGCATGCCGCCCGCGTCCAGGGCCTGGAAGCGCTGCATGCCGAGATCGAGACCCGGCTTTCCGCCGTCGCCGATGCGGCGCTGCGCCAGAACAACCAGACCTTCCTCGCCTCGGCGAAGGAACTCTTCGAAGCCCAGAAGACCGCGCTCTCCAGCGAGGCCGACGGCAAGCGGGCCGCCATCGATGCGCTGATGAAGCCGGTCAGCGACACGCTGGCGCTCTACCAGCAGCGTCTGGCCGAGGTGGAGCAGGCCCGGAGCGAAGCCTATGGCGGGCTGCGCGGGCAGATCGCCTCGCTGGCGCTGGCCCAGGACGCGGTCAGGAGCGAGGCGCAGAAACTGTCGAGCGCGCTTCGCGCCGCGCCGAAGACCCGCGGCCGCTGGGGCGAGCAACAGCTCAGGAACGTCATGGAACTGGCCGGCATGGCCGACCGGGTCGACTTCCAGACCGAATCGAGCTTCGACCGCGACGACGACCGGCTGCGCCCGGACGCGGTGATCCGCCTGCCCGGCGGCCGGCAGATCGTGGTCGATGCCAAGGCCTCGATGTCGGCCTATCTCGATTCGATCGAGGCGGCGGACGAGGCCGCCCGCGAACTGCTGCTCAGGAAGCACGCCCAGGAGATGCGCACACAGGCGAAGCTTCTCTCCGGCAAGGCCTATTGGGACCGGCAGGCGCCCAGCACCGACTTCGTCGCCATGTTCGTCCCCGGCGACAACTTCTTCGCCGCCGCCATGGAACGCGATCCCGATCTCTTCGCCGATGCGATCAAGGGCAAGGTGATCATCGTCACGCCGACGACGCTGGTGGCGCTGGCGAAATCGGTGGCGCTCGGCTGGCGCCAGCAGGCGGTGGAGCAGAACGCCGCGGCCGTCGCCGAACTCGGCAAGGATCTGTACCGCCGCCTGATCACCATGGGCGACGCGATCACCAAGCTAGGCGGGGCGCTGGAGAGTGCGGCGAAGAACTACAACGCCTTCCTCGGCAGCCTGGAAGGAAGCGTCCTGCCCCAGGCGCGGAAGTTCCGCGACCTGCAGGTCGAGACCGGCGGCAAGGACATCGCCGAGCTGAAGCCGGTGGAACTCGCCATCCGCGAAGCCCGCACCGACCGCGACCTCGCCATCGGCAGGCCCGCGAACAGCGCCTTCTAATATCCGACGGACCTGCGGCGCGGATCGAATGGCTGCCGGGAGGTCCGCCTTCATCACGGCCAAACAGGCGCGCCGTCCAGCCCGGCGGTTTCCGGCAAGCCGCAGATCAGGTTCGCATTCTGCACCGCCTGACCGGCGGCTCCCTTGCCGAGATTGTCGACCACGCCCAGCGCGATCACCAGGTTGCGCTCCGGATCGGCCGCATAGCTGACAAAGGCGAGGTTCGAGCCGGTGGCCCATTTGGTCTGCGGCGGCTTTTCGCTCACGCGGACAAACGCCCGCCCGGCGTAGAAGCGCCGGGCCGCTTCCAGGCACTGCTCCGTGGTGGCTTGGCCGCGGCAGTAGATGGTGGCCAGTAGACCGCGGGTCATCGGCACTAGGTGCGGCGTGAACACCAGCCCGGCCGCGCTGCCGCCGCTCAGCCGCTCGATCGTCCTCGCCATCTCAGGCATGTGGACGTGCGCGAGCAGACTGTAGGGCGCCAGGTTCTCGTTGCTCTCGGCGTAGCCGAATGTGCCGCCGCCGCCCCGGCCGGCACCGGAGATGCCGGTCTTGGCGTCGATCACGATGTTGCCGGGTTCGATCAGCTTGTTGGCCAGCAGCGGGGCCAGTGCGGTGAGCGTCGCCGCGGGGAAGCAGCCGGGGTTGGCAACGCGGGTCCGGCCCTCGATCTGGGCCGGCCAAACGTCCGCCAGGCCGTACGCCCAACCCTCGGCGTAGCGGTGGTCGCCACCGATGTCGACGATCTTCACGTCCCTGGGGACGCGCGCCAGCGCCTCGGCCGAAGCGCCCGTGGGCAGCGAGGCGAACAGCAGGTCGAGCTTCGGCAGGGCCGCAGGTTCCCACTTCTCGATCACGAGGTCGGCCAGCTTGGCCGGCACGCCGGGGAAGCGGTCCACCAAACGGCTGCCGGCGCTGCCCTCGCCCGCGGCGTAGACCAACTCGAAGAAAGGGTGGTTCGCGAGCAGGCGCATCGCCTCGCCGCCGCCAAAACCGCTGATCCCGACAATGCCGACGCGAATGCTCATGGTGGTGTCCTGCTGGGTCTGGGCAAAAGAAAACCCCCGGAGCCGAGGGCTGCGGGGGTTCAGGAACGCGGGCCGGGGCCGCTCCGGCGGGTGAGACCTAAGCTGAGGTCTTCACCACGCGGACGGACGCTGATCGGCGCGCAGCCCGAAGAGCCGCCGCTGGGGTGCAGCGACGTCGGCGTCGGCCGGAAAGGTTCGGGTTCCTGATCATGCCCTCCGACACTGTCGCCACCCTCATGGGTCGTCAAGCCGAATGTCCGCCGACCGCCCTGAGCGGGACTTTCAGATGATGGCGGCGCGCACCTTGGCCGACAGCCATTCGCTGACGACGACCGTGGCCAGGATCATCAGCAGGATGAGGGTCACCTGTGGCCAGGCGAGCGTGTTGAGCGACCCTTCGAGCTGAAGCCCGAGACCGCCGGCGCCCACGAGTCCCACCACGGTCGATTCACGGATGTTGATGTCCCAGCGGAAGACGGTGATTCCCGCGAAGGCCGGCATGATCTGGGGCACGAAGGCGTAGTCCATCACCTGGGCACGTCCCGCGCCGGTGGCGCGGATCGCCTCGACCTGGCGGGGGTCGATTTCCTCGATCGCCTCGTAGAGCAGCTTGCCGATGAAGCCGATCGACCGGAGCGCGATGGCGACCACCCCCGCCAGGACGCCCGGACCCAGGATGGTCACCAGCAGAAGCGCCCAGATCAGGGCATTGATCGACCGCGACGACACGATCACGAGGAGCGCCAGCGGACGCACGAAGCGCACGCTGGGTGTCGTGTTCCGCGCCGCCAGGAAGGCGACCGGCACGGCGAGAACCACGGCGATCAGCGTGCCGAGCGTCGCGATGTTGATGGTGTCCCAGAGCGGCCGCCAGAGTTCACCGGCATAGCTCCAGCGCGGCGGGAACATGCGGTCCAGGATATCCGCGCCCTGGCGCGGCGCGTCATAGACGAAGGCCCAGATCTGGTCCTTCGTCATCAGCTGCCAGCAGAAGACGAACAGCGCGACCAGCGCGAACCAGCCGCCCCAGATCGCGAGATCGGTGCCGACGGTCCGGTGCCGCCAGGCGGGAACCGCCGTCACTGGAGGTACTTCCTGAGGTAGCCCGAGGCGTATTCCATCGCCATGACGATGCCGATGATGATCAGGAGGATGGCCGCGGCGCTGTCGTACTCGTAGCGGTCGAGCGCGGTGTTCAGCGTGGCACCGATGCCGCCGGCACCGACGATGCCGATGACCGCGGATTCGCGGAAATTGATGTCGATCCGATAGAGCGACAGGCCGATCAGCCGCGGCATCACCTGCGGCTGGATCGCGTAGTTCACGACCTGCCACCAGCTCGCCCCCGTCGCCCTGACCGCTTCCGCCTGCTTCTCGCTGATGTCCTCGATGTCCTCGGCGAGCAGCTTTCCCATGAAGCCGATGGTGGCGATGGTCAGGGTCAGGAAGCCGGCGAAGGCGCCGAAGCCGAACATGGCGACGAAGAAGATCGCGATCAGGATCTCCTGGAAGGACCGGGTCACAGCCAGGAAACTGCGGCAGAGATAGTAGATCGGCGCCGGGGCGAGGTTGCGCGCCGCCCCGATGCCGACCGGAATCGACAGCAGGATGCCGATCACCGTCGAGGTGACCGTCATGGTCAGGCTTTCCTGCATGCCGATCGCGATATCGTCCCAGCGCGAGGTGAAGTCGGGCTGGAGAAAGGCGGCGAGGAAACGTCCCCCCCGGTCGAGCCCTTCCCATACCCGCGCCCAATTGACGTCGAGCGACGATACCGCCGCCACCAGATAGGCAACCGCGCCCAGATAGATCGACCACCGCAGCAGCGGGCTCGCGATGAAAGGCGGCCGCCGCCAGACGAGATCGCCCGCCGTCGTCACGTCAGGCCTTGCATCTCGGTCGCGACGTCCCTCTGCGGGGGCGGCTCGTCCTCGTCGGCGGCGTCGCTCGCCGATACCGTCCAGTCCTCCTCGCCGTAGATCAGGGTCAGCACATCCGCCGTGAGCCCGCCGGGCGGCCCGTCGAAGACCACCTCGCCCGCGCGCAGACCGATGATCCGCTGCACGAAGAGCTGCGCCAGGGCCACGTCGTGGATGTTGATGATCGCCGCCAGGTTGCGTTCGGCGCAGACCTCGCAGATGAGGCGCATGATCTGGCGCGATGTCTTGGGATCGAGGCTCGCCGTCGGTTCGTCGACCAGCAGCAGTTCCGGCTCCTGCTGCAGCGCGCGGGCGATGCCGACGCGCTGGCGCTGGCCGCCCGACAGGGCGTCGGCGCGCTTGTTCTCATGCCCGACGAGACCCACCCGGTCCAGCGTGGCGAAGGCGCGCGCCACATCCTCCTGCGGATAGCGGCGGAAGAAGCTGCGCCAGAACGGAACGAATCCCAGCCGGCCCGAGAGGACGTTCTCCATCACCGTCAGCCGCTCGACCAGGGCGAACTCCTGGAAGATCATCCCCATCCGCCGGCGCGCGAGCCGAAGTCCGGCGCCGCGCAGGGCCGAGAGGTTCACCCCGTTGAGAACCACCCGGCCGGCGGTCGGCTCCACCAGCCGGTTGACGCAGCGGATCAGGGTGGACTTGCCCGCGCCGGAGGGGCCGATCAGGCCGACGACCTGCCCCCCGGGCACGGAAAAGCTGACGTTCCGAACGGCGAGGTCGCCGCCGGGATAGCGCTTCGTCAGGCCTTCGATCTGAAGCGTCACCCCTGGCTCACTTGCATGCGTATTTCACGCCCATTGCCTCGTCGATCGTCCGCACGACCTCCCAATGGCCCTTGTAGGTGATCGGGATGAACTTGGCCTCGCCGGAATTCTTGAACTCCGCCTGCAGCGCCGAACCTTCCCAGGGGAAGCTGAAGAAGGCGGCCTTGATCTTCTCCTGCAGTTCGGGCTTCAGGTTGTGGGCGACGCCGTAGCCGGTCGTCGGAAAGGTCTGCGACTTGTAGATCGTCTTGACCTGCTCGGCCTTGACCACATCGCGCAGAATCATGCGCTTCATGACGGAATTGGCGATCGCGGCCGCCGGATAGTCCTTGTTGGCGACGCCCAGGATCGAGTTGTCGTGCTTGCCCGAGAAGACCGGCTCGTAATCCTTGCCCGCTTCCATCTTGAACTGGGCCGCCAGCAGCGCCGAAGGCGCCTTGAAGCCCGAATTCGAGGTCTGCGCGGTGAAGGCCATCTTCTTGCCCTTGATGTCCTCGATCTTCTCGATCCCGCTGCCGGGGAAGGTGATGATCTCCATCTCGTAGCCGAAGCTGTCATCGGCCCGCGCCATCATGGCGAAGGGGCGGAATCCCGCGCAGTTCACCGCCAGCGGATTGGAGCCCGTGTTGAAACCCGCCACATGCAGGCGGCCGGCACGCATGGCCTCCAGCTGCGCCGCGTTCGACTGCACCGGGAAGAACTGGACCCGCTTGCCGGTCTCCTTCTCCATGTGCTTCAGGAAGCCTTCCCAGACCTTAGCGTAGACGGCCGGATCCTCGACCGGCGTATAGGCGAAGACCAGGGTCGCCGGATCCACCCAGTCCTTCGGGTCGGTCGGCACATCGGCCAGAAGATCGCCGTCGGTATCCTTGAAGCGCGGATCGAGCGCCGAAGCGGGTTGCGCCAACAGCGCGGCGACGACGAAGGCGCCGGCCGCGAGGCCCGACCGGATTGCATTGGTGATCATCTTGGCCCTCCCAGGACGTGTTCAGGTTCTCCGGGGCCGCCGCACGCCGTACTGGCGAACGCCGTCACCGCCAGGTCCTTAAAGGCCATGAAAGATACGTGTTTGCTGCAATTCGGCTACATTTTTGTGACGGACGCCTTCGCGCCTCGCTCAGGGTCCCGGCCGCGCGGCCTGACGAAAGCGCTGATCCGCGCGCGCCAATTCTTCCGGCGTCATCTGGCGCTCGAGCAGGCCGAGATTGCCCACGGCCTCGCGGACACCGCGTTCGGCCGCCCGCCGCCAGAGCGCATGCGCCTCGGCCAGATCCTTCGGCACGCCGAGGCCCTGGCGGTAGAGGTCGGCGAGGTTGAACATCGCCTGCGGATGCCCCTGCGCCGCCGCGCGCCCGTACCAGCGCGCCGCCTCGGCGGGGTCCTGGGCCACGCCGAGGCCACGATCGTGAAGCGTCGCCAGGGCATAGGCGGCGTTGGTGACCCCCTGCTCGGCGGCGGCCCGATAGGACGCGGCCGCCGCCTTCGGATCAGCCGCGATCCCGAGGCCGTTCTCCAGGTGATAGCCCAGCATCAGCTGCGCCGGCCCGAAGCCCTGTGCCTCCGCCTTCCGCAGCCAGGCAACGGCGGTCGCGTCGTCGCGGTCGCCGAAGCGCCCGGCCGAAGCCCAGAGCGCGAGGCGGTATTGCGCATCGGGCTGACCTTCGCCCGCCGCCTCGCGCATCAGGGTCAGGCCGCGCTCCTCGTCGACCGCGACACCGCGCCCATCGGCCAGCGCGAGCCCCAGCAGGTACTTGCCGAAGGGGACGCCCTCGCGCGCGGCATCTTCGAGGAGCGGCACCGCAGCCGCCTCGTCTCGGGGCATGAAGCGTCCATGCATCAAGAGGTTGGCATAGGTCGCCTTGGCACTCGCCTCGCCTGCGGCCACCGCCTCGCGCAACAGCGCAACACCTTTCGCGGGATCGGCCGGCCCGCCCTGCGCGGTCAGGAGCTGCAAGGCGAGGTTCGACTTCGCGACAGCCAGCCCCTGGCCGGCGGCGGCGGTATACCAGTGCCGCGCCACCGTGAGATCGCGCGGGCCGCCGGTGCCCGTGGCCGACATCACGGCGAAATTGTGCTGGGCGAGCGCAATGCCGCCTTCCGCCGCCACGGCATAGAGGGCACGCGCCCGGGCCGGATCGGCGCCCACGCCCTTTCCGGTCTCGTAAAGGAGGCCGAGATTGTGCGCCCCCTCGGGTGATCCCTGCTCGACGGCCTGGGCATAGAGCCGGATCGCTCCCGGCAGATCCTTCGGGCCCCCCTCGCCGTGTTCCAGCATGGAGCCGAGTTCGGCCGCCGCATCAGGGCTGCCGAAGCCGGCGGCGCGTTCCAGCAGCCGGCGCGCCCCGGCATCGTCCTTCGCAACCAGCTCGCCCCGGCGCTTCAGGAGACCGAGGCGCAACGCCGCGGCGACGAAACCCGAATCGGCCGCCTTCTGGTACCAGCGCACGGCCTCGGCCGGATCGCGCTTCAGGCCCGGAACATCGTCGCGCAGCAGGAGCGCCGCGTAATTCCCCTGCGACATCGGATCGCCGCCCTCGGCACCCTCGCGGAACAGCCTGGCCGCGGCAGCGCCGTCGCGTGGCGCGCCCTGGCCGAGCAGCGCCATGAAGCCCAGCATGCCCTTCGCACCGGCATGACGTTGAGCCGCCGCACGGCCGTACCAGTCGCGCGCGGCGGCGAAATCGGGCGGGCCGCCGATGCCCAAGTGATGAAAGGTGCCGAGGCGATACTGTGCTTCCGCCTTGCCAGCCCTGGCTTCCGCCTCCAGGCCGGCCCGGCCGCCGCCCGGGTCGGACGGCGCCGGTGGCGGGATCGGCTGATCGAATCCGCGGGCGGCCTCGGCCGCCCCGCCGGCCAGCAGCAGGGCCGCGCCGATCGTGGCGGCGAGCCGCCTCACGCCTTGCCGGATTTGATGGCGGCGCGGCCCGCCGGCGTCAGCTTGCAGACCAGCCAATCGGGCTTCAGCGGATTGGCGAACCAGGGTTCCGCCCAGCCCTTGTCGAGACAGGTGCGCACCGTCTGCGGATTGATCTGCTGGCCGTCGTCGTCGAACAGCGGCAGCTTGCCGCCGGGCTGCGACGCCCCGCGTTCCAGATAGCGGCGCTGCGCGCGCGTCAGCCGCGCGCCGGCCGGTTCGTCCAGTCTCTGCCTTGCTGCCGCCCGCGCCATCAATTCACCCCGACCGCGTCGCCCAGAGTCGCCCCAATCTCGCGATTCAGCACGAGATCGGCGCGTTCGTCGAGGTCGGTCGGTTCGCGGTTGACGATGACGAGGCGGGCGCCGTTCTCCTTGGCCATCCCCGGGAAGCCCGCCGCGGGGTAGACGACGAGGGAGGAGCCGACGACGATGAACAGGTCGCTCATCAGCGTTTCGATCTGCGCCCGGCGCATCTCGTCCTCCGGCATCGCCTGGCCGAAGGATATGGTCGCCGTCTTCACGATGCCGCCGCAGGACGAGCATTCCGGCAGCAGTCCGCGCTTCACGAAGCCTTCGCGGATCGGGTCCAGCTCCATGCGCTCCGCACAGGCGAGGCATTTCGCGTAGGTGGTGTTGCCGTGCAGCTCGATCACCTTGTCGTCATCGATGCCTGAAGCCTGGTGCAGCCCGTCGACATTCTGGGTGATCACGCTCGAGGCCTTGCCGGCGCGGATCAACTTCTCCACCGCGCGATGGCCCCGGTTGGGTTCCGCCTTCTGCATCACTTCTTCCATGGCGAACTTGCGCCGCCAGGCCTCGCGGCGCATCGCCTCGGAGGCGACGAAATCGCGGAAGTCGATCGGCTGGTTCTTGGTCCACAGGCCACCGGGGCTGCGGAAATCGGGGATGCCCGATTCGGTCGAGATGCCCGCGCCGGTGAAGAAGACCACGCGCCGGGCCTCGGCCAGCATGCGTTTCAGGTCGACCAAATCGCTGTCGCTGCTCATGCACCCTCCAGCCCTTTGCTGGTATCGTAGCCGGCCGAGACAGAGCAGTTAATAGGGCGGGGAAACGACATCATGTCCGTGCCGGCGGCGGAGCGCCGCCTCGCCATCGTCCTGCTCTGCTGCCTGATCCTGGTCTGGGGCCTGTTCTGGCCGGCGATGAAGGTGGCGCTGGCCGAAATTCCCGTGCTGACCTTTCGCGCCGCCTGCGCCGTGGTGGGCGCCGCGGGTCTGTTCGCGCTGTCGGCGGGACGGCGCAACCGCCTGAGCGTGGCGGCCGCCGACCGGCGCATGCTGTCGCTCGCCGCCTTCCTCAACATCTTCGCCTGGTTCGCGCTGACCGGCTTCGCGGTGCAGAACCTGCCGGCGGGCCGCGCTGTGCTGCTCGCCTATACGATGCCGCTCTGGTCCTTCCTGCTCGCCATGCTGGTGCTCGGGGAGCGGCCGAGCTGGATCCGCGCCGTCGGCCTCCTGACCGGATTGGGCGGCATCGCCGTGCTGGCCGAGCACGACCTGCGCCGGCTCGACGATTCGGCCACCCTCGGCGTGCTCGCGATGTTGCTCGGCGCCTTCCTGCATGCCGGCGGCATGATCCTGCAGAAGCGCACGGCCTGGTCGACGCCGCTCCTCACCCAGAGCGCCTGGCAGTTGACGATCGGCGGGCTGCCGCTGCTCGTGCTGGCGCTCTGGCTCGACCTGCCGAACCTGCGGATGCCGGGCTGGCCCGCCTTCACGGCGGCTGCGTATGTCGTGGTCTTCGGTGTCGTTTTCGGGTATTTCGCCTGGTTCCGGGTGGTGGCGGCCCTGCCGGCGACGACGGCTTCGCTCGCCACCCTTCCGGTACCGGTCCTGGGGGTTTTCATTGCCGCCGCCTGGCTCGGGGAACCCATTGGCTGGCGGGAGACTTTGGCTTTGTTGCTGATCGTCGGAGCGCTCGGTACACTCGCGGCGCCGATAAGGACGAATCGAGCCAGGAAAGCGGAAGTACGCCTGTGATTGGAGAGGGAACGCTGACCGAGCTCGACAAGGACTCGGTAGTCGCTGCATACCGGCGCCAGGCGCCATTCTACGACATGGTATTCGGCGTACTGCTGCATCCCGGCCGCATCGCCACCGTCAAGATGATCAACCAGCTCTGTCACGGCCGCGTGCTCGAAGTGGGCGTCGGCACGGGACTGTCGCTGCCGCGATACCGCCGCGACCTGCGCATCACCGGGATCGACATCTCGGACGACATGCTGCATCGCGCCCGCGAGCGGGTCCGCGAGGAGAGGCTGGGCAATATCGAGGCGCTGCCGAACATGGACGCCGAGGCGCTGTCCTTCGGCGCGGACAGCTTCGACGTCGTCGCGGCGATGTACGTCGCCTCCGTCGTGCCCAACCCCGATCGCCTGATGCGCGAGATGCAGCGCGTCTGCAAGCCGGGCGGCGACATCTTCATCGTCAACCATTTCGCGGCCGAAGGCGGCCTGCGCGGCTTCACCGAGGACCGGCTCGCCACCCTCTCCAAGAAGCTCGGCTGGCGTCCGGACTTCAAGCAGGCGCCCTTCATGGCGCATGGTTCGCTGGAGATCCTGAAAAGCCGGCGGGTATCGCCCTTCGGCCTCTTCACCATCCTGCACTGTCGCAACAGGAAGGCGGCGGGCGCCGCGGAACTGGGCCGCAGCGCCGCCGACTGATCCGCCGGCGGGTCCCGGTCGCGGGGCCGCCGTCAGTTGACGTTGCGGCTCTTGCCCTCCCAGAAGGGCTTGCGCAGCTCCGTCTTCAGGATCTTGCCCGCGCCCGACAGCGGGAAGGGATCCTGCGCGAAGGAGGCCGAGCGCGGGCACTTGTAGTTGGCGATCAGCGCCTTGCAGTGCTCGATCAGCCCGGCCTCATCGAGGCTTTCGCCGGGCTTCAGCCGCACGATCGCATGCACGCGTTCGCCCCACTTCTCGTCGGGGACGCCGATCACGGCGCATTCGATCACCGCCGGATGCCGGTAGATGGCGTTCTCCACCTCGGCCGAATAGACGTTCTCCCCGCCCGAGATGATCATGTCCTTCACCCGGTCGACGATATAGACGAAGCCGTCCTCGTCCATGTAGCCGCCGTCGCCGGTATGGATCCAGCCCTCGCGGACGGTGTTGGCGGTGACCTCGGGCTGCTTCCAGTAGCCCAACATGATGTTCGGCCCGCGCGCACAGACCTCGCCCACCTCGCCCCGCGGCAGTTCCTTTCCGGCGGTATCCAGGATGCGCACCTCCACGCCCGGGGCCGCGATGCCGCAGGATTTCAGCTTCGAGGCGAGCGGCCCGTTCAGATCGTGCACTTCCGAGGGCGTGGCGGTGAGGAGCGGCGCGCACTCCGTCTGCCCATAGGCCTGGATGAAGCGGACCTTGGGCATGACCTCGACCGCCCTGCGGATCAGGGCCTCCGGCATCGGCGAGGCGCCGTAGACGATCTGCCGCAGCGTCGAGACGTCGTAGTCCTTCAGCTTCGGATGGTTCACCACCATGTTGATCATGGTCGGCACGATCAGCGTATCGGTGACCTTCTCGGCATCGATCAGCTTCAGCACGGCCTCGGGTTCGAAGCGGGCGAGGAAGCGGTGGCTGGCCCCCATCATGGTCATGCCGAAGGTCTCGGTTCCGTCGGCCAGATGGAACATCGGCGCCGCGTGCAGGTAGGTGGCGTCGGTGCGCATGTTGAGCACCATGCCGCCGTTGAGCGCCCCGGAGACGAGGTTGCGATGGCTCAGCATCACGCCCTTCGACCGGCCGGTGGTGCCGCCGGTATAGAAGATGCCGGCCAGGTCCTCGTAGCCGCGCCCGGCATCCTCGACCGGGGCATTGCCTTCCACGAGGCTCTCATAGGAGAGCATGCCGGCCGGCAGCGGCCCGTCGCCCATATAGACCATCTGCTTCACGCAAGGGATCTCGGGCTTGATCTTCGCGATCACTTCCAGGAAGGCATCGTCAACGAACAGCACGCTGCAATCGGGGTCCGTTATCCAGAAGACGAATTCCGGCGGCGCGAGACGGGTGTTGATCGGCACGAAGACGCCGCCCGACCAGGGTACGGCGAAGAAGAACTCAAGGTAGCGGTCGCTGTTCAACGCCAGCACCGCGACGCGGTCGTTCTCCTTGACGCCGAGCGCCTGCAGGCCGCCGGCGAGGCGCGCGACCCGGTCGGCGAATTGCGCATATGTCCGGGTCCGGCCCTCGAAACGCGTGGCCACCCGCCCGCCGGCCGTCTGGGCCGACCGCCTCACGAACTGCGTCAGGAACACGACTGCCGACCTCCCCTGTCGAACACTGCGAACATGCCCGTTCATACAGGAATTCCTCCGCGGGAAAAAAGCATTGCAACAAAGGGCTAGGCAGCGGCAACGGCAGCGGGTCAGATACCCCCCGATCGAGCGATCGGGTCCGCCATGGCGCCGCGTCGTGCCGCTTGCCTTGCCTTCGCCTTCGCGGCCGCGCTCCTCGCGCCCTCGGCCGGCGAGGCGCATGGCGAAACCGACTGGATCGAGAAGAATCCCGTCTGGGGCTGGTGCTGCGGCCCGCAGGACTGCCGCCGGGCCGCGCCCGGGGAAGTGGTGCGGACCCCCAAGGGCTTCGCCATTCCCTCCACCGACCAGGTTTTCCGCGACGGTATGCGCGGCTTCTTCCAGCACCGCCACGACCAGGACATCTGGCTCTGCAAGACGGGCGACATCGTGCGCTGCCTGTTCATCCCCGAAGGCCTGCTGTGAGCATTGCCTGCTATTCTCGGCGGTCGGGGAAACCGGGAGACGGAACATGCGGAGCTACGCGCAGATCCACGCCATGGCGGCCAGGCGAAAGGGCGGCGCCGAAGCGCTCGAGGCGCTGCTCGCGAAACCGCTCGCGCCGAGGAAACTCGCCGCCATCCCCGACGACCGCTGGCTCGCCGCCCTCACGCGCGCGATCTTTCAGTTCGGCTTCAACTGGAAGGTGATCGAGAACAAGTGGCCGGGCTTCGAGGCGGCCTTCCAGGGCTTCGACCTGCGCGCCTGCGCCATGCTGAACGACGAGGCGCTCGAGGCGCTGCTGAAGGACACCCGCATCGTCCGCAACCCGCCGAAGGTGCGCGCGGTGCAGGAGAACGCCACCTTCCTCCTCGGCCTGTCGCGCGAACACGGTTCGGTCGGGAAGCTGGTCGCCGGCTGGCCGGCCGAACGCTATGTCGAATTGGTCGATCTCCTGCGCAAGGGCGGCTCCCGCGTCGGCGCGCAGACGGCGCAGTACTTCCTGCGCAGCATGGGCAAGGAGAGCTTCATCCTGAGCCGCGATGTCATCGCCGCCCTGATCCGCGAGGGCGTGGTGGCAAAGGCCCCGACGGCGGCCAGGGACATGCAGAAGGTGCAGGAAGCCTTCAACGCCTGGAAGAAGGAGAGCGGCCGCTCGCTCTCCGAGATCAGCCGCACCCTCTCCCTCGGCGTCGACAGCGGCGATTAACCTTTTGTTAACCCCGGCGAGGGCCCACTAGGCCGAATGGCCGATGGCTCAATGGTTGCAACTCAACGCAATCCAGCCCGCGCATTCGATGGTATGGGGTGACGAAACGATGCTGCAGGGCGAACGGGTCTTCCTGTCGCTGCTGCCTGCCGGCCCTCGGGAGCGCCGGCTGGCGCTCGCGGTCATCCTGGTGTCGCTCGCCGTCTTCCTCGCCGCCGTTCCCTTCGCCCGCATACCCCTGCCCCGCGTCGATGCCTTCATCCCCGCCTACCAGTCGGCGCTGGCGATCAACGACCTGATCACCGCCGTCCTGCTGTTCGGCCAGTTCAGCATCATGCGCACGCGCGGCCTCCTGCTGCTCGCCTGCGGCTATCTCTTCACCGCCGCCATGGTGCTGATGCACATGCTGAGTTTCCCGGGCCTGTTCGCGCCGGGCGGCCTCGTCAGCGGCGGCAGCCAGACCACGGTCTGGCTGTACATGTTCTGGCATGCGGGCTTCCCGCTCCTGGTCATCGCCTATGCCCGCTCCGGCGCCACGGACAGCCTGCCCTCTCCCGGGCGGGCCATGGCCCTGGCCGGCGGACTTGTCGCCGCCGCGGTGGCGCTGGTCACCCTTCTCGCCACCACCGGCCACGACCTGCTGCCGGTGCTCCTGGCCGGAGGGCAGTACACGCCGGTCATGATCGGCGTCGTCGGCGGCACCTGGGCCTTAAGCTTCGTCGCGCTCGGCTTCCTCTGCTTCCGCCGGACCCGCAGCGTGCTCGATCTGTGGCTGATCGTGGTCATGGCGACCTGGATCTTCGAGATCGGGCTGAGCGCCGTCCTCAATGCGGCGCGCTTCGACCTCGGTTTCTACACCGGCCGCGTCTATGGCCTCCTGGGGGCGAGCTTCGTGCTGATGGTGCTGCTGGTGGAGACCCGTACCCTCTATGCCCGCCTCGCCCGCTCGCTCGAGACCGAGCGGCAGGTGGCGGAGCGGCGCGCCGGCGACCTGCAGAAGAGCGAAGAGACGTTGCGCCTCCTGAACGAGACGCTGGAGAGCCGCGTCGCCGAACGTACCCACCGCCTCGAGGCCGAGATCCTGGAGCGCGAGAAGGCGCAGAACGCGCTGCGCGAAACCCAGAAGCTTGAGGCCGTCGGCCGCATGACCGGCGGCATCGCGCACGACTTCAACAACATCCTGATGGTGATCCAGGGCAATGCGGAATTCCTGCGCGAGAAACTCGGCGAGAACGCCGACCACCGCGCCGCCGACGCCATCGACCGCGCGGTCGAACGCGGCACCCGCCTGATCCGCCAGGTGCTCGCCTTCTCGCGCCGCCAGGCCCTGAAATCGGAACGCATCGATCTGTGCGGCCGCTCGGCCGAGTTCAGCGGCCTGCTGGCCCCGTCGCTGCGCGGCGACATCCGCCTGATCGTCGTCCTGGGGGACGAGCTGTGGCCGGTCGAATGCGATGCCGGCGAGTTGGAACTGGCGCTGATGAACCTCTGCGTCAACGCCCGCGACGCCATGCCGGGCGGCGGCCTGGTGCGGATCGCCGGGAGCAACCTTCCCGCCGACCCCGATGCCGGCCAGTCCGGCGACTTCGTGGCGATTTCCGTCACCGATACCGGCACCGGCATCGCCCCGGAAGACCTGCCGCGCGTGTTCGAGCCCTTCTACACCACCAAGGAGATCGGCAAGGGAACCGGCCTCGGCCTCGCCCAGGTGCATGGCTTCGCCGAGCAGGCGGGCGGTCGTGCGACGATCACCAGCACGCCGGGGCAGGGTACGACGGTGACGCTGCTGCTGCCGCGCGCGGTGGCCGGCGCCGGGGCCGAAGCCGCCCCGGCCGCCCCTGCGGCCGCCCGCGCACAGGGGAGCGTCCTCCTCGTCGAGGACGACCAGGACGTCGCCGATGTCGCGGTCCTGATGCTGACCATGATCGGCTACCGGGCGCAGCATGTGCACGATGCCCGCACGGCGCTGGCCCTCCTTCTCGGCGGCCGGCGCTTCGACGTGCTGTTCTCCGACATCGTCATGCCGGGCGGCATGAGCGGGCTGGAACTGGCCCGCAAGGTGCGCAAGCACTTCCCCGAGCAGCCGGTGTTGCTGGCCAGCGGCTACAACGGCCCGGCCGTCGATGTCGGGCGCGAGGGTTTCGACCTGATCGCCAAGCCCTACCGCGCCGACAGCCTCGCGGATGCGCTGCAGCGCGCCCGCACCACCGCCCGGGCCCGCGGCACCGGCTGATCGTTCGCCTTGCGGGCGGGGGTGCCGACCCCTATGAGTCCGCCTTTAAATGAGCAATTCGCCCGCCGGCCGATTCCGCCATCGGCACCTTCTCGGGATCGAGGGCCTGTCCCCCGAGGAGATCACCGTTCTTCTCGACATGTCGGAAGCCTGCGTGGAGCAGAACCGGCGGGTCGACAAGAAGCAGTCGCACCTTCGGGGCCTGACCCAGATCAACCTGTTCTTCGAGGATTCGACGCGCACCCGCACCTCCTTCGAACTGGCGGGCAAGCGGCTCGGCGCCGACGTCATCAACATGTCGGTGCAATCCTCCTCGGTGAAGAAGGGCGAGACCCTGCTCGACACCGCCATGACGCTGAACGCCATGCGCCCCGATGTGCTGGTGGTCCGCCACGGCAATTCGGGCGCGGTCCAGCTCCTGGCGCAGAAAGTCACCTGCTCGGTCATCAATGCCGGCGACGGCAGCCACGAGCACCCGACCCAGGCGCTGCTCGACGCGCTCACCATCCGCCGCCGCAAGGGCCGCCTCGCCGGACTGATCGTCGCCATCTGCGGCGACATCCTGCACAGCCGCGTCGCCCGCTCGAACGTCCACCTGCTGAACGCCATGGGCGCCCGCGTCCGCCTGATCGCGCCCCCCACGCTGCTGCCCCGCGATGTCGACCGCCTGGGCGTCGAGGTGTTCCAGGACATGCGGAAGGGCCTCGAGGGCGTCGACATCGTGATGATGCTGCGGTTGCAGCAGGAGCGCATGCAGGGCGCCTTCGTGCCCTCCACCCGCGAGTACTTCCACTTCTTCGGCCTCGACGCCGAGAAACTCTCGGCCGCCAAGCCGGACGCGCTGATCATGCATCCCGGCCCGATGAACCGGGGCGTGGAGATCGATTCGGAAGTGGCCGACGACATCCACCGCAGCGTCATCCAGGAACAGGTGGAGATGGGCGTGGCCGTGCGCATGGCCTGCCTCGAACTCCTGACCGGGCGTCTGCGGAACGACGCGGGGGCCCGGGCATGAACGGCCGCGTCGCCTACCGCAACGTCCGCCTGCTCGATCCCGCCTCCGGCCTCGACGCCCCCGGCGGGCTGCTGACGGAGGCGGACCGGATCCTCGACCTCGGCCCCCGCCTCTTCGCCGACGGCGTCCCCTCGGATGTCGAGGTGGTCGAGGGCGGGGGCCTCGCGCTCTGCCCCGGCCTGATCGACATGCACGCATCGCTCCGAGAGCCGGGCTTCGAGCACCAGGAAACCATCGCCACCGCCGCCCGGGCCGCCGCCGCCGGCGGCATCACCACCATCCTCGCCACCCCCGACACCGATCCCTCGATCGACGACGTCCCCCTGGTCGAATTCGTCGTCCGCCGGGCCCGCGCCGCCGTCGTCCGCATCCTGCCCATGGCCTGCGCCACCAAGGGGCGCGAGGGCGAGCGGATGACCGAGATGGGCCTCTTGTCGGCCGCGGGCGCGGTCGCCTTCTCCGACGGCGACCGGCCGATCGCCGATGCGCTGGTCATGCGCCGGTCGCTCGCCTATGCCTCGACCTTCGGCGCCTTGATCATCCAGCACATGGAGGAACCCTCGCTGGTGCGCGACGGCGCCATGAACGAGGGCGAGGTCGCCATGCGCCTCGGCCTGCCCGGCATGCCGGCCGTGGCCGAGACGGTGATGGTGGAACGCGACCTCCGCCTTCTCGAACTGACCGGCGGGCGGCTGCACGCCGCCAGCCTGTCGACAAGGGATGCGATCGACGCGGCGCGCCGCGCCAAGGCCCGCGCCTTGCGCTTCTCCTGCGGGGCGGCGCCGCACAACTTCGCGCTCAACGACGCCGACATCGGCGAATACCGCACCTTCGCCAAGGTGCGCCCGCCGCTCCGCTCGGAGGACGATCGCAAGGCCGTCGTGGCGGGCATCGCCGACGGCACCATCGACGTCATCTCCTCCCGCCACGCCCCCCGCGACGCGGAGAGCAAGCGCGTGCCCTTCGTGCAGGCGGCCTTCGGCGGTGTCGGCCTGGAAACCATGCTGCCGCTCGCGCTCGGCCTCTGGCATGCGGGCGAGGTGCCCCTGCTCCGCCTTCTGGGCGCGATGACCGAGGCGCCCGCCCGCCTGCTCGGGCTGCCGCAGGGCCGCCTCGCCGCGGGCGCGCCGGCCGATCTCGTCCTGGCCGATCTCGGCGCGCCCTGGCGCATCGAGGAGAAGAAGCTGCGCTCGAAGTCGAAGAACACCCCCTATGACGGGCGGATGGTGCAGGGCCTGGTGATCCGCACGGTGGTGGCCGGCGTTTGCGTCTTCGACCGCCGCGCCGAGGAGAAGGCCGATGCTTGAGGTGAGCGTCCTGATGCTGCTGCTGGCCTTCGCCGGGGGCTATCTGCTGGGCTCGATCCCCTTCGGACTGGTGCTGACCAGGCTCGCCGGTCTGGGCGACGTCCGGAAGATCGGCTCGGGCAACATCGGTGCCACCAACGTGCTCAGGACCGGGCGGAAGGACATCGCCGCCCTCACCCTCCTCCTCGACGGCGCCAAGGGCGCCGTCGCCGTGCTGCTCGCCGCCTGGCTGTGGGGACCGCAGGCAGCACTCGCCGCGGCGCTCGGCGCCTTCCTCGGCCATCTCTTCCCGGTCTGGCTGGGCTTCAAGGGCGGCAAGGGCATGGCGACCTTCATCGGCGTCCAGCTGGCGCTCGCCTGGCCCGTCGGCCTCCTCGTCTGCGCCACCTGGGCGGCAACCGCCGCGGCGCTCCGCATGTCCTCGCTGGCGGCGCTGGTCTCGGCCGCCGCGACACCGCTCTTCGCCCTCTGGCTCGCCGATGGCCGGCAGGCGCTTCTGGCAGTCATCCTGGTTGTACTTATCTTCATCCGGCACCACGAAAATATTCGCCGCCTGATTGCCGGAACCGAGCCGAAAATCGGCCAGGGCAAGAAATAGAAGGGCGAAACCCGGCCCGACTCGCGGTCGAATTCGCCGGAGTCGAAAGTAGCCGCGACAGAATCTATTGGGCGTCGAAACCGCCAGACCGCTACATGTGGTTCTCGTTGGCGCCCAACTTGCGGGCAAGCCACTGAATCTATTAAAAGAAATTTAACCGTGGTGGAACAAGCTCGGTTTCGTCGGCTTTTTGTAGTCATGGCAGCGTCGGTTGCTGTGTCTGTTTCCCTTCTTTCGGGAGCGTGAAATGGCCCTTCTGCGTGGTCTGGCGCCGTGACGGATTCCGTCAAGGAACAGGCCCTCGCTCTGCTCGAACGGGTGCGCAGGAATGCGCAGGCCGAACGCGCGGGCCTGCTCGAGAACACGACCGACCTCTTCCTCGATGCCGAGCATCGGCTGAGCGAGGAAGAACGCCGCCTGATGCTGGGAATTCTCGACCGGCTGGTGCGCGAGGTCGAGCGCGAAGTGCGTGCCGGCCTCGCCGAGCGCCTCAGCCTGCTGCCCTCCGCCCCGCGTGAGCTGGTCCTGAAGCTGGCCGAGGACGAGGCGGAGATCGCCCGCCCGCTGATCCTGAAGAGCCCGGTGCTGCGCGAGCAGGACCTGATAGAGCTGGTGCGCCAGCGCACGCACGAACACCGACTGTGCGTGGCCATGCGCGCGGGCATCTCGGCCGCGGTCTCCCAGGCGCTGATCGAAAGCGGCGAGGAAGACGTCATCGAGACCCTGATCCGTAACGACGACGCCGAACTGGCGCTGCAGGCCGTCAGCTACCTGGTCGAGGAATCCCGCCGCGTCGACCGCTTCCGCGAACCGCTGCTCGAACGCCGCGACCTGCCGCCGGCGCTCGCCTACCGCATGTTCTGGTGGGTCTCGGCCGCGCTCCGCCGGCGCATCCTGGGCTCCTTCAAGATCGAGGAAGCGGATCTCGACGTGCTGCTGCAGCAGTCGGTGCACGCGGCGACCGCCAGGATCGACCGCGCGCCTTCCGAGGCGGGGCGTCTTGCCGAGCGGATGTCCGAGCGCGGCGAACTGAACGACCAGACGCTGGTCCGCATGCTGCGCGGCGGCCACGTCAACGCCTTCATCAACGGGCTCGGCCGGCTGGCCGGGATCGACGGCGGGGTGGCCCGCCGCATCGTGTTTTGTCGCGGGTATGAGGCGCTGGCCGCGGCCTGCAGAGGGGCAGGCTTCGACCGGGCGGTGTTCGCCTCGATTTTCCTGCTGCGCGAGCAGGGACGGTCGGCCGGAAGGGCGCAATCGGCCAATCGGGTGGAGGACGCGCTCGCTTTCTATGACGGGTTGGACAAGAGACAGGCACGCAACGTGCTCCGCTACTGGTCGTTCGATGCCGAGTACCTGGACGCGATCGCGCATATGGATGGGGTTGTGATCGACCAGGTGTCAGCACCGACGTAACGAAGAGGCCCGCGAAAACGCGGTAAGGGGAGCGGCAGTGATGTTTGGGGGACGGCAGATGAAGGTCGAGCTCGCAACGGGGGATACCGCCTACGACGTCGATCGCCGCGCCTTTTCCGCGGCGGTGCAGCGCGTGGGCGGCCTGGAGACTTTCATCGGGCTGCTGGACGATCCGGCCCTGGCGCCGCTTTTCGCCCGTCTCGGCGCCCTGGCGCTGGTCGATCCCACCGGCCGATTGAAGGCCTGCACCACCGCCTATCGCGAACTCGCCGGGGAGACGGTGCTGGCGGCGGTGAAGCCCGCCGTGATCGACGCCCTGGCGCCCGGCGGGCGGCGCAGCGTCCGCCGCGACAGCATCGGCATCGGTTCCGATCGCCGCCACGTCCGCATCGAGGTCTTCCCCATCGAGGGCCTGGCCGGCATCGTCATCCAGGACGTGACCGCCGAGACGCTGGCGCTGGCCAAGGCGCATCGCGAACGCCAGCGCGGCGACGACATCATCCGCGCCTCCACCGACTGGATCTGGGAAACCGACCGCCAGGGCCAGGTCAGCTATCTCTCCGACCAGATCGTCCGCTCGCTCGCCGTGCCCGCGCCGCTCCTCCTCGGCAATCGCTTCGACGAGGTGATCCAGCTCGCCGAGGGCGGCTCGATCCTCGCCACCGGCCCGATGCCGGCGCTGCAGGCCTTCCGCGACCTCGCCGTGCAGGCCCGCGACGCCAGGGGCACCGCGCACCACTTCGTCCTCTCGGGCGTGCCGGTCTATGACGAGGCCGGCACCTTCAAGGGCTATCGCGGCACCGGCTCCGACGTCACCGACAAGCTCGCCGCCGAGGCGCAGACACGGCGCTATCGGATGGAGCTGGAAAGCACGCTCGCCACGCTCCGCGCCCGCAACGACGACCTGCAGAAGGCGGTGCAGGACGCCCAGGCGGCGACGCGGGCGAAGAGCGAGTTCCTCGCCATGATGAGCCACGAGCTGCGCACGCCGCTGAACGCCATCATCGGCTTCTCCGAGGTGATGACGCTCGCCCTCTTCGGGCCGCTCAACGCCCGCTATCTCGACTACGTGAACGACATCCTGCGCTCGGGCCGGCACCTGCTAGCGCTGATCAACGACATCCTCGACTTCGCGCGCATCGAGAACCAGACGCTGCGCCTGCATACCGAGGCGGTGACCATCGGCGAGGTGGTGAACGACGCGCTCACGCTGGTGGAGATGAAGGCGGCCGAGAAGGGCCTCGACCTCGTTCGCCCGGCCGGCTTCATGGACGTGCGCATCAGCGCCGACCCGACGCGGGCGCTGCAGATCATCGAGAACCTGCTCTCCAACGCGCTCAAGTTCACGCCCCCGGGCGGACGCATCGGCATCGAGGTGGGCCAGCCGGCCGAGGGCCGCGTGCGCCTGGTGGTCTGGGACACCGGCTCGGGCGTGCCGGCCGAGAAGCGCCAGGCGATCTTCGAGATGTTCGAACAAGCCCATGTCAGCGCCTTCGCCCGCGGCCAGGAAGGCCTCGGCCTCGGCCTCTCCATCGCCCGGGCGCTGGCCCGCCGCATGGGCGGCGACCTCGTCCTCGAATCCTCCAACGACAGCGGCAGCCGCTTCGCGGTCATCCTGCCGCTGGCGTGAACCGACTCAAGACTAGCTGAGCGCGAACGCTCTTCGGGTCGAAGTGATATATGGAATTGAATTTCGGTTTGGCGCTTGTCTGTGCGGACTGCCAGCATGACCAGACTTGCTGCTCGAATCACCCGAGCCTCTGAAGCACTCGGGCTGCGCTGCGAGACTGAATATGTCGTTGGGCTTAGCAGCGGCGAGGCGCTTGAATCGGTCGCCTACCTTCAGGATCTCGGGGCGCCCAATGGCATGCTGATCCTGCGCTCCGGCGAAAAAGCTCTGTTGCATGCTGCGGAGCTATCAAGGATGGGATATGCATTCAGCGTCCTTGAGGAGCCACGCTCCGATGAAATTTTCGATCTCGAATCGGTCATCGGAATGTTCTCCGATTGGGGATGGTCGGGGAGCAAAAGCGCAAGACCGCAATGGATGCGGTGAGCGGAAGCAGACATCAGACGGGAAACAGAAAAAGGGGTCAGAGTCGATCTCTCGGAACGTCCGCCGATCAATGACTTTGTCGCCCGGTTGAGACGAGCCTGTCAGTCCACGATCATGTTGATCGGCTTCCCCACCACCCCGGCCTTCGCCGCTTCCAGCGTTCAGCCTGGAGCCGGGAGCAGGGCCATCAGCTTCAGATGCAGGTTGGCCGCCAGCGGATTGACGATCGTGAGGCCCCTGGCAACGAAGCCGTCCTGCATGTCTTCTGAAAGCAGAAGCACGCATCCCGCGTCCGCCGCGGCCGTCACGATCAGTGCGTCCCAGAATTGCAGCCTGTGATCGACAACGAGATCCGCCGCCGAAAGGGCCGTCCGGGTCTCGGATGCCGATGTGCCGAACGTGCCGGCGAACTCGATCAGGATCGCGCGGGCTTCGCCGGCGGACGCACCACCCCGCCGTAGCACGACGAACAGTTCACCCAGGGCCTGGGTCGGTGCGATCAGGCTGGCCGAAGTCGAAAGGCGGCCGATGAGGTCCCTGACGCGTGCGATCTTATGGTCGTCCGCGGCAACCCGGGAGAGGCCGGCAAGATAGGCGAGGATATTGCTGTCGAGCGCAACGCGCGTCATTCGTAGAGATCGTCGCGCGACCAGGCTCCGCTGTGCCGTACGGGAAGGCCGTCCACGAACGTCAGAAGGCGCTCGACCGAGCGGCGTTCCTGATGCCGGTCCACGGGCAACACGCGCGCAACGGGCCGTCCCCGCGACATCACGGTGAAGCTCCGGCCTTCGGCAACCTCCCGCAGGAGTTCCGAGAAACGCTGATTCGCCTCGCTGGCGCTGATGGCTCTGTCCATGTTCTTCAAATTAGTGGATAACACTAATTCTGACAAGGATCGGCCTGCGAAGCCCTGACACCCCGTTCTGCGACGGCCGAAACGGGCGCCCCGTCCCGCCTAATCCGCGATCACGTTGATCGGCCTGCCGCCGATCCAGGCCAGCACCGCCTCCAGCGTGCTCTCGTAATGCACGCGGTGGTTCTCCTCGGTGACATAGCCGAGGTGCGGCAGCAGCACGGTGTTCTCGAGCGTCAGGAAGGGGTGGTTGTCGGGGATCGGCTCCTGGTCGTAGACGTCGATGCCCGCCCCGGCGATCCGGCCCTCCCGGAGCGCCAGCGTCAGCGCCGTCTCGTCTACGATCGGCCCGCGGGCGATATTCACGAGGAAGGCCGAGGGCTTCATCAGGCCGAGCTCGCGCGCGCCGACCAGGCCCCGCGTCGCCGCGCTCAGCACCAGCAGCACGACGAGGAAGTCCGAGCGCTTGAAGATCTCGTCCTTCTCCACGCTCACCGCGCCCACGGCCGCCGCCTTCTCCGGCGTCAGCGACCGGCCCCAGCCGATCACCTCCATGCCGAAGGCCTTGCCCACCGGCGCCATGAAGCCGCCGAGCCGCCCGAGGCCGAGCAGGCCGAGCGTCTTCCCCTTAAGCCCGACGCCCGCGCGGGTCTGCCAGTTGCCGTCCCTGAGCGAGCGGTCCTCGCGGACGATGCCGCGTGCCAGCGCCAGGATCAGGCCCCAGGCCAGTTCCGCCGGCGGATAGCCGTGGCTGTCGGTGCCGCAGACGGTGATCCCCTGCGCCTTCGCCGCCGCCACGTCGATGGCGGCATTGCGCTTGCCCGAGGTGACCAGCAGCTTCAGTTTCGGCAGCCGCTTGAGCAGCGAGCCCGGGAAGGGCGTGCGCTCGCGCATCAGCATGACGGCGTCGTAATCGGCGAGCGCCGCCGCCACCGCGTCCTCGTCCCCGATCCCCCTGACGAAGCGGTCCACCGTCCAGCCGTCCGGCAGGCGGCTCCAGTCGGCGTATTTCAGGCCGATGTCGAGATAGTCGTCGAGGAGGGCGAGGCGCGGCATTCAGATCACCCCTTGCTGGCGCAGCCGCGCGAGGTCGGCGGCGGAGAAGCCGAGGCTGCCCAGCACCGCGTCGGTGTCCTGGCCGAGGCGCGGCGGCGGCCGCGGCGTGTGCAGCGGCGTCTTGGTCATCCTGAGCGGCGGCTTCGCCACCGGCGCGGGCTTGGGCAGGCCCGGGAAGTCGATCGGCTGCAGGTATTCCATCGCCTTGATGTGCGGATCGTCCAGCGCCTGCTGCGGCGTATAGACCGGGGCGGCGGGGATGCGCGCCTTCTCGAGCGCGGCCAGCGCCTCGGCCGTGGTCAGGTTCCTGCTCCAGGCCTCCGTCCGCTCGGAGAGCGCCTTCGCGTTGTCGCCGCGCGCGAGGTCGTCCTTGAAGCGCGGATCGGTCAGCCAGTGCTCCTCGCCCATCAGCCTGACCCAGCGCTTGAACAGCGGCGCCCCCAGCACGGTGATCAGGATCCAGCCGTCCTTGGTGCGGACCAGGTCGGAAGGCGCCGAGGTCTGCCCCCGGTTCATCGTCGGCACGCGGTCGCGCTTCAGGACGGCCTGCTCCATCAGGAGCGCGTTGTTCATGGTGAGCGCGGTGCCGAGAAGCTGCCCCTCGATCATCTGCCCCTTGCCGGTCTTGCCGCGTTCCATCAGCGCCGCCAGCGTGCCGAAGGCGCAATGCAGCGCGGTGCCGAAATCCACGAAGGGCACGGCGGCGCGATAGGGTTGCTCCTCGGTGCCGGTCATATAGGCGCCGCCGCCCATCACCTGGCCCACCCCGTCGAAGCCCACGCGCTCGCTGTAGGGACCACCCGCGCCGAAGGCGGAGGCGGTGGTCAGCACGATGTCGGGCCTGGTCGCGATCAGGCTGTCGTAGTCGAGGCCCATCTGCTTCAGCGTCGGCGGCGGCAGGTTCGCCACCACCACGTCGGCGGTGGCGACCAGCTTCTTCACGATCGCCGCCCCTTCCGGATGCATCGGGTCGAGGGTGATCGACTTCTTGCCGCGGTTCATCTGGAAGAACATCGCGCCCTCGCCGGTCTCGGCCAACGGCGCCACGAAGCGGTCCTCGCTGCCGTCGCGCTTCTCCACCCGGATCACCTCGGCGCCGAGGTCGCCCAGAAGCGCGGCGCAGTAGGGGCCGGCAATGTAGCGCCCGAAATCGAGCACGCGGATTCCATCGAGAACACCCATGACTAAACAGCCTCCTCCAACCGGTCGGCGAGCCACTCGGGCAGGTCGACCATCACCTCATGATGGCTCTGCGCTTCCAGGAAGCGCCAGGCGGGATCCTTCGCCAGCGCACGATAGCGCTGGAAGGAACTCGGGTCGTATTCCTTGGCGATGATGTAGGTCTTCCGCGCGACCTCCTTCCAGCGCCCGGTGAGCGCGGGCCGCTCCTCGAAGGCCAGCATCGGATGAGGCACGCAGGTGGCATCCACCCAGGCGGCCTTCGCCGGATCCTTCACCCCGAAATTCGCGGCACTGACCGGCGCCAGCACCTTGGCCCCGTTCTTCTCCGAGGCGCCGGCGCGGATCTGCGCCTGGCGTTCCGGCGGCATGATGTCGAACACGCCCTGCCCGTTCTCCGGCACGAAGGCGTCGAGATAGACGAGGCTGCGGATGCGCCCCGCCTCGCGGTCGGCGACGCCGGTGATCACCATGCCGCCGTAGGAATGTCCGCAGAGCACGATGTCGGAGAGGTTCTCGCAGCGCAGAACCGCGACGATGTCCTCGATATGGGTGCCGAGGCCGATGCCGGGGCCCAGCAGATGCGCCCGCTCGCCGACGCCGGTCAGCGTCGGCGTGAACACCTCGTGCCCGGCGCCGCGCAGCTTCGCCGCCACGTCGCGCCAGCACCAGCCGCCGTGCCAGGCGCCATGCACCAGGACGAAGCTCGCCATTTCGTCGTTTCCTCCCCCGAGAAGGCGGGAGCCGAACAATCCCGGTGGCGGGCGCGGGCGTCAAGCGCGCAGGCGCGGCCGGGACGCGGCCCCTCGCCCCTTCTCTGCCATCGAAGGTTGATTTTCCCCGGCGGAACCCGGACGATCGGGGGATGCTCGATCGTCCGGTCGTCCACCTCTCAGACGACGAAAGGCTCGACTGGCTCCGCCTGATCCGGACGGAGAATGTCGGCCCCGTCACCTTCCACCAGCTCATCCGCCGCTACGGCTCGGCCGCCGCGGCGATCGAGGCGCTGCCGGGCCTCGCCCGGCGCGGCGGCCTCTCGCGCGGCCCCGCCATACCGGACCGCAAGGCGGCGGCGAGCGAACTGGCCGCCGCGGCGGCCGTGGGCGCGCGGCTGATCGCCAGCTGCGAGCCCGAGTATCCGCCCCGCCTCGCCGCGCTGGACGATGCCCCGCCGCTCCTCTCGCTGAAGGGCCGGGCGGAGCTGCTGTCGCGGCCCGCTGTCGGCATCGTCGGCGCCCGCAACGCCTCGGCCGCCGGCATCCGCATCGCCCGCGAGATGGCGGCGGCCCTCGGCGCCGCCGGCCTCCTCGTGGTCAGCGGCCTCGCGCGGGGGATCGACGCGGCGGCCCATAGGGGGGCGCTCGCCACCGGCACGGCGGCGATGGTGGGCGGCGGCGCCGATGTCGTCTTCCCGCCCGAAAACGAGAGCCTGCAGGCCGAGATCGGGGAAGAGGGCGCCATCCTGGCCGAGATGCCGGTCGGCACGCGCCCCCTCGCCCGCCACTTCCCGCGCCGCAACCGGCTGATCTCGGGCGCTTCGCTCGGCGTCGTCGTGGTCGAGGCGGCGCTGAAATCGGGCTCGCTCATCACCGCGCGCTTCGCCGCCGAGCAGGGGCGCGAGGTGATGGCGGTGCCGGGCTCCCCCCTCGATCCGCGCGCCCGGGGCTGCAACGACCTGATCAGGAACGGCGCCACCCTGGTGGAAGGGGCGGAAGACGTGCTTTCGGTGCTGCGCGGCCTTTCCGGCGCGCTCGAGGCGCCCTGCCCGGTCTGGCTCGACGCGCCGGTCGAGACCGCCGACGAGGCCGAGCTCGGACCGCTCCGCGCGCTCATCGCCGAGCGGCTGTCGCCGGTCCCGGCCGAGGTGGACGAGCTGGTCCGCCAGTCCGGCGCCTCGGCCGCCGCCGTCCTCACCGTGCTGCTGGAACTCGAACTCGCCGGCCGCGTCACCCGCCTTCCCGGCGGCCGGGTGGTCCTCGCTTGAGCCCGCGGCCCGGAGCGGCCATGGTGCGGGCCACGGAGGAAACCGACACATGAAAGCCTGGGAAGTTCAGGATGCCTGGGGCATCGACAATCTGAAGCCGGTCGAGCGCCCCGCGCCGAAGCCCGCCGCCGGCGAAGTCGTGCTGCGCATGCGCGCCGCCTCGCTCAACTATCGCGACCTGCTGACCATCCAGGGCAAGGGCGGCACCCGCAACCCGCCGCTCATCCCCTTCTCCGACGGCGCCGGCGAAGTCACCGCCGTCGGCGAGGGCGTCACCCGCGTCAAGCCGGGCGACCGCGTCTGCCCGCTCTTCTTCCAGACCTGGTTCGACGGCGGCCCCACCGCCGAGAAGCGCACCAGGCCGCTCGGCGGCCCGCTGCCGGGCGTGCTGCAGCAGGAGATGCTGCTCTCCGCCGAGGGCGTGTCGAAGTTTCCCGAACATCTCTCCTGGACCGAAGCGGCGACGCTGCCCTGCGCCGGCCTCACCGCCTGGCGCGCGCTGATGGTGGAAGGCCAGCTGAAGCAGGGCGATACCGTCCTGGTCCAGGGCACCGGCGGCGTCTCCATCTTCGCGCTGCAATTCGCCAAGATGCACGGCGCCAGCGTCATCGTGACCTCGAGCAGCGACGAGAAGCTCGCCCGCGCCGAGGCGCTCGGCGCCGACCACCTGATCAACTACAAGTCGACACCCGACTGGGGCAAGGCGGCGCTGGCGCTGACCGGCGGGCGCGGCGTCGACCAGGTGATCGAGGTCGGCGGCAAGGACACCTTCAACCAGTCGCTGGAAGCCGCCCGCGTGGGCGGCAGCGTGCTCTGCATCGGCCTCCTCTCCGGGGCCTCCCAGCAGGTGCTGATCCCGACCCTCTTCGGCAAGAACCTCCGTGTCATCGGCCTCTCGGTCGGCAGCCGCGAGATGTTCGAGGGCATGTGCGCCGATATCGGGAAGGCCAAGCTGAAGCCCGTGATCGGCGCCACCTGGCCCTTCGACAAGACCCCGGACGCCCTCCGCCAGATGCAGGCGGCCACCCATTTCGGCAAGATCTGCGTCGAGTATTGACGGGCTAAGCGAGCCAGTTCTCGACGGTGAGGCCGTCGACGCGGGTGAACTCCCTGACGTTGCCGGTCACCAGCGTCAGACCGAGCGCCAGCGCCTGGGCGGCAATGAGGAGATCATTGCCGCCGATCGGCGTGCCCTTCGCCTCCAAGGTCGCGCGCAACTCGCCGTAAACGGCGTCCATCGGCGGCTCCAGCGGCAGGATCAAGGTGGAGCCCAGGATCGTTTCGAGCTGGGAGAGCAATGCGGCGGAGCGTTTCTTCGCCGCGCCGAAGCGCATCTCCGCGGCAACGATGATGCTGGTACAGACCTGCGCGTGCCCGACTGCCGCAATTCTCCGTGCAACGATGCCCTGCGGCGTGCGGACCAGATCGGACATCGTGTTGGTGTCGAGCAGGTAGCGCACGCCTCAGATCTCGACCGGATCGGGCGGCGGATCGTCGATCTCGGGAAACTCCTCGTCGATCGGTTCCAGCCGGGCCAGGACCTCGAGCAGCGTCGGTTTCTTCGCCGGCTCGATGATCAGCCGGTTGCCCTCGCGCCACATCACGCCCTCTTCCGCCGCAAATTCGAGTTCGCGTGGTATCCGCACCGCCTGGTTGCGGCCGTTGCGGAAGAACTTCACCTGTCGGGTCACGGGCATTTCGACCTTCCTGCTGGCCTATGCCAGAACATAGGCCAACATAATCCCTCGTCAACAACAAAAATTTGATTGAAAGACAATATTCTTGAAATGTTCTCAAGGCCGCCTTATCCTGAGGGAAACCTCGGAAAGGCTCCGGAGATGCTCCTCTACGACCAGATCGATTCCACCAACGACAAGCCGCTGCGTCCGGAAACCCGCATCGCGGTGAAGCGCGCGCTGGGCGACGCGGTGCTGACCCTCTCGGCCCGGGTGGTGATGGCCTATCTGCTGATGGACCATCCCCAGGCGGTGAAGCGGGCACAATGTCCGCCGCTCTATGTCACCGCGGCCGCGCTCGGCCTCTGCAGCCGTACCGTCCAGCGCGCCTATGACGAATTGGAGCGCGCCGGCTGGCTGGACGACAGCCGCGCCGGCCCCGACGACCTGCCGGAAGCCGGCGACGAGCCCGAGCGTCACCGCCTGCTGCATCAGCCGCCGGGCGGCCTGCCCGCCCGCCGCGCAGCCCCGCCCAGCCTGCCGCCGCCGACGCTCTCCCAGCAGATCGAGGGCTACGAAGTGCTGCGCGAACGCGCCCTCGCCCTCAACAAGGTCGGCATCGCGCTCCGCGCCCATAGCGAGCTTGGCCGCACCATGGGTTACGACCGGCCGAAGCGGGCCTCGCGACGCGAAGCCCGCCCCGAGGCGACCACTACGGTCGGGAGCGGATGGCAGGAACCGGCTCCCGCTGGCGCCGCTCCGGCTCCAGCGGGTACGGAAGCGGCCGAAACTGGCTCGAATTGGCACGAATTGGCCGGCTTAGGCACGCCCGGATCGCCGCCCGCAGCCGCCGATTCCGGCTATTTCTTCAAGCCTGTCAGTGACTTGGCCTGGAAAGACCCGATCGCTCGGGCGCCCGAGATCGCCCGCGCCGATGCCGAATGGGAAGACTACTGCCGCACCCGCAACGCCGAGCGCCGCCGCATGGGCCTCGAAGCCGACATGCCGGTCGGCGACGCCGCCCTAGAGTTGCCGGTCGTGTCCGAACCGGACAAATTTTCCACCCTCGATCGGCATTCGCCCGCCGCCGCGGCGCCGGGGCCGATTTGACAGGCCCTCGCCTTTTCACCATGGTCCGCCGCCCGAAAGCCTCGGCCACTCCCCGGGGAGTTAAGGTCTGTCGATGGACGTAGTAGTCGTCGAGTCTCCGGCGAAAGCCAAGACGATCAACAAGTACCTCGGTTCCGGCTATGTGGTGCTGGCCTCCTACGGCCATGTCCGCGACCTGCCGCCCAAGGACGGCTCCGTGCGCCCGGAGGAAGACTTCGCGATGACCTACGAGGTCGATCCGAAGTCCCAGAAGAACATCTCGGCCATTTCCCAGGCGCTGAAGGGCGCCCGGCACCTCTACCTCGCCACCGATCCGGACCGCGAGGGCGAGGCCATATCCTGGCACGTCCTGCAGGCGCTGGAAGGCAAGAAGGCGACCAAGGGCGTCGAGGTGAAGCGCGTGGTCTTCAACGAGATCACCAAGCGCGCCGTGACCGAGGCGATGAAGAACCCGCGCGACCTCGACATGGACCTGGTGAACGCCCAGCAGGCCCGCCGGGCGCTCGACTATCTCGTCGGCTTCACCCTCTCCCCCCTCCTCTGGCGGAAACTGCCCGGCGCCAAGTCGGCGGGCCGGGTGCAGTCGGTGGCGCTGCGCCTCATCTGCGAGCGCGAGATGGAGATCGAGGCCTTCCGGCCGCGCGAATACTGGTCGGTCGAGGCCGATTTCGGCGCCGCCGCCGGCACGCTCCGCGCCCGGCTGACCCAGCTCGCGGGCAAGAAGCTCGACAAGTTCGACCTCACCAAACAGGCCGATGCCGACGGCGCGGTCGCCGCGATCAAGGAGACGAGCTTCCACGTCGCCGATATCGCGACCAAGCCGCACAGCCGCCGCCCGGCCGCCCCCTTCACCACTTCCACCCTGCAGCAGGAAGCGGCGCGCAAACTGGGTTACACCGCGACCCGCACCATGCAGGTGGCCCAGCGCCTCTATGAAGGTGTCGATATCGGCGGCGAGACCGTCGGCCTCATCACCTATATGCGGACCGACGGCGTGCAGATGGCATCGGAAGCCATCGACGGTGCGCGGCGGCAGATCGGCAGCCAGTTCGGCCAGAACTACCTGCCCTCCTCGCCCCGGCTCTACCAGGCCAAGGCGAAGAACGCCCAGGAGGCCCACGAGGCGATCCGCCCGACCGATTTCGCCCGCCGGCCCGAGGATGTCGCCCCCTATCTCGATCCCGGCCAGCTGCGGCTCTACGAACTGGTGTGGAAGCGCGCCATCGCCAGCCAGATGGAAGCCGCCCAGCTCGAGCGGACCACGATCGAGATCCGCTCCGCCGACGAGAAGATCGGCTTCCGCGCCACCGGCTCGGTGCTCCTCTTCCCGGGCTTCCTCAAGGTCTACGAGGAAGGCCGCGACGACAAACTGGCCGATGCCGAGGACGACGAGGACGGCGCCCGCCTGCCCAAGGTGACGGCGAAGGAACCGCTGCGGCTCGGCGAAGTGAAGCCCGAGCAGCATTTCACCGAGCCGCCGCCCCGCTTCACCGAGGCGACGCTGGTGAAGAAGCTGGAGGAACTCGGCATCGGCCGGCCCTCCACCTATGCCGCCATCATCGACGTGCTGCAGGACCGCGCCTATGTCCGGCTCGACCAGAAGCGCTTCGTGCCCGAGGACAAGGGCCGCATCGTCACGTCGTTCCTGACCAATTTCTTCGAGCGCTTCTTCGCCTACGACTTCACCGCGGGGCTGGAGGAGAAGCTCGACGACGTCACCGGCGCCCGGGCCGACTGGAAGCAGGTTCTGCGCGACTTCTGGCTCCAGTTCTCCCGCGCCCCGGACGACGAGCCGAACCTGCTCGCCCTGCAGAAGGCGGTCGAGAACCTGGACAAGGTGATCGGCCAGCGCGGCGTGGTGATGGAGGCGATCGACGCCTCCTTGGGTCCGCATTTCTTCCCCGACGACGGCTCAGGCAGGAATCCGCGCGCCTGTCCCACCTGCACGGAAGGCCGCCTCGGCATCCGGCTGGGCAAGACCGGCGCCTTCATCGGCTGCTCGCGCTATCCCGAATGCCGCTACACCCGCCCGCTCGCGGTCGCCAACGACAATGCGGGCGAGGACGGCGCCGCCGCCGGCCCGCGCACGCTGGGCGAGGATCCCGAGACCGGCATGCCGGTGCTGTTGCGCGACGGGCGTTTCGGCCCCTATGTGCAGCTGGGCGAGGACGGCTCCTCCGACAAGCCCAAGCGCGCCTCGCTGCCCAAGGGCACCTCGCCGGCCGACGCCACGCTCGAAATGGCGCTGAAGCTCCTGGCCCTGCCGCGCCTGGTCGGCCAGCACCCCGAAACCCGGGACGACATCATCGCCGGCCTCGGCCCCTACGGCGCCTATCTGAAGCACGGCAAGAGCTACACCCGCGTCCAGCCGCCGGAAGAGATCTTCGACATCGGCCTCAACCGCGCGGTCACGCTGATCGCCGAGGGTGCCGCCAAGGCCAAGGGCCCGCGCCGGTCCGAGGCCAAGGTGCTGAAGGAAGTGGGCGCGCATCCCGATGACGGCGCCCCGATCCGCATCCTGGACGGCCGCTTCGGCCCCTATGTGGCGCATGGCGGCGTGAACGCCACCCTGCCGCGCGGCACCCCGCCGGAGGAACTCGACGTCGACGCCGCCATCCTGCTGCTCCGCGCCCGGGCCGAGCGCGGCCCCTCGGCGAAGAAGGGCCGCCGCGGCGCCGTGGCGAAGAAGGCCACCCCCAAGGCCGCGGCGAAGAAGGCTCCCGCCAAGAAGGCGGCGGCGAAGAAGCCGGCGGCCGAGCAGGACGACACGCCGGTGAAACCCAAGCCCGCCAGGCGGGCCGCCGGCGGCAAGACTTGAGCCGGCCGGGCAAGGGATCCGGCAGGAAACCGTCCAGGGACAAGCCGCCCGCAGGCAAGGTCCCCGCGCCGAAGGCCGCCGCGCCCCGGCCGAGCCGGCAGGAAATCGTCGACTTCATCGCCCGGCATCCCGGCCGCGTCGGCAAGCGCGAGATCGCCCGCGCCTTCAGCCTGAAGGGCGAAGACCGCGAATGGCTGAAGGACATGCTGCGCGGCATGAAGGACGAAGGCGCCGTCGCCCCGGCCCGCGGCCATGCGCTCCGGCCGCCCGGCACCCTGCCCGAGGTCACCGTGCTCCGCGTCGTCTCGGTCAACCGCGACGGCGAGGCGGTCGCCGCCCCGGTGAACTGGACCGACGAAAGCCCCGCCCCCACCGTCATCCTGATCTCGGCGCGCGGCCGCGCCCCCGGCCAGGGCGACCGGGTGCTGGCCCGGGTCGAGGCCGACGGCGCCAACCGCTACAAGGGCCGCGTCATCCGCGTGCTGGAAAGCGGGCCGGGCGAGATCGTCGGGCGCCTGAAGGTGGAGACCGGCCACGCGCGCCTGATCCCGGCCGACCGCAAGAACCGCGCCGAGGTGATGATCGACCTCGCCGACCTCGCCGGCGCCGGTGACGGCGACGTGGTGGTGGCCGCATTGGTCTCCGCCCGGGCCTACGGGCTGAAGCAGGGCCGCGTGCTGCGCCGCCTAGGGCGCGTCGACGATCCGAAGACCTTCAGCCGCATCGCCATCGCCCGGAACGACATCCCGGTCCCCTTCCCGCCCGATGCGCTGGCGGAAGCCCAGAAGGCGAAGCCGGCCACGCTCGGCAGCCGCACCGACTTGCGCTCGATGCCGCTCGTCACCATCGATCCCGAGGACGCGCGCGACCACGACGACGCGGTCTTCGCGGAAGCAGACGACGATCCCGCCAATCCGGGCGGCTTCCGCGTCACCGTCGCCATCGCCGACGTCTCCTGGTACGTCCGCCCCGGCTCGCCCCTCGACGTATCGGCGCGCGAACGCGGCAACTCGGTCTATTTCCCCGACATGGTCGTGCCGATGCTGCCCGAGCGGCTCTCGGCCGATCTCTGTTCGCTGGTCGACAACGAGGATCGTGCCTGCCTCGCCGTCACCATGTGGCTGGATGCGGCGGGCAACAAGCTGCGCCACCGCTTCGTGCGCGGCCTGATGCGCTCGGTCGCGACCCTCACCTACACCCAGGCCCAACGCGCCCATGACGGCGACCTCGATGCCGTGCCGGCCGAGATCCGCGCCGGCGTGATCGAGCCGCTCTACGCCGCCTATGCCGCCGTCTGCCTCTCCCGCGACAAGCGCGCGCCCCTCGCCCTCGACATGCCCGAGCGCAAGGTCGTTCTGGATGCGACGGGGAACATGATCGGCGTCTCGCTCCGCGAACGCTTCGACAGCCACAAGCTGATCGAGGAGTTCATGATCATGGCCAATGTCTGCGCCGCCGAGACGCTGGAAGCGGCTCGGCGGGCCTGCATGTACCGCATCCACGAGCAGCCGACCCTGGAGAAGCTCGACGCGCTGCGCGACTTCCTCGACACGCTCGACATCCGTCTCGCCAAGGGCCAGGTGATGCGCCCGGAAATCCTGAACCGCATCCTGGAAAAGGTGGCGGGCCATCCGCACGAGCGGCTGGTGCACGAGGTGGTGCTCCGCTCCAACGCCCAGGCCGTCTACAGCCCCGACAATATCGGCCATTTCGGCCTCAACCTGTCGCGCTACGCGCATTTCACCTCGCCCATCCGCCGCTATGCCGATCTCCTGGTGCATCGCGGCCTGGTCGATGCCTGCCGCTTCGGCGAGGGCGGCCTGTCGCCGGAGGAGGAGAAGTCCTTCGCCGACACCGCCGAGCACATCTCCAAGACCGAGCGCCGGGCCATGATCGCCGAACGCGAGGCGGTCGACCGCTACGTCGCCGCCTTCATGGAAACGCGCATCGGCGAGATGCTGGAGCTGCGCGTCGTCGGCGTCACCAAGGCCGGCCTCTTCGTCACCCACGAGCCGACGACCGCCACGGGCCTGCTCCCGATGTCGAACCTCGGCGACGACTATTTCGAATTCGACGAGCGCGGCCAGCGCATCACCGGCAAGCGGACGCAGAAAAGCTATCGCCTGGGCGACATGCTCAAGGCCGAGCTCGCCGAGGCCGACCCGGTCGCCGGCGGCCTCCTCTTCACCATGGGCGGGAGCCGCGGCATGCGCCCCTCCCGCCCCCCGCCCCGCGGCGGCGGTTTCCGGGGCCGGCGGTGAGGGCGCAACACAAGCCCTCCCTCGGCTTTGCCGGGGGAGGGTTGGGTGGGGGCGGTGCCACAATTGGCGAGGCTTCCTTTGCCGGAACCGCCCCCACCCAACCCTCCCCCACGCCGCTCCGCGACGCGAGGGAGGGCTTTCGCCCAAGCGGCACAGGGTCGCCTTCCTTTCGCCGGGCAAGCGGGCTAGAAGGCCCGCGCAGCCCCGCGCAAGCGACAGGTGCCCGATGATCGATGTCTACAGGGTCGCCGAGGGCGTCCTACAACGGCTCGACCTGCCCGACTCCGGGCTGCCGCAGGACACCGTCTGGATCGACGTGCTCGAACCCCAGGGCTCCGACCTGGCGCGGGTGCAGACCGCGCTGCAGATCGAGCTGCCGACCCGCGAGGAGATGGAAGAGATCGAGCTGTCGAGCCGGATCTACCAGGAAGGCAATGCCACCTTCCTGACCGCGCTGGTGCCGGTGAACGCCGATACCTCCGCCCCGGGGACGACCGCCATCACCTTCATCCGCACGCCGGGCCCGCTGGTCACGCTGCGCTACGCCGATCCCCAGCCCTTCAAGACCTTTGCCGCCCGGGCGCTCAGGGTGCGCGACATGGCCCCCACCCCCGATCTCGCCTTGATCGGCCTGATGGACACGATCATCGACCGCGAGGCCGACCTGCTGGAACGCGCGGGCGCCAACCTCGATGCGCTGTCGAAGGAAGTCTTCAAGACCAAGGCCCGCAACGCCTCGGTCGCCTCCGCCGACCTGGAGGCGGCCGTGCGCCGCCTCGGCCAGGTCGAGGACCTGAACTCGCGGGTCCGGGAAAGCGCCCATACGCAGATCCGCGTGCTCACCTATCTCGGCACCGGCGGCTTCGTCGAATCCAAGGGCAGCAAGGACTTCCGGAACCGGATCAAGGTGCTGCAGCGCGACCTGCAGTCGATCAGCGAGCAGTCCTCCTTCCTCGGACAGAAGGGCAGCTTCCTGCTCGACGCCACCCTCGGGCTGATCAACATCCAGCAGACCGCCATCATCAAGATCTTCTCGGTCGCCGCGGTGATTTTCCTGCCGCCCACGCTGGTCGCCAGCATCTACGGGATGAACTTCGACATCATGCCGGAACTGAAATGGGCGCTCGGCTACCCTTGGGCGCTGCTCCTGATGGTCCTGTCGGCAATCCTGCCCTATCTGTATTTCAAGCGGAAAGGCTGGCTCTGATGCACACCTTGCCGATGCCGACGACGCTCTGGAACGCCATGCGCCGGGGCTTCTTCCAGCGCTGTCCGCGCTGCGGCCAGGGCCGGCTGTTCGGCGGTTTCGCCAAGGTGAACCACGACTGTCCCTCCTGCGGGCTGGAACTGCACCACCACCGGGCCGACGACGCGCCGCCCTATTTCACCATCCTGATCGTCGGCCACATCGTCGTCCCGCTCCTCCTGATGATGGAGAAGCGCTGGCAGCCCGAGACCTGGGTCCACATGGTGGTGTGGCTGCCAGCCATCCTGGCGCTGTCGCTCTGGTTCCTGCCCCGCGTCAAAGGCGCCCTGATCGGGCTGCAATGGCAGCAGGGAATGCACGGTTTCGGCGGGCACGTTGATTGATTGACCACCAGGGGGGTGGCGCCTACGCTTCGCGCCCGATTTAACGAACGATCAGACAAGGCGTTTCCATGCGGTTCGAAGGCACCGAGAATTACGTCGCGACACAGGATCTGAAGGTGGCGGTGAATGCCGCCATCACGCTCGAGCGGCCGCTGCTGGTGAAGGGCGAGCCCGGCACGGGCAAGACCATCCTGGCGCACGAGGTGGCGAAGGCGCTGAAGGCGCCGCTGATCACCTGGCACATCAAGTCGACCACCAAGGCCCAGATGGGCCTCTACGAATACGACGCCGTATCGCGGCTGCGCGACAGCCAGCTGGGCGACGCCAAGGTCCAGGACATCCGGAACTACATCATCCAGGGCAAGCTGTGGGAGGCCTTCACCCTCGGCCAGCGCCCGGTACTGCTGATCGACGAGGTCGACAAGGCCGATATCGAGTTCCCGAACGATCTGCTGCTGGAACTCGATCGCATGGAATTCTACGTCTACGAGACGCGCGAGACGATCAAGGCGGCGCAGCGGCCGATCGTCATGATCACGTCGAACAACGAGAAGGAGCTGCCGGACGCATTCCTGCGCCGCTGCTTCTTCCACTACATCCGCTTCCCCGAACGCGAGACGATGCTCGACATCGTCGACGTGCATTTCCCCGGTGTGCAGAAGGAGTTGGTGCGCGAGGCGCTCAACATCTTCTACGAGATCCGCGAGACGCCGGGCCTGAAGAAGAAGCCCTCGACATCGGAACTGCTCGACTGGCTCAAGCTTCTCATGGCCGAGGACATGACGCCTGACGTGCTGCGCAGCAAGGATCCGGCGAAGCTGATCCCGCCGCTGCACGGGGCGCTCCTGAAGAACGAGCAGGACGTGCATCTGTTCGAGCGGCTGGCCTTCCTCGCCCGGCGCGAGGGGCGTGGCTGACCGACGGGACTGAGGGAGGAGCGAGGCCATGTTCGTCAATTTCTTCCTGGAACTGCGCAAGGCGCATGTCCCGGCCTCGCTCCGCGAATACCTGACGCTGATCGAGGCGGTGGAAAAAGGCACCGCCGAATTCAGCGTCGACAACTTCTACTATCTCTCCCGCTCCTGCCTGGTGAAGGACGAGAAGAACCTCGACAAGTTCGACCGCGTCTTCGGCACCTGCTTCAAGGGCCTGGAGAACACCGGCGAAGAGGTTGCCGCGACCGAGATCCCGGAGGAATGGCTCCGGAAGCTGGCCGAGAAGGTGCTGACCGAGGAGGAAATGAAGCAGATCGAGGCGCTCGGCGGCTTCGAGAAGCTGATGGAGACCCTGAAGAAGCGCCTGGAAGAGCAGAAGGGCCGCCACCAGGGCGGCTCGAAGTGGATCGGCACCGGCGGCACCTCCCCCTTCGGCGCGCATGGCTACAATCCCGAAGGCGTGCGCATCGGCCAGGAGAAGTCGCGCCATCGCCGCGCGGTCAAGGTCTGGGACAAGCGCGAATACAAGAACCTCGACGACACGGTCGAGATCGGCACCCGCAACATCAAGGTGGCGCTGCGCCGGCTGCGCCAATGGGCCCGCGACGGCGCCAATCTCGAACTCGACCTGCCCGACACCATCCGCGCCACCGCGAACAACGCCGGCCATCTCGACCTGAAGCTGGTGCCCGAGCGGCGCAACAAGGTGAAGGTGGTCGCGCTCTTCGACATCGGCGGATCGATGGACGACCATATCCGTGTCTGCGAGGAACTGTTCTCGGCCGCGCGGTCCGAGTTCAAGCACATGGAGTTCTTCTACTTCCACAACTGCCTCTACGAGAAGCTGTGGAAGGACAACAAGCGCCGGCACCATGAATTCAAGCCGACGTGGGAAGTCCTCAATACCTTCGGCCCCGATTACAAGGTCATCATCGTCGGCGACGCGACGATGAGCCCCTATGAAATCGTCTATCCCGGCGGCAGCGTCGAGCATTGGAACGAGGAATCGGGTCAGGTCTGGCTGGAGCGACTGACCAAGACCTATCCGAAGACCATCTGGCTGAACCCGGTTCAGGAAAAATACTGGGACTACACGCCCTCGGTGCAGACCATCCGCCAGATCATGCAGAACCGCATGTTCCCCCTCACCCTCGACGGCCTCAGCCGGGCCATGCGGGAGTTGAGCCGGTAGGTTTGCTTCGATCCGCGGGGCGAGTAGGATGGCCGTACGACGATATGCCGATCGATGAGATCTTCGTATGGAAACAGTCTCCGTCTCGCCCAAGTTCCAGGTCGTGATCCCTCGCTCCATCCGTGAGGCGCTGGGGCTGCGGCCGGGCCAGAAGATGCAGGCGCTCCGCTACGGCGACCGGGTCGAACTCATCCCGCTGCAACCTCTGGCTTCGGCACGCGGCTTTCTCGCGGGGATCGACACCGGCATCGAGCGGGAGAGCGACCGGTCGTGAACGTCGTCGATTCGAGCGGGTGGCTCGAATACTTCGCCAATGGCCCCAACGCCGCCTTCTTCGCTACGCCGCTTGCCGATCCGGGTGAATTGGTCGTTCCCGCCATCAGCATCTACGAAGTCTTCAAACGCGTTCTCCAACAGCGCGACGAAACATCGGCCCTTCGGGCCGCGGCACTCATGCAGCAGGGACATGTGGTAGACTTGGATGGTTCACTGGCCTTGTCCGCAGCCAAGCTCTCGGTCGATCTGAAGCTGCCCATGGCCGACAGCCTCATTCTGGCGACGGCCCGACAGTTCGGTGCCGTTCTCTGGACTCAGGATGCCGATTTCGCCGCACTTCCGGATATCCGCTACATCGCAAAGTCCTAGATCGATGCAACGTCCCAAAGCCATCTTCTTCGACCTCGACGACACGCTGATCAGCGCCTATTCCAAGGCTCCCGCGGCCTGGACGGCCTATCTGACAGGCTGCGCCGATGCCCTGCAGGGCCACGCGGTCGATACCGTGCGCGAGGCGATCATGGGCTATTCCCGCGCCTTCTGGGCCGATGGGGAACGCCACCGCGTCTGGCGGCAGAAGCTGAGCGAGGCGCGCCGGCATTGCGTGGAGCACGGGCTTGCCGAACTCGGCATCGCCGACCGGGCACTGGCGCACCGGATCGCCGACGAGTTCAGCGCCCAGCGTGAAGCCGCCATCACCCTCTTCCCCGGCGCCATCGAGACGCTCGAAACCATCCGCCGGCAGGGCATCAAGCTGGCGCTGGTCACCAACGGCGCCGCCGAGCCGCAGCGCGCCAAGGTGCGCCGCTTCGCCCTCGAACAGCATTTCGACCATATCCAGATCGAGGGCGAGATGGGCTTCGGCAAGCCGGAGGACCGCGCCTACCAGCATCTGATCGCCACCTTCGGCGTCGCGCCCGCGGAGGCCTGGATCGTCGGCGACAACCTCGAATGGGAGGTCGCCGCCCCGCAGCGCCACGGCCTCTACACCATCTGGCACGACGTCGAGGGCGAGGGCCTGCCCGCGGACAGCCCGATCCGGCCGCATCGCGTGGTCCGCAGCGTGGCGGAGATCGTCGAGGGCTGGTGATGGCAGCCCTGCCGTTCCGGTTGAAGTGGCCCGACCACATCTGGCCGAAGCCGCAGCCGGCGCCGAACGGGGCGCGCATCCACACGCTGATCGCGCTGCGCTGGCTCGCGGTTCTCGGCCAGACGCTCGCCATCCTCTTCGTTCATTTCGGCCTCGGCTTCCATGTTCCGCTGGAACTCTGCCTCGCCACCGTCTTCGTGCTGGTGGCGGTGAACGTCACCTGCTTCGTCGTCTTCCCCTCCTCCCACCGTCTCTCCGACCGCGGCGCCGCACTCTTCCTCGCCTTCGATATCATCCAGCTTTCAACGCTCCTCTTCCTCACGGGAGGCCTGCAGAACCCCTTCGCGCTCCTGGTCCTGGTGCCTGTCACCATCTCCGCCACCATCCTGTCGCTCGCCAGCACGGTGACGCTGGGGGCGCTCGCCATGGCGATCACGCTCCTCCTCTCGATCGCCTACCTGCCGCTGCCCTGGGCGGCGGAAGGTCTGGCACTGCCGCCGGTCTATCTGTTCGGCATGGCCTCGGCGATCGTGCTCGGGCTCGGCTTCATCTCGGCCTATACGTGGCGGGTGGCGGCCGAGGCGCGGCGCATGTCGGACGCGCTCGCCTCGACCCAGCTGGCGCTGGCGCGCGAACAGCAGCTCTCGGCGCTCGGCGGCCTCGCCGCCGCCGCGGCGCATGAACTGGGCAGTCCCCTCGGAACGATCATGGTGGTCGCGAAGGAACTGGCGGCCGAGATCGAACCCGACGATCCCCTGTCCGAAGACGTCACGCTCCTGGTTTCCGAAGCGGCGCGCTGCCGCGATATACTGGCCAACCTGGCGCGCCGCCCGCAGCAGGAGGACCCGTTCGAGTACATGCCGATCGGTGCCGTCGTTCGCGCCGCCGTAGACCAGCATCAGAAGCCCGGCATCGAGGCCGCCATCGAGCAGCGCGGCAGCGGCCCCACCCCCGTCGTGCCGCGCCTGCCCGAGATCCTGCACGGGCTCGGCAATCTCGCCGAGAACGCCTTCGACTTCGCCCGCTCGAAGGTCTCGATCCGGATCGTCTGGACCGACCGCGCGATCCGCGTCTCCATCGCCGATGACGGGCCCGGCCTCTCGGCCGAGATGCTGGACCGGCTGGGCGAACCCTACGTCACCTCGCGCCCCGAGGATGGGGGCATGGGCCTCGGGGTTTTCATCGCCAAGACGCTGCTTGGCCACACCGGCGCGCAGATGCGCTTCACCAACCGCCGCGAGGGCGGATGTGAGGTAGTTGTTGAATGGTCGCGCGTCATGCTGGAAAAGGAGCCGGGAAAGGAGCCCGCCATCGCATGAACATCCCCCAGAGCGTGGAGCGCACCCTCCTGATCGCCGATGACGACGAGCCGTTCCGCACCCGCCTGGCCCGAGCCATGGAGAAGCGCGGCTACGCCGTCGCCACCGCCGGGTCGATCGCCGAGGCCCGCACCCGGATCAAGGAGAGCACGCCGGACTATGCGGTGGTGGATCTGCGGCTCGGCGACGGCAACGGGCTAGAGATCGTCCCGCTGCTGCGTCAGTCGCGGCCGCACTGCCGGGTGGTCATGCTGACCGGCTACGGCAACATCGCGACAGCGGTCGCCGCCGTGAAGGCCGGCGCCGTCGACTACATCGCCAAACCCGCCGACGCCGATACGGTGGAAGCGGCCCTGCTCGCCCCCGAAGGCGGCATGCCGAAGCCCCCCGAGCGGCCGATGTCGGCCGACCGGGTACGCTGGGAGCATATCCAGCGGGTCTACGAACTCTGTGATCGCAACGTCTCGGAAACGGCCCGGCGGCTCAACATGCACCGCCGGACGCTGCAGCGCATCCTGGCCAAGCGCTCGCCGCAATAGGCGGATCAGTTGCCCCTGGGCGCCTGTATCAGCGCGTCGACGATGCGTCCTTGGAACAGCCGGACGCCGAGCGACTGGCCGAAGCTGATCGCCTCGTTGCTGTCGCAGCGGCACAACACCACCTTGTCTGCTCCCACGCGTTCGACCGCCTGTCGGAAGCTCGTCCGCCGGTTCTCCTGCACATCGGCCTGCAATTCGGGCGTCCAGATCACCTTCTGCAGGTCGAGATTGAGGTCGGCACCCGCCACAACCGGGAAGGTCAGGTAGTTCAGCCCGTCGAGGACGACGCGCCAGCCGCGCTCGCGCAGGAAATCGCGGGCGAAGACGAAGGAACCCAGATCGGCGAAGACGTCGATCATCTGGAACTCCGCCAGCATCGTCTTCTGGGTGGCGAAGCGCAGCTTCTTGTCGAATGTCAGGAAGCCGGGCGACAGCACCGTCGCCACGTTGAGGTTGAGGGAGGTGGAGTGCTTCTCCTTCCCCTCCAGCTCCGGCAAGGCGGCGAGCACCCGCTGGTCGAGGCTCTCGGTCAGGCGCTGGAACAGCCACCGGTCGGTGAAGAGGTCGACATCCGGCATCAGCCGCTTGGTTAGTTCGGCAATGGCGACGAAGACCTCCTGGAACACCGGCATCGGCGGCGCGCCCGGCATGACGGCGCAGACCGGCTGGCGCCGGATCATGGGTGCCAGGTCCATCGTGACCAGCCCCTGTTCCAGCCGTGCGAGCCGGGTCGGATCGAGCGGGTGCCTGGGCCCGGCGGGCGCGGCATCGGATTTTGCCACCGACAAGGCGGCGTCGCGGGCACGCTCCTCCGCATAGCCGGCCTTGCGCCGCTTCAAAAGATCCTGCGTGGTTTCCAGGAAGCGGGAGTAATCCTTCTGCAGATCGTACCACGTGCAGAAGGTGCGCCCTTCCATCTCGGCGCTGCCCTCGGCCAGCGGATCCTCGCTGAACAGGAAGCGCAGCTTGAGGACGATGTTGTCCAGCTCGGCGACGCTCGCACCCTTGCTGACGACGATCAGGTCGTTGTTCCCGAGGTGGAAAATCTGTCCCTCGAAGCGCTTTACGATCGGATCCCAGGAGTTGGCGGCAATCCGGATATGATGCTCGCGCCGGTTCGGCGCGGCGAGGCGGGACAGATGGATATGGACGGCGCGGCGCCCCGGCAGGTGATGCTGCAGCCGGCGCGCATAGTCGGCCAGCAGCTCTTCATGGCTGACGGTCGGCTGCTTCGGCGCGGTCTGAGCGAAGGACATGATGCTGACGGGGATCCGGAAAGGTCTCGAAGGTCGAAATCGATCAGACGACAAACCTCGTTTAATTTTGTTTAAGACCAAGTCAAATGCGATAGGCCAGCATGCACGTCCTGTTTCTGCACGACAATTTTCCCGCGCAGTATCGGCACGTGGCGGCCGCCCTCGGCCGCGAGGGTGGGCATCGGGTGGTCTTCGCAACCCACCGCAAGGAGGGCGGAATCCCCGGGGTTCGCCGCATCGCCTTCGCGCCTGCGCGCGAACCGGGACCGACCACTCACCATTATCTGCGCGGGCTCGAAGGTGCCGTCCTCAACGGCCAGGCGGTCTTCCGGCTGTGCCGCGGCCTGCAGGCCGAAGGTTTCGAGCCGGACGTGATCTGCGCGCATTCCGGCTGGGGCCCGGCGCTTTATGTCAAGGATGCCTTTCCGAAGGCGCGGTTGCTCGGTTACTTCGAATGGTTCTACCGCGCGGCCGGCTCGGACGCCGACTTCCTCGATCCGGCCGGCATGAGCGACGACGACCGTTGCCGCATCCGGACCCGCAACGGTCCGATCCTTCTCGATCTCGCCGCCTGCGATCGTGCGATCAGCCCGACCGCCTTCCAGCGCAGCCAGTTCCCGGAAGGTTTCCGCGAGCGCATCGAGGTGATGCATGACGGGATCGACACCGCCTTCTTCACCCCGTCGCCGACGCCTGCACTTCACCTGCCCGGTATCGAGCTGCCGGCTGGCGCGCCGATCCTCACCTACGCGACGCGCGGCATGGAACCCTATCGCGGCTTCCCCCAATTCATGCGCGCCGCTGCCCTGCTGCAGAGCAGACGTCCCGATCTGCACGTCGTCGTGGTCGGCGAAGACCGCGTCGCCTATGGCCGCAAGCTGCCCGAGGGGGAAAGCTGGAAGCGGCGAATGCTGGATGAACTGCCCGAGCTGGACCGCGACCGCCTGCATTTCACCGGCCTCCTCCCCTATGCCCAGTATCGCGAGGTGCTGCGGGCCTCCTGGGCGCATGTGTATCTGACGGTGCCGTTCGTCCTGTCCTGGGGGGCGATGGAGGCGATGTCGGCGGGCTGCGCCATCGTGGGATCCGACACGCCCCCCGTCCGCGAAGTGATGCAGGACGGCCGCTCCGCGCTCCTGGTCGACTTCTTCTCGGTGGAAGCGATCGTGGAAGCGGCAGATCGGCTGATCGCCGATCGCGCTCTCGCCGGCCGCCTGGGGGCGGCGGCGCGGCAGACGATCGTCGACGCCTATGCGCTAAGCGACCTGCTGCCCCGCCATCTGGCCCTGATCCGCGAGACGGCGGGACAGCGCTGACTCTATTGCCGCAGGATCAGGGCACCGTCCTGAACCTCGAATCCGGACAGGCGGCCGAGGAAGCTCATTCCCAACAGGGACACATCGGCCATCTTCGGGTTGACGGTCGCCGGGAAGTTCTCGAGGCGAATGGAACCGATCTGGATTTCACGCAGGCGCACGGGGGCCACTTCAACGGTGCCGCCGGCCGTCATGGCCCGCTGGGAATAGTCGAGGGCGGATAGACGAAAGCCGATCCGCTCGGCATCGCGGGCGCCGATCGTGACCCCGCTCGCGCCGGTATCGACGATGAACCGCACCGTCGCCCCGTTGACCTGGCCGTCGACCACGAAATGGCCGCTCCGGTCGGCCGGGATCTTGACCGTGCCGGGCAGCCATTCGGCACCGCCGGGCATGACCGCCAGCATCAGCCGGCCACCGATCTCCCGCAGGTCGTGCCGGACGACCCAGAACAAGGCGATCGCCAGCACGATGCCGAGCCAGAGGGCGGTGAAGGCCAGCCCGCGCGGCCACTGGCCGCGCAACCGGTGGCCCAGCAGCGCGATCAGCGACCCGCCGATGACCACGGCGATGACGATCCGATAGGTCTCGCCGGCATCGAAGTTCCAGCCGCCGCCCAGGACCAGAAGCAGCGCCAGGGCGGCGGCAAGGCAGACCCCGAGGATACCCCAGCGGCCTCGCGGCCGTAGTGGCGGTGGGCCGTCATTCCGGCCCCAGGGTCCCGTCATCGCATGGCCGCCCGGCGCGGGCAGCGCTTTACGCCGGCATCCCCCTTTGGCAGCATCAGCATCCGAATCATAAGAAATCCCAAGAAATGGCCAAAGACAGCGATATCCCAGACCGCAAGGACTGGCCGAAACCCGCTCCCCCGATCCGTGATGCCGCCACCCTCATCCTCTACCGGCAGACCGGGGGGGTCGTCGAGGTTCTGATGGGCGAGCGGCACGGCGGCCACGCCTTCATGCCGAACCGCTATGTCTTTCCCGGCGGACGTGTGGAGACAGGCGACTGGCGGGTGCGCGATGCCGGCCCGCTGCAGCCCCATGTCCAGGCGCGGATCGCCAAGTCCTGCCCCGTCAGCCGCGCACGCGCCTTGGCGGCGGCGGCGATCCGCGAGACCTTCGAGGAAACCGGACTGATCATCGGCCGTCCCGATCCTTCGCCGGGCAGGCCGGTGCCCGAACCCTGGAAGGAGTTCTTCGCGACCGGCAACGCACCGGCGCTGGATGTGCTGGACTACGTGCTGCACGCCATCACGCCGCCCTACCGGCCGCGCCGCTTCAACGCCCGCTTCTTCATGGCCGATGCCAGCCACATCCAGGGGCAGATCACCGGTTCCGGCGAACTGCTCGATCTGCGCTGGCTGACCGTGGAGGAAGCGCGGAAGGTCGACCTGCCCCGGATCACCGAGATCGTGATCGAGCGGCTGGCCGAGATCGTCGAGCGCTACCGCGGCAAGGATCATCCCGTCTCCTTCCATTTTTTCAAGCATGGCAAGCAATACATCACCGAAGAATGAGCCGGTCCGGGCCGGGGCGGTTCGCCCTCGCTCCGCCGCCAGCCTGATCGTCGTCCGCAAGGCCGCCGGGATGGCGCAGGTTCTGCTTGGCCGGCGGGTCAGCCGGCATCGGTTTCTGCCGAACGTATTCGTGTTTCCGGGCGGCAGGCTCGACGCCGTCGACCACCTGACCGATCCCGTCCGCCCGCTGCCCGCCGCGACGCTGCAGGCCATGCGGCATGCCGATGCCGCCACCGCCCAGGCTCTCGCGGTGGCCGCCGTGCGCGAAACCTTCGAGGAGACCGGCCTCGCCTTCGGCGAGTTGCAGGGTGAGCGGTTCCGCCCGGATCTAGGCGGCCTCGGCTACTTCGCCCGCGCCATCACGCCTTCGACCAGCCCGATCCGCTTCCACGCCCGATTTTTCATCCTCGACTCGGAGGAGGCGACCGGAACGCTCGCCGGCAGCGGCGAGCTCGCCGAACTCGACTGGTACCCGCTCGACCGGGCGCTGCAGCTGCCACTCGCCGACGTCACCGAGTTCATCCTGGGTGAAGTGCGTGACCGCCATGTGGCGGGCGTGAACGACGGGCGCACGGCTTTCTTCGGCTATCACGGCGGCAAGCCTCGTATCCGCCGTGAGTGAAGCGCTTCCTCCCGCCTCGGGCGGGGGGCGCTATCCCTACCTTGCGCCGATCGCCGCCATGGCGGTGTTCGGCATGGTCATCGGGCTCTCGGCGCCGCTGCTTTCCCTGATCCTGGAAGCGCGCGGCTACGACAATGCGATGATCGGCCTGAACGCCACCGCGACCGCCGTCGCGATCCTGATCGGCAGCCCGCTCGTGCCCGCGATCGCCCGGCGTATCGGCCTGAAGCCGCTTCTGATCGCGGCTCTCGCCGCCAATCTCACCGCCTTCGGCCTTCTCGCGGCAATCGACTGGTTCTGGGCCTGGTTCGCCCTGCGCTTCGTCCTCGGCCTCGGCGGCGCCGCCCTCTTCGTCGGCTCCGAGGCCTGGATCAGCCAGGTCGCGCCGGAGAACCAGCGCGGGCGCGTCATCGGCTTCTATGCCACCGCCCTTTCCGCGGGATTCGCGACCGGGCCCCTGCTGATCCCGCTTGTCGGCATCAAGGGTGTCCTCCCCTTCGCGGCCGGGTGCACCCTTTTCGCGCTGGCCTCGTTGCCGCTGCTGCTGCCGGGCAGCACGGCGCCAGGAGTGCATGGCCGCTCCGCCTTCGGCATCATCAGCTTCATCCGGGGAGCACCGGCCATCGCCGCGGCGGTCGCCTGTTTCGGCGTCATCGAGTTCGGCACCTTCGCACTGCTGCCGGTCTACGGCGTGCGGCTCGGCCTGCCCGAAGGGCAGGCGGCGACCTTGCTTTCCGCGATGGCGCTCGGCCAGATCGTGCTGCAGATCCCGATCGGCTGGCTTGCCGACCGGTTCGGTGCATATCGCATGCTGAAACTCTGCGCGCTGGCGGGTCTCGCGGGTCCGCTCGCCATTCTGGCATTACCGATCGGCTACCTGCCGCTTCTCCTCCTCTTGTTCCTTTGGGGCGGCACGGTCGCCGGTCTCTACGGCATGTCGCTGGCGCTGGTGGGGAGCCGCTACGAGGGACCGACGCTGGTCACGGCGAATGCCGCGCTGGCGGCGCTCTACGGCAGCGGCGCGATTCTCGGTCCTTCGGGAGGCGGCCTCGCCATGGACCTCTGGAATCCGCACGGCTTGATCCTGTTGCTGATCCTGGTCGCCGGTATCGCCTTCGCGGCGGCCCGCGGCCGCGCGCCCTGGCGCTGACCTCAATGGCACGCCTCTTGCTGCTGGCATCGCGGCAGCAAGCGTCCGGAGGCGGGTCATGGAAATCGGGGTCTTCATTCCCATCGGCAACAACGGGTGGATCATTTCGAAGAACTCACCCCAGTACATGCCGACTTTCGAACTGAACAAGGCCATCGTCCAGAAGGCGGAGGGCTATGGCCTCGACTTCGCGCTCTCGATGATCAAGCTGCGCGGCTTCGGCGGCGAGACCGAATTCTGGGATCACAACCTCGAATCCTTCACGCTGATGGCCGGCCTCGCCGCGGTGACGAAGAAGATCAAGCTCTACGCCTCCACCGCCGTGCTGACCCTGCCGCCGGCAATCGTTGCCCGCATGGCGGTCACCATCGATTCCATCGCCCCCGGACGCTTCGGGGTGAACATCGTGTCGGGCTGGCAGACCGCCGAGTACAGCCAGATGGGCCTGTGGCCTGGGGACGACTATTTCCGCACCCGCTACGACTACAGCACCGAATACGTGCGGGTGATGCGCGAGTTGTGGGCCACCGGGAAGTGCGACCTCAAGGGTGAGTTCTTCACCATGGACGATTGCCGCCTGTCGCCCCGCCCCGCCGCCGGCGACATCAAGATCGTCTGCGCCGGTCAGAGCGAGCGCGGCATGCGCTTCGCCGCCGAACTGGGTGACTTCAACTTCATCGCCGGCGTCGGCTTCAACACGCCGACCGCCTTCGCGCCCTTGAACAAGCAGCTGATGGCGGCGGCCGAGAAGACCGGCCGCGATGTCGGCGCCTATGTGCTTCTCATGGTGGTGGCCGACGAAACCGACGAACTGGCGCAGGCCAAGTGGCGCCACTACGCCGAAGGCATCGACCACGGCGCGCTGGAGTGGCTGGGCGAGCAGACGGGCGCCGACAAGTCCGCCGGCGCCACCTCCACCGCCAGCGTCATGTCGAAGGCCGAGAGCGCGGTGAACCTCAACATCGGCCGGCTGATCGGCTCCTACGAGAGCGTCGCCCGCATGCTGGACGAGGTGGCGAGCGTGCCCGGCACCAAGGGCATGATGCTGACCTTCGACGACTTCATGATCGGCCTGGACCAGTTCGGCCAGCGCATCCAGCCGCTGATGAAGAGCCGCGCCAACGTGAAGCTCGCCGCCTAGTCGCGGCGCGCCTTCGCTGCCTCGTATTCCGCGGCCGTCTTCTCCACCAGTTCGGCGACGCTCTCGACCGCGCGGACGCCCGACACGCTGTGACCGGCCGACCAGATGTCCTTCCAGCGCTGTGGCCTCGTCTCGCGGGCCTCGACACTGATGTCCTTGGCGATGTCGATGGCGCCGCGTTCGGGCAGGTTCTCGGGATCGAGGCCGGCCCCGACGATCGAGGGACGCAGCATATTGGTCTGCAGGCCGGTGAAGGCCTTGGTGAGCAGGATGTCGTCGGCGCTGGCTTCGACCAGCATCGCCTTGTAGGCCTCCGGCGCCATGCTCTCGATGGTCGCGATGAAGCGCGTGCCCATGTAGGACAGCTCGCATCCCAGCACTTCCGCCGCATACAGCGCATGGCCGTCGGAGATGCCGCCGGCCAGCACAAGCGGCCCGTCGAAGAAGGCCCGCACGGCGCGCACGAAGGCGAAAGGATTGAGCCAGCCGGTCTGACCGCCGGCCCCGGCGGTCAGCAGCACCAGTCCGTCCGCGCCGGCCGCCACGGCCTTCTGCGCGTGCAACACGCTCGCCACATCGGCGAAGACCAGCGTGCCGATATCCTGCAGCGGCTTCAGTACCGGGGTCGGCGGGCCGACGCTGGTGATCACCATCGCCGGGCGGTGCTTCAGCAGGACCTCGAGGTCGCCCGGCACGCGCGGGTTCGACTTGTGCACGATCAGGTTCGGGCAATAGGGCGCCGCCGCCTTGCCCGTCGCCTGTTCGTGCTCGGCGAGCCGCCGGCCCATGTCCTCGACCCAGCCGTCGAGCTGTTCCGACGAGCGGCAGTTCGCCGTCGGGAAAGACCCGACGACGCCGGCCTTCCCCGCCGCCACCACGAGGTCGGGGCCGGAGACCAGGAACATGGGGGCGGCGATCAGCGGCAGGCGGAGCTTGCCCCGCACTTGCTTCAGCATGGCACTCGACACGTCAGATCCGATCCTTCTTCGTCTGCCAGTAGCGCTCGCGGAGTTCGCGCTTCAGCACCTTGCCGACGGCACTCCTGGGCAGGGCCTCGATGAAGTCGATGCTCTTCGGTGCCATGACGCCGCCGAGCCTGTCCTTGCAGAGCGCGATCAGCTCTTCCGCCGAGGCCTCCTTGCCGGGCGCCAGTTCCACCACGGCCTTCACCGCCTCGCCCCATTTCTCGTCGGGCACGCCGATGACGGCGCAGTCCTGCACCGCCGCGTGCTGGACCAGCACCTGCTCCACCTCCAGCGGAAAGACGTTGAATCCGCCGGTGATGATCAGGTCGCGCTTGCGATCGGAGATGTAGATGAAGCCGTCCTTGTCGCGGTAGCCGAGATCGCCGGTGTGCTGCCAGCCATGCGCCTTGATCGCCACCGTCGCATCGGGATCGTTCAGATAGCGGTACATCGCCGTCGGCCCGCGCATGACGATCTCGCCCACCTCGCCCGGGCCCAGCAGCGCGCCCTGCTCGTCCATCACCTCGATGGTGCCGACATTGACGGTGGGCAGGCCGACCGACCTGAGCCGCGGCGCCAGCGCAGGATCCTTCAGCGCCCCGGTGACCGCCCAGGGCGGCATGAAGGTGAGCGGGAAGCCCGATTCCGTCTGTCCGAAGGACTGGCAGATCACCGGCCCGAAGGTCTTGTGGGCGACGGCGATCTTCTCCACCGCGAAGGGGGCCGCCGCCGACATCAGGTAGCGGAGCGAGGAGAAGTCGGTCTCCTTCACTTTCGGATGGTTCATCAGCATGTAGATGACGGTAGGCGGCAGGAACAGGAGCGAGACCTTGTGCTTCTGCACGTTTTCCAGCAGCAGGCCGAGATCGGCCGCCGCCATCATCACCACCGTGCCCGCCATGGCGAGCGTGCCCATGGCGACGATGCCGCCGGCATGCGTGATCGGCGCCACCGCCAGGTTCACCGGCGGATTGCCGGCGTCGAAGGCGGTGAACTCGGTCATGAAGCCGATCAGGTTCCAGGCGAGGAAGTCCTGGCCGGCCTGGGTGATCTTCGGCGCACCGGTGGTGCCGCCGGTAGAACCCTGGAAGCCGGTCGCCTCGCGCGGCAGCCGCACGTTGACCGGCGTGTCCGGTGCGCCGACGATGAACTGCTGCAGCGAGGGATAGCCGTCGACCTCCTTGTCGAGGCAGATGGCGAGGGTCAGCGAAGCGACGCCCTTCCTGATGTCGGGCAGGAGGTGCGCGGTAGAGGAATGGAAGAACAACGCCCGGCAGCCGCCACGGTTCAGGATGTCGATGTTGACCGCCGGCGCGCTCCTCAGGTTGATGTTGCTCCAGGCGCCGCCGGCCCGCAGCCCACCCAGGAGTGCCGCCAGCGCCAGGCTGGTATTGGGGCTGAGCACCGCATAGGGCGAGGCCGGCGCGAAGCCCTTCCGGATCAGCGCATTGGCGAAGCGGTTGGTGAACACCGCGAGCGCGGCATGGCTGATGGCGCCGGTATCGTCGATCAGCGCCGGCCGGTCGCCCGCGATACGCGCGGCGCGGTCCAGCATGTCGGTGAAGGTGAGGGTCGTCGTCGTCATCGAGAGGCTCCCGGATCAGGCTCGGCGGGCGACGCCGCCCGAAGTGATGCCGCCGTCGATGACCAGTTCCGAGCCGGTCATGTAGCTGGAGGAATCGGAGGCGAGGAAGACCACGCCCTCGGCGATGTCCCTGGCCGACCCCGGACGGCCGAGCGGAACGCCGGCCGCCGACATCGCCTGGATGTCGAGCGGCGCGTTAGTCCCCCGCGCCGCGTTGATGGCGCCCACCGGCAGCTTGCCCCAGATCGGCGTGTCGATAATGCCCGGATGCACGGTGTTGATGCGGACGTTGTCGCCCGCCCCGGCGCATTCCAGCGCCACCGCCTTGGCGAAATAGCGCACGCCCGCCTTGCTGGCGCAGTAGCCGGCGAGGCCCGGCGAACCGCGCAGGCCCGCGACCGAGGACATGATGACGATCGACCCGCCGCCGGCGCGGCGCATGGCCGGTACGGCATATTTCACCGACAGGAAGACGCCGTCGAGGTTGATGGCGTTCTGCCGCCGCCAGTCGGCCAGTGTCATCTCCAGCGCCGGCACCATGATGCCGATGCCGGCATTGGCGACCATGACGTCGAGCTTGCCGAAGCGCTTCTCGGTGGCGGCGATGATCTCGGGCCAGGTGTCTTCCAGCGACACGTCCTGGTGCAGGTAGGCGGCGCTGCCACCCGAGGTGGAGATGCCGGCCGCCAGCGCCTCGCCCCTCACATCGTCGATGTCGGTGATCATCACCCGCGCGCCTTCGGCGGCCAGGAGTTCGGCGCAGGCGGCACCGATCCCCGACGCGCCACCGGTCACGATGGCGACCTTGCCTTCAACCCGTCCCATGGCGTTTCCCTCGGCTTTTCTTGTGCTCGTGGCTTACTACGGCCCATCGGACAGGGAAAGCGTGGACATGCGCGCGGGGTGGCGCGGTGATGATTCATCACCTTTTCACCCGAATAGGTGCTACATGGAGGTTCCAGCCTCATGCCATCGGTGAGGATGCGTCCCCTGGACGCGTCGGCATTCTCGCGTAATGGCAATCCATGATGGGAAAGTTTTTTGCAGGTTTTCGTCCGCGACAACAACGTCGACCAAGCCCTCAAGGTGCTGAAGAAGAAGATGCAGCGTGAAGGCGTCTTCCGCGAAATGAAGGCACGGCAGGCATACGAGAAGCCCTCCGAACGCAAGGTGCGCAAGGGCGCCGAAGCGGTGCGCCGCGCCCGCAAGGCCGCCCGCAAGCTCGCCCAGCGCGAGGGTCTGATCCCCGGCGCGCGCAAGACGGCGACGCCGCGCACGGCCGCCGCCGCAGCACCAAGATAGATTTCGGCTCCCTGCTGGCGGGGCCACCTGCCACCAGGAAGAGCGATATCAGTCGGCGGCGGGGGCCCGTTCGGCCCTCTGCTCGGCTGGCTTCTCCGACCGGGTCAGGTTGAAGGCGGCGTTGATCAGGCCGATATGCGAGAAGGCCTGGGGAAAGTTGCCGGCCTGCCGGCGCAGCCTCGGCTCGTATTCCTCGGCCAGCAGGCCGACGTCGTTGCAGAGGCCGGCCAGCCGCTCGAACAACCTCACGGCATCGTCGCGCCGGCCGATCAGCACATAGGCGTTCACCAGCCAGAAGCTGCAGGCGAGGAAGGCTCCTTCCCCCGCCGGCAGACCGTCATCGACGCGGCCGGTGTCGTAGCGCAGCACGAAGCCGTCTACCATCAGCTCGCGCTCGATCGCTTCGACCGTCGCCTTGAAAGTGGGATCGTCGGGCTTCAGGAATCCCAGTTCGGCCAGCAGCAGCAGGCTCGCATCCAGGCTCGGATCGTCGTAGGCGCGGATGAAATGCCCGCGCCGGGCATCGAAGCCGCGGGTACAGACATCCCGGCGGATGCGCTCGCGCAAGGCTCGCCAATCCTCGACCGGCCCATCGAAGCCGAAGGCCTCAACGGCCTTGATCGCCCGGTCGACGCTGACCCAGGCCATCACCTTGGAGAAGGTGAAGTGCTGCCGGCCGCCCCGAACCTCCCAGATACCCTCGTCGGGTTGTTCCCACACCGTCGCCACATGGTCGGTCAGGGCGCGCTGCAGCGCCCAGATCGATTCGCTGCCGGCAAGGCCACCGCGGCGGGCCTGATGGAACGCGTCCATCAACTCGCCATAGACGTCGAGCTGGAACTGCCGCTGGGCGGCGTTGCCGATGCGTACGGGCGACGCGCCCTCGTAGCCGGGCAGCCAGCCGACCTCCCATTCGGTCAGCCGCCGTTCGCCGGCGATGCCATACATGATGTGCATCTCCGACGGGCTGCCGGCGACGGCACGCTGCAGCCAGTCGCGCCAGCCCTGCGCCTCCTCGAAATAGCCCGCGTCCATCAGCGCGAGCAGGGTGAGCGTCGCATCGCGGATCCAGCAGTAGCGGTAATCCCAGTTGCGAACACCGCCGAACTGCTCCGGCAGCGAGGTCGTGGGGGCGGCGACCACGCCGCCGGTCGGCGTATAGATCAGGGCTTTCAGCGTGATCAATGATCGTTTGATGTGGCCGGCATAGGGCCCGCCGACCGCGCCATGCGAGATCCACCTCCGCCAGAACGCCTCGGTTTCGGCGAGCGCCACGCGCGGGTTGAGCGGTGCCGGGAGCGGCAGATGCGACGGTGACCAGGACAGCACGAAAGGCGTCATCTCACCCGCCGAGACGACGAAGCGGCCGATCGTGCGCATGTTCTCGCCGCGCAGCGCCACCGGGCAGCGCAGCACGACCATTTCCGGTCCGGCGATGGCGCGGAGAGCGCCATCCTCCACCCGGCTGACCCAGGGCGTGGTGGCGCCATAGCCGAAGCGCAGGACCAGTTCGCAGCACATCGCGACATGACCGCGCTCGCCGATCACGAGGCGCACCAGATCCGATCCCGTTCCTTCCGGCGGCATGAAGTCGACCAGAGTGACCGCGCCTTCCGCCGTCTCGAACCGGGTCTCCAGGATCAGCGTGTCGGGGCGATAGCGGCGGGTGATCCGGGCATCGGTGTCGACCGGCGCGAGCTGCCAGCGGCCATGCCCGCTGTCGCCCAGAAGTGCCGCGAAGCAGGCATCGGAATCGAAGCGCGGCCAGCACAGCCAGTCGATCGACCCGTCGCGCCCGACGAGGGCGGCGCCGCGACAATCCCCGATCAGGGCATAGTCTTCGATCAGTCCGGCCATCAGCGGACCTCTCCGGCGAAATCGAGCACCACCTTGATGTCGCCCGGCTGCGCCTCATAGGCGTCCCGCCAGGCGGACAACGGAACGCGGCGGGTGATGAGTCCTTCCAGCCATCGCCGGTCGGCGCGCGCCAGCGCCGCGGCCGCCGCCTGATAATGGGCGCGGTTGGCGTTGACCGATCCGAAGACGACCCCGTTGTTCATCACCAGCTCCCTGTTGAACCGTCCGGGATCGAAATCCATCAGCCGGCCTGACGGCGCCATCCCGGCGAAACAGAGGATGCCGCTCGGGCCGACCCGCCGCATGAGCGCCTGGATGACGCTCGGCGCGCCGGTGCATTCGATGGCGATGTCGGCATCGATGCCCTCCAGCTGCTCGAGGCCGCCGGCGTGGTAGGCGGCGCCCAGCGCCCGCGCGAGTTCCGGTTTCGCCCCGTCCTGCGCGCGATCGAAAAGATGCACCTCATGGCCACGCTGCCGTCCCAGAAGCGCCGCCAGAAGGCCGATCGGCCCGGCGCCGGCGACGAGGAGGCGGCGCGGGGAAAAGCTCGCCGTCCGGCCGGCGATGCGGTCGATATGGTCCCAGGCCTTGGCCACCACGCTGGTGGGCTCCAGCAACACGCCGGCAAGGCCGAGACCCGCATCCACCCTGACGGCCGCGGCGGGCGGCAGTGCCAGCAGTTCGGCGGCGAAACCGTCCAGTTCCTTGATGCCGTATTCGGTGTAGTCGCCGTTGCGGCACATGTCCCATTCCCCGGCCGCGCATGCGGGACAGGGCAGCGGGTCGGGCCGGCGGACGATGCCCGCCACCCGGTCGCCGACGGCAAAGCCCGAACCGGCCGGCGCGGAAACAATCTCGCCCAGGAGTTCGTGGCCGATCACCAGACGTTCGGCCCCGTGCGGCGCCGTGCCGTAATGCGCGGCGATGATCTCGCGATCGGTGCCACACACGCCGATGGCCAATGTCCGCACCAGAAGCGAGCCCGGGCCGGGGATCGGCTCGGGTCTTTCCTCGAGGGCAATCGAATTCGCCACGCCGGTCAGGACGGAAACCGCCCGCATTTCCTCTCGCTTCCTCCCCGCCCGTCGGTCCAACGCTTTCGGCCGCCCGAAGGTTCACCCGCAATGCCGTCCCGGGTGCTAGACAACGGCATGACCCAATGCCTCCAGCCGGGCCGATGAGCCGCCACGCGGCCGTGATCGGTGGCGGACCCGCCGGGCTGATGGCCGCCGAAGCGCTGCTGGCGCACGGGCTGGCCGTCGACCTCTACGATGCCATGCCCTCCCTGGGGCGGAAACTGCTGATGGCGGGCCGCGGCGGGTTGAACCTGACCCATGCCGAGCCGCTGGAGCCCTTCCTCGCCCGCTATGCCGCGGCGCGGCCGCATCTCGAGGCCGCCGTGCGGGCTTTTCCGCCGGAGGCCCAGCGCGCCTGGGCGCACGACCTCGGGATCGAGACCTTCGCGGGCAGTTCGGGACGGATCTTCCCGAAGGATTTCAAGGCGGCCCCGCTGCTCCGCGCCTGGCTGCACCGGCTGCGGGCGGCGGGTCTCGCGATCCATGTCCGGCACCGCTGGCTCGGTTGGGCCGACGACGGGAGCCTGCGCTTCGGCACGGCGGAGGGCGAGACGCGCCAGGCAGCCGATGTCACCGTGCTGGCCCTGGGTGGCGGCAGCTGGCCGAAGCTCGGCTCCGACGGCGCCTGGATACCGCTGTTGACGGACAGAACCGAGGTCACCGCGCTGCGAGCAGCCAATTGCGGATTCGATATCGGCTGGTCGGCGCATTTCCGCGAGCGCTTCGCCGGCCAGCCGGTGAAGAGCGCCGTGCTCTCCTTCCAGGGCCGCCACGTGCCGGGTGAATTCGTCATCACCGAGACAGGCATCGAAGGCGGGCCGGTCTATGGCTTGTCCGCGGCGCTCCGCGACGCGATCGAGGCGGAAGGTGCCGCCACCCTCCTGGTCGACCTGGCCCCCGGCCGCGAGGCCGGGCGGCTCGGCGAAAGCCTGGCGCAGCCGCATGGCGGCCGCTCGCTCTCCACCCACCTGAAACGTGCTGCCGGGATCGAGGGCGCCAAGGCCGGGCTGCTCCGCGAGGTGCTGGGCGTGGCAGGCATGGCCGATCCGGTCCGGCTCGCCGGCACGATCAAGGCACTGCCGCTCCGTCTCGTCGCACCGCGCCCGCTCGCCGAGGCGATCAGCAGCGCCGGCGGCGTCGCCTTCCGCGGCCTGGACGGCTACATGCTGAGCGGCCGTCCCGGCACCTTCTGCGCCGGCGAGATGCTGGACTGGGAGGCACCCACGGGGGGTTATCTGCTCACCGCCTGCCTCGCCACCGGCCGGGCCGCGGGCGAGAATGCGGCAATCTGGGCGAAGACCTAAGCCTCGGGCCGCCAGCCGCCGCCGTCGACGCGCCGCAGCAGGGGTGAGCGCAGGACGGTCCGCACCAGCCCGCCCGCCTCGCCCAGCCGCTCCCGCCAGCGCTCGGTCTGCAGCATCGCCGTTCCGATCGCCACCGGTCTCAGACCCGCCGCGGCAAATACCGTCAGCGCCGACAGCATGGAGGAGCCGGTGCTGATCACATCGTCGACCAGAACGATCCGCCGGCCTTCGAGAAGGGGCAGCATGCGCGGGTCCAGCCACAGGCGCTTCGCCTGATCGGGGCTGGTGATGGAAACCATCGGCGCCGAGAGTTCCTCGCGGTACCAGAACTTGCGTGACGTTCCGAGCGGCACGTAGCGTCCGTGTCCGAGCGCAACCGCGAGCCCCCGCGCCAGGGTGAGGCCGAGGGTCGGCAGTCCGACCACCACCTCGGGCTCGACAGCCGCCACCTCGCCCGCCAGCGCCTCCGCGAGCCCGGCCTCCACCGCGAAACTCGCCTGGTTCAGGATCAGCGATGCGACCGCCCGGTCGTCCCCGCCCGGCAGCACCCGGATGGGCAGCGCCAGTTGCCGCCCGTCGGGCAGCAGTGCGGGATAGAGATCTCGATGGCCGCCGGACGGATCGATCGGAAACCGGCCGGCGGATTCGATCCGCTGCCAGAAATCATGCGGTGCGAGGGAGGCGTTCATTGGCTGTCAGCCTGCCCGTTCGGGCAGGGCCGGGCAATCGCCTACTCGGCGATCAGCCGCTGGGCCAGCAGTTCGAGCACGGGAGCCGCATCGACCGACGTCAGCACGCGTGTCTCGACCCCCGCGGGATCGATCAGCGTCGCGCCGTCGTCATGCGTTCCGCTTGCCGTTTCGATCCGCAGCCGCAGGGCCTCGGCACCGAACAGGTGCTCCGCCAGGAGCGAAAGCGGCACGCAAGGATCATGCAGCGGCCGGCTCTCCCGGGTGCCATCCAGATAGGCCGCCAGAAAGTCGGCGGTGGTTCGTGCCGCAAGGCTGCCGCTGGCGGCGAGCCTTGCGGTCCATTCGGTGGTCGCCCGCACCCTGCGCGTGACGTCGAGCGGAATCACGGTGAGCGGAAGCCGCGCGGCGAACACCTCCCCGGCCGCTTCCGGATCGAAGGCGAAGTTGAATTCCGACCGCGGCCCGACATTGCCCGGCTCGCGCACCGCGCCGCCCATCGCGACGATCCCACGGATCCCTCTTCGTGCCTGCGGATGGCGGCGCAGCAGGAGGGCGATGTTGGTGAGCGGACCGAGTGTCAGGAGCGTGATCCCCTTCGCCTCCGTCTCGATCACGCTGGCCATCCAGTCGACCGCATCGGTCGACAGCGGTGCTACGGCGGGTTCCGGGAGACGAACGCCTCCCAGCCCGTCATCCCCATGTATGTGTGCCGCGTCCCTGGCGCTCCGGGCGAGCGGCACGGCGGCACCGGCGATCACGGGGATGTCGGACCGTCCCGCCAGCGCGAGGAGACTGCCCGCGTTCCGCGTCGTACGCCCGAGGCCGATGTTCCCGGCGACCGTGGTGATGCCGCGTATGCCGAGTTCCGGCATCGCCAGGGCGAGCAGAATGGCGATCGCGTCGTCCAGTCCGGGATCGGTATCGATGACGACCGGCAGGGCATCCATCGGCGGCAAGTCCTCTCGCTGGCGCTCAGGCCGATTTTCTATCACGAGGACGAACCGGCCGCGCTTCCGCAAGCCATGCCACCGGCAACGAAAAACCGCGCGGCCTTCGCCGCGCGGTTCCTCAACTCCGGACTGTCGTAGGCTTGCTTACAGCGGCTTACTTCCAGGCGGGGTCGCCCAGATCGACATCCTTCTTCTTGGTGATCGCGCCGGTCGCGGCGCCCGCGGCCCCGCCCAGCACCGCGCCACCCAGGACACTGCCGCCGGTCAGGGCGCCTGCCGCCGCGCCGACGCCGGCGCCGATGCCCGCGCCGCTCAAGGCGCGATCGGAAGTGCTGCTGCCGCAGGCGGCGAGACCCAGAGCCAGAACCGAAACCAGGCCGATCGTCGTGACTGTCTTCCTCATCGCGGTCTCCTCGTTTGAAATCCATGGGGCGGCGGTACCGCCTTCCCGAACCGAACGGCCGGGCGCAGCCGAAGTTCCCTCGACGCAGCGTCCAGCCGGGACCATCGTGTGACAAAGAAAAACGCGCCGGTGGCAGGCACCGGCGCGTCGTCCTTCGTTCAGCTCGCCCGTGGTCAGATCGGCGGTCGCCGCCCCGTGGCGAGGTGGGCGACCAGCGAGATCGCGAACACCAGCAGGAAGACGAAACACAGCACCTGCGCGATCCAGAGCGACGTCGAGGCGACGCCACCGAACCCGAGCACGCCGGCAACGATCGCCAGGATCAGGAATATCAGGGCCCATCGCAGCATCGCCTGTCTCCTATCACCGCTTGTCTCGCCTGCATTGAAGGGGAAACGACGAAGCCCGCGCCCGGGTTCCCGCTATGGCTTTCCGAGCATCGAGCGCAGCATCCAGGCATAGTGCTCATGCTTGCCGATGCGCGCGGTCAGCATGTCGGCGGTGAACACGTCGTGCACCTCGTCGGCCTCTTCCACCGCATCGCGCAGGCTCTTCGCCACGGTCTGATGATCCTTGACCAGGATCTCGATCATCGCCGCCGCATCGTCGGTCATCTCGGCTTCCTTCACCTTGGCCGAGGAAACGAACCTGGTCAGCGTGGTGGGTGCGAGGAAACCGATGGCGCGGATGCGCTCCGCCACCTCGTCGATCGCGCCGTGCAGATCCTCGTATTGTTCCTCGGTCATCTTGTGGATGCCGTAGAAATTCGGACCACGCACGTTCCAGTGGAAGCCCTGGATCTTGGCGTAGAGCACGTAGGTGTCGGCCAGTGCGGAACTCAGCAGCTCGGCCAGCTTCTTGCGGTCACCAAGGTCGATGCCGATCGATACCGGCACTTTGTCGGATGTTTCCTTAGCCAGGGTCACGGCCATTAACGCACCTCCACGAATGAGAACGGGTCACGCCCCGCGTCCCGCGAGGCGTCTGCCATCTCAACGTCCGACCGGCTGGCGGGTTCCGCCTCACACCGGCTGGGAGGGGGATCGCGCGTCCTTGACCGAACCGGTCGCGGGCACGAAGCTCGCCACCCCGGCTCGTGCCCGAAACAGGTCGGGAAGCTCGATCCGGATGGTCGTGCCCTCCCCGCTTGCCACCGTCAGCGTTCCGCCGAGCTGGCGCGCATAGCCCAGCATCAGCTGATGGCCGAGATTGCTCTCGCGATCCTCCTCCGCCTCATCGATCGCCCCGGCTTTCACCCCGCCCGCGCCGTCATCGGCGATGATCAGGACGGGGGCCTTTCCCTCCTCCGCCACCAGGCCGATGCGCACGGTGCCGCCGCCCTCGATCGGAAAGGCATGCTTGAAGGCATTCGAGAGCGCTTCCGTGACCAGCAATGCCAAGGTGACAGCCGTCTCCGCGGGGACCGATACCGGCGGCACGTCGACCGCCACCTCGATGTGCCGGCGCTTCGCATCCAGGAAGTCGGCCACCTGGTCCATCAGCGCGGTGAGGAAGCTGTTCAGTTCGATGCGCTGGAGTTCGTCCGTCTCGTAGAGGCTGCGATGGATGAGCGCGAGCGCGTTCACACGGCTTCGGATCGTCATCATGGCCTGGCGGGCCTGATCGTCGCGTACGCCGCGCATCTGCAGATTCACCAGACTCGCGATGATCTGGAGATTGTTCTTGACCCGGTGGTGGATCTCGCGAATCAGCGTTTCGCGGTGATCGAGCGCCTCGCGCAGGTCGGCGTTGCGCGCCCGTATCGTTTCCATCATGCGGATCAGCGATGCGGCCAGTTCCTGGATCTCCTGGGGCGCCTCGCCAAGCCGGCGATCAAGGTCGACGGAACGCCCGGCTGCTATGGCGGCGCCCAGTTCGCGCACGCGCAGCACCCAATGCACGATCAGCCTGTTCGCCGTGGTCCAGGCCGTGCCCACCGCGGCGACCCAGATCAGCGCCGGTAGCGCAAGGCCGATGAGAAGCTTCAGGTTGAGTTGCTGGTTCAACGCGTCGAGCGGCTTGCCGATCGCGAGATAGATCGCGCCGGGGGCGAGGGGGACCATCGCCCAGATACGCTTTCTTCCCGTCAGAAGAGCGCCGTCCGGCGGCATCGGTGCCAGCAGCGCCGCCTCCGTCAGGGGGCCGAGATCCGCCGCCGCCTCTTCGCCTGCATCGGGTCTGGCGCCCGTCGCCCGCAGCACCTTCCCTTTGGCATCCATGAATGCGACGACCGAGTCGCGCTCGCCGCCGCTTTCTCCCGGCCGCGTAATCAGCCTTTCCCAGGGTATGCCGGCTGCGACGACCCCGACCGCGGCTCCGGACTTGTCGCGCAGCGGGACCGAGGCGACCACCACCGTGGTCCGGGTCAAGCGGCTGTATATCGGCTCGCTGACGTAGAACGCCTGCCCGTCCAGCGGCGCGCGAAACCATTCCCGATCATCGAAGCGCAGCGAAGCGTCGAAGGGCTGGTTCGCACAGACGATGGCGCCCGCGGTGTCCAGGATCAGCAGCGACTGGAATTCCACATTCCGCGCCAATGCGCCGCGCAGGCTGGAATTGCAGCGCTCGGGTGTCCTGGCCCCGATCTCGTCGAGTTCGGCCAGCGTGCCGAGAAGATCGCGAGCGCCTTGGATGAGATTGCCGCGTTCGCTCGCGGCAAGCTTCGCGCGCTGCAGCAGCAGCCGCTCCAGGCCGTCACGCTCCTGAACGTAATCGTAGCCCGCCTTGCCCCAAGCGATCAGGACCGGCGGCACCAGCACCAGCGCGAAGATCAATACCAGCCGCGCACGCAGCGAACGGCCGAACAGGCGCGATAGCGCCGCCTTCGTCACCGCTCTTCCGCCTCTGGCCTCCCTCCCGCGCCCGCTGCGGCATCGGCCGCCATTGCTTGGGCTTCGGCCGCGGCCTCCGGGTCCATGTCGAGCAGGAGAGCCCGGCGGGCACGCGACACACGGCTCTTGATCGTCCCCACGGCGCAACCGCAGATGCTGGCGGCCTCCTCGTAGGAACAGCCGCTGGCCCCCACCAGGATGATCGCTTCTCTCTGCTCGTCGGGCAGGCGCTTCAAGGCCTTCTGCAGATCCTTGAGACCGAGATCCTCTTCCTGCGAAGCCGCCACCGCCAGGTTGCGCGCATTGATGTCGTCGGGATCCTCGACCTCGCGCGCCTTCTTGCGCAGGCTCGTATAGAAGGCGTTGCGAAGGATGGTGAAAAGCCAGGCCTTGAGATTGGTGCCCGGCGTGAAGCTGTCCCGATTCCCCCAGGCGCGCAGAAGCGTCTCCTGGGTCAGGTCGTCCGCGAGATCGGGGCGGCCGGACAGTGAACGCGCGAAGGCACGCAGCGCCGGCACCAGCTCGATCAGATCGGTCTTGAAACCGGGCTCCGCGGCGTCGCTCATGCGCTCCCGTGCCTCGAGCACCCGCGACATCAGACCACCCCTCCCTGCCGGCTCACTCTTTGCTGTCCTTCTCCGGGGCCTTGCCGTCGGTCGCCTTGTCGCGCTCGTCCAGCTGATCCAGCAGGGCGCGGAATTTGTCGGGTATCGGTTCGCGTGCGGTACCGTCGTAGAGCTGGCGAAGACTGCGCCCCAGCCAGTCCACAGAGCGGTCGCGGGAATCCGTTCCCGCCGCGCCCCGGTTGGCCGGTTTGTTCGCCTTCTCGCTGACCGTATGCATGTCCTGTCTCACTGTACTGCGCGGCCGGCCGTCGTGCCGCGCCGCATCACCTTTCGGATTGGAATCTTCCGTCTCGGAATCTTTCGTCACGTTCTTTGACCCCACGACCGCCCGTTGCCGCACACAGGTACTGTGCCGAAGGCTTCAATCATCCTGGCACAAAGCCCGGCGTCCACACCTGCTCGGACATGGCCCCCGCACCGGGCAGCCAGCCCATGGTTCCGCGATCTGATACGCTAGCCTGATCTTCGCTCCGGTAAAGCGGCCTCGGCGTACTAGTCTTCCGACCTTCGATACCTGCTGGGAACGTGAGCCCGCTGCAAAAGTTCCCCGGCGAGGGAACTTTTTTGGCAACCTTGCATTAATAATCCACGCTCAGAGGCGGGGATGATGGGCAGGCCGGCTGGCCCGATCGCTCCCGTGAGGGCGGGCAAGTAAAGAAAATCGAATGAATATGGAGATTTGAGGATGTCACGGTCGCAGCAGATCGCACCGCTTCTTCCCTTCTTGCGCCGGTACGCACGGGCCCTGACAGGCAGCCAGGACAGCGGCGATGCCTTCGTGGTCGCCACCCTGGAGGCGGTGCTGGCGGATGTCGAAGCCCTTCCGGCGGCGGAAAATGCGCGCGTCGGCCTCTACCGGATCTTCCACGCGATCTGGTCGTCGTCTTCCGGAACGAAAGACGCGACCGACCTGCCGACCGACGCCGAGGGAACGGCGCAGGCACGGCTTCAGAGCCTGGTACCGGAGCGGCGGCAGGCATTGCTGCTGACGGCGCTGGAAGGCTTCACCGCCGAACAGGCCGGCTCGATCTTGGGTCGCACCACAGAGCAGGTGATCGACCTCGCCGCCCAGGCGATGAGCGACATAACCCGCGACATCCGCACCGAGGTGCTGATCATCGAGGACGAGACGATCATCGCCCTCGATCTCGCCGCGATCGTCGAGGAAATGGGCCATACCGTTTCGCATATCGCTGTAACCCGCAAGGATGCCGTTTCGGCTGCGCGGAAGCACCGGCCCGGGCTCATTCTCGCTGATATCCAGCTCGCGGACGACAGCTCCGGCATCGACGCGGTGAAGGACATCCTCGGCGACGGCCAAGTGCCGGCCATATTCATAACCGCCTATCCGGAGCGCCTGCTGACGGGCGAGCGCCCGGAGCCGACCTTCCTGATCACCAAGCCGTTCCTGCCGGACTCGGTGAAGGCCGCGATCGGCCAAGCCCTGTTCTTCAGCCCTTCCGCCCTCTGATCGACCCGAGGCGGGGCACGTCGCCCCGCCTCGGACCGCTTCAGAAGCTACGGGTCCAGGTATCGATCTGCTTGGTCGCCTCGTCCTTGGCGATGCCGTAGCGTTCCTGCAGGCGCCCGGCCAGTTCGTCCTGCTTGCCCTCGATCACATCGAGGTCGTCGTCAGTGAGCTTGCCCCACTGCTGCTTGGCCTTGCCTTTGACCTGCTTCCAATTGCCGGCGATCTGATCCCAGTTCATTGCAAATCTCCTTTTGCGTTGGTGTTGGTTGCACAGGTCCATCTGGACCTATTCGAAAAGCATCCACCAGCCGAGCACGGTGCCGAGCGCAACGATCGTGAGGGTGACCGAAACGATGAGGATGAGGCGTACGTGCCCGGAGGTTTCGCCCGACCTGGCCCTCTCCGTCGAAATGGTCACGGGCCGGTCGCTTTGGTCGGCTGCCGTCATGCTGCTTCCTTTCGTGGCCATCGCCTCGCTCCGCTCTCCGGCGGGGCTCGATCGGTCGGTCACATCCAGTAAGGGGGCGCCTGGTAGTAGCCGTGCACCCGTTCGCGCCAGGCGACGTCGTCATCGCCCAGTTCGACACGATCGTAGTGGGGGCCCTTTTCCAGCATCTGCTTGTCGAGGGGCACGATGTAGCCGCCCTTGGCCACGTCGTATTTCAACAGCGACCACGGCAGCGGATGATAGCGCTCGCCAATGCCGAGGAAGCCGCCGAAGGCCATGATCGCGTAGGTGACCTTCCCGCTCGCCTTGTCGATCATGACGTCGTCGACATGGCCCAGATGATCGCCCTTGGTGTTGTAGACGTCCGTGCTCTGGACCTTGCCCGCCGAGATGGCGCCTGCGGCGGGCACGCGGCCCGGGGCAGTGGCTGTACTGGCGTTGAGCATGTGAACCTCCTTCACTCCCGGGCCCGCTGGCCCGCCCTAGAGGAACCGGCCGGCGCGCGCTTGGTTCCGGCCTATAGCCGCCCGGTCAGGATCAGAATGACCAGGATCAGCACGACGAGGCCCAGCCCGCCGCTCGGTCCGTAGCCCCAGCCGCGGCTGTGCGGCCAAGCCGGGATCGAGCCGATCAGGATCAGGATCAGGACGACGAGGAGAATGGTGCTGAGCATCGAGGTCGCTCCCTTGGTTGCAGGGAGGGAGAACGCTCCCGCGGCGTCCTGGTTCCCCTCAGACGGCGAAAGTCGGCGGAATTTGGCGTGGATGCGAAGCTGCTTTGCATTCTCCACGGCTTGTCGGCAGCGGCACGAAAGCCTAGTTTGTCGCGAATCCAAGGTGGCATCATGAACACGGACAAGGCAGCGGCGCCGAACGCGCCGCCCGAAGGCACGACTGCGGCACTGGTTCTGGGCGATGGAACGCGATTCTTCGGCCGCGGCATCGGCGCCACCGGCACGGCGATCGGCGAGGTCTGCTTCAATACCTCGATGACCGGCTATCAGGAGATCCTGACCGATCCCTCCTATGCGGGCCAGATCATCACCTTCACCTTCCCGCACATCGGTAATGTCGGCACCAATGTCGAGGATATCGAGACGCAGGGCATCGCGGCGCGCGGGCTGGTGCTGGCGGCGGATATCACCGAACCGGCCAACTGGCGCGCCACCCATCATCTGGACGCCTGGCTGAAGGCCCGCAATCTCAGCGGCATCGCCGGTATCGACACGCGGCGCCTCACCCGCCGCATCCGCGACGGCGGCGCGCCCAACGGCGTCATCGTCCATGCCCCCGACGGGAAGTTCGACCTCCCCGGCATCGAGGCGCAAGCGCGCGCCTGGCCCGGCCTCGAAGGGATGGACCTGGCGAAGGACGTCTCCTGCCTCCAGGCCTACGACTGGGACGAGACGCGCTGGCGGATCGACGGCGGCTACGGCCGCCTCGCCGATCCCCGCTTCCACGTCGTCGCGATCGACTACGGCATCAAGCGCAACATCCTGCGCTCGCTCGCTTCGGCCGGCTGCAAGGTGACCGTGCTGCCCGCCACCGCATCGGCCGAGGACGTGCTGCGGCGCAAGCCCGACGGCATCTTCCTGTCGAATGGCCCGGGCGACCCGGCCGCCACCGGCGCCTATGCCGTCCCCACCATCGGCAAGCTGGTGGAGAGCGGCCTGCCGGTCTTCGGCATCTGCCTCGGTCACCAGATGCTGGCGCTGTCGCTCGGTGCGGAGACGAAGAAGATGGACCGCGGCCATCGCGGCGCCAACCACCCGGTCAAGGACCTGACCACCGGCAAGGTGGAGATCACCAGCCAGAACCACGGGTTCGTCGTACGCGAGGAAACCCTTCCCCCCGATGCCGAGGTGACGCATGTCTCGCTGTTCGACGGCTCGAACGAGGGCTTCCGCCTGAAGGACCGGCCGGTGTTCTGCGTGCAGTATCACCCTGAAGCCTCGCCCGGGCCGCAGGACAGCCACTACCTGTTCGAGCGGTTCGTCGGCCTGATGGAAGCCGAGCGCAAGAAGGCGGCGTGAGCGCCGGCGACGAAACCTTTCTCAGGCTCGCCATCGCGCTTTCCGAGGAAAAGATGCGGGCGAACCAGGGCGGCCCCTTCGGCGCCTTGGTGGTTCGCGGCGGCGAGGTGCTGGGCCTGGGCTGGAACCGGGTCACCTCCGCCAACGACCCGACGGCGCATGCCGAGGTGACGGCGATCCGCGCCGCCTGTGCCGCGATCGGCGATTTCAGGCTGAACGGCGCGGTGCTCTACACCAGCTGCGAGCCCTGCCCGATGTGCCTGGCCTCGGCCTATTGGGCCCGGATCGACCGCATCGTCTATGCCAATGCGCGCGCGGACGCCGCCGCCATCGGCTTCGACGACGCCTTCCTCTACGAGCAGCTGGCGCTGCCCATCGCCGCCCGCAGCCTGCCAATGACCCGCCTCCTGGCGCCCGAGGCGAAGGCGGTCTTCGACGCCTGGGCGGTGAAGCCCGACAAGATCGGCTATTAGCTAGTCGACCCGCCTGACCCGGCTGCCCGACAATATGGCCGCCACCGCGTCCAGCATGGTGGCGCCGGCCTTCACCTTCGCCTCGGCCGCGGCTTCCGCCGCGCGCACCTTGGCCAGCGTGGCCAGCACCTCCTCGGCCCGCGTCCGGGGGACCACGACGACGCCGTCCGCATCGCCGACGATGATGTCGCCGCTGCACACCAGCACGCCGCCGACGGTGACCGGAAAGCCCACCGTGCCCGGCCCCGCCTTGGCCGGCGAATTGGGCGACACGCCGGCGGCGAAGGTGGGCAGCCCGGTCGGCAGGATGCCGGCGACGTCGCGCACCAGCCCGTCGGTGACCAGCGCCGCCACGCCCTTGTTCTTCATCATGCCGCAGACGAGATCGCCGACGAGCGCGGTCTTGTCCCAGCTGTCGTTCGCCACCACGATGACGTCACCCGGCGCGGCTTCCGCCAGCGCGCCGAAGACGGCGAGGTTGTCGGCCGGATAGGCATGCGCGGTGATCGCCGGGCCGCAGAAGACCGCTCGCTGCGGATCGACCGGCTTGATGCTGTGGTGCAGCGCGCCGCGGCCTTCCATGCAGTCGACCAGATGCCCGGTCTGCGCGCCGGCGAAGCCCTTCAGCAGATCCGCCGGAAGACGGGTGACGCGCTTGATGGTCAGAAGCGGCGGATCCTCGATCACGATGTTTCCCCTCGATGCTTTGATTGGCGCCAAGCCTACGCGAAGCGCCTGGCGATGGCACGGTCATGCCGTCGGCTTGACCACGCCCCTCTCCCGGGCGATATATTGGCGGTCATGCAGGACGAGAACACCCTTCCGTCTGCCTCGGTGTGGCGGCGCTCAGCCGCCGCTCTCGCATTGTGCTGCTATCTCTTCGCCGCCACACTGGGCGCGATCTGGCACAACGCGGCCATGGCGGGAATGATCGGCCCGGCCGGCGTCACGGCCGGCGAAGGCGGCGGGCACGAACACGCCGCCGCTGCCCACGATCACGAAAGCGAGGATGGTCACGGCGAGCAGGCACCGGCGCCCGCCGGTGCCCCCTGCGCGCAGAACTGCATCCTCTGCCAGAGCTGTTCGCCGAGCGCTGTGCTGGCGGCGCCGATGCACAGCGGCGAGGCGATCGCCGTCGCCTATGCCGTCAGCTGGGCGATGCCGGCCCAGCCCCTGCCCGCCGGTCATATCGGCGCGCTGCCCTCCGAGCCGCCTCGGGTCTGATCGATCGAAGACGCGCGTCCGTCGGCGCAACCGACGGACGATATTCTTCCGTTGATCAACGACTGACGAGGGTTCCATGCCCACCTGCCCTATCCGATCGGCCCTGCTGAGCACGGCTCTGCTCGCGGCGACCCCGCTTGCCGCCAGCGCCGATCCGCTGCCCGTCGTGGCCGATCCCGCCGCGCCGTCGGCGCCGCTCGAGTACCGCTCGCCCTTTTCCGGCTATCAGCGCCCTCGCCTCGACGGCGTCGCCGACTGGCGCCGGTCCAACGAGGTGGTGCGCGAGGTCGGCGGCTTCGCCGGCTCGCTGAAGGACCCGCCGCCGCCCCCCGGCGGCGCCCCGGCCGCGCCGGGTGGCCATAAGGGTCATTCGAAATGAGCGGCCGCGCCCCGCGGGACCGGTGGCGCCTCGCGCTCGCCGCGGCCCTTGCCGCCACGCTCGCCGGCTGCGCCGGTCCGGTGGCCGATCGCGCCTTCCAGGATGTCGCCGCGACGGCCGAGCAGCACATCGGCCAGCGCCCCGTCTGGATCAAAAGCGACGCCGACGAAGCGGCGATCCGCGCCACCCTCGACGGCCTCCTGGCAAAGCCGCTCGGACCCGACGACGCGGTCCGGGTCGCCCTCCTCAACAATCGCCGCCTTCAGGCGAACTTCGCCGAACTCGGCATCGGCGCCGCCGACCTCACCGCTTCCTGGCGCCCCGCCAATCCCGGCTTCAGCTACGCCCGCCTCACCCGGGGCGGCGAGCGCGAAGTCGAGCGCGGCGTCAGCATCGACGCGCTCAGCCTCCTGGTGCTGCCGATCGCCGCCGGCATCGAGGGCCGGCGCTTCGAGCGGACCAAGCTCGGCACCGCCACCGAAGTCCTGTCGCTCGCAGCACAGACGAAACGCGCCTGGTACGAGGCGGTCGCGGCCGAACAGACCGCCCGCTACGTGGCCCAGGTGCGGGAGGCCGCGGAAACCAAGGCGGAGCTCGCCCGGCGCATGCGCCAGGTCGGCAACTGGAGCACGCTCGACTATCTGCGCGAGCAGCTCTTCTACGCCGACGCCCTGGCCCGCCAGGGCCGCGCCGGCATGGCCGCCACCGCGGCGCGCGAACGCCTGGGCCGGCTGATGGGCCTGTGGGGCGAGGACATGGCGTACGTGCTGCCCGAACGCCTGCCGGCACTTCCCGACAAGCCCCGCGCGATCGAGGGCATCGAGGCGAAGGCGATCGCCGAGCGCCTCGACATCCGCATGGCGAAGGCCGAGGTCTCCGCGCTGCAGAAATCCTACGGTCTCACCCAGGCAACCCGCTTCATCAACGTGCTGGAGACGGGTTACGTCCGCAAGTCCGAGACCGGCCAGCCCCGGCAGACCGGCTATGAGATCAGCCTCGAAGTGCCGATATTCGACTTCGGCGACGCCAAGGCGACCAAGGCCGAGAGCTACTACATGCAATCGGTCAATCATCTCGCCGACGCGGCCGTATCCGCCCGATCGGCGGCGCGCGAGGCCTGGCTCGCCTATCACACCACCTACGACCTCGCGAAGCACTACCGGGACGAGATCATCCCGCTCCGCCAGCGGGTCTCGGAGGAGATGCTGCTGCGCTACAACGGCATGCTGATCAGCGTCTTCGAGCTCTTGAGCGACGCCCGCGACCAGATCGCCGATGTCTCCGCCTCGCTGGAGGCGAGCCGCGACTTCTGGATCGCCGATACCGACCTCACCTTCGTCACCCTCGCCGCCGTCGATGCCGGCGGCGCGCCCGCCTCGTCGGCCATCGCCGCGCCCGCCCGTGCGCGCGGCGGCCATTAGGAGATCGCAGATGATCACCCGCCGCAACCTGATCGCCGCCGCGTCCGGCGTCGCCGCCGCCTCGGTCGCCCGCTCCGCGCTCGCCACCCTGCCGGAGCCCGCCTATCCGAAGGGCCCCGCCACCGAACCGCCGCCCGCCCCGGCTTCCGGGCGTCCCTTCAACCCGGTCGTCACTCTGAACGGCTGGTCGGCGCCCTGGCGCATGAACAACGGCTGGAAGGAGTTCCACCTGGTGGCCGAGCCGGTGGTGCGCGAGATGGCGCCCGGCATGAAGGCGCATCTGTGGGGCTACAACGGCCAGTCGCCCGGGCCGACGATCGAGGCGGTGGAAGGCGACAAGGTCCGCTTCTTCGTCACCAACCGCCTGCCCGAGCACACCACCATCCACTGGCACGGCCAGCTGCTGCCTTGCGGCATGGACGGCGTCGGCGGCCTGACGCAACCCCACATCAAGCCGGGCGAGACCTTCGTCTACGAGTTCGAACTCAGGAAGTCCGGCACCTTCATGTACCACCCGCATGCCGACGAGATGGTGCAGATGGCGATGGGCATGATGGGCTTCTTCGTGGTCCACCCGCGCGATCCGAACCAGTATCGCGTCGATCGC